>JAEEGG010000862.1_pt1 | contig 87475 bp, 70 predicted proteins | sample 9134161 | NCBI WGS metagenome assembly JAEEGG01 (sample SAMN16246543, study PRJNA631951) | gut metagenome | biome: gut microbiome; feature: rumen; material: CR-attached | host: Bos | place: Iran: Karaj | collected 2018-10
ATACCACTCATTATACCTGTAAGAATTACATAACATGCAGTTTCTAATTTTCATTCCCTTTTTCTCCGCCCAAGCCAAGCCGATTTGTTGTGGCAGCAAATTACATTGTGGTGAGATAACCGCCATACGTCCAATGGATATGACATTAAACTCATACTTAGATTTAGGATCATACCTTACATTAAGCATTCAACATTTTACTTGCCCATAACGATGAAAATAACATAAGCCGGTTTCATATACGACGACTCGCGTTATATCCATATCTTTCTTTCTTATTTTTTCCGTTTTGGGATTAAACCCAATTATCCTGCAATTAACGTTTTCGATAAATCCATTTTCCAAGATTCTATCAACATCTGATTCAGATTTCAATTTGAACGTTTCAATAATCTTATGCTTTGAGTTTACTTTATTATCACTAGACTCATGAGTTTTGTATACCTCTATAAATATTGGCGGCAATTGGGAATCTATAGTACTAGTTAGCAATAAATCTGGCTTAAACTCATCACACCATACTTCCTCCTGACATAAGTTATATAAAGTCTTACCTTTCCAGATCTTCAAATCGTGAGAAATGGTTTTATCATGAAATATGCAGGAATAGTCGTCTTTAAACATACATGTTTCAAATTCAGAGCAAGGTATGTCACGTTTAAAAACAATTGGGAAATGTTCGGACGACTCAAATTTAGTCTTTATTTTTCTTTTGGCCAATTTATGTAAATACGACTCACCATCACATGCGCATCTCGATTTGTGAGAGAAATAGCGTCGCTTTACAGGTCCCATATTAGCCTCCATTTCCTTGCTACATTCCAAACATTCATATGTATGAGCATGTCTTGTTTCCTGTGTCAAATCTCCGATGTAGATTAGCTCTTTTGTGTCTTTATCTAAACAATATCTGTATTTTATTTCTCTCATTTTTGTTCTATTATTCTAACCCACCTCTTCGCCTACTCTTCCAAATCTATCACTACCCAGTTACCATTCTTGCGCCCTCTTTCACGCTTCAGGCGGCCATATTGCTGGAGACGGCCAATGTTGTACTTTACGCCGTCTTCAGTGATGTTACCAATGGCTGCAGCTACCTCCTGCCTGGTTGCAGCGGGGTGCGCTTTCAGGTAGTCGAGTATCGCGTTTTGGGTAGCTGTAAGCGGCTTTTGGGTAGTTTCTTCTTTCTTTTGGGTAGTAGAAATCAACTCTTCGTTGGCCTTTTGGGTAGCGAACTCATCCTTTTGGGTAGTGCGCCAGATGCGAGCAAAACATTGTGCGCGGCAGCGCGGCATTTGACTATTTCAATTTGTAGTATTCGTGGAGGCGTCCACATAAATCTCTTATTAAATTATTATATATTATTATATATTATAATATATAATAATATATAATAATTATCATGCCATAAAAATCCTTTGCCGCGGAATCAATTTTGCAAATGCCGCGCTGCCGCGTTGCCGCGTTGCCGCGCAGTTTTCCTGAAAGTGTTGACACTTTTCCATGCGATTTCCTGAACTTTACTTGGCGATTTCCTCTACTTTTCTACGCGATTTCCAGCGCAAAAGTACACAAAAAGATTGCAACGCCACACTCTCGAAGAGAGAACAGTCCCTTTTGTGTTCTTTAATAAAACGGGCAATTTGTGTCGATTCGATTGACACAATCTCAGATTTTCTACTCACTGCGTGTAAATGTGCAAAAGTATGGGAAATGTAGGGAAAATGCCTGTTTTTTGATTAAAAATCTTAAAAAACCTTCAGAATTATACAACTGACAGTTGTTTTTCTCAGAATTTCTTCCTATCTTTGCGCCAGATAAAACGTATAACGTATGACATTCGACAAGATTCTCGACAACAACACCCTATGGGCAGTACGCTACGATGGTTTAGCAGACAATGCTTTAAAAACACTCTTCGACCAGTGGAGCGACCCTGAGTGGCTGGTGGATTTCTTTATGGCTAACATGGCCGACTTGGAGTCGTACTTCAAGATTACAGACATCAATCAGGCCATCTACGATACTATTGACGACAGCCAGCGCATACAGTGCCTGATTCTCGACATTTCGCCAGACGCTGACCTCGACAAGATTTTCCGCCCGTTGGAGAATAGTCGCACGAGTGAGATGTTGCTGAGCAAGGAGAAAGCAAAGATAAAGGATCGTCCAAGGCACGTTTCGTGGCTGCGTATCTATGCCATCAAACTGGAACCAGGGTGCTATATCATTACAGGTGGTGCAATTAAGCTGACACATAAAATGGGTGAACGCGAGCATACACTAAAAGAGTTAGGTAAGATGGAGCAGGTTCGCAACTATCTGATCAGCAATCAGGCTATTGATGCTGACGGATTTGTGGACTTTCTGTCAGAACTATAAAGAAAAGGAGGTAATATGAAGAAGAAAACACAGGAATTCCTCGAAGCTCACCAGAGCGAAACTCCATCTACATGGCGCGAGGAAGCGGAATGGAGGCGCGACAACTGGTCGTGGCTGCGGCACTCACAGAAGATTGCCGTGAAGGTGCTGTTGCAGATGAAGCAAGAGGGACTGACGCAGAAGGTTCTCGCTGAACGCATGGACTGCACCCAGCAGTATGTGTCGAAGATACTGAAGGGCAAGGAGAATATGTCACTCGACACATTATCGAAGTTGGAAGATGCTCTTGGCATCAGCCTGATTTACGATGAGCAGGTGGCATATCCCAACATGGTAGCCGAAGAGGTATTTGCATAAAGTGTCTACAGCACGCCCTGAAAAAAGTTGAATGGTTTTATGAAAGTGTTGACACTCGCCCAGGCGATTTCCTGAACTTCTCTTGGCGATTTCCCGAACTTTTCCACGTGATTTTCTGAACTTTTCTTGGCGATTTCCCGAACTTTTCCACGTGATTTTCTGAACTTTTCTTGGCGATTTTCCGAACTTTTCCACGTGATTTTCTGAACTTTTCTTGGCGATTTCCCGAACTTTTCCACGTGATTTTCTGAACTTTTCTTGGCGATTTCCTCTACTTTTCTACGTAATTTCCTGAACTTTTCTTGGTGATTTTCAGCGCCTCGGCACGCGATTTCCAGCGCGAATTTTAACATTTGAAACTTTTTGAAAATAATCGGGGGAAAGTATTGTTTCGCATTGATATTTTTCGTACCTTTGCAATGCATCTGAGAGATGCATTGCGAGTGAAGGCTGCGGCTCAGCATAGCTCGAGCGAGCTCGGCTCTGCATTCTCTGACCATGGTCAGAGTGTGGCGTTGCAATCGCACTTGCACTTCACTTGCACATCAGATCTGAAAAACAAGCGGGACGCGGCTACCCGATGTAGTTGGCCGCAGAGTTAATAACATGAAAAACACACAAGAGTATGAACTATTACGCACTTGCAAAAAACAACAACGAGCACTCGCCGATTTTCGGCAAGTACACGGCTCGCCCCGTCTATCCTGACGAGTTCGTGGACCTGAACGAGGTTGCTGAGTTCATCCAGACGCAGGCCAGCGTGAAGCGCTCCGACTGTAAGGCCGTCATCGACGAGCTGGGTGGTGCCATCCGCCACTTCCTGGGCATGGGCTGCAAGATCAAGATCGAGGGCCTGGGCATCTTCAAGCCCGGTCTGAGCTCGAAGGCAGTCAACCACCTGGAGGACTGGAACCAGGCCGAGCACCTGAAGTCGACGAAGCTCATCTTCACGCCCAACAAGATCAAGGTTGGCAAGAAGAAGGTCGCTGAGGCCATCGCCGATGTCACCTGGGCAATGCGCGACGTCGCCCTCGACAGCAAGGGTAATCCGCTGTACGGCGCCAAGGCCGTCCGCGAGGCGAAGAAGCAGGTTGAGCCAGAGCCCTAAAGCTTTCAAGCCTCCCCCCGACCCCCTCCAAAAGGAGGGGAGAGGAGCCTCCCCCCGACCAGCCTCCCCCCGACCCCCTCCAAAGGGAGGGGAGGTTGGTTACTCCAAGCTCAGGGTTTTCTCCGAGAGGGAGGGGGAGAGGGGTTACCCACAGAGAGAATTAAATTTATAATGTTTAACCTTTAATCTTAAAATGCCATGAAAAAGGAAACTTGGAAGACCATCTTGCAGGTGATAGCGAGCATCATCACCGCCGCCTTGACGGCGCTGGGCACGACCTCGTGCATGGGCTACGGCCCCATCGCTATCTGAACAGCCTACCCCCGACCCCTCCCAAACAGCCTACCCCCGACCCCTCCCAAAGGGGAGGGGGGAAAGGGAGGGGGAGAGAAACACTGGGAGCAGGAGTGCGGCTTCACTCCTGCCCCCATGACTAGATTATTTGACCAGAAAACTCAAATATATTTGGTTTTTCATCCAGATTAATCAACCTTCTCACGCTCAGGAATGAAAATTATGTTCTCATTTCTTTCGCTTAATCGAAATTTTACACTACCTTTGCAGGCGTTATGATGGAATGGCAGAAACTGATATCGAACAAGCGGCTGGGGCAGGAGCACCGCCATGTGGAACGGCATGACGACCGCACGGAGTTTAAGCGTGACTATGACAGACTGGTGTTCTCGGCACCGTTCAGGCGCCTTCAGAACAAGACGCAGGTGTTCCCGTTGCCAGGGAGCGTGTTTGTACACAACCGACTGACGCACTCCTTGGAGGTGGCCAGTGTGGGCATGTCGTTAGGCAACGACGTGTCGCAGCGCATCATCAGCGAGCGACGTCCTGAACTCCGTGGCACGCTGTTCGAGGAGATTGGTCAGATAGTCTCTACGGCCTGTCTGGCTCACGACTTAGGCAACCCGCCTTTTGGCCATTCTGGCGAGAAAGCCATACAGACGTTCTTTACTGAAGGCAAGGGAAACGTGCTAAAAACGGCGGTTTCATCGGTATTTTGGGACGACATCACACACTTCGAGGGTAATGCTAATGCCTTCCGTCTGCTGACACATCAGTTCAAGGGTCGTCGCCCAGGTGGTTTCGTCATGACTTATTCCACTATCGCCAGCATCGTGAAGTATCCCTACGCTTCGTCTGCTGCCAGCAAGAAGGGAAAGTTCGGATTCTTCCAAAGCGAACAGGATACTTACTGCCGTCTGGCCGATGAAATGGGCATTTTTTGCAAGTCTGCGCCTGGTGAGCCGCTGCGCTACGCTCGTCATCCGCTGGTCTATCTCGTGGAGGCAGCTGACGACATCTGTTATGAAATCATGGACTTGGAAGACGCCCACAAGTTGAAAATCCTGTCGTTTGAAACGGTCTCGCGCCTGTTCCTCGATTTCTTCGATGAGGATATTCAGCAGAGCATCCTCAAGCGCATCAAAGACGAACAGCTGACTGACGAGAACGAGCAGATAGTCTATCTGCGTGCCTGCGTCATCGGAAAATTAGAGAACGAGTGCGTCAACACCTTCCTGCAGCATGAAGAGGAGATTCTCAGCGGAACCTTTGAGGGGAGTCTCATAGACCACATCAGTGCCAAACAGCATAAGGCCTACAAGCGGTGTGCCGAGATTTCAGTCACCTATATATATAAGAGCCGTCCTGTGTTGGACGTCGAACTGTCAGGTTATAAAATCATGGATACGCTGATGGAGCAGATGGTGGAGGCCGTGATGCATCCTGACCGCTACTATTCCCAGCAACTCATTGGCCGCGTGTCCAGCCAGTACGACATTGATGCACCTGACTTGGAGACGCGCCTGATGGCCGTTATCGACTATATCTCAGGCATGACGGACGTCTATGCATTGGATGTTTACCAGAAAATCAACGGCATCTCGCTGCCAATCATCTAGTCTTTGTTTTTATAGATGATTTTGTTGGCGCCGGAGGTGAGTTCAAGCTCGTCGTGGTGAGCCTTGATGAACGAGTCGATGTGGCGTTTGCGCTTGTCTTCGAATATTTCGTTGACGGCAATCAGAATGCCAGTTTCCTCGACGTCGCCAAAGCCGTAATTGATTGCCGTTCCGAAGAGCTTCATCGTGGGCGAGAGTCCCATATAGGCATTGACCAATGGGGGGATGTTATAGCCTAAGTTGCGGATCTCGCGGTTCAGGGTAATATAGTCTTCCTTGAAATTCTTGCCACAGAAAAGTGCTTCCAATTCATCGACGTTAGTCTCCAATTCCAGCGGTTTCATCGGGATAATGAGGCGTTCCTTGTCGTCGAAATACTTCTTCAGGAAGAACAGGATCATGTCGCGACCCTTGCGGATATAGGAAGGATACATGGTCATCTTGCCGAAGTAATACTTGACGCTGGGGCGGATGACGGTAAGTGCTCCCAAACCATCCCACAGGTTGTCGAGGGCGAAGAGACTCTTGGCTCCCATGCGCGACGACTGATAAGGTATGGCAACGAAAGAGCGTCCCAGTTCTACCGTCAGCGGGGCATACTCCTTGATGAACTTCTCAGAGAAATGGAACATGTGGCTGGTGGCCAGAATGGGCTGGCCCTTGTCGTCGTAGTCCCAATCTGTACCTAACAGGTAGCGATATCCGCCGATGATCTCCTCCTCGTCAGGGTTCCAGACGATGAGCTGCTTGTAGCAGTTGTCGCAGATGTCGAACTCGTCAATATCGACTTCCTTGCCCGTACCTCCGCCAGCCTCGCGGAAGACCATTTCGCGCAAACGGCCAATCTCCTTCATCACGTTGGGCGCATTATGTGCCGTTACGACGAAGATCTTGTTGTTGCTCTTGTTCGTCATGCGCAACTGCTTGTCAGGAGTCAGTTCGCTCTTGAGCACTTCCTTGCTGATAGGCTGGATAATCGGTTGTTCCATTGTTTAAGGTGATAGGTAAAAATTGAAAATGAATGATTTGCTATCGCTATTCTCTGTTGTTTCAAGTTATCTTGTCAGTCCAGTTCATAGACCTTGTCTTGTACGAATTTTGCCCATTCCATCGGAGTTTTGCTCTTGTCGAAGGTTTGCCAGGGGATGGGTTTGCCGATGGTCACCTCGAACGTCTTGTTGACGTTCTTGTACATCTCGTCGACCAGGAATACCATAGCCAGGTTGAATGGCAGGAAACGGTCTGAGAAGTTTGCGAGGCGATAGAAGAAGTTGCTGTTCTGTCCGCTGAAATGGATGGGCACCACGTCGCGATGATATTCCACACTCTTGGTAATAAACGTCTTTGTCCATGGGATGTCGCGGATGACGCCGTTCTTTTTCCTGGAACAGAGTCCGGCAGGGTACATTAGCATGTGGTTCTGGCTCTCAAAGCCGGCCTTGACCATCGCAGGGAAGTTGCGGGCCTGGTGGCCAGTCTTGTTGATAGGTATGCAAAGCGGAGCCAGTCCAGGCAGGTTCATGAGCAGGTCGTTGACCAGATAGCGGAAGCGGGAGTCGTAGTGTCGTCCGATGATAGCGCCTAACGCCACGCCGTCCTCACCACCTAAGGGATGGTTGGAGACGAAGGTGTAAAGTCGTCCGTCGTTAGGATCGGGGAGGTTTTCCTTGCCTTTCACCACCAAGGTCATTTTGAGATAACGCACACATTCCTCAAGCCAGTCCGTTCCTGTCTTGTCGCGCGACTCCCAAAGAAACGCATTCACCTGGTCCTGATGGATGATCTTTTTGAGCCACGAAACCAAAAAGCCAGGAATCCATTTGGCCTTGGCGCCCATCTTGTCTTTAAGAATGTTGTCGATGTCGATGGTTTTCTCCGTTATTTGGTTCATTTCTTTCTTAACATGACTAACAGCATGCAAAGGTAACGATTATTTTTTTAACTCCTGCACTTTTGGCCAAAAAATGTGCAAAAATCAGAATTTTAAAATTATTTCACTAAAAATTGTGGGGAAAAGTGGAGGAAAGTGGGGAGAAATGATTACCTTTGCAACCGATATCTTAAAAGTAAAGAAGTACGCATGCGTTTTTTAGGTAACATAGAGGCTAAGACTGACGCCAAGGGTCGGGCATTTCTGCCGTCTGTTTTCCGTAAGGTTTTACAGGCAGCGGGCGAGGAACGCCTGGTCATGCGCAAAGACGTGTTCCAGTCTTGTCTCGTGCTTTATCCTGAATCGGTGTGGAATGAACAGTTGGATGCCCTGCGTGGCCGACTGAACCGTTGGAACAAGCAACATCAGCAAGTGTTCCGCCAGTTTGTGTCCGAGGTGGAGCTGTTAACGCTCGACGGTAACGGACGCTTTCTCATTCCCAAGCGTTACTTGCGAATGGCTGAGATAGAACAGGACATCAAGTTTGTCGGCATGGACGACACGATTGAGATATGGAGTAGCGCTAAGGTCGAAGATTCACAAATGAACCCTGAAGACTTTGGCAATGCCTTAGAGGAGTTGATGGGAGGTGACTTGAAGGATGAATGATGGCCAGTATCACATACCTGTACTCCTCAAGGAGAGTGTCGATGGGCTGGATATCCAGCCCGATGGCATCTATGTGGACGTTACGTTCGGAGGTGGCGGACACTCCAGGGAGATACTCTCGCGCTTAGGTCCTAAAGGCCATTTGTACAGCTTTGACCAGGATGCCGATGCTGAAAAAAACGCTCTGGACGATGATAGATTCACCTTTGTCCGCAGCAACTTTAGATATATACGCAACTGGATGCAATATTACGGGGTGGAACAGATAGACGGCCTGTTGGGTGACCTGGGCGTGTCGAGCCACCATTTCGATGACGAGACGCGTGGCTTCTCCTTCCGCTTCGATGCGCCGTTGGACATGCGCATGAACAAGCGCGCTGGTCAGACCGCTGCCGACATCCTGAACAACTATCGGGAAGAGCAGTTGGCAGACGTGTTCTACCTCTATGGAGAACTGAAGAATGCCCGTCGGATAGCGAAGACCATCGTGACGGCCCGTAGCCAGCAGCCCATCAAGACCACTGGCGACCTGCTGAAGGTGTTGGGGATAGAGACGGAAAACGCTTCTTGCGACGACACACTCCGCTCCGTCGGAGAATTGACCATCGTAAATGCTCAATTAAAGAAAGACCTCGCCCGACTGTTTCAGGCTCTGCGCATTGAGGTGAACCACGAGATGGATGCCTTACGCGACATGCTGAACGGTGCTACAAAGGTGCTTCGTCAGGGTGGACGGATGAGCATCATTACCTACCACTCGTTAGAAGACCGCATAGTAAAAAACGTCATGCGCTCTGGTAATGTTGAGGGCAAGGTGGAGCAGGATTTTTTCGGACGCATCAACTCGCCCTATCGGACGGTGGGAAAAATGATTACCCCTAGTGAGGAAGAGCAGCAGAGCAATCCGCGCAGCCGTAGTGCCAAACTGAGAATAGCAGAAAAAATATAACAGATGACAGAAGAAGACAACATACAGGAGATTACGCTGGAGGTTTCTGACCAACAGGAAAAGCCGGAAGCTGAGGAAGTCCCTGAGAAGAAAATCAAGGAGACGATCCAGAAGATCAAGGCGTCGGCCAGCGAGGAAGACCCCAGGCCTTCCAGCCAGCTGAACCTGCGCACCATTCTGGGTGGCGACTTGCTGACCACCGAGTTTGTGCGTTCGCAGATCTGGCTCTTTGTGCTCATTGTGTGTTTCTCTATCGTCTATGTCGCCTTCCGTTACCAGTGCCAGCAGGACATGATAGCCATCGACAAGCTGGAGAAGGAGCTGAAGGACGCTAAATACAAGGCCCTCTCGTCGTCGAGTACGCTGACAGAGAAGTGTCGCGAGAGTCATGTGCTGGAGATCCTGAAGCAAAATCAGGACTCCCTGTTGCATCAGGCCGACCAGCCTCCCTATATAATAGAGGTGCCGGAATAGAGGTGACAGGTAAGATGTTAGATGTAAGATGTTAGATGTAAGAAGTTAGATGTAAGAAGTAAGAGGTTAGATGTATGAGTAGGTTTAACAACGATAAGGTCATGCCGCGCTACTTTGCCATAGCATTAGTGTTGACGATCATCGGTATTGCCGTCATTGGCAAGGCCCTCTACATCATGACTGCCAAAAAGCAGTACTGGACGGAGGTTGCCAACCGTCTGAAGCGCGACAGCGTCAGCGTCAAGCCAAACCGCGGCAATATCCTGAGTTGTGACGGACAGTTGATGGCAACCTCTATCCCTGAATACAAGATATACATGGACTTCAAGGCTTCTGCCTTTGAGGAAGGTGACTCGCTGTGGCTCGACAAGCTGGACAGCATCTGCGAGGGTCTGCACCAGATATTCCCCAGCAGGACGGCAGCAGAGTTCAAAAAGCACTTAGAGGAAGGTCGCCACAAGGAGTGGACGAACAAGAAGACAGGCAAGAAGGAGGTGGGCTCGCGCTGGTGGAACATCTGGCCCAAGCGCATCGACTACGGCACCTATATGGAGGTGCGCCAGCTGCCCTTCTTCAACATGTCCAAAAACAAGAGCGGCTTTACGGAAGAGGTCTTCAATGCCCGCCGCCGTCCCTTCGGAAGTCTGGCCATGCGTACCGTTGGTGGTATCATGCTGGCCAAGGACTCGGCCTACTACGGCCTGGAACTCAGCTGCGACTCTATCCTGCGTGGTACGCCTGGTATTACGGGTCGTCGCAAGATTCTGAACAAGTACATGAACATCCCCGTGACGCTGCCCGTCGATGGCTGCGACATCGTGACTACCATCGACGTCAACATGCAAGACCTTGCTGAGCGTGCCCTGCTCGACATGCTGAAGAGTCCGCAAGTGAACGGCGAACTGGGCGTGGTCATCCTGATGGAGGTACAGACGGGTGACGTGAAGGCCATTGTCAACATGATGAAGAACGAGAACGGACAGTACATCGAGGGTGTCAACTCAGCCATCAGCTACCGCTGTGAGCCAGGTTCCGTGTTCAAGACGGCATCGTTCCTCGTGGCGTTAGACGACGAGGTGGCAGACACTTCCTACTATATTAATACGGGCAGTGGTGTGCGCGAGATGCACGGCCGCTGGATGAAAGACCACAACTGGCGTCGTGGCGGCTATGGCACCATCAATATGGCTCGCACGCTGGAGGTCAGCTCGAACATTGGCGTGAGCCATGTCATCGACCACTTCTATGGCAGTAATCCGGAGCGATATGTCAAGGGGCTCTATCGAGTGGGTATTGGTGAAGACCTGAAGATTCCACTGGTAGGTTATCAGAAGCCGTACATCCGTATGCCAGAGCGCGACAAGCGCGGCAAGTTTACAGGCAAGTGGTATATGACCACCCTGCCGTGGATGTCTATCGGCTATGAGACACAGATAGCCCCCATCAATACCGTGACTTTCTATAATGCCATTGCCAACAACGGCAAGATGGTTCGTCCGCGCTTTGTCAAGAAGGTCATGAAGAACGGAGAGACCGTCGCTGAGTTCCCAACGGAGGTCATCAAGGAGCGCATCGCCAAGCCAAAGGCTATCAAGACCATGCAGACCATTCTGGAACATGTCGTCAGTCAGGGCCTGGGTCGTAAGGCTGGTTCGCCGCTCTTCAAGGTGGCTGGCAAGACAGGTACGGCACAGATTGCCGACCAGTATGGCGGCTACCATTCTGGCACCACGCGCTACTGGTTGTCGTTTGCTGGCTATTTCCCTGCTGACGATCCGCGTTATACCTGCATCGTCTGTATCAAGAAGACTGGTCTGCCTGCTTCTGGTGGTGGCATGAGTGGTGTCGTATTCCACCATATTGCCGAGGGCGTGATGGCCCGTCACCTGAAGATGAGTGTCGACGATGCCCACGATGAGCATTCTGTCGCCATTCCTGATGTGAAGAACGGTGATGCAGATGCTGCCAATGCCATCCTCCATAATCTGGGCGTCAGCAAACGCGTGACGACACCGCAGCCCAAATACGGTCGCAACATCACGCCCGATGTCACGGGGATGGGCGCTAAGGATGCCGTCTATCAGTTGGAGAGCCGTGGCTTGAAGGTCAAACTTCAGGGCCGTGGTATGGTGAAGTCGCAGAGCTATCCTGCTGGTAAGGAAATCAAACAGGGTAGTGAATGCGTCTTGGTATTACAATAGTCATTTCAAAAGCCATCAAATAACAACTCATTTGTTAACGCTATATATATAATAAGGTATGAAACTAAGAGAACTGCTGAAGTACGTACAGCCCCTGGCCATTGTCGGACCAGACGATGTGGAGATTACGGGTGTCAATATCGACTCGCGTAAGATAGAGAAGGGGCATCTCTTTGTGGCTATCAAGGGTACGCAGACTGATGGTCACCGCTTCATTCCCAAGGCTTTGGAACTCGGAGCCGTGGCGGTGCTGTGCGAAGATCTGCCTGAAGAACCCAGCGGGGAAAGCGCTGGGCAAGGAACCGTTACCTACGTGCAGGTAGCATCGACAGAAGAGGCTGTAGGCTCTGTGGCCACCGTGTTCTATGGCGAGCCGTCGCACAAGTTGAAGCTGGTAGGCGTCACGGGTACGAACGGCAAGACAACTATCGCCACCTTATTATATAATATGTTCCGTAAGTTCGGCCATCGCTGTGGCCTGCTCTCCACGGTGTGTAACTATATCGAGGACGAGGCCATCCCTGCTGACCATACTACGCCCGACCCCATCGCCCTCAACCAGTTGCTGCACCGCATGGTGGAGGCTGGTTGTGAGTATGCCTTCATGGAGTGTTCCAGTCATGCCATTGCCCAGAAGCGCATTGGCGGTCTGCAGTTTGCAGGCGGTCTCTTTACGAATTTGACACGCGACCATTTGGATTACCATAAGACCTTCGAGAACTACCGCGACGCTAAGAAGGCTTTCTTCGACGGTCTTCCCAAGGATGCCTTCGCCATTACCAATGCCGATGACAAGAACGGCCTCTTCATGGTGCAGAACTGTCAGGCTAAGGTAAAGACCTATAGCACCCGTTCGATGGCCGACTTCCGTGCTCGCATCGTCGAGTGTCACTTTGAAGGCATGTACTTGGAGGTTGACGGCCGCGAGGTAGGTGTCCAGTTCATTGGCAAGTTCAACGTCTCGAACCTGCTTGCCGTCTATGGTGCTGCGGTCATGTTAGGCAAGCAGCCCGAGGACATCCTCGTCGTGCTCAGCACCCTAAAGAGCGTTGCTGGTCGTTTGGAACCCATCCGTTCTGATGACGGTATAACGGCCATTGTCGACTATGCTCATACGCCCGATGCCCTGGAGAATGTGCTCAACGCCATCCACGAGGTGCTTGACGGCAAGGGCGGACAAGTCATTACCGTCTGTGGAGCAGGCGGCAATCGCGACAAGGGTAAGCGTCCGCTCATGGCCCAGGAGGCCGTGAAACAGAGCGACCGCGTCATCATCACCTCCGACAATCCCCGCTTTGAGGAGCCACAGGCCATCATCGACGACATGTTGGCAGGTCTCGACGCCAAGCAGATGAAGAAGGTGCTCTCTATTGTTGACCGTAAGGAAGCTATCAAGACCGCAACCATGCTGGCCCAGAAGGGTGACGTCATCCTCATTGCTGGCAAGGGTCACGAAGACTATCAGGAAGTGAAGGGTGTCAAGCACCACTTCGACGATCGCGAGGTAGTCCGCGAAATCTTCGGGCTTTGAACTTTGAGGCCACAACATAAAGTTTAAAGTTCTTAGACCTGAAGGTCAAAGCGACCAAGGTCGATGACAAAGTTTAAAGTTTATAGTTCAAAGAACAATGCTATATTACCTCTTCCGCTTCTTAGAGCAATACGATATTCCAGGCGCCCACATTTGGTCGTACATCTCGTTCCGCGCCCTGTTGGCACTCATCCTGTCGCTGATTATCTCAGCGTGGTTTGGTGAATACTTCATCAAATGGATGAAGCGTCATAAGGTTGCCGAGACGGCCCGCGACGCCAGCATCGACCCCTTTGGTGTCGAGAAGAAAGGTGTGCCTACCATGGGAGGCATCATCATCATCGTCAGCATCCTGGTTCCTGTAATCCTGCTGGGCCGTATGCGAAACATCTACCTGATCCTCATGATAGTCACCACCGTCTGGTTAGGATTCTTAGGCTTCATGGACGACTACATCAAGATTTTCCGCAAGAACAAGGAAGGTTTGAAGGGCCTGTATAAGATAGTCGGTCAGGTGAGCATTGGATTTATCGTTGGTCTGACGCTCTGGCAGAGTCCTGATGCTGTGGTGCGCGAGAACGTCTCCGAACCTCAAAAGAACCAGGAGATTGTCGTGAAACATAAAACGGAAGCTGTCAAGTCGTTACAGACCACCATCCCGTTCATCAAGAACCACAACCTGAACTACTCCAGCGTGATGTCGTTCCTTGGCAAGTATAAGGTGGCAGCAGGTTGGGTGCTGTTTGTCATCATGACCATCATTGTGGTAACCGCTGTGTCGAATGGTGCTAATCTGAACGACGGCATGGACGGCATGTGTGCAGGCAACTCGGCTATCATTGGCGTGGCGCTGCTCATCTTTGCCTATATCTCGTCGCATATCATCTATGCGGCCTACTTCGACATCATGTATATCCCTGGTTCGCAGGAGTTAGTCGTGTTCCTCTCCGCTTTCATCGGCGCTATGGTGGGCTTCCTGTGGTATAACGCCTTCCCCGCACAAGTGTTTATGGGCGACACGGGCTCGCTGACCATTGGTGGCATCATTGGTGTCTGCGCCGTCATCATCCATAAGGAACTCATGCTTCCCATCCTCTGCGGCATCTTCTTCATCGAGAGCCTGAGCGTCATCATCCAGACGCAGTGGTTTAAGATTCAGAAGCGCAAGGGCAAGCGTGTCCGCGTATTCCGTGCCACGCCTATTCACGACAACTTCCGCAAGCTGGACTCGCAACTCGACCAGACCAGTACTTACATCCTGAAGAACTGGCCTCACCGTCAGTTCCATGAGTCGAAGATCACCATCCGCTTCTGGATTACCACGATTATCCTGGCGGCATTAACGATTATAACACTGAAAGTAAGATAAAGACCCACCCCTAACTCCTCCCTGTGAGGGAGGGGAATAGATAGTAGAAAGATATGGATAAACGAATAGTAGTATTAGGAGCAGGCGAGAGCGGTGCAGGAGCTGCCGTTCTGGCTAAGAAGAAAGGCTTTGACGTGTTTGTTAGCGACATGTCGAAGATCCACGATAAATATAAGAAACTGTTGAACGACCACCAGATAGACTGGGAGGAAGGTCAGCACAGCGAGGAAAAGATTCTTGATGCCGATGAGATTATCAAGAGTCCTGGCATTCCTGATACCGCCCCGATGATTGTCAAGATCAAGGAGAAGGGCATCCATATCATCAGTGAGATAGAGTTTGCTGGTCGCTATACGGACTCGAAGATGATCTGCATCACGGGTTCTAATGGCAAGACCACGACGACGAGTCTCATCTACCATATCTTCCGCGCTGCTGGTTACGATGCAGGACTGGCAGGAAACATCGGCAACTCCTTGGCCTTGCAAGTGGCAGAAGACCCGCACGAATACTACATCATCGAGCTTAGCTCCTTCCAGCTCGACAATATGTACGACTTCCGCGCCAATATTGCCATCCTCTTGAACATCACTCCTGACCATCTGGATCGCTACGACTTCAAGATGCAGAACTACGTCGATTCGAAGATGCGTATCATCCAGAACCAGACGCCGCAGGATGCCTTCGTCTATTGGAACGACGACCCCATCATCAAGCGTGAATTGGAGAAGTACGACATTCAGTCTATCCAGTACCCGTTCTCGGAACTGAAAGAGAAAGGCAGCATTGGTTATATTGAGGAGGGCCAGTACAAGATAGAACAGCCCGAGCCGTTCAATATGGAGCAGGAGTCGCTCTCGCTGACGGGTAAGCATAACATCTACAACTCGTTGGCCGCTGGTATTGCCTCCAACATCGCTGGCATCAAGAAAGAAGTCATTCGTAAGTCACTCAGCGACTTCCCTGGTGTGGAGCACCGTTTGGAGAAAGTCTGCACTGTGCGTGGCGTACAGTATATCAACGACTCGAAGGCTACTAATGTCGATGCCTGCTGGTATGCGTTGGAATCGATGAAAACCAAGACCGTCCTCATCATTGGCGGCAAGGACAAGGGTAACGACTACAGTCCCCTGATGCCGCTGGTCAAGGAAAAGTGTGCCGCACTGGTCTATCTCGGAGCCGACAACCAGAAGCTACATGACAACTTCGACCAGTTAGGCATTCCCGTTCGCGACACCCACTCCATGAAGGAGTGCGTCGCAGCCTGCTACGAACTGGCTGAGCCTGGCATGACGGTATTGCTCTCACCCTGCTGTGCATCCTTCGACCTCTTCAAGAACATGGAGGACCGTGGCGAACAGTTTAAGGAACTGGCCCGCGCACTATAAAGAGTCAAATAGTAAATCGTCAAAAAGTAAATAGTATAATCGTAAAAGAAACCAGTGAACAAGAAAATAGGTAGAATCTTTAAGGGCGACAAGGTCATCTGGATGGTGTTCTTCTTCCTCTGCATGATCAGTATCGTGGAAGTCTTCTCGGCTTCCAGCGGACTGACGTATAAGAGCCATAACTACATTGGCCCTATCGTCTATCATGCAGGCACCGTAGCCTTTGGCGTCCTCGTGGCAGTCATCACGCTCAACATCCCCTGTCGCTACTTCAAGCTCATGACGCCCTTCCTCATATTAGTCAGTGCCTTCACCCTGCTATGGGTATTGGTAGGCGGACAGACTATCAATGGCGCCAACCGTGTCATCTCACTTTTCGGCTTTACTTTCCAGCCGTCAGAGATTGCCAAGGGTACGCTGGTGCTTGCCGTGGCCCAGATTCTGAGTGCCATGCAGCGCGAGACGGGTGCTGACCGTCAGGCGTTTAAATGGATTCTGTGGCTGACAGTGCCTACTTGTTTCCTCATTGGCATAGAAAACCTCTCTACGGCAGCCCTGCTCTTTGCCGTGGTGTTCCTCATGATGTTTATTGGTCAGGTGTCGCTGCGACAGCTCGGTAAGTTGGCTGCCATCATTGGCGCGTTTGCAATTTTGGCCATTTCGATGGTGATGATAGTAGGTAACGACACGACGCAGGAAGACCAACAGCTCACCAAGATTGAACAGCTGAACCAGCCTAAGAAGGAGAAAAACAAGCTTGAGAAGTTGCTGCACCGTGCTGACACGTGGAAAGGCCGTATCCTGAACTTCGGCAAGGGCGACGTGGCTCCTGAGGACTACGACCTCGACAAGGATGCCCAGGTGGCGCATGCCAACATTGCCATCGTGTCTAGTGGCGTGATGGGCAAGGGTCCTGGCCAGTCTACTGAGCGCGACTTCCTGGCTCAGGCCTTCTCCGACTTCATCTATGCTATTGTTATCGAGGAACTGGGCCTGTTAGGAGCTGCCTTCGTGGCCTTCCTCTATATCGTCCTGCTCTACCGCTGTGCACGCATTGCCAGCCGTTGTGAGAATAATTTCCCAGCCTTCTTGGCCATGGGTCTCGGCCTATTGCTGGTCATTCAGGCGATGTTTAATATGATGGTTGCCGTTGGTCTGGCACCTGTCACGGGTCAGCCGCTGCCCCTCATCTCGAAAGGCGGTACGTCGACCATCATCAATTGTGCCTATATCGGCACCATTCTGAGTGTCAGCCGGTCGGCAAAGAAGAAAAACGAACAGATAAACGACGATAAAATATGAGTGACGAGTTAAGAGTAATTATCAGCGGTGGCGGCACAGGCGGTCATATCTTCCCGGCTGTGTCGATAGCCAATGCCATTAAGGCGATGCGTTCCGATGCCAAGATCCTGTTTGTGGGAGCCTTGGGACGTATGGAGATGCAGCGTGTTCCTGCCGCAGGTTACGAGATAAAGGGTCTGCCTATACAGGGTTTCGACCGTAAGAACATGTTGAAGAATGTCAAGGTTCTCTTTATGATATGGAAGAGCCAGCACATGGCGAAGAAAATCATCAAGGAGTTCCGTCCGCAGGTAGTCGTCGGCGTCGGTGGCTATGCTAGTGGTCCTACGCTCAACAAGGCTGCTTCCATGGACATTCCCTGTCTGATCCAGGAACAGAACTCGTATGCTGGTGTCACCAACAAGCTGTTGGCCAAGAAGGCCGCTAAGATATGTGTGGCCTATGAGGGTATGGACCGTTTCTTCCCAGCCGAGAAGATCATGCTCACGGGCAATCCTGTTCGCCAGCAACTCTTGGAGACAACCGTCACTCGTGAGGATGCCGTGCGCTCCTTCGGTTTTGACCCGCAGAAGAAAACCATCCTCATTGTTGGCGGCAGTCTGGGTGCCCGCACCCTCAACGAGAGCGTACTTCAGTACATCGACCTCATCCGCGAGAGTGGTGTACAGTTCATCTGGCAGACTGGCAAGTACTACTATGCCGACATCCAGGCTCAGATTTCACCGCTGGCTGCTCACCTCACAAACCTCACAGTGACCGATTTCATCAGCGATATGGGTGCTGCCTACAAGGCTGCCGACCTCGTAGTGAGTCGTGCTGGTGCAGGTTCCATCAGTGAGTTCTGTCTGTTGGGCAAACCCGTCATCCTGGTACCCAGTCCCAATGTCGCCGAAGACCATCAGACGAAGAACGCCTTAGCGCTGGTCAACAAGGAGGCCGCCCTCTATGTCAAGGATGCTGAGGCTCCGAAGTTGCTGTTGCCTATGGCCATCGATGCCGTGAAGGACGATGCCAAGCTGGCATGTCTCAGCGAGAACATCCTGAAGCTCGCCCTGCCCGCCTCGGCTGAAATCATTGCCAAAGAAGTCATCAAGTTGGCAGAAAACAATAATTAAAAGGAAAAAGAATGAATATCAAGGATATTAAAGCCGTCTATTTCATTGGCGCTGGTGGTATCGGCATGAGCGCCATAGCCCGCTACTTCCTCAAGCGGGGCCTGGTTGTTGGCGGCTACGACAAGACGCCCAGCACCCTGACCCGACAGTTGGAGAAGGAGGGCATGCTGATACACTACGAAGAGAACGTCGACGAGATTCCCCACGTCTGCAAGAAGCCGCAGTCGTGCTTGGTGGTCTATACCCCAGCCATCCCTGAGGAGCACGCCGAACTGCAATGGTTCCGCCAGAACGGCTTCGACATCCAGAAACGCGCCCAGGTGTTGGGTACGCTGACCCGTCAGCTCAAGGGACTTTGTGTGGCGGGCACCCACGGCAAGACGACCACGTCAACGATGTGTGCCCATATCATGCACCAGAGCCATTTGGACTGTAACGCCTTCCTCGGCGGCATCTCCAAGAACTACGGCACGAACTATATCCTCTCCGACTCCGAGTACGTCGTCATTGAGGCCGACGAGTTCGACCGTTCCTTCCACTGGTTGTCACCCTATATGACCGTCATCACCTCTACCGACCCCGACCATTTGGATATCTATGGTACAAAGGAGGCTTACTTGGAGAGTTTCCGTCACTATACGGAACTCATCCAGCCCGAGGGTGCCCTTATCATCCATCGCGGTCTGGAGATGCAGGAGTCGTTGGCCGACGGTGTGCGCCGTTACGACTACGCTCTGACGGAAGGCGACTTCCACGCTGAGAACATCCGTATCGACAATGGTGAGATTACCTTCGACTTCATCTCGCCCATTGAGTCGGTGAAGAACATCGAGCTGGGACAGCCAGTACCTATTAATATCGAGAATGGCATTGCCGCTATGGCGATGGCTCAGCTGGCGGGTTGTACTGCTGAGGAGCTGCGCTACGGCATGCAGACATATAATGGTGTGGAGCGCCGTTTCGACTTCAAGATCAAGAACGACAGGCTGGTGTTCCTCAGCGACTACGCCCACCATCCGAAGGAAATCCTGCAGAGTGCGCGCAGCATCCGAGAGCTGTACAAGGACCGAAAGATTACGGCCATCTTCCAGCCTCACCTCTACACCCGCACTCGCGACTTCTACCGTGACTTCGCCGAGGCGCTGAGCCTGCTCGACGAGGTTGTACTGACGGAGATCTATCCCGCCCGCGAAGAGCCAATCCCTGGCGTGACCTCCCAACTCATCTACGACAACCTGCGCCCAGGCATCAAGAAGCATCTTATCAACAAGGCCGACGTTAAGTCGTTCGTCAAGTCGCACGACTTCGACGTACTCATCGTCCTTGGTGCCGGCGACCTCGACAACCAGGTGCCTGAGCTGACGCGACTACTGCAGGAAAAATAAAAGAATAAAAGATTAAAAGAATAAAAAAATAAATCGTCAAATTGTAAATAAACAAGATGGAGATTAAGCCAATCATTAAGAAAGCTACCGTCATCCTGATAGACTGCGCCCTGGCTGTCTACCTCGTGCTGGCTGTCTCGGCATTCAACCGTCCGGATGCCTTGACCAATGTCTGCGGCGAGGTCAAGATAGACATTCAGGAGGATGTGGTGACGGGTTTTCTGAAGGCTGACGATGTCAAGACGCAGCTGCTGCGTGCCAAGCTCTATCCTTTGGGCGACCCTATGGAGCAGGTGAAGACACGCCGCATCGAGGAAGCACTGCTCCAGAACCCCTTCGTCGAGACAGCCCAGTGCTATAAGACGCAGACGGGACGTGTCTGCATCACGCTGACACAGCGCAACCCCGTGGTACGCGTCAAAGCCGACAATGGCGACGACTTCTACATCGATAGCCACGGCAACATGATGCCTGCCACGCGCTACATCAGCGACCTGGTCATCGTTACGGGCCACGTATCAAGGCAATATGCCCAGAAAGTGTTGCCCAGCATTGGCAGTTACTTGCTTCAGAATAGCCTGTGGCGCAACCAGGTGGAGCAGTTGAACGTACTGGCCGACGGCTCTATGGAGCTGGTGCCACGCGTGGGCAGTCACATCGTCTATCTCGGCCAGCCGACCGACTTCGCCAAGAAGCTGGACCGCTTGGAGAAGTTCTATAAGTACGGACTCTCGAAGGCCGGCTGGAACAAGTACTCGTACATCAACATAGAGTTCCACAATCAGATCATCTGCAAGCGTACAAAGCAGACGTCGTCTTAAGTGATCAACAAGAAAAAATAAAATATAGAGGTATGCAAAAGGAATTTATCGTAGCAATTGAACTGGGGTCATCCAAGATGACCGGTATTGCCGGCAGGAAGAATCTTGACGGCAGCATTCAGGTGCTGGCGTGTGTCAAGGAGAACTCTTCTGCCTTCATCCGCAAGGGTGTGGTGTATAACATCGACAAGACTGCCCAGTGTCTGACGAACATCATCAGTCGCTTGGAAAAGCAACTGAAGACGCAGATTACGCAGGTCTATGTAGGTGTGGGCGGACAGTCCATACGCTCTCTTCGCAATGTCATCAGCAACGACCTGGCCGGCGAGACACTGGTCACGCAGGACATGGTGATAGAACTGATGGATGCTAACCGCAACATGAAGTACCCCGACCAGGAAATCCTTGACGCTGCCGTTCAGGAGTACAAGGTCGACTCGCAGTTCCAGCTCGACCCCGTGGGCATCCAGTGCTCGCACATTGAGGGTAACTTCCTGAACATCCTGCAGCGCAAGGCATTCAACAAGAACCTGAACAAATGTTTCGAGACGGCCAACATCCGTATTGCCGAACTCTTCCTTGCGCCTCTTGCACTGGCCGACAGCGTACTCACCGAGACCGAGAAGCGTTCTGGCTGTGCACTGGTCGACATGGGTGCCGACACGACTACCGTCAGCGTCTATTCGAAGAACATCCTGCGCCACTTAGCCGTCATCCCCTTGGGTTCGAACAACATCACCAAGGATATTGCCTCGCTGCAGATGGAGGAGCAGGATGCCGAGAAGATGAAGCTGAAATATGCCAGTGCCTTCACCGATAACAACGAGATTGACAACAATATGAAGTACTCCATCGACCAGGATCGTCAGGTGGAGAGTCGTAAGTTCATCGAGATTGTCGAAGGCCGTCTGGAAGAAATCATCGCCAACGTCTGGTGTCAGGTGCCCGAGGAATACTGCGACAAGCTCCTTGGCGGCATCATCCTGACTGGTGGAGGCTCGAACATGAAGAATATCGAGAAGGCCTTCCAGAACTATACTCACATCGACAAGATACGCATAGCACGTTTTGTCACGCAGACCATCACCTCGTCGATAGCCGACGTTACGGCACAGAATGGCATGATGAATACCGTCTTGGGCCTGCTGGCCAAGGGCGACATCAACTGCGCCGGCTCAGAGAAAGACCCCAACGGTGACCTCTTTGCCAGCCAGCGCCCAGTAATCCAGCCCGAGACTCTGGCTGAGCGCCGTGCCCGCACGGCAACTGAGACGCCTGCCGGTGTCATCCGCACCGCTGAGGAGATTCGCCGTGCCGAAGAGGAGGCTCGTCTGAAGAAAGAGGAAGAGGAGCGTATCGCCCGCGAGAAAGCCGAAGAGGAAGAGCGCGAGCGCCAGCGCATCAAGCGTGAGAACTCCTTCTGGAACAAAGGCTGGAAGGGCCTGAAGAACTTTGGTAAGAAGATTATCGAAGAGGAAGAGTAAGCTCTATTAAATTGAAAATTGTAAATCGTAAAATTGTAAATTCTATGGACAACAACATATTGCTCGATTTCGGTGAGCCCGAAAAGGAAAACAGCATCATCAAGGTGATTGGTGTTGGTGGCGGTGGCGGTAATGCCGTCAACCACATGTATCGCGAAGGCATTCACGACGTGACCTTCGTATTGTGTAACACGGACAACCAGGCGTTGAACGACTCTCCCGTGCCTGTACACTTGCAGCTTGGCAAGGAGGGACTTGGTGCCGGCAACAAGCCCGAGAAGGCTCGCGCCGCCGCTGAGGAGAGTATCGAAGACATCCGAAGCATGCTGGCCGACGGAACGCGTATGGCGTTCATCACCGCTGGTATGGGCGGTGGTACGGGAACAGGTGCTGCGCCGGTCATTGCCCGCGTCTCGAAGGAGATGGGCATCCTGACCGTTGGTATAGTCACCATCCCCTTCCGCTTCGAGGGTGACCGCAAGATAGACCAGGCCTTGGACGGTGTTGAGGAAATGCAGAAGCACGTCGATGCCCTGCTGGTCATCAACAACGAGCGTCTGCGTGAGATTTATCCTGAGCTGACCGTGCTCGACGCCTTTGGCAAGGCCGACGACACGCTGAGCGTGGCAGCCAAGTCGATTGCCGAGATCATCACCGTCCACGGACTCATCAACCTTGACTTCAATGACGTCAAGACCGTGCTGAAGGATGGTGGCGTGGCCATCATGTCGACAGGTTACGGCGAGGGCGAAGGCCGCGTGAAGAAGGCAATCGACGACGCCCTGAACTCGCCGCTGCTGAACGAGAACGACGTCTTCAACTCGAAGAAGATTCTGCTCAGCATCTCCTTCGCAGGTTCGAGGGACGGCAAGGAGTCGTTGATGATGGAAGAGATGAACGATGTCAACGACTTCATGGCGAAGTTCGGCAACGATTTCGAGATCAAGTGGGGACTGGCCACCGATCCGGAGTTAGGCAAGAAGGTGAAGGTTACCATCCTGGCTACCGGCTTCGGCATCGAGAGCATCGATGGTATGGCTAAGCACCACCAGCGTCAGAATACCATCGAGGAGGCTACCCGCATTGCCGCCGAACAGGAGGCTGAGGCCCAGCGTCAGGATCGCCGCAACCGCTATTATGGTGGTGACGGACAGACGCGCCGCTACAAGCGCCGTCCGCATATCTACCTGTTCCGCCCGGAGGATCTCGACAACGACGACGTCATCTCAGCCGTCGAACAGACGCCGACCTACAAGCGTACCCGTGAAATCTTGGACAGCATCTACCAGCAGGCCAGCGGCGAAGAGCCGCAGCCTAAGGCCGACGTCCAGCCCGAGGTCGTTCAGGGAACCATCAAGTTCGCGTAATTATTTCGCCTTAAAGGCTAAGGCATACATGCGCATCTGTTTCACCATGGCCAGCAGACCGTTGCTGCGCGTGGGAGACAGATGCTCTTTTAGTCCTATGCGGTCGATGAAATAGAGGTCGGCATTCAGTATCTCGTCTGGCGTATGGTCGCTGAGCACGCGGATGAGCAGCGCCACGATACCCTTGACAATCAGCGCATCGCTCTCTGCCCGGAACCGGATGACCCCATTTCTTTCATTTCTTTCATTTCCGACAAAGTCGGCCTGCAGCCACACGCGGCTCTGGCAACCGTCAATGAGGTTGCTCTCAGTCTTATACTCCTCGGGCAGCGGCTCCTGCTCGTTGCCAAGGTCTATCAGCAGTTGGTACTTGTCCATCCAGTCGTCGAAACCGGAGAACTCCTCGATAATCTCGTCCTGAATCTCGTTGATGCTTGCCATGAGAATTTGCGATTTACTGAATTCAATTGATGCTTTCGCGCTGCAAAGGTACGAATAAAAACTGCAGAATCGTAAAAAAACTACTAAATAATCCCTTTTAGTCTTGCAATTTCAAAAGAAATATGTTATATTTGCACAACATTAAAACAAATCTATATTATTAAACAAAAACTTTTTGCAATGTTAGCAGCCGCAGTCAATGCCCTGCTGAAGGTCATTCAGGACAAGGGTGTGGAACTGAAGGAGTCCAATTAAAGTGCGGACATGCGGACATTGCGGACATCAACTTCATAGAGATATAAAAAAAGGTATATAGCTGTTTATATACCTTTTTTTATTTTTTTTATTACTCTTAGAAATCAATGTCCGCAATGTCCGCATGTCCGCACTTCAACCTCCATTATTGCGTAGAAAACCTTCAGAAATTACCGTACTTTCCCTCAGAAATCACGTAGAAAACCTTCAGAAATCACCGTGATTTCCTTCAGAAGTTGCCGTGATTTCTTGCAATTATTGCCGTGATTTCTGACGGAAAAGTACTGGAAAAGTAGCAACTATTCTTTTCGTTTTTCTTTCGACTTTTCGTAACTTTTGCTATGCAGAAGTTACTATGTCTCAGAAAAGCTCAAATAAATTTGGCTTTTCCTTCGACTTTTCGTAACTTTTGCTATGCAGAAGTTACTTAGCACTCGGAAAAACAAAAAGAAAAAAATGGTTTTCTTTTTGCTTTTCTCTCGTTTTTTCGTAACTTTGCAGCGGAATTTAGAGAGAACGCTTATGCAAACTAACTGCCACATGTCGATGCTTGTTCACGAACAAGCCAAGAAATATGGTGACCGCGAGATGCTGATTTATCAGGATTTCGGCGGTAAGGAGTGGAAAACGCTGTCGTGGAGCCAGGTCTCTGCGACCGTCATGCAGGTGTCAAACGCCATGCTGAACTTAGGCGTGAAGGTGCAGGAGAATGTCGGCATCTTCTCGCAGAACTCGGTGCAGTACATCGAGTGCGACTTCGGCGCGTGGGGCATCCGGGCGGTAACCATTCCGTTCTATGCTACCAGCTCGGAGCAGCAGATTCAGTTTATGGTGAACGATGCCAAGATTCGCTTCCTCTTCGTAGGTGAGCAGGATCAGTACGACAAGGCCCACCGTATCTTCTCACTCTGTCCCACGTTGGAGCGCATCATTGTCTACGATCCCATGGTGACGCTGAACGACGACCATAGTGCCATCTACTTCAGCGAGTTCCTGAAACTTGGCGAGGGTCTGCCGCGTCAGACGGAGGTAGAGAAGCTGCAAGGGGAGGCGACGTTTGACGACATTGCCAACATCCTGTATACCAGTGGTACTACGGGCGACTCGAAGGGCGTCATACTGACTCACGGCCAGTTCCATGCTGCCTTCGAGGCCAACAACAAGTGTGTGCCGGTGGGCGAGAGGGACCGCGTCATGAACTTCCTGCCCTATACCCATATCTTCGAGCGCGGCTGGGCGATACTCAGTCTGACAGAAGGTGCCACGATGATTGTTAATACCCATCCGCTGGAAGTGCAGCAGTCGATGCGTGAGACGCACCCCACGTGTATGTCGGCTGTGCCCCGCTTCTGGGAGAAGGTCTATATGGGCGTGATGGACAAGATAGAACACTCGGGCGTCATGCAGCGCAAACTCTTCAAGCACGCGCTGGCTGTGGGCCGCAAGCATAACATAGAATATCTGAGCCTTGGCAAGAAGCCACCTGTGGGTCTGCATCTGGAGTACGAGATGCTGAACCGTACAGTGTTCTCGCTTGTCCGCAAGGAACTGGGCTTGGAAAACGCCCATTTCTTCCCCACCGCAGGTGCTGCCGTGAGTGCTCACGTTGAAGAATTCGTCCATTCCATCGGCATTAACATGGTGGTGGGCTATGGTCTGACGGAGAGCCTGGCCACGGTGAGCTGCAACCACTTGGGCGAACCTTGGACGGTAGGTTCCGTGGGCATTCCCATCGAAGGTATCGACATCAAGATCAGCGAAGAGGGTGAAATCTTGCTCAAGGGTCCGACGATTACCATCGGCTACTACAACCGCGACGACCTGACGAAGGCGGCGTTTACTGACGACGGATATTTCAAGACGGGCGATGCCGGTTACCTGAAAGGCGGTGAACTGTTCCTGACAGAGCGCATCAAAGACCTCTTCAAGACTTCGAACGGCAAGTACATCGCGCCGCAGATGATAGAGTCGAAACTGCTCGTGGACAAGTTCATCGACCAGATTGCCGTCATCGCCGACGAGCGCAAGTTCGTATCGGCACTCATCATTCCCGTCTATAGCCACTTGGAAGAGTATGCCCGTGAACACGGTATCGTCTTCTCCACCCGCGAAGAACTCTGCACTAACCCGCAGATTATGGAGATGATGAAGGAGCGCATCGACACCCTGCAGCAGCAGCTCGCCCATTACGAGCAGGTGAAGCGCTTCACCCTGCTGCCCAACCCGCTGTCGATGTCCAAGGGCGAACTGACCAATACGCTCAAAATTCGTCGCCGCGTGTTAAACGAAAACTATAAAGAAGAGATAGACAAGATGTACGCAGATTGATTTTTAAATGAAAGAAATGAAGGTAATGAAGGAAATGAAAGAAATGTAAATGAATAAATGAAGAAATGGCTGCGCGGATGATGACCAGACTTCTAAGAGAAATTATTCGGACAATTGATATTAAGTAATGACGATGTCGAGAGAAAATATTATTATCTCTAAGACTGAGAACTTTGCCGATAGGATTACGAGGATGTATAGGTACTTGTTGGAAAAGCGGCAGGGGGACAAGGATATGCTGAAACAGATTGTTCGTAGCGGGACAAGTGTGGGAGCCAATGTCTCTGAGGGCCAGTTTGCGCAGACTAAGGCTGATTTCCTTACCAAGATGACCATCGCCTTGAAAGAGGCAAATGAGACGAGATTCTGGTTGAAAAGGTTATATGCATTCGGCTCACTTAGTGATAGTGAATTCGAGTCCATCATCAATGACAACGAAGAAATCATCAATATATTAACAACAATAACAAGGACAACAAGAAAGAACTTGAAGAAATGATAGAAATGAAGGAAACAAAAGTAATGGAAGGAATGATAGGAAGGTTACGTGGAAGCGCAGCCTCATTTCTACATACCTTCATTTACATTTCTTTCATTCCTTTCATTTCATTCATTTCTTTCATTAAAATAATATGATAACATCCGATCAATTAAAAGACGTCTTAGACCGAACGGAAGCGCTGTATAAGTATCTGAAGATAGACGAGAAGCGCATGGAGTACGAGGAGGAGGACCTGCGTACGCAGGCTCCCGACTTCTGGCTTGACCGTGAGCGCGCCGAGGAACAGATGAAGAAGGTGAAAGGCATCAAGAAGTGGCTAGACGGCTACCAAGAGGTGCGCACGGCTGCCGACGAACTGCAGTTAGCCTTCGACTTCTATAAAGAGGAGATGGTTACCGAGGAGGAAGTCGATGCCGACTACAGCCGCGCCATAGAACTCATCGAGGCCTTAGAGCTGAAGAACATGCTGCGCCAGAAAGAGGATCCGATGGACTGCGTGCTGAAAATCAACTCAGGTGCCGGAGGTACCGAGAGTCAGGACTGGGCACAGATGCTGATGCGTATGTACCAGCGCTGGGCAGAAGCCCACGGACACAAAGTCACCATCTCGAACCTGCAGGACGGCGACGAGGCTGGCATCAAGAGCGTCACCATGGAGATAGAGGGCGGCGAGTACGCTTATGGCTACCTGAAGAGTGAAAACGGTGTCCACCGCTTGGTGCGCGTCAGCCCCTATAACGCCCAGGGCAAGCGCATGACGTCGTTTGCCTCCGTCTTCGTCAGCCCGTTAGTCGACGATACCATCGAGGTCTATGTCGATCCCGCCAAGCTGAGCTGGGATACCTTCCGAAGCAGTGGCGCCGGTGGACAGAACGTCAACAAGGTGGAGTCGGGCGTTCGTCTGCGCTATTGGTACACCGACCCTGATACGGGCGAGGAAGAAGAAATCCTTATCGAGAATACCGAGACGCGCGACCAGCCCAAGAACAAGGAGCGCGCCATGGCCCTGCTGCGCTCGCAGCTCTACGACCGTGCCATGCAGAAGCGCCTCGAAGCCCAGGCAAAGATCGAGGCAGGCAAGAAGAAGATAGAGTGGGGTAGTCAGATTCGCTCCTACGTCTTCGACGACCGTCGCGTGAAAGACCACCGCACCAACTACCAGACCTCCGACGTCGATGGCGTCATGGACGGCAAGATAGACGACTTCATCAAGGCATACCTGATGGAGTTCCCCGTCAATGATGAAGATTAAACGGTAATAATTAAACATTAAACATTAAATATTCTAACAACTATGAGCAAGAAAGGTAATGCAAAGCGTGAAGCTTACGCCAAAAAACAGGAAGAACAAGGTAAGAAAGTAGTGACATGGATCTTCGCCGGACTCATCATCCTGGCACTCATCTATCTCATCTGGACCTTTGGCATGATGGCGTAAAACGAAATGAATGGAATGAAAGAAATGAAAGGAATGAAAGGAATGAGTCTCCGCAACGGTATTTCTTCATTTCTTCATTTACATTTCTTTCATTTCTTTCATTCCTTTCATTTCTTTCATTTAAACTCTTCCGATGCTTGAAATTGAACGCAAATTCCTCGTCTTAGACGACTCTTATAAGTCCTTGTCGTACGGCAGTAGCCACATCCGGCAGGGGTACATCTGCAGCGAACGAGGACGGACGGTGCGCATCCGTATTCGGGATGAGCACGCCTATATCACCATCAAGGGACCTTCTTTAAACGGTGGCCTGTCGCGCTATGAGTTCGAACAGGAAATACCCTTCGTCGACGGCGAGAACTTGATGTCCCTCTGCGACCCGGGCATCATTGACAAGACGCGTTGGCTCGTGAAAAGTGGCCGACATACCTTCGAAGTCGACGAGTTCCACGGCGACAACGACGGATTAGTCGTAGCTGAAGTGGAACTGGCCTCTGAGGATGAACCTTACGAGAAGCCCGCCTTCATAGGACAGGAGGTCACTGGCGACCGTCGCTACTACAATTCCCAGCTCCGCCGCAACCCCTACAAAAGGTGGTTGTAAAGAATTATTAGTTAATTAATATGCAGAAATCGAGACTTTTGTACAGCAAAAGCCTCGATAGAATCATTTTTTTAGCATTTTTTACGTTTTACCACGCTAAAAATTTGGTGGTTTCGTAAGTTTTTATTATCTTTGCCCCCAAATATGCTTATTGTATCTATGACGAAGATAATACAACATAAGGTAATTCGTAAAATGCGTAAATGTGTGTGGCAGACCCTGTTATGCATAATTCTTACCTTGTGCGCATTGTCTGCTAAGGCTCAGGATTTGACCATCAGCAACAATCTCCTCTATGATGCAACGCTGACTCCCAACCTGCGGATAGGTTATCAGGTAGATCCCAAATGGTCGATTGCCGTCACAGGAGGCTTCCGTCATTGGCCCCGTGGCAACTATACCACAAAGAAGTGGCGCCACCTGCTCATCTCGCCTTCCGTACGCCATTGGAAAGACTCTGTGCAAGTGGGACAGTTCTGGGGAGCCAATGCCATATATAGCCACTTCAATGCCGGATATACCGACATGATTATATATAAAGGTGTAAAGGACGAGCGTCGGCAGGGAGATCTGGTAGCTATTGGTGCCTTTTATGGCTACAAGTGGCGCCTGAGCTGTCGCTGGGCGATGGAAGTCTTCGGCGGACTGGCCGTCGGCTATGCCTGGTACGACCGCTTCCTCATCAACGACGCTGGTGACAACTGGCTCCGCAACGGCAGCGGCAACGGACTCTTCCTGCTCCCACAGCTCGGACTCAATGTGGTCTACCGTATCCCACTTCGCAAAAGCCAGACCATCCCCATTGACAAAATCCTCCTGGCCGACAGAACATACTGAAGAACAACATAGAAAAAACAACATACAGTTTTAATCAAGCAAACAAAGAGAAATGAATTATAGTTATTAATTTTTAAACGTTTAAAATTATGAAAAAGAATTTCTATTTCGTGTTCCTCGGTGCTTTCGCACTCACAGGAGTCCTTGGAATCTCTTCTTGCTCGTCTGACAACGAGATAGTAGAGGTGAATCCGACCTTCGATCCCGCCAAGAACGAGGTCACTACACAGTTTGTGCTGAATGTTAATCCTTCAGAACAAGGTACAACTCGTCAGGCTGCAGCAACTGTCCAGAAGGCCAGCAACTTCCGTGGCATGAAAGATGCAAAGCTCATTGGTCTTTCTACTGGTAAGGCTAACACCTTCCTGGCTCCCTTCCTTGGCAATTCTACTGCTTTCGATGTCAAACGTACCTATGACCTCGGTACGCTTTATGCTAATGGATCTGTTGATAATAATCCTGAGAGTGACAATGCAGAAAATAGTTCACACCGCGTGGTAGAGCTGACATTGCCTTTGAAGACAGATGCCATGTTGGTTTATGGCCGTGCTATTCCAGTAACTAAAACATCTAATGCCACTACTGTTACAGACGAAGAAGAAAATGGTTCGGTGGTTTATAATGTCGATGCTACCCCAGAGAATACCACTTTCGATCTTGTTGCGCGCATGGCTGATGCTACTGCTTATACGCAGTGCTGTCAGGTGGCAGCCGCCATCCTAAACAGGATCATGCTTAGTCAAGTTGTTGCTCATAATGACATGACTAATCCTATTACAAGGACAAATGATAATGGTTCATATACTCAAGAAGCTGCTTTGCCTGCATTAACTTGGAGAGAAATAGGTATCTTGACCGATGCGCAAATTGCTCTTTTGGCTCCCTTGCAGCAGAATCTGGCTAAAGCCTATAGTGTTATTCGTAGCACTTATATGAGTACTGATGCTGTTAACTCAGGATCTGCTGCTTCCCTCTGCAAAATGATGAAAGATGTTTATACTATTGCATCCACTGTATCTGGTGCTGTCGCAACCTCCGATAATGAGTTGAACGCCCAGCTTTTGGCTGACGAAATCAAAAGTCGTATTGAGGCCTTTTTCAATAGAGACAATGCAGCTTTCCCGTTTAGGCAAATAGGTAGCGCCGAAACTGGTAATTCAATCTTAAAGGGTCTTTCTGAGGCTGGTGTCACTGTGACTGGTTTTACCGCAGTAAACGACAACAACTTCCCGACCTTCCCGATGTCGTTTAATTTGCCTGATGGTGTTGCACAGCTTGACTTTTCTGATTTTAATGAGGCTGGTACTTCAGGTGGTTTCGCTTATAAAGCAACAGAGGATAATGCCTCACTGATAAACATCGGAACAAAATTGAATCCAACCAAGTACATGTATCCTTCTGAGTTGCTTTATTTTGACAATAGCCTTTTGCGTGTTACGGATGCAGAGAAAAAACCTGGTGACTATCCTGACGGATATAACAAATGGGATAACGACAGCTGGACTGGCTGGACAACGGGTCCTGTTACTTCTGGCACTCGTAGCGTTGCTGTAAAGAATAATATCAATTACGGTGTTGCTATGCTGGAGACTACAGTTGCTATTGACAATACAGTTACTACTGGATTCAAGGACAATCGTCCTGCAGAGGAGCAAGTAACGCTGTCAGCTGCTCAAATTGGTAATTTTATACTTACTGGCGTGCTTATCGGTGGACAGTACAAGCAAGTAGGCTGGAACTATCTGACAAAGTCTGTTGCTGACGAGAATAAGGATTTTGTTATTTATGACAACAAGATGGCAAGCAATGGTGCTACTATCAGTGCCTCTACTGCTACTCCTAACTACACGTTGGTGTTTGACAACTACTCCACGGCAGGGCAAGGTAATGTGTTGGTAGCTCTGGAGTTTAAGAATGGCAACGATGTGGATATCTATGGCAAGGGTGGTATTATTCCTAAGGGTGCTACGTTCTATCTGGCTGCTGAGCTGGAGTTGGGAAGTAAGACAATTCCTTCTTGGCCTACTACGTATGCTATTCCTCCATATAAAGACGATGGTGCCTCACAGGAGATTACTCGTATCTTTACGCAGGACTATGTGACTACCGCCACCTTCAAGATTGGTGAGAACTCGCTGAAGAATGCTTATACCACCGTACCCGACCTGCGTGCTACACAGACTTCGCTCGGCTTGAGCGTCGATCTGAACTGGCGTCAAGGCCTGAGCTTCGAGACTGTTCTTGGCAGATAGTCTTCTGTTATACCGTCTGCATAGGGGAGCGAAACATCTCCCCTGTGCTGACGCGTATATAAAATAATAATGTACGCGCGCAAGGCGAAATGAAAGTAATGAATGGAATGAAAGAAATGAAAGCTACACGGAACTGCAGCTCCATTCCGTCATCTCTTCATTTCTCAATTGGCATCTTGTGCCTTCTGTTGCTCGCTGGTTGTTCGTTAATCGATGATACGCTGGAAGACCGCGCCAAGGACTATGAGATGGACTACGAGCTGCGCTTGGTGACGAATATCACCACCGAGATTCATACTCAGCTTGGCATGGAGACTGACGTGCAGCTGGCTGCCGACCTGCGTGAACACCTGAAGGACATCTTCACCGACTTCGCCCACGACGTGGACCTGTCGTTCTATGATACCAAGGGTGACTCGCTGCGCCTGTATCACGACCAGCACATCATGGACGCCAACCAGCAGAGCTACGTGCTCAATTTGCCCATGCGACAGTATATGCACTTGGCGGTGGCCAACGTGGTGGACAACCCTGTAGTCGGCTTGACAAATGACGAGCGCTGCCATCCGTCACGACTTGAAACGGTGGATGGTGGGGGAACCCCGGCGCGAACACAGGCGGACACCATCAGTTCACATACGACGGGGCTGTTTACCGCTCGTCTGCCGATGGATGTGAAGGAAGGCGTTGACCAGTCGTTCCACGTTCGTCTGTATATGGCCAACTGTGCAGCGGCATTGGTCGTTGACCCTCGCGGGCATGACATTAGTAGCCTGCGCGTCTATACCACGGGCTTCGCTTCGCGGTTCAACATCTGCGACAGCACCTACACTTTCGCCCAGCAGTCTCCCATCGTGCAGACCAGCAAGGTGAAGACGACTGGTAGTGAGGCCTGCTACGTCTCGGTGAACTTCCCCTCTCGGGAACCCAAGGAGCAGAAAGCCCCTGCTTATACCTGGGGAACGCGTAGCGTCATCGAGACCACCGAGCCGTTTATTGCCAAGGAGGGCGACGAGACGCTATGGCAGTTTAAGGCCTATATCACAAAGGCCGACGGCACCACGACGGAAACTATCCTCAGCCTGTGCACGCCCCTCAGAGCCGGTCAGCTGAAAATCATCCGCGGTTTCGTCACAGACGAGGGTGCCGTGCAAACCAATGACCATGCCGTCGGCGTCAGCGTAACGCTGAACTGGGAAGAAGGTACACACCACGAGATTTCCCTATAATGGAGTTCAAGCTGGTTATATAACAAAAGTACTGCAAATAGATTAGTAAGAGACAGAGTGAATAAAAAGACAGACATACTGGTTGCTCTCCTCATCACGATGGTGATGACGGCATGTAGCATCTATGACGACAGGGACGGTTGTGACGACCCTGTTGAGACAAGTCTGTCTCTCTCTGTGGCTAACGCGAAACAGGTCACCACCCGCCAGACAAGCGACGTGACTCAGGCAAACGGTTACTTCCGCGGATTAACCAACTGGCTTGTCATACCTTTTGAGGTACGGGATCGTAAGATTACAGTTGATGACCTCGCCAAGCGTGAACGTCTGTATGGGTTGACAACGAAGTTCGACAAAACGGATTCTCGGTTCTTCTATACCGAGGGATGTGAATTTATGAATGGCGTCGCTTCGTTTTTGGTCTATGCGCGTGCCATCCCCACCTACAGCACCACGGCTGAACCTACCAATGCCGAGAAATCAGCCAATGGCTCATTGACCGCCGTGTTCCCTGCTGATATGAATCCTATTGGCATCACCTTTACGCCTGAAGCCATCTATGGCAGAAGCACCGCTGATGACAAGGCTAATGCATTGGCAAGCTACCTGACGGCCATTGCCAATACGTCGTACACAGTACAGGGCACATCTACAACCTACAAATGGAGCAACTTCACGACGCCTGCCATCAAAGCCATGTATCAGAACTTCATTGGTCAGGAGAATGTGACGGCGATAGATATAGCGGCTTCGAGTACCAATGTGCTGAAATATGTCAATGCGTTATATCAGAATGTGAACAGCCTTAAGGCCTCTTATGCTGTGGGCAGCGATGATCGCAGTATTTGTGAGGAAATACAAGAGACCATCAAAAACTTTACTGGTGTGACGTTTAGTGATAGTGAAGAAAAGGTCACCAATTTAGGAGATGCGATGAGCGGTTACCCCGCCAACATCGGTCTGCCAGATGGTGCTGCCGTGGTACGTTGGGAAACTCCTACAGGTAAGGATAAACCCGAATTCGTGCCGCAGACACAAACCACGACGATGGACAATGTCACTGGCATAGCACGCTATGCCTATCCTGCTGAGCTATACTATTACACCAACAGCCTGATTAAGACCAGTACGGAAGAAGGCCAAAAGCAGTATTATACATCAGAAGATACTTGGGCTAAGGTTCTCAGTAAGTACGAATACGATAACGGTGTGGTGACCCCCAATACCAAGGCCGTGGCAATTATCGACCCGTTACAATACGGCGTGGCCCACTTACAGGTCATGCTGAAGAAGGTTGAAACCACCACCGTGAAGGATGCTGCCGATGCGGATATTACCATAGGGACGAGTAACTTCCCGCTGACAGCCATCATCGTAGGCAATCAGCACCCTGTGGCCTTTGACTTTAAGCCCAATAGCACGGACGCCTACTTTATGTACGACCCGAATGTGACCAGTGGCGTCTGTCTTAGCAGTAGCACTTATACGAATAGCAGTGATGTGTCTGCTGTTTCCAGAACGCTGGTGCTGCAGTCGAACGATGACGAAGAGATATCGTTGGTGCTGGAGTTTCAGAACAACAGCACTCAGACCATCGAGGGTGTGAATCACGGACTGATTTATCCTGGCACGAAGTTCTACTTGGTAGCCAAGGTGAAGCCCGAAGCGGTGGCAGAAGGTGCTGAGGACTATGAGAAGCGTGTGTTTACCCAAGACCGTACCACCACGATGACGATGAAGGTAGAGTCGTTAGCCAAGGCGTACAACATACTACCCAATCTGCTGTCGCCGCGATTAGAGATTGGCGTACAGGTTGTTACCAAGTGGATGCAGGTGGTACCGACCGATGTAATGCTGGAGTAAATAAAAATTGAGATTTCTGCAAGTAATGAGACTGGACGAACGACATATCGGCAAGGCGATGCAGGCATTGATGATGCTTGCAGTAATGCTGCTGCTGGCTGGATGCACATCGGGAGATGAGGGCTCCGTGTCCGAGGAACCGCAGCCCACCATGCTCCAGATATATGTCTATGCGCCTAACCACATGCTGCCAACGCGTGGCAACACCGATTGGGTGAAGAGCGCGACAGAAGAAAGTAAAGTCAATACCTTACAGATTTGGGTGTTCGAACATATTAGTGGTAATCTTGTGGGCTACTTCACTCCACCAACGACCGACGACCTAAATACAGCCGGCAATGCAGTCTATCAGATGGCCGTGGCTCCGCAGTTTGTGCAGAACAGACCGAAGGTGGATGTCTATGTGCTGGCCAACGTGACGACGGAGAACTGCAAATGTGCATTTGATGCGAATACAACCCGTACGCAACTTGAAGGTGCCATGCTGAAGCATGATAGTGACAACGACCCCTTCGGACTGGCAACCAAAGTGGAGGCAGTACCAGCGGAGGGCTTGCCCATGACAGGAGCACTACGTGACCAGAAAGTGACGGGCGAGAGTCCTGTGCTGCGCATCGGCGACGGCTCTTTGGCTACAGTACAGTTGGTGCGCGCCGTATCAAAAGTACGTTTCATCTTCTCGCAGATGAAAAACGACGAGAATGTGATGAGAATCAAGAGCGTGTCGTTGACAGGTGACATCTTGCCCAAGCAGGAATACCTATTCCTGGAATATCCTGATATGGACGGCGAACAACCATATACGGGCAGAGAATACCATGTCAACGCTGATGGCGGCTATGATGTCGGTCCTATACAGATGGTAGGAGCCATAGATAATGTGGCATCGACCACCGACCCGCTGTATTATACTTACAGTACTGGCATGGGAGCGCAGGAGTATGAGACGCTCATTACCACTGGACTGACAAAAGAGACGCCAGAGTTGACCTTGGGTGGAATGTTCTACCTGCGTGAGAGCGACAAGAAACTGACAGGTGAGATAAAATATACTGTGAACGATGGTGAGGAGAAAACCGCCACTTTCAATATCCATGATGCCGGTGACTTCTCGCGCAACCACACCTGGGTGGTCTATGCCTTCTATGGCTCTACTACACTTGACATTCTGGTTGTGAGAATTAAGGAATGGGTGACTGTTCAGGAAGTGGATCATACGGTATATAACTGGTGATGAAAGTTGAAAATTGAAAGTTGAGAGTTGAAAATTAGATATAACATAATAGGGTTATGGGTGTTGGCTCTGCTGATGGTAGCCTGCACAAGCGACACGGAACCAACCGCTGTGCCGCAAGATAGCGACAGCGACGTGCTGCAGCTCATACCCTTTATGCGTCCCAACGAGGAGATGACGACACGAACTGCAGTGATTCCCGATGGTTATAAGCCTTTTACTGAGGTTTATGAAATCCCTGAAGGGACGACATCGCTGTCGTTTGGCATCTTCATGGCCGAAGAAGGGAATACGTCACCCACTAAGATGGGACAGATTAAATATCAGGGCTTGATAAATGGTGTTGATGTTTGGCGCAGCTCTGTGGAGGTGAAGCAGAAGCAGTACTATGTCTATGGTTTCCTGCCGTCAGAGGCTGCTACGGGCGGTGCTACAGTGGCCGCCTATAACGGTGACTTCAAGAACGGTGCCGTGCTGACCATCAAGGATCTGCCTGCTGCATCGTCATCAGACGTCTGTGTGATAACGGGTGTGCAGGATGCCACCAGTGCCAATGCCGAGATAGACCTGCACTTGGGACGCTTTGCATATCAGGGCAAGCCGAAGGGTCAGAATTATGTCGGTGTGCTGATTGACCACCTGTTTTCTGAGATAGACTTCCTCTTCAAGGTTGATGCAGAATACTATGCCCTGCGACATATCAAACTGAAAAAGCTAACGCTGAAATCGATAGGTTATACCAATGTAACGGCCACAGTACGTTTATTGGCCAATGATGCGGATAATAATCCAATAGATAACCTTTCGTGGACAAATCCAAATGGCACCAGCAATGCTGTGCTCTTCGAGGATGAAGCCGGAACGGATATAACTACTGAGCCATCAGCGTTTGGCGAAGTGCGTGGCTTCTCTGCACCAGCAGCGTCTAACTCGTTAGGCATTGTCTGCGAATATGATGTGTATGACGTGAAGGGAAATCTGGTACGACCGAACTGTAAGGCAGAGAACAATTTAAGCCTGAAGGTGAAAACCTTGAAACCTGGACAGAAAGCGGTGGTGACGATAACTATCAAACCCACTTATCTATATGTTCTTTCAGAACCCGACTTGGATAATCCAACGATTGAGACAAATTAAGGGTAAAAGAGTAAAAAGGTAAAAAAGTAAAAAGTTGAAAGACTGATAAATTGAAAATTAGATATACCATAATAAACTTCTTGATGCTCCTGAGCGTTGTAATGGCTCAGGCGCAGATAAACATAGGCGGAAACGTCTATGGCGGCGGCAATGCCGGTAAAACGGGTGGCAGTACTTCTGTTACTGTGCATGCCGGTGACATCAATGCTGTCTTCGGTGGTGCCCGTATGGCTAATGTCGAAGGTTCTGCCTTTGTCCATGTCGATGGCGAACATGCCTCCAAATATATTGTTATCAATAAACTTTATGGCGGTAACGACATAGCTGGAACCATCGGTACTTCTGCAGATATTCCGACGGAACTGACAGAGGTCATAAAAGATAATATGACTGATAAAGAGAAGGAGGGAAAGAACAATATTGATAACACTTGGAATGCCTTTGTCCGCATCTCTACCAAGACAACAACTACTGGTACTGGTGACGAAGCCATAACTACAGAGGCTGAAGGTGCTCAGAAGATTTATATCGGACAACTCTTTGGAGGCGGCAACGGTGATTATTACTACCGCAATGACGGTGACAAACATGAGATTTATGAGTCTGAACAGGCTTATAAGAATAATGAAACTCCCATCGCCACCAACACCACTGGCTTTATCTTGCCAGATTTAGGCAAGACCTATCTTGAAATCTTGGGCGGTTCCATCGTTTATGCCTACGGTGGCGGTAACAATGCGACTATTACAAATAGAACCGTTATCGCCTTGAAGAATCCAAGTAAGGTGGTCACCAGTATTATTGACAGAAGCAATCCGAATGCCAATACGGACCCTGAGAAGGGTGATGTTGGCGAGTTGCTGACCAACGCCCGTTTCGAAGATAAGATGGGTATCAATACCACCTTCTCATACCCCAAAAGCGATGCTTTCCAGATTGGGCGTTTGTTTGGTGGCAACAACAAGGCTGATATGGCCATCCGTCCTCGATGGAATCTGCAAGAAGGTAAGGTTCGTAACCTCTATGGTGGTGGTAATGAGGGACGTATGACCAGTCCTGAAGGTCTGTTGCTGCAAATTGAAGGTAAAGGGATGGTGGTTGACAACGTCTATGGTGGTTGTCGTAAGGCGGATGTGATGCCTTTGGATGACGATGGTAAACTGGTGCCATATTCCCAAGTACAACTGGATCCTGCAGACAATCCTAACAACATTCCTGCCGGCTACGCTTCGCGTGTCAGAGTGAAGGCGGGTCACGTCAACAACGTATATGGCGGTAACGACATTTCTGGTAACGTCTATGCCGGTAATACCGTGGGTATCATGACCCATATCTATGGCGACGTATATGGTGGCGGTAACGGCTCGTATGCCTACACGGATAATGTAAAACTGAAGGACAACCCCCGTTGGAGTGACTTCTACTACGATCCCGATGAAGTTCTTAGAGCAGCAGGTGTGTCAGGCGTTTCTCCTGAACTTAGATCTGTCACCGCCCTCAACCTAATACGTCCTAATGCAGAGAAGGTGTCTATCCTCGTTAGAGGTACAGAAGGCAATCCTACTATCGTGGATGGCGGCCTCTATGTGGGTGGTAACAGCGCTTCGCTGCGAGAAAATGTTGCAGGCGCAAGTTCTGGTGACAAAACGCACATCAAGATTGGTTCACACGTCATCATCGACAAAGTGTTCCTCGGCAACAACGGCGAGAACATGATTAAAGACGATGAGGCTGAAGACCCAGTTTCATTAAGAGGTGAAGGTGTGCTGCGCACATTGAAAAGGACAGATATCGCTTCTGATGGTTCCAAGTTTAACTCCATGGATTTGACAAAAGAAGGAGTCTTTGCCAAATACATGGAGGGCTGCGCCATGAAGGAGAAATCTGCTGTTGTCTTTGAGAACGAAAATAGTGGTGACGCTACCACTTACATTCCTTATTCTACCCAGTTCGGTTCGTTCTACTGCGGTGGTAACGTAGGTAGTATGATAACTGAGGGTATGACTACCATCAACTTTAACTACCCAGTGATTATCTATGATAAGTTGGTTGGTGGTAGTAACAATGCTGTAGTACTTGCCGGAGACTATAATGCCAGATATGAAGGTGGTGTCATTGGTAATCCAGATTCAAATGGCAACAAGATAACAATGAACCTGAGCGGTCTGGCGATTGAGCCAAAGCGATGGAAAAACGAGAACGACAAGTCTGATGTCAGTACCTTGGTTTGGAATGTGGTTGATAAGGACGGACAGAAAGTTAACCCTGAGGATATTCCCGCTATTCCTGCCGACGGGAAAGCTGTTGCTACCGATTTGGAACGTCGCCTTGTGGGTGGTAACATCTATGGCGGATGTTGTACCAGTGGAGTTGTCGATGGTAATGTGATTATCAATATCAATGCCACACTGATGGATAGGGACAAACTATTCGACGATGTGGAAGCAGCTGGTGAAGGTCTCTATGGTGATGACGTATTGGAACAAGATACGCGTGAATACAAGATTATTGAACGCCGGTCAGGTGTTATCCTTGACGAGCAGGGTATGGACGTGTTGGGTTCCGCACTGTGTCTGTTCGGTGGTGGTAAGGGTAGAGAGACCGAGGTTTGGGGTTCGACGACTGTCAATCTGAATCAAGGTTTCGTGTTCCAGGTGTTCGGCGGTAGTGAGGAAGGTATCATTGGTAAGGCTGTTGATACGGGTGGCACATATACTTTTAAGGGAAAGTCCTTTAAGGAGGATGAAAAATACTCATGTACCATCAACCTTCGTAGCCCCAGTGATGCTAATGCCGAGGCAGAGTTTATCTATGGTGGCGGCTTCTTAGGACCCGTCTGTGGTAATACTGTCCTGAACTTGGGTAAGGGCCGCGTGTTCAATACCTTTGCCGGATCTTGTAATGCTGATATCTTAGGACATACCGAGACTTACATGGGCCGACAGATCAAGGATGACGGTACTGATGGCGAAGGTTTCCCCTACATTGAAGACTACATCTACGGTGGCAACGACCTCGGTGGAAGTATCTTGGGTAAAGCCGATTTCACAGGCCGTATACGTGAAGAGGTGGCTTCGAAGATTCATAATGCTAACGCTCCAAAGAACGTATCAGCCTACATAGAGTATCAACAAGGTCATGCCAAGGGAATCTTTGGCGGATGCTATGGTACATACGATTATAAGGATCCTGAATATAAAGACTTCTTCTATACAACTGGTGCCACCGATGCTACTGAGGCTAACCTCGGTACTGCCCGTCCGGGCTATACCAAGCCTCGTATGGACAAGGCCTTTGTGAACTTCCGTCCGTTGAATGATGCCAAGTTGAAGGTCAACGGGGATAATACCATCAGCGAGATCTACGGTGCTGGACAGGGACAGCCCGGTGACGCCGACCGCGACATCATGCAGAATAGCAGTTATATCCTCATTGATATTCCGCAGGATATGACCAACTTCGATAAGGAGCATGGAAATCTGCAGGTGTGGGGTGCTGGTGCCTGGAGCGGACTGGGCATGAGAACGTATGTTGAACCAGGAGCAACGGGTTCTGCTGCCGATGCTGTGTCTGCTATCATCGACCTGCCGCGTGGCCAACTGAATGCCGCATACGGAGGTAGCTATAAGGAGGGCTTTACCCGTCGTACGGTGGTCAATGTGCCAACGGGTTCTACTGTCAAACTCAACAAGATCTTCGGTGGAGCATACGGCATTAGCAATAATGACATCTGCGATGTCTATGAAGGCAATTTAAACTGGAACAGTGAGAATGCACTTACCGGTTATCTCTATGGTGGTAACAACAATGCCCGCCGCACACTTTACGGACGGGTGAATGTCAATGCCCCCGTTTGGTCGGATAAGACTACTGGCTATATGGCATCGGTCTTTGGTGCCGGTTTTGGTGAGAATACGTGGTCACAATATACCGAAGTGAACCTAAACAAAGGTTCGCAGGTCTATATGGTCTATGGTGGTGGTCATAATGGCCGCGTGGCTAATGTGGCAACAACGAAAAGGATGTCGGAAATTGACTTTGAAGATCCTACATACAAAGGTCTGAAGATTGCTGACCCATACGAGAACGGCAAGGCCTATGTCGATAATGGACTCAACAACCCCTTGGCCAAGGCCCGTCACGACGGTAAGAAATACAATACCAATGTCATCATCAACAAGGGCGCCGTCGTGGGTTCGTATGCTCCTGGCTCTACGCCTGGCTTCGTCGTCACTGGTGGTTATGCATACGGTGGCGGCATGGGTTCGTCTGATAAGAGCCGCAGCGGCGATGTAAACGGAACAACCTATATTGCCATGCTGGGTGGTACAGTGGAGAAGGACCTTGTGGCAGCTGGCTCTGTAGGCTCGGTGTTCGACCGTTATGGAACCGACAAGAATGGCAATAAACTGAAGGATGACTTTGGTAATGACTTTGTAGCCTCAGCGACCGCCTTTATTGGAGGCGGTGTGGTACGTAACGTGTTCGGCGGTGGCTACATGGGTAGTGTGGGTAAGCATAAGACCACTGGACAATTGAAGGATGGAGACGGTAATCCCGTCACAGATAAAGATGGCAACCCGGTTATTGGTGAGATAGATGCTGCCATCAATGCTTCTACCGAAAACGATATCCCTGCCGAGGCATACGTGATCATCGGTATTCGCGAAGACCAGACTTCAGAAAAACTTGCAACAGCCTTGAATTACGCAAAGAGTGAATCGTCTGATAATGTAGGCACATACGGTTTCTTTAATGGTATTCCTGCCGTCCAACGTAACGTCTATGGCGGCGGCGAAGGTGAGGATAAGGCTGGTGGCCGTGGCGGTGCCGTCTTTGGAAGGACCAACGTGATAATGAACAATGGCCGTATTGGTTATGACTGGTTGAATGGGGACTTCGTGGAGAAACTCAACGACGAGACATGGATTGCGGAGAACCCCAACGACAGTATAGGTCGTCTGAAAGACTATGGCAACATCTTCGGTGGCGGTTATAGTGACAAGAGTAATGTCGATGAGACCAACGTGGTGATGTACGGCGGTATCCTCCGTGGCAGTCTGCATGGTGGAGCCGAGTTGGCTGCTATTGGCCGTGGTGCTACAAGAGAGAGCGGAGTGGCCAATCATAAGCGCGACTTCGAGGCTATCTACAAGGCTGGTAAGACCCATGTGGAAATGTATAACGGCCATGTCAAACGCAATGTGTTCGGTGGTGGTAAAGGTTATAATGTGCTGGGATTCGGTGGTAAGAATGAACTTTATACCGACGGCTATGTGTTCGGACAGACCGAAGTCTATATCCGTGGCGGTGAGGTAGGTACGGAAGAGGGACTTGCTGATAACAACGGTAACGTGTTCGGTGGTGGCGATGTGGGCTATGTTTATAGTAAGGGATATAGTAACCCGAACTCACGTAAGACGGGCACGGGTTCACCAGACCACTATTACTATTATTATAATGACGGGTCGGGATCGGGTGACAATCTGACCGAAGACTGTAAGGTGGTCGTCTCGCCCTATCTGCAGGTGAAGCCTGGACAGAGTGTCACTTACGATAACAAGACCTACAATGCCTACGACTATGTACCTACAGAGTATCTGAACACCCTGCCGAAGAAGCAGGAAGTAACAGATGCTGAAGGTAAGAAGACGAAACAATTTACTGGCGACTGGCTTAAACTCTATACTGGAGTGAACAACGGTGTGGAGGGTGCTACTGAGGATACCGAAGAGCGAGGCATACATATCCGTAATGCTGTGTTTGCCGGTGGTAATGTGTCGTCGAACAATGATAAGACCTATGCCAACGCTACGACAGTGTTCGGCAATACCACGGCGACACTCTTCGATGTCTATCATCGTGATTTCATCACCGTTGGTACCGAGCATATCGGTGGACTCTATGGCGGTGGCAACCTCTCCGTGGTGGATGGCTATCGTGAACTGAACATCACCAACTATGGTACCGACTACTACGGACTGGATTCTCAGATTACGCTGGATGAGTATAAGAGCCTTAGCAACCGTGAGCGTGCATACTTCCAGTTGCAGTATATCTGTAGTGTTGATGAAGTCAAATTTGGCGATATTACCTACAAGAAGGATCAAGTCCTTAAGGAGGATGAATACCTGAAATTGCTTGAGAAATACCCTGAAGCAAAGAATTCATTCACCCCCTATGGCTTCTGCTCTATCTATGCCGGCCGTCTGCTGAATACCATCCAGCGTGCCGACTTCTGCGGTGTGTTCGGTTCACGTATGGTGCTGCAAGGTGCTAAAGACCGTGTGGCAGATGTGGGTGAGGATATTGACTACACCATCAACCGTTTGGGCGAGGTGTCGCTCAACCAGCAGCGTTCGGCTGTTGAAGGAGAAACTGGCGACGATGTTTTGCACGGCAACTACTTTGGCATCTATAGTGTTGTGAACTATATGGGTAACCTGACCAGTGATGTACACTTCGGAGATACCTATCGTGGTACTGATGGTAAGGAGGTGTCAGGACAGACTTACTACGGCTACAAGAAAGCCCAGCCTACCAGCAGCAGTCGAAACTTCGGCAGCAGCTTTAATCAGGTGGCACTGGCCTCGGGTGTGTTCCTCGAACTGACAACAGAGAACAGTACTGCAGATCATAAGGATTACGGCTATGTGACGGGTGTGATTGAGCTTGACTTGATTAATGTGAAGAGAGACGAGGTTGGTGGTGGCTTCGTCTATGCCAAGAACGAGCACCGCATACCGCGCCGTTATCCTAATAAAAAGAATGTCTTCTTGTCGGAATACAATAATCTGAGTGGTAATGAGGCAGTTTCCAACAAGCAGTTCCGATATTATTCCGCACAGGAAGGCCCATGGCCGGAAGAAGGTGCTGAAAACGTCGGAGGAGAGACCGATGATAGGCTTTATCAATATGTGGTCTATGAGACCAGTGGTAACTTCATCCACCCGAAGAAGAAAATTGTCGATGACTGCTATCCCATCAACAATGCTTATATCGAAGGCCGCACGCCTTATTCAGAAGCTCACTATTGGTATGTAAAGGGCGATGTGTATATCTATGACCAGAAGGTGTCAGCCTATACGGGAAGTGCCAACGCCTACTCGAAGGAGGTACACCTTCCGCTGACCATCACTGCCGCTTCTCACGGACGTTTGCAGTTGCTGAATGTGAAGCCTAACCTCTATGCCTACTATATGCCTACCGATGATACGGGTGTGGACAAGGTGAAGATTGGCAGTAGGGTAGATACCTCTGGTGAACCCATCGACAAGGTTTGGGTGAACAACGATGCTGACAGTTACGAGTTGAACGATGTCATCACTTGGTGGGACTGGCATCAGCTGTCGCCAACGGAGCGTAGCTACTTCGTCACGCAGACCTACGTGAACTGTGTTACCTGCACCATCGATGACAACGAGTATGAGGCAGGCACCTACGTCATGGATCAGGCTGATTACGATACGTTTATGGCGGCCAGTCATGATATCCGCGATACTCAGGGTGAACACTTCAAGGACGAAGACGGCCACGACATTGGCAAGTCCTTCGTGTTCCGTTCGTCGAACAACATTGGCCATGATACGGGTTATGTGCTGACGCTCGACATGAACTCGCCGAAGGTATGGGATGACTATTATACGGCCATAGAGAACGGAGGTACTACCAGTACCACAACCACAACGATATCAAAAGTGGCATACGGACAGCTTTCTTCTGCGGATCAGTATAACTACCGTGAGGGTCCCACCTTCCGTCCTTTAACGACCGATGTATATGGTCAGCGGCAGTATGAGGAAGGCACTGTCATTACGAAAGAGACGTATGATAACAGTACACCTGGCTCTGGTGATCAGGCTACGATGGAGAAGGCATACGTTGCCTTTAAGACGGTGACTTATACCTACAATGGTCAGCAGAAGACGGCTCATCCGGGCACGCCTATTCCAGAGTCTGAATACAATGCTATCGATGCAACGGCAAAGGCTTCTTTCGGCTCGGCCCTCATGTGTACCAGCACCGTCAAACTCTCCAGTGAGAACTATATGCTCTATGGTGACCTAAAGACGCAGGAGGAAATCAACAAGATGGTCGTTGACTTTGCAAACATCTATGATGATGATGGACATGTTATAGGCCATGATAATGCGTTGGAAGCAGAGATACGAGCTTCCATGACGCCAGCCTATATCTGTAGTAAGGCCGGTGGATGGGGTGGTATGCAACTGGAAAACACCAAGAATTACGATGCCATCACGGCATGGTGCTCATTGCCGAAGAGCGACCGTATTGATGCAGATGGAAAAGATAAGTTCACCTTCAACTACGATGGCCTTGACTTGATAAACGATGCCGACTATCTAAAAGTGGGCACAAGTGTTGAGTCACCAAGTCATGAGCGGACGGAACAGGCTTTCCATTCGCCTTATACTGACCTGGTGCCTGTAGAATATAGTGCTGTCTTTGACCAAGCTGAAGCAAAGACCGTGGAGTTCAACAATGGTACTTCAAGGACATTCTCCCCGACTGCTGCCGATGCCGACAAACGTATTACCAACGAGCAGTTTGAGAATGTACGTAATGACCAGCGCCACTATACCCGTGTATCGGTGAAATCAGGCGGTGAGATTATACATATAGCCAAAGATAACTTCGTTTACAACGGTATTCCTTACGGTAAGGGACAGGTGGTTGAAGAGACCGTGGCGACGTTGACGGTCAATCAGGATAAGGTTGACGCCGTACAGTTTACGAATACTGGAAGCGCTGCCGATATCAAGTATTACTGCTATGAGGATTATGGTAATGTTACTAAGGGAACGGTCATCAATGAGGAAGATTATGTTCTTCTTCCCAACCACCAGAAGTTCTTCGTCATTCAAGGTCAGGAGCCTACGGAGACGACTACCTTGTATGTATCGCGTGAGAGCGACATCTATGACTTGACAAAGAAGAAGGTCATCACGGTGGTCTATCAGTACACGTACTATGAGGATGAGGATGACGGCAGTGTGAAACTGACCAACGAGCTGCATGTGGTCAACATCCACTTGGAGTTAGAGAGCGGTGTGCCGCAGATCGGTCAGCTGAATCCGCCTTCAATCGTACTGCCTGGTGATGCCGTGGGCTTGAGACCACCTGAGGTGAAGCCCGGACTTTATGAGATTCTCACTAACGGCTGGGAGTTGTACGACAACTACGATGATGCTATCAAACATCAGAATGGTACAACCTTTGTCAATAATAGCACGCCTGTATATTGGTATCAGAACCAAAAGGCATACGTGGCCTTCTACTCGAAGACCTATCTGGGCTTTACCTACTCTAATCCTGTGCCTGTCTCGGTGGCTAACTACCACGACCTCGACAAGGTGATGCAGGATAAGGATAACCACATGTTTGTGGATCATCCTGATGTCGAGCGCGAAAGTAAGATATATATCGACAACCGTGACTGTAAGTCGGATGCGACGAAGAGTGAACTCGACCTGCTGAAGGACTTCTTCGACCTGAGTACGCAGACAACGGTAGCGACTTCGGGTGCGACGAAGGATCATGCCTTGCTCAATAATCGTGTCCTGGGTGCTAATAATCTGGAGTTCTTCCTCCGCAGTGATGTCAGTCCGAAGGCATACACCACTTGGAATTCTATTGGAGGTGGTGCGAATGATCCTTGCTTCTCGGGTACGCTGCATGGCGATGGCTATACCATTGGTAACTTGAGTTCATCGCTGTTTGGTAAGCTCTGCGGCAATGTCTATAACCTCGGTGTAACGGGGTCGTTCACTGGTGCTGGTGTTGCTGAGACTGGTGACGGTTATGTAGAGAACTGCTGGGTGAAGACGAGTGCGGAAAGCGGTTTCGCTGCTGACACTAACCCCGTCTTCGGCCATCCCACACGAGAAGCCAATGATGGACGCGGACCAATACAGGTAGAGAACTGTTACTATCCTGAGAGCAATCACTACCTGACAAAAGACTATGGTCATGGTATGGCAAGGCAGATGCCTGATAAGGACTTCTATAATGGTGAGGTGGCTTACAACCTGAACGGCTTCTATTTGAAGAAGCGTTATTACGATAAGGTGGTTCCCAGCGGTGATGTTGCGGAATATCTATACCTCAAGTCAGAAAGCAACACCACGCTACCTGCTGACATGAGTACAGCCAAGTATCCTGCTGGCTATGCTGTCTATCAGCCTGGTGTCAAGATGCCTGAAGGCGAACTGAAGCCTTGGCTTGGCTATGTGGAGAACCGCTTCTATGATGGTGACTACCGTTATGCTAATGGTGAGATTCCAACTACTGCTGAAATCCGTATGAGAAATATAACGACGGGTGAGGGCGAAGAAGCTGTGACCACAACCTACTTCACGCCAATCTGGCCGGATGACTATATCTTCTTCGGTCAGGCGCTGACATACGGCCATGTGGGTAACCGTGAGCATCAGGAGACTCCGTCACGCATCAACAAGAGTCAAGAACGCATACTGACCTCAGCTGATGGCAACCGCGTATATCGTGCTCCGGCATACTTCCGCTCGAAGGTGAAGGATGTGGCTCACTTCAATCCGTATGCTATCTTTGCTCAAACTAAGAAGGACGATCCTACTGTCATTGCCTACAAGGATATGACAGCCATCGACTTCTCTGGAGGATTGGCTTCTGATGAAACGAATTCGTATCAGTATGGAATGGATGATGACGGTCATTTCTTCCATCCGTTGCTCGACGACGATGGTCTGACGCTCTTCCAGAATATGGATCTGACGCGTAACCTCTTGGTATATACTGGTACTCCTGGCGGAACAGAAGAAGGTCAGACGCCTACCGCATCACAGAAAACAGCCAATGTCGTGAGCACCTATCTGCATGATGAGGCATACGTAGAGAAAAATGACACATATCACACCGTTGCCCCATGGAACAGCGAGAGTGATGCTGTACGTGGACACTGGGTACAGAAGATGGGTGAGAACAACTATGTGGCATCGTTAGACCACCTGCTTGTAGATCTTTACGACTTCAATGCACCTATCGCCTATAAGTTTGCCAACGATAAGCGTATGTGGTATCAGCGTAAGCCTGACAACTATGTGGGTGTGAAAAAGGATGACGGAACCTATACCGATAGCCATTTAGGTTGGAATGACATCAGCCTGCCGTTCAAGGCCGACATTGTTACCACCAACCAGAAAGGTGAGTTGACGCACTTCTACAAGAAGCAGGATAGCGACGGTTTTGAAAAGGGCTATGACTCAGGCCATGAATATTGGTTGCGTGGCTTGAAGGGTGGTGGCCATACATCAACATCCGATGCAAACGTCTATGAGGCTATCCTGAGCTATCCTGATGCCAACAATGCTGATGGTAATAAGAACTACACCAACACGTTCCTCTGGGATTACTATTATTCTTGGAATAGTCGTGATGACCTGAACAATGACGACTATCAGCAGGGTGACGATAACGGCAAGTACTACAGCGAAGCGCGTCAGTTTGCGGACTATCCACGTCTTGCTGCTGCCACACCTTATATTATTGGGTTCCCGGGTGACCGTTACTACGAGTTCGACCTCAGTGGTGAGTTCAAGGCTGAGACCACACTCACTCCGAATCCCACTCCGCTTGGCCAGCAGACCATTACCTTTGCTTCGGCTACTGGTGCTTCTATTGGTGTGAGCGATGATCAGATGGGAGGCGTGAATGATGGCAACTACACCTTCAAGCCCAACTATCTGGCGAAAGTGTTAACGACATCAGACTATGTACTCAAAGCCGATGGCAGTAGCTATGTCAAGGCAACGGCAGGAACTACTGCGCTGCCCTTCCGGCCGTACTTCACGTCAGCCAACGGCGCTCGCAGCATCATCTTCAGCGATGAGACGTCATCGTTGCGTGGTCAGGAAGGTGAACCAAGCATTGGCGACGAACTGGCTGGTACGCTCGACATCACGACGCGTCGTAAGATGATTGTGGTCACCTCACAGCTCCGACATGATACAGACATCCGCATCTTTGGCGTCAATGGCCAGACCATCGATGCCTATAGCATCCAGCCCGGTCAGACAGTTGAGACTCCCGTGGGCTCCAGCGGCATCTACATCGTCCGCGACACTACTGGCCGCTACATCAAGAAGATTTCAGTGAAGTAAAAACGACATGACACAAGATTTGAACTGCATGATTTGGAAGAAAATATTCCCAAACAAAGATACCTATATTCTCCGAAATGCCCTCGTTTTGGCGGTCTTGATGCTGGCCGGAATTACCGGGGCGTGGGGGGAAAACATAACAAGCTTAAGCGATATAACTGCATCTGATGGTAATTATGTCATTACACAGGATATTTCGGGAGGAACACCTGGCGTTAGCACTTTTAGTGGCACGCTAGAGGCGGCTATCAATCCAGTAACAAAGATGCCTTACCGCATTAGTGGTCTTACGGCACCCTTATTCACAACTCTTACCGGTACGGTAAAGAACCTTGTGCTTGAAACAGTTTCTATAAGTAGTCATGATGGTAATACTGGCGCAATCGCCTGCACAGCCAACGGTTCTGCACGTATCTACAATGTAGGAATCTTGAGTGGCTTAGTAGGTGGAACAGGTTATACAGGAGGACTGGTTGGCTTCCTTGATGGTACTGCTCGTGTCATCAATTGCTATAGTTATGCCAATATTACGGGGGGGGACGAAAAGGGTGGTATAGTAGGTTATAATAATGTAGCCTCTACCCAGAGCAATTTGAAAACAATAGTGATGAACTGTATGTTCTATGGTGATATTGTTGACGGAGGAATCATTTCGCCCATCTATGGAGGTGCGGAAATAAACAATGTATCAGGTGGTTTGAACAATTATAATTACTATCGTTACAGATCCCGTTATAGTAAAGAGAAGAAGATTACTAAATACAACAGAGCACTGGCGATGGAAGAGAAGTTTATCACTCGCTTCGAGCGTTATCGTCTGTTGCTGAACAGTAATAAGAAGTTAGCAGCTAAGTATGCCTCTACCGAAACGGTGACCGTCAACCCTGATGACATGGCGAAATGGGTGCTTGAAACGGCGGACAGAAGTATTAGAGGCCGTGATCCGTATCCATATCCTATACTTAAGGCGCAGGGCAAGTATCCTTCCATTATCAATTATGATACAACAAATGCTCCTGATAGTGCTTCGGTAGGAAGGTTGAATGGTGGAAAGTTAGGCTCGAAGACGTTGGAAGTGACCATTCTTAAAAAGAGTCAGAAAACAACAGGTGGACAGAGTTGGCCTACTGCTATAGCCAGCGACGTACAGACAACGAGTCTTACATTGACTCGCACCGATAAGGACACCGTACGTTTCAACTACAGTTACGACAAGGTGCAGTTGCCATATTACAATGACATAGGTACGGGTAATTACACGGAAAACCGTGTTGTAACGGGTTGGAAGATAACAAGCATTACGGGTGGCACAGAGGGTACTTATACAGAAAGTGACAGCTGGGGTGGCTATAACTTTGCTGACCGCCACTGTACAAAAAAAGACAAGTATGACATTAGCAAGCGTGTCTTCTCGCAGGGTGCTTACTGGGATGTGCCAGAAGGTGTTACGGCTATCACCATAGAGCCTTACTGGGCTATAGCCAACTACGTTTCAGACGAAACTTACGATGTTGTATATGCCAGAGACTATGCACTAAAGACTTTCACTCCGTTTGGAACACAATACAGTAACAATTCGGACATAGATATTCACGGTGATGGTAACAACCAGAAAGTCTATACATCAATAGCCAATGCTCTTGCTGGCTTTAACAATTCAAGCAAGACGGTGTATGACCAGGCAGTGGTGCTTGTGGGTAATCTGCATCAGTATGCCGATCCTACGAAAGTTGAAACGCCATATACAGTCATGTCCATTGACATGAATCATGACAACGAGCCAGACTATAGTTACATTTGCAGCCATGACAATAGAAAACCGATTTCACCTATCCGCTTTGACTTCCTTAATATCATGGGTATAGCAGAGGCTCAACTGCCTAAATTGACAGACATTAAGGATCGTTTTCGCAACGTATCCATATTCAATTTGAAGGGATGGTTTGAGGTTACGAATACTTGCGTGGTGAATTTTTCACAGTTCGAATATGACAATAGTACTGGTGCTGCTAATGCAACCGTAAAATCATCTGCTCCATTGATTCTTCTTGGTGGTACGTATGAGCAGTTTGTTTCCACACAAAAGGCAACGCTTGATACCAAAACCCCCAAAACGAAATATATACATATTGGTGGCAATGCTTGGTTTGCAAAATTCGGTAATGGTACGCACAGTGACGGTAACAAGTTTACACCTCATGTTCCCATTTCTGTAACAGGTGGTGATTATGACGAGTTCTATCTGTCGGGTACCTATCAGCCTAATATTACAAATATGAAACCAGACAATGCCGAGTGCTATGTAAGTGGTGGTCGTTTCGGTGATATGGCAGGTGCCTCATTGGAAGCAATCCAAGGTGATGTGCAATGGCAGATAGACTATGCCGACATCACCAATTTCTATGGTGGCGGTGTAAATGGTAATAATCCGATAACTGGTGATATCAAGGTTGATATGACTCGTAGTCATGTGGGACGATATTGCGGTGGTCCGAAGTTCGGCGATATGTCGACGGGCAAGAATGTTACAACAAATGCCTATGACTGCACCTTCGACACTTTCTTCGGTGCAGGGTTTGGCGGTAATTCATACAATAGGGTGAAATATAGAGATGTGGAAAATGGTATGCCAGCCAGTTACCAAAATCTGTACAAGGATGACCGTGGTAAATATTTCGATGGTGAAACAACACTTGCTTATAGTAGTAAGCCAGACTACGGGAAAAAAGGTAAAGGCGTAGCTACGGATTTTGACTATGAGTATTTCATTTGGTCATCAGGTACAACTGGTGCACGTTTCTATGTGCAGTTTGTTTCTTTCTCTCTTGCAAGAACTAACAATGTTACTTCCAACCTTACAGGATGTACCATCAATGAAAACTTCTATGGTGGTGGTAGCCTTGGTAAGGTAAATGGTATCGCGACTTCCACGCTTGACGGCTGTACGGTGAAAGGCAACGTGTTTGGTGGAGGTTATTCTGCCACGCTGCCCAAGATTGGGGTACGAAATACTCCAGCCTTCGTTGCTGGCAAGGAACCCAGTAAGAATATCAATATCGGCATGTTTGAGGAGGGTGAGATAGCAGATACGGTAAATTACGAGTGGAAACATATTGATTCTATGCCAGCTGACGGTTCTGCAGGTATGAAAAGTTCTTCGGAAGGAAAATTTGTATATACCGATGAAGACTTGACTACACTCGGACAGGTAGGAACGGTCAATTTGACCATCACGAACAACACCACCGTTGGTGAAAGTGTCTATGGCGGTGGTGAGGAGTCGGCTGTCGACGGTGACACAGATGTTACTATGAATAGCGGATATGTTGGCGTCCAAAATACAGGCACATTCGGTTACAGATGGGGTAACGTCTATGGAGGCGGCAAAGGTAAAATTGAAATAAAGGATGATGGCAGTTCTGAGCTTGTCGTGAAGAGTAAGGACGACTTGGATGCAGGACTAGTGAAAGGTAATACTAATGTCACCATCAACGGTACGACGGAAGCGACGAAAATACTCCATAATGTATATGGCGGTGGCGCCGTGGGTTCTGTTGGAACGTTTGATCGTGATGCAAATGGTATGCCAACAGCATGTGCTGCAAATACGGGTTTGGCTACAGTTACCATCAATGGTGGAACGATTGGTCATAATCGCGAGGACACCGGTATGGTGGATGGCTCATCGCGTGGTTGGGAAGGCAATCCAAATGGAGAAGGAGCTTTCGCTTTCCTAAACCAGTTGGCATGGGTCAACAATACAATTGTTTCTATTGGTGATGCCACTTCTCCTGCTGAAGATAAAGGGCCAAAGATCTTGGGTTCTGTCTATGGCGGAGGCGAGAACGGACACAACCATGAGAATGCTGTTATTACCGTGAATAAGGGGACTATTGGTAATTCTAGTTCTGAGGCAGCAAGCTATGACTGCGGCAATATCTATGGTGCTGGTTGTGGTACGGATACCTTCTGGAAGGATGATAATAATAACGGGGAGGTTGATGATGGCGAAAATAATCATCACAACCCCATGGCAGGAATAGTGCGTGGTACGACGTCGATAACCATCAATGGCGGTCAGGTGCTACGAAATGTCTATGGTGGCGGCGCTATGGGATCTGTAGGAACATACACCTATGACGAAAATGGTTTGCCTGGTGGATGCACAAGTGCAACCGGCAAGACCACGATAAACGTTAATGGTGGTGTAATTGGTGCCGATGATAGTGAGTATGGCAATGTCTATGGTGGCCCCAAGGGCAACCTCAGCGAAACTGAATTCTCTGCTAGCGTTAGGGATACGGAAGTGAATATCAAACCTCATCCTAGTGATACTTCTAAGCCAGGAGCCGACGTCAAGGGTTCTGTCTTCGGTGGTGGTGAAGCCGGTATCGTCAAGGAAAAGGTTGTGGTTAACATGCTCGGTGGCACTGTTGGCAAAGATGTCTATGGTGGCGGCGCTTTGGCGAATACAAATACTAATGTGAGCGATGTCGCCTCTGCCAAGACCGTTAATACAACGGTCAATCTGCATGGAGGTGCAATTAACCGTAACGTCTATGGCGGCGGTTTGGGCAAGATTGCTGTTGGTACAGAAGGTCAGGACGGTTATGAGGCAGGTGTCGAAGCCAAAGTATTTGGCGATGTGCTGGTAGAACTGAACGGTACGAAGGTGACAGACGAAGGCGGAACGGTGACTTGGCCTGATAACTGTGTGGTGAAAGGTGATATCTTTGGCTGTAACAATCTCAACGGCAGTCCGCAACATGCAGTTACCGTCCACGTCTATAAGACGGTGGGATATGAAGGCCATGCTGGAACTGCAAGCGATAAGCTGGACAGCAACAACAAGGCAGACCACACCTACCATGTATCTGCTGTCTATGGTGGTGGTAATCTCTCCGCCTTTATGCCTGATGTAAAAGCTGTAGTCGATACTGTTCAGGCTCGTGTCATCATCGACGGCTGTGACAGGACCAGCATCCGTCAGGTATATGGCGGTGGTAATGCTGCTTCTGCTCCTGCCACCAACGTTACCGTCAATGGTACATACGAGATAGAGGAACTCTTTGGCGGTGGTAATGGATTGGATGATATTACCATCAACAGTGTCACGATGGCCAATCCTGGTGCCAACGTTGGTTATAAGAACTATTCTACGTATGATTCTGAGAAGAACGAATGGGTTGATAACGCTGATGCTGACACCAAAGACAAGAGACAGGCAGACAATTCGGCTTATGTCTATGGTAGTGGCAGGGCTTCTGTGAACATCTATGGAGGTAAGATTCACCGTGTCTTTGGCGGCTCCAATACAAAAGGCAATGTACGTGAAACGGCTGTAACACTGCTTGACGAAATGGGCGGCTGTGAATTCTGTATCGATGAGGCATATGGTGGTGGCAAGAGTGCATCTATGGATGCTGAGGCTCAGCTGCTGATGGCTTGTATCCCTGGTCTGCAAGCCGTTTATGGTGGCGCTGAGGATGCTGATATCAACGACAACGTGACGCTGAATATCACCAACGGAACGTTCAAGCGTGTCTTTGGAGGCAATAATGTCAGTGGAACCATTCGTGGCGCTATTACCGTGAATGTCGAAGAAACAGGCTGTCGGCCAGTCATCATCGGCGAACTTTATGGTGGTGGTAACCAAGCTGGCTATTCCGTTTATGGCTATAAGGAAGTGACGGAAAACGGTAAGAAAGTTTGGAAGCCTCGCGAGTCGAATAATGATAGTGGTACAGGTCCAGCCAATCCTTATAACGACCCAGAAGTCAATGTCAAGTCATTTACCAGTATTGGTAATATCTTCGGTGGTGGCTATGGTAGCGGTGCTACGATGGTAGGCAATCCAACGGTGAATATTAACGAGGTGATTGGTAAATTCGCTACCGATGGAGAGAATAACTCCGATTATGACGAGACAGGCTATAAGGGTAAAACGATTACGGTTGATGACCACGATGTGGCCTTGCCGTCTCACGCCAAAGGAAAGATAGGTGCCATAGGTCAGGTCTTCGGCGGAGGTAATGCTGCCAAGGTCATTGGCGACACTCATGTCAATGTTGGTACTCAAGGTACTATAGACTTTGTTACTAAGGCAAGTGGAGAAAGCGCCCCTCAAACTGGTGTTCAGGTTGTCGGAGTTGACATTCGCGGTAATGTCTATGGTGGTGGTAACAATGCGGAAGTGACGGGTTCGACGAATGTTCATATAGGAAAAGAAGAGACGTCGAGCGGGAATCAGTCGCAGGGAGATTAAGACGGGACAGACCAAAACAACTTGTTTTGGTCTGCTTCGAGCGTAGATTTCTTGAGGAAATCACGGTGATTTCCTGACCAAAACAAGTTGTTTTGGTGTGAGGGCTTTTAGAGCGACTGCAACTTCTTTAGTATCAGGCCGATAATTGTTCCGAGGATAACGCCTATGGTGTCGGCGAAGAAGTCGAGCCATTCACCTGAACGCGTGGATGTGCAGTAGGCTTGGAGCAGTTCCATGAGTCCGCCAAGGAATATCATGCCCACGACGGCAAACCAGAATAATGCCTGCAGGTTTGGCCTGCGGGCTTCTTTTTTGCAATGGCGCAGGTGCTCCCACCAGATGACTGAGCAGGTGCCGCCATACATGACGAAGTGAGTCCACTTGTCGGCAAACTCCACGTTGCTAAGTGGCGTCTCTGGGAAAAAGGGTGTCAGCGACAGTATCCAGATGAGTACGATGCAGATAGAGGAAAGGGGATATGTCCTAAAGGAGAAATGGGAAATGAAAGGAATGATATTGCGTGCCACACTTTGGCCTTTAGGTTGAAGAGATGTAAATGAATGTTCTTTTTGCGCCATGTTATTCTGATTTTGGGTGCAAAAGTACAAAGAAAATGAGAAATAAAGGATGAAAATGCTGCATTATTTGTTTTTTCTCTAAACTCTAAACACTAAACTCTAAACTTTTTTGTATTTTTGCAGGCGATATGGCAAATGTGAATAGTGAGAGAACGAATTTCGGAAGCAGGCTTGGCGTTATCTTGGCTACGGCCGGTAGTGCCGTAGGCTTGGGTAATGTATGGCGTTTCCCTTATATGACGGGTGAGAACGGTGGTGCCGTCTTCATCTTGATTTACGTGATTTGTGTGTTGCTGTTAGGCATACCCTGCATGATAAGTGAATTCATTGTAGGTCGTCACGGACAGTGTAACACGGCACGCGCTTTCCGCAAGCTCTCTAAAGATACGCCATGGGGCATTATTGGTTACTTAGGCGTATTGACGGGATTCCTTATTACAGGCTATTATGCCGTTGTCAGCGGCTGGTGTCTGCAGTATGTCTGGGCGTCGTTGATAGGACATTTGCAGGGCGACCCTGACTATTTCAAGACCTATTTTTCGGACTTGGCTGCCGATCCGGTGAAACCCGTGCTGTGGACCGTCATTATCCTGGGCTTGACCTATCTGATAATTGAGCACGGTGTGCGCGACGGTATTGAGCGGGCCTCGAAACTGCTTATGCCGACATTGTTCATCCTGTTGCTTGTCATCGTAGTGGCTTCCTGTCTGCTGCCAGGTGCCGAGAAGGGTATCGAGTTCCTGTTTCACCCCGACTGGACAAAAATCAACAGCGACGTCTTCTTGGGAGCGTTGGGACAAGCGTTCTACTCGATGAGTATTGCGATGGGATGTCTCTGTACTTACGCCAGTTATTTTGCCAAACATACCAACCTGACCAAGTCGGCCGCTCAGATAGCTATTATTGACTGTTTGGTAGCCGTGCTGGCCGGACTCATGATATTTCCCGCAGCATTCTCCGTGGGTGTCAGCCCTGACAGCGGACCCTCGCTGATTTTCATTACCCTGCCAAACGTCTTCCAGCAGGCCTTTGCCACCGTGCCCGTTGTGGGTTACTGTATCTCGCTGCTGTTCTTCGTCCTGTTGTCGTTGGCAGCGTTGACATCGCTGATGTCACTACACGAGGTGTCGACGGCATTCTTCCAAGAGGAGTTGCATACCACCCGTAAGCGGGCAGCCCTTCTTGTCACTATTCTTGCAGCCGTCATTGGCGCTTTCTGTTCGTTGTCGTTAGGTGCTGTCGATGGTCTGTCGTTCATCGGGAAGACGCTTTTCGACTGGTTTGACTTCATAACAGGTCAGATATTCCTGCCTGTAATCGGCTTCCTGACTTGTATCTTTATTGGTTGGTTCGTGCCGCATAAGGTGGTGCACGACGAGTTTACCAATTGGGGTTCACTGCGTGGACGTTTCTTCCACCTCTACCTGTTCCTTGTGAAGTACGTGTGTCCGTTGGCTATACTCTTTATCTTCCTGCATCAGTTGGGGTTGCTCCAATGAGAAATGCAAGGAATGAAGGTAATGAGAAATTAAAATGAAGAAATGAAGAAATGATAATGAGCCTATGAAAATCGAAAGAGGTAATTTTGGCAGCAAGGTTGGCATCGTGCTGGCGACGGCGGGTAGTGCCGTGGGGTTGGGTAATGTCTGGCGTTTCCCCTATATGGCAGGCGAGAACGGTGGTGCGGCATTCATCCTTATTTATATAGCTTGCATCTTTATACTGGGCATTCCAGGCATGCTGAGCGAGTTCATTGTGGGCCGTCATGGACAAGCCAATGCTGCCCGATCCTATGATAAGTTGTCGGGTGGAAAGCCGTGGAAGTTCATAGGTTATCTTGGCATCTTGACGTCGACCATCATCCTTGGCTTCTATGCTGTGGTGGCAGGCTGGTGTCTGCAATACCTGTTTGCTTCCATTGTCGGACAGCTCAGTGGTGATGTCCAATACGTGAAGGCCTACTTTCAGGACTTCTCCTGTCACCCCGTCTATCCCGTGCTGTGGGGTGTCTATTTCATTCTGGTCACCCAGTGGGTGGTGATGCGTGGCGTACGTAGCGGTATCGAACGGGCGTCGAAGTTTCTCATGCCCATCCTCTTAATACTCTTGCTGGTGCTGGTCGTTGCTTCCTGCATGCTGCCAGGAGCAGTGGATGGCATACGCTTCCTGTTGAAGCCAGATTTCTCGAAGCTGAGCGGTGGCGTCATGTTGGAAGCCCTGGGCCAAGCCTTCTTCTCGTTGTCATTAGGAACGGCGTGCCTTTGTACATACGCCAGCTATTTCACAAAATACACCAACCTGTTGAACTCAGCTGGTCAGATAGCTTTGCTTGACACCATCATTGCTGTCTTGGCAGGACTTATGATATTTCCTGCAGCTGCTTCCGTGGGTGTCAGCCCGGACAGTGGACCGTCGCTGATCTTCATCACCCTGCCTAACGTCTTCCAGCAGGCTTTTGCTTCAGTCCCGGTTATAGGCTATGTGGTGAGCATCATGTTCTATGCCCTCCTGGTATTTGCTGCCCTTACCTCTACAATCTCCATGCACGAGATAGGCACCGTCTTCTTTACAGAGGAATTACATCTGCCGCGCCGGTATTCAGCATGGATAATTACTGTCGTCGCCTCCGTTCTCTGTGTGTTCTGTTCTCTGTCCGTAGGAGCTTACGACAACCTGAAACTGATGGGCAAAGGGCTAATGGACTTCTGTGATATGCTGACGGCCAACTTCATGCTGCCTCTCGGTGGCTTGCTGACGTGTATCTTCGTGGGGTGGTATGTGCCAAAGAAGGTAGTTCGTGACGAGTTCACTAATAACGGAACCCTGAGCAGTCGTTTCTTCAACGTCTATCTCTTTGCCGTGCGTTTTGTCTGTCCCGTCTGCATTATCATTATTTTCCTCCATCAGTTAGGAGTGATTTAGCTGCCGATAGATGCGGACCTATGGCCCAAATAACAAATGATAAATAATCAATGAATAGGAACGACCGTAAGATAGGTATTGCAGCCCTTGTACTGATGGCGCTGGCTTTGGTCGGTTTCTATTTTGGCGGTATGGACGACTTTCAGACACCGGCAAAGAATGAGAGAAATGAAAGAAACGAAAGTACCGAAAGAAATGAGAGAAATGAACGGAATCGGAATGTTGGGTATTATGCACAGAAGATGCAGAAGGTAGAACGCTTCCCCTTCGACCCCAACACGGCTGACAGTACGCAGTTGTTGCGTTTGGGACTTCAGCCTTGGCAGGTTCGCAACATCTACAAGTATCGTGCCAAGGGAGGCATCTATCGCCAGAAGAAGGACTTTGCCCGACTCTATGGTCTTACCGTCAAACAATACCGTGAGCTGGAACCCTATATCCAGATTTCTGCAGACTACCAGCCAGCGGCATCCTTGTTTGGAGGAAATGAAAGAAAGGAAGGAACTGAGAGGAATGAAAGAAGTGGGACGGATAGTCTGCGCTATCCTGTCAAGCTAAAGGACGATGAGCATGTGGTGCTGAACACTGCTGACACCTCTGCGCTGATGCGAGTACCTGGCATCGGCTCTTTCTATGCCAAGGAGATAGTGCGTCATGGGCGCTGGTTAGGTGGGTATGTCAGTATAGACCAGTTGGATGAGATAGACGGTTTCCCACAGGAGGCGAAGAAGTATTTGATTGTTCAGCATGCCGCCCCCAAGAAGTTGAATGTCAACAAACTGTCGTTGAACGAACTGCGCCGCCATCCTTACATCAATTTCTATCAGGCCAAGGCCATTGTTGACTACCGCCGCCTGCATGGCGACATCAAAAGTCTGGACGATCTTCGGCTTAGCCGTGACTTCCCACCAGAAGCCATCAAACGTCTTGAGCCATACGTGGAGTACTAACCTTTTGTGTTTAAGTTGTTAAATAAGCATAAGGGTAATCATAAAGTTCAAAGTTCAAAGTTCAAAGTTCAAAGAAAAGTTGTACCTTTGCAAGGCTTATGGACTACACGCTGAATTGCAACGGACGACTGCTCTCTTTGGAAGAGCCTCGGGTGATGGGCATTCTCAATGTCACACCAGACTCGTTCTATGCTGCCAGTCGTCAACAGACGGAGCAGGCTATAGCCACTCGTGTGAAGGAAATCCTTTCACAGGGAGGTGCCATCATCGATGTGGGAGCATGCTCCACTCGGCCAGGCGGCAATATGGTGAGCGAGCAGGAAGAGCAACAGCGGTTACGCCAGGCTTTGACCGTAGTGCGACGTGAGGCGCCTGAAGCGGTTGTCAGCGTCGACACGTTCCGTCCTGATGTGGCTCGTATGGCCGTCGAGGAGTTCGGGGCAGATATGATTAACGATGTCGGGAGCGGTATGGCAGACGGGGAAAACCCGTCTGAGCGAACAAGCCAGCGAGACATGTGGCGTATGGTGAGTCGACTGGGCGTGCCTTATATATATATGTCACGTCAGGCCACGATGAGCGACATCCTGATGGACTGTGCTGAAATTGTCGATCAGCTCCGCTCTATGGGACAGAAGGATATTATCCTTGACCCTGGATTTGGCTTTGGCAAGACTCAGCCTACGGAGACGGCAGACCATGCTGATGTGGGCGAGAACTACGCCGTGATGAACGAGTTGGATCGCATGCAGATGCTTCACCTGCCGATATTGGTGGGTGTCTCGCGCAAGTCGATGATATATAAACTCTTGGGGACGACGCCCGAGACGGCACTCAACGGAACGACCGTTCTTAACACGTTGGTCTTGATGAAAGGCGCCAGCATCCTGCGGGTACATGACGTTCGGGAAGCTGTGGAGTGCGTAAGGTTAGTGGCTGCGACACTGTCGCAGCATACGGAGACAGAAAATTGTCAAATTGTTAAATTGTAAATTATAAAGTGTTTTTCGAATTTGGAATCAAGGATGTCATAGACATCGTCCTCGTTGCCCTGATGCTTTTCTACATCTACCGGCTGATGAAGGAGTCACGCTCACTGAATGTCTTCATGGGCATTTTGGTGTTTGTCGTGCTGTGGCTTCTGGTTTCGCAGGTGCTGGGCATGAAACTGCTTGGTTCCATCATGGATAAACTGGTCAGCGTGGGTGTCATCGGCCTGATTATCATCTTTCAGGAAGACATTCGTAAGTTCCTCTATAACCTTGGTGCCCACCAGCGCACGAAGGCTTTACACCGACTTTTCTATAAGGGTGACAAGGAACTCGACCGCGAACATCTCAAGCAAGTCATCATGCCTATCGTCATGTCATGCATGTCGATGAGCAAAAAGAAGATAGGTGCCCTCATTGTCCTTCAGCGTGCTTCACCTCTCGACGACATCGTTGCCACAGGAGAGCGTATAGATGCTACCGTCAGTCAACGCCTGATCGAAAACATCTTTTTCAAGAACTCCCCCCTGCACGATGGTGCTATGGTGATTGCCGACCACCGCATCAAGGCAGCTGGCTGCATCCTGCCTGTATCGCACGACCTGAACATTCCCAAGGAGTTAGGTCTTCGCCACCGTGCTGCCTTGGGAATTACCCATGAGAGCGACTGTCTGGCCATTGTCGTGTCAGAAGAGACGGGTGGCATCTCTGTGGCAATCCGTAGTCAGTTCCAGCTACGCCTGACGGCAGAGAAGCTGGAGAGCATCCTGACGCAGGAAATGACATGATGAATGAGAAGTTAGGAGTTAAGAATGTTGAATTATTGCCTATGGCAATTAAGAGTTAAGAATTAAGAGTTATTTTTATATATTCACAACAAAAACAACACTAAAAATGGATTTATTAAGTCAAATCGTAGCGCGTGCTAAGGCAAACAAGCAGCGCATCGTGCTCCCCGAAGCTGAGGAGGAGCGCACCCTGTGTGCCGCCGACCAAGTGTTGGCAGACGACATTGCAGACATTATTCTGATTGGTAACCCCGACAAGGTACATGCTCTTGCTAAGGAGAAGGGCCTGGCCAACATCGGCAAGGCTACCCTTATCGACCCCGAGAACTATGAGCGTAGCGAGGAAATGGCCGAGAAACTGGCCGAGATTCGCAAGTCGAAAGGCATGACTATCGAAGAAGCCCGTAAACTGGTGAAGAACCCGCTCTACTTAGGTTGTATGATTATCAAGACCGAGGGTGCTGACGGACAGATTAGCGGTGCCCTGTCTACTACTGGCGACACCCTGCGTCCTGCTCTTCAGATTATCAAGTGTGCCCCTGGCATTACCTGTGTCAGCGGCGGCATGCTGCTGATTTCTAAGGAACAGCAATATGGCGAGAACGGCGTTCTCGTTGTCGGCGACGTCGCTGTAACGCCTATGCCCGATGCTGCACAGCTCTCTCAGATTGCTGTTTGTACGGCTCAGACCGCCAAGAGTGTGGCAGGTTTTGCTGACCCGCGTGTGGCTATGTTGAGTTTCTCGACGAAGGGTAGTGCTAAGCACGAGGTTGTCGACAAGGTCATTGAGGCTACTCGTCTGGCTAAGGAACTTGATCCCAGTCTGAAGATTGACGGTGAGTTGCAGGCCGATGCCGCCCTGGTTCCCGGTGTAGGTGCCAAGAAGGCTCCTGGTAGCGAGATTGCCGGCAAGGCCAACGTGCTGGTGTTCCCCAATCTCGAGGTAGGAAATATCGGTTATAAACTGGTTCAGCGCCTTGGTGACGCCATTGCCATCGGCCCTATCCTCCAGGGTATTGCCCGTCCTGTCAATGATCTCTCTCGTGGTTGCTCTGTCGAGGACATCTACTACATGGTAGCCATCACCGCTTGTCAAGCCATGGACGCAAAGAAATAATTATAAATTGAAGTTATGAAGATATTAGTTTTAAATTGTGGTTCGTCCAGCATTAAGTATGCGCTGTACAATATGGACGACAAGAGTGTGATGACCAGTGGCGGTGCCGAGCGTGTGGGCTTGGACGGTGCTTTTGTAAAGGTAAAGCTCGCCAACGGCGAGAAGAAGCAGATCATGCACGACATCCCCGAACATACCGAGGGTGTGAAGTTCATCTTCTCTCTGTTGACCGATCCTGAGATTGGCGTTATCAAGAGTCTTGACGAGATTGACGCCGTAGGTCACCGTATGGTGCATGGCGGCGAGAAGTTCAACAAGAGCGTTATCCTGACCGACGAGGTACTGAAGGCTTTCGAGGAGTGCTCCGACCTGGCTCCCCTGCACAATCCGGCTAACCTGAAGGGTGTGAATGCCGTGAAGGAGCTGATGCCTGGCCTGCCTCAGGTTGGTGTCTTTGATACCGCCTTCCACCAGACCATGCCTCCCAAGGCTTACATGTATGCCATTCCTTACGAGCTTTACCAGAAGTATGGCATCCGCCGTTATGGTTTCCACGGCACTAGCCATCGTTATGTCTCGGCTCGTGCTTGTGAGTTCCTGGGCATTCCTGCTGAGGGCACCAAGATGGTAACCTGCCACGTGGGTAATGGCGGCTCTATCGCTGCTGTCGTTGACGGCAAGTGCATCGACACCTCTATGGGTCTGACACCGTTGGAAGGTCTCGTCATGGGTACTCGTGCCGGTGATATCGACGGTGGCGCTGTGACGTTTATCGAGAAGAAGCTCGGCCTCGATGCTGACGGTATGTCTAACCTCCTGAACAAGAAGAGTGGCGTGGCTGGTCTTACTGGCGGCTCAAGCGACATGCGTGACGTTGAGAATGCTGCCAAGAGCGGCGACGAGCGTGCAAAGCTGGCTCAGGACATGTATTTCTATCGCATTAAGAAGTACATCGGCGCCTACGCTGCTGCTATGGGTGGCTTGGACGTCATCGTCTTCACCGCTGGTGTCGGCGAGAATCAGGTTAGCATGCGCTCTGAGGTTTGCAAGAACATGGAGTTCCTTGGCGTGAAGTTCGACGAGTCGAAGAACAACGTTCGTGGCGAAGAAGCTATCATTTCTGCCGATGACTCGAAGGTGAAGGTTGTCGTCATTCCCACCGACGAGGAGCTGATGATTGCCACAGACACGATGAACCTGCTGTAATCCAAATGAGAAATGAAAGAAATGAAGGAAATGAGAAATGTAAATGAAGAAATGAAGTAATGACATACGCGGATCATTTCTTTCATTACTTTCATTTCTTTCATTTCCTACGGTTGGCTCTCACCTTCTACGTATTCCTCTAAGAACATGTGCTCACCATCGTAGACGGCGTAGGTGAACTGGCTAATCCAGTCGCCCAGAATCATGAGTCGCGTGTGGCGGGCCAGCTTGATATCGAGTTCGATGTGGCGATGGCCAAAGATGAAGTAGTCGATGTTTGGATGCTCCTCAACATACTGACGGGCAAAGAGCACCAGCGGTTCCTTGTCCTCGCCAAGATACACAACGTCGTTTTGCTCCTTGTGTTGCGTATAGCTATGCTTCGCCCATGTCAAGCCGAAGCTGATGCCCCATCGTGGGTGCAAACCAGAGAAGAGCCACTGGCAAACCTTGCTGTGGAAGATGGCACGTATCAGTTTGAACGACTTGTTGCCGTCCCCCAGACCGTCGCCGTGGGCTAGGAAGAACTCATGCCCGTAAATCTCTGTTGTCTCCTCCTTTTTGTGCAGCACGACGCCGCACTCCTTCGCCAAGTATTCATAGGCCCAGATGTCATGGTTGCCGATGAAGTAGTGTACTTCGACGCCCATGTCAGTCAGTTCTGACAGCTTGCCGAGGAAACGCGTATAGCCCTTCGGCACCACATATTTATATTCGTACCAGAAGTCGAACATGTCGCCAAGCAGATAGATGGCGGCAGCCTTCTCCTTGATGCTGTCGAGGAAGCGCACCAGTCGGCGCTCCTGCTGTCGCTGGTGTGGTATGGCCCACGAACCAAGGTGGGCGTCACTTAGGAAATAAACGTTCTTCATAATTGTCGTGATAACGTGATAACGGAATAACGTGATATCGTGTTAACGAATTAGTCAAAACCTAACTCGACTCTTGCCTCTTCCGACATCATCGACTGGTCCCAGGCGGGTTCGAAGACGAGGTTGACGGTGGCCGACGTGATGCCGTCGACACTCTCCACTTTCGTGCGTACATCTTCTAATATAAAGTCGGCTGCCGGACAGTTGGGTGCCGTGAAGGTCATGTCCAGAAGTACCGAGGCGTCCTCCTGGACATCAATCTTGTAAATCATGCCCAAATCGTAGATGTTGACGGGTATCTCAGGGTCGTAGACGGTCTTCAGCACGTCCACAATGCGCTCTTCCAGCAGGGTCTTTTCTTCTTGTGTCATATTGGTAATGGCTTGTTATTTCGAGTGTAGTTACTATTTGTTTGGTATGAAGGTGCGATGCAACGGTCCTTGCTCTGTGGGAATGGAGAGCAGGATGGTGTCAGGCACGTTGGTTGGCATCATAATACTGATATAGCGGCGGTTGGTGTAGTACTGCGGAATGCCGTTCTGGCTGTGCAGCAGTCGCCAGCGGACCGTGTGCCGACCGTCACTTCGGACATAGACGGTGTCCTGCGCAAGGCCGATGTTGTGTGGCAGTTCCTCGTCACCGATGCGTCCCGTCTTGACCAACAGTCCGAGGTTCAGATACTTGCCATTCTTTGAGAGCCATGCACTTTCCAGACCTATGGGGTCTTCGGGCAGTTCCTTGAATCGCCAGTAGGCAATGGGATGAAGCGTGGCGACCATGCCTATCGCCTCGGGAGTGACGAAAATGTTGTTCGGGCCTGTTGACCATTGCTGCGACTTGTCGGCTCCCTCGGAGTAATAGACGATGGTGCGGTAGGTGGTATCTGCCGTCTCAATCCATTTTGCCGTGAAGGGCGGCGCCAGTTGCAGCGTGGCACCATCGTCCGTCGTGAACGACGACCCTCGCTTTTGTCCGTCGACGTGCAACTCGGCGAAGTCGGCCTGTAGGAGCGAATATCTGCCCTCGCCCTTCTCGTAGCTGTCCGTCTCGCAGGCAGTCAAAAAGGCCAGCCATAGCATGGCTGTAAACAAAACATGTTTTCTCATGGTGCAAAAATAACCTATTTCCTTGAATTATGCAACTTTTCCTTAGGAAATGTTGCAGAAGTTGCCGTGATTTCCTCCAGAAGTTGCCGTGATTTCTTTCGGAAATCACCTAGAAAAGTTGGAAAAGTTGCCGTGATTTCTTGAACTTTTCCTAATGATTTCTGGTGGCTTCGTAGTTGCGGACGGGATTTGCGTACATGGTGAGCATGCACTGGCGCAGGAAGGCCTCGTCCTTGTTGGGGATGTTGATCTTTGCCAGCTGTCCCTGCAGGTATTGCTCGAAGCGAGCTTTGTCGGCGGGGGTGTAGTGGGAACCTGAAGTAGAATCCTTAGACACGGTGGCTTTGGTGGCTTCCTGATGGGGCGTGGCATTGCCTTCCAGTTCGTCGAGGGCGATGTAGTTGCAGGGGTAGAGGCGGTAGTGGGCATGGATTTCGCGGTCCATGCGCTGGCTAAGAGCAGGGTAGAAGTCCTTTCGCGGGAGGGCGGCGAGTTCGTCAATCCATGTGTTGATGGGGGCTGCGCAATGGTAGTGGACGCGGCCTTTATAGCCAAAGATGCCAGTCTTCATGTTGTCGAGATCGTCCTGACGGCTCTTCTTGAAGGAGGGGTTGTCGCGCTTTTGTTGCATTTCCTGGGCTTTCAGGTAGTCGCAGGGGTCGTACTCGTAGCTGATGGTGAGGGGGACGATGTTAAGTTCGCGGAGACTGTCGGCGGGAAAACTGCCGACCGCGGAACCATCAACAGAAGAAGCGCCCATGGCTAGCATCTTCAGGACGGCGTCCTGAGTGTGGTCGCTGGAGTCCTTGGCGCGGCCTTCGCGCTGGGCTATCCAGATGTTCTCGCGTTTCTGGGTGACGGCATAGTGGATGTAGCGGCTCATGAGTTCGCTGGAGCGCATCATCTCGTGGGCCGTTAGTCCGCGACGGACGGTAAAGGCCTTGTTCATGCGTACCAAGCGTTTGATCCAGGGATAGATGAGGAGGTTGTCGCCTATGCCTATCTCGACGGTTGTGGGGTGGCCGTGTTTGACGAGCAGGACGTCGAGAAAAGCCGAGTCGAGAACGATGTCGCGATGGTTGGAGACGAAGGTGTAGCGCTGGCCGTCGGATGAATCAGACGCTACGGTGGCAACACCATTACGCAGGGCATTGTCGTCAAAGGTACAGCCGTCAGTATGTTTGCGGATGATCCAATTGACGACGGGGCGCATAAAGCGCATCTGGAAGTCGAGCGGCGTCTTGACACCCGTAAAGGCTAAGCGCAGCAGTCTGTTGCGCACCGTCTTGGGTAGCCAAGGCGCAAAACCTTTCAGCACCAACGAGAACTGACGGTCGTTAATCAGATCTTCGAAGGCTTGCTTCATCTCCCCCGCCTCGTAAGGGCGAATCTCGTCAAAATTCTCCATTCTCAATCACTTAGAACTGGTTTTCTACGATATCAGTCAGGACGTCTTTCATGTCGAGGCCGGCGGCTCGGACCTGCTGTGGGATGAAGCTGGTGAGGGTCATGCCTGGTGTAGTGTTGACCTCAAGCATGGAGATTTTGCCCTCTTTCGAGACGATGTAGTCAATGCGGATGATGCCGTTGCAATGCAGGATGTCGTAGATGTGACTGGTAATCTCACGAGCGCGGCGGGCAATGTCTTCAGAAATGCGGGCGGGAGTTATCTCCTGCACCTGACCGTTGTACTTGGCGTCGTAGTCGAAGAACTCGTTCTTGGTGACGACCTCCGTGATGGGGAAGATAACGCTTTTCTCGCGCGTCTTGTAAATGCCGACGGTTATCTCCGTTCCCTCTAAAAACTGCTCGACCATGATTTCCGGACTTTCCAGCATGGCCTTGCGGATGGCAGGAGCCAACTGGTCCTTGTTTTTCACCTTCGACACGCCGAACGAGCTGCCGTCGCAAGCCGGTTTGACAAAGCACGGCATGCCGATGCGCTGGTCTATCTCGTCGTCGCTCACCAACTGTTCGTAGCCTTGGCGGATAAGCATCGAGTCAGCCACAGCGACGCCGTAACCGCGCAGGTATTGGTTGAGCACAAACTTGTCGAAGGTCATCGCCTCCACCAGCACGCCGCTGGTAGAATAGGGTATGTCCACCAGGTCGAAGTATCCCTGCAGGATGCCGTTCTCGCCTGGCGTGCCGTGTATGGTGATGTAGGCGTAGTCGAACAGCTGTGCCTTGCCGTTCTCGATGAACGAGAAGTCGTTGCGGTCGATGCGTGCCGTTGTACCATCAGACAGCTCCACGTGCCAGTCCTGTCCTTTGATGTCTACGATGTAGACGTTGTAACGTTCTTTGTCGAAGAACGAGTAAAGTCCCTGAGCCGAGCGCAATGATACGTCGTGCTCAGAAGAGTCGCCACCACAAACGATGGCAATGTTGCGTTTCAGTTGTTTCATTTTTCTCTCAAAATATTAGAGACCGTCGCCTTATTTAATAAGGTTGTTGCCTTTCCGTTTGCAAAAGTAGCCATTTTTCTTCTTTTTCATGAAAGTGCAAGGTAAAAAAATGATGAATTTAACATTTCGTCGGCAAAATGACTGCGATTACGATTTTTATTTGTACCTTTGTCCCCAAATAACAAAATCCAATAACTATGGAAGTCATTAATTTCTCAGAACAAAACTCGGTCATCAACCAGTATATGGCCCTTCTTCGCGACAAAGCATACCAAAGGGGTCGTATGGTGTTCCGCCACAACATTGAGCGCATTGGCATGATGATGGCATATGAACTATCGAAGACGCTCGACTACAAGTCCAAGGTTATTACCACGCCGTTGGGAACGATAGACGTCTCAGTACCTGTTGACAACATTGTCCTTGCCACAGTACTGCGCGCCGGACTGCCTTTCCATCAAGGATTCCAGAACGTGTTCGATCGTGCTGACAGCGCCTTCGTGTCGGCCTATCGCATGTACACCAACCGCGAGCATACCGAGGTGGGTGTGCACACCGAGTATATGGCATCGCCTTCGGTGAAGAACAAAACCCTCATCATCGTTGACCCGATGCTGGCTACAGGTGGAAGTATGGCAGCAGCCTACGAGGCTCTGGTGAAGACAGGTCGCCCCGCCGCCTTACACATCTGTTGTCTCGTTGCCGCCCCCGAGGGTATCGAGACCGTGCGACAGGCCGTCCCTGAGAATACAAAACTCTGGATTGCCGCCATCGACCCAGGGATGAACGAGCACAAATACATCGTTCCAGGCATTGGCGACTGCGGCGATCTCTGCTATGGCGAAAAGCTATAGTCGTTCGCGCTCACGGGCTTTCCCCGTCAGCTCCACCGCTTTCCTACTGCTATCAATAGGTAGTAGAGGGTGACTCCCGTTACTAATCCTGCTATGACGTCAATGGCATAGTGGGCATAGATGTAAACCGTACTGAGACACATTAATATATAGAAGGGTAGCATGGTGAACACCAGCCAACGGCAACGTGTGCGCAGGGCCAGCATCATGAGCACCGTCGTCACGCCGACATGGCTGCTGGGGAAGGCCGCCGTGGGTCGCTCGCCGGCATCGTGGGTAATGTCTAAGAGGTGGTAGAAGAAACCGTCGCTCCAGCCTGGTGCTGCCATGCGTTCGCTATGTGTCAGGAACCAGTCGCCAAGGTTGGGGAACACCCCTTCGGCAATGCGTTCCGTACCTACGGCTAAGTAGTAGAACTGAGGTCCGGTGACAGGTAACAGCACAAACACTACATAGTAGACAAAGAAACTGGTCAGTATGACAAATGTTGCCAGTCGGAACTCCTTGTAACGCAGGAAGAAGTAGTAGATTGTGGTGAGTGCGATGAGCGGGAAATAGCTGACATAACCTAAGCACATCAGTTCTGAGAACCATCCCCACGGCATGTGCTTCGAGAATACAAGTGCTGGCTGACAGCCGAAGAGTGCCTGTTCGGCAGAGGCAAATAGGTGGTCGAGATTTGGCAGTTGGCGGTTCAGTTCGTAGGTGTCAGGATACCACCAGCCTAAAAATGCCATCTGCACCACGATGCGTGCAAATAGTGTCAATCGGCAGGGCACTAAGCGATAGACCACCCACATAGCCAGCGTCGTCATGACATACTGGAAACGTCCTTGGAGCATGGCCTCCCTGTTATCTATGCCGTCCCAAAAGAGAGCCATCACGACCAACGTAAACACCAGGTAGCCCATGACTACCCACTCAGCCGCCAACAGTCCTTTTTGCGGTTTCTTCTCTATGATGAATAAATCTTTAACTCTCAATTTCAAATAATCAATTATCATTACATCGTCATCAGACCGTGACGAGAGATTTTTTGTTTGATTACAGCCACCCGTTCTCCTTATACCATAATATACTGCGGCGAACGCCCTCTGCCAGTTTTACCTGAGGTTCGAAGCCTAACTCCTGACGGGCAGGACTGATGTCGCAACGCCAGTTACGCTGACGCATGATGTAATATTTGTCGTTGTTCAAAGCCGTCACCTTGCCTGTCAAATGTCCGACAGACTCGCCGACGAAAGTTATTATCCGAAGCAACCACAGAGGAGCAATAATACGTATCCACCATGGATTGCCTAACTCCTTGCGTATCAAGTCGCTGAATGTTGACGAACGGTACACCTCGCCATCGCTTAAGAAATAACTGCGGCCCGTCTGGCCTTTCTCAAACGCCAGGAACACGGCCTGCACCACATCGGTGACATAGACGAAGGTGATGTCCTGTGGCTTGTAGCCTGCGGCAAAGTCTGTATGGGCCTTGATGCTCTTGGCCATCATGAAGTAGTCGCGCTCACGAGGACCATAGACTCCCGTCGGTCGGAGAATGACGAATGGAAATGATGCTTCATTTTCCATTCTGAATTCTTCATTCAAATTGTTCAGCCAGTGCTCAGCCTCTAACTTGCTTCTGCCATAGGCCGTATTAGGCTGAGGCTCGTCAGACTCCAGAATTTCCGTATATGGTTGCTGTTCGCGGATGGCTCCCATGATGCTGAGGGAACTGATATAGACAAAGCGCTTCAGGGGCATCTGAAGAGCGAGCAAAGCCTTGACCAGATTTTTCGTCCCTTCGGTATTGATGCGGAAGAAGTCCTCTTTGTGCAGACACTTGGTGACACCGGCAGCATGCACCACGTAGTCGAACGTGGAACCCTCCATCTGCTGCGTCAGCTTCTGTTCTGACGAGAGGTTGAGTTCAATGAAATGTATGCGGCTGTCAGTCAGGAACTGGCGCGAACTGCTGCGGCGTACTGCCGCCCACACTTCGTAGCCCCTGCTTAGGGCCTCCTCTACGATGAAGGAACCTATGAAACCGCTGGCTCCTGTTACCAATATTCTCTCCGTCGTCATTCGCTTGTGTAGTTTACTTTCAATATTTCGGGTTGCAAAGTTACAAAGAATTGCCAACTCCGCGTTACAAAAGCATGGCTCGCAGTGTGATTTTTAAATACTTTAACTCAAAAACCCTTTACCGAAAGCAAATAATTCTTAATACATGATTCTTAATTCCTATTTTCTTCGTACCTTTGCAGTCGATTTCAAGATAATAAGTACAATCATTATAAATTATTATTCAATTATGGCAAAGTTAGATTTGACACAGTATGGCATCACTGGTTCGAAGGTGATTGCCCACAATCCGTCGTATGAGTTCCTTTTTGAGGAAGAAACCAAGGCTGGTCTGACTGGTTTCGACAAGGGTCAGAACACCGAACTTAACGCTGTTAACGTAATGACCGGTATCTACACTGGCCGTTCACCTAAGGATAAGTATATCGTGAAGGACGCCCAGAGCGAGGATAAGGTATGGTGGACTTCTGAGGAGTACAAGAACGACAACCATCCCATGACTGAGGAGGTTTGGAAAACTGTTAAGGATATTGCCATCAAGGAACTCTGCAACAAGGAACTGTATGTGATGGACGCTTTCTGCGGTGCCAACGAGGCTACTCGTCTGCGTGTCCGTTTCATCGTGGAGGTGGCTTGGCAGGCTCACTTTGTGAAGAATATGTTCATCCAGCCCACCGCTGAGGAACTGGAGAACTTCGAGCCCAACTTCGTCATCTACAACGCCTCTAAGGCTAAGGTTGAGAACTACAAGGAGCTGGGTCTGAACTCAGAGACTTGTGTTGCCTTCAACACGACTTCTCGCGAGCAGTGCATCATCAACACCTGGTACGGTGGTGAGATGAAGAAGGGTATGTTCTCAATGATGAACTACTATCTGCCTCTGCAGGGTATCGCTTCTATGCACTGCTCTGCCAACACTGATATGGAGGGTAAGAACACCGCTATCTTCTTCGGTCTGTCAGGTACTGGTAAGACCACTCTGAGTACCGATCCTAAGCGTCTGCTGATTGGTGACGACGAGCACGGATGGGACGACGAGGGTGTGTTCAACTTCGAGGGTGGCTGCTATGCTAAGGTTATCAACCTCGACAAGGAGTCTGAGCCCGACATCTATAACGCTATCCGCCGCGATGCCCTGCTTGAGAACGTTACTGTTGATGAGGCTGGCAAGATCAACTTCGCTGACAAGAGCGTAACCGAGAACACTCGTGTGTCATATCCTATCAACCACATTGAGAAGATTGCCCAGAAGGTGAACAAGAAGAGCGCTGGTCCTGAGGCTAAGAATGTAATCTTCCTCTCTGCTGACGCTTTCGGCGTACTGCCTCCTGTATCTATCTTGACTCCTGAGCAGACGAAGTACTACTTCCTCTCTGGTTTCACCGCTAAGCTGGCTGGTACAGAGCGTGGCATCACGGAGCCCACTCCTACTTTCTCTGCTTGCTTTGGTCAGGCATTCCTCGAGCTGCACCCCACCAAGTATGCTGAGGAGTTGGTGAAGAAGATGGAGAAGAGCGGTGCCAAGGCTTACCTCGTCAACACGGGTTGGAACGGTACTGGCAAGCGTATCTCTATCAAGGATACTCGTGGTATCATCGACGCTATCCTGGGTGGTGCTATCCTGAAGGCTCCCACGAAGAAGATTCCTTATTTCGACTTCGAGGTTCCCACAGAGCTGGAAGGTGTTGCAACCAACATCCTCGATCCTCGCGACACTTATGCAGACGCTGCCGAGTGGAACAAGAAGGCTGAGGATCTCGCTGCCCGCTTCATCAAGAACTTCAAGAAGTACGAGGGCAATGAGGCCGGTAAGGCACTCGTCGCTGCAGGTCCGAAATTGTAATTTCGGGCGAAAGCAACTTCGTCCTTCGCAGGGAAAGTTGCAGGTCCGAAACTTAAATGATTGATAATTGTTGAGCGATAGTTGGCTGCGTCTTAAAGGGCGCAGCCAATCTTTTTTCTATTTCTATTTGGGAATATGATTATTTTTTTGTACTTTTGCACCCCAAATGAAGATACTTTCATTCATAGACAAGGTTTATCAGCGACTGTTCATGTTGTGTGTAATGGCTCTTACACACCTCATGGTGTTTGCCGACGATGATCTCGACGACGATGTAAGCGTGCCCATTCTCTTGCCTGACGATGAAGAGGAAGAGATGTTGGATAACTTCGGTTTCCACTTTGGCACTATGGAGATTATCCTCGTCGTGGCTGCCGTAGTGCTCTATCTTGTCCTGAACAAGTTGAAGGTCAAAAAAGGTTGCTGGTACTGCATATTCTATGTCGTCTTTGTTTACTTCCTGATAACCAAATGTACATAGTCTACTCCTCTTGACCTGCGTCAAAAAAGAGGTATGGAACACATAAAAGCCATCAGGAAATGCTGGTGGTTCATGATTCTTTTGTACCTTTGCATCGGTTTTTTAAGGTAAAAAGAATATGTTTTTAGATGATCAGACAACGCTGATGCTGGGTGTGGTATCTGTATTCATGATTCTCAGCATCATAACATTGGTTCATAGCGACGTACGTTAAGAAAGAGCACGGAGTGAGCGTTTCATACCGAGCTCTTTTTGTTTATAAACCCTAAAATATGGCCTTTTATCATATATTTAACTTAATAAAAGGTAGAAAAATGCTCAGAATTGCGGAATTGTGCGTAAATTTGCACCCAAATTACGCGTAAACGGATAATTGACTATCGATAGTTGACAATTTACAGATGAAACATATAACGACGATAAGCCTGATGTTGCTGACGCTGCTGTGCGCTACTGCGTGTCTGGGATCCGGCAATGACGAGACGACGCTGTACGACGATGCTGCCATAGTATCGTTTTCGGTGGAAACCCTGAAATGCTATGGTCATACGACGTCGTCGACAGGCGAGGACTCTACCTATACAGCCACGGTGACAGTATTGAACTATGCGTTTACCATCGACCAGGTGGGTCATCGCATTTTCAACCGCGACTCTTTGCCTCTTGGCACTGATGTATCACATGTAGTATGTAATATTACTACACGCAATAACGGCACAGTACTGATTCGCGATGTGGCCAGTGATACGTTAAGGTACTATGTCTCGACAGACAGCATCAACTTCACTACCCCGCGTAAGTTTGTCATCCTATCCAACGACGGTTCAGGACGGACGGAATATACCATCAGCGTCAATGCCCATCAGGAAAATCCTGACATGTTTGTCTGGACGAAGGTGGAAGGTGCCACGGAGCCAGAGCCAGAGAATCAGTATGATCTGCCCATGGACGGCATCAGCCGCATTATCGGTAGTAGTTCGACAGAGACCTATGCCCTGTCGGACGCCAACCAACTCATGGTATGGCACCGAGGTGGCAGCCAGTGGGAGGAAGATGTACTCGACGATGACCCATCCCTGATACCGACTGAGGACCTGAGCATGGTCTGCTATCCCATGAACTTGTCAGCACAGACTGATTATGTGCTGTTGGCCGGTAACCGTAGCGCCGCCCTCTATCCGCAGGAGACTACAGCCCGTGTTTGGCGTAAGATTGTGGACTACGGTTCGTTGACTCAGAAGAGTCCTTGGGTCTATATGGAACGTCCTGCCAATGCCCTGTATCAACTGCCTCGTCTGGGAAACCTCCAGTTGGTGAAGTACGATGACGGTGTGCTGGCCTTCGGTTCACCCTATACGACCATCTATCAGAGTCGTGACAACGGTATAACGTGGAAGAATAACAGTATGTATCAGATGCCCGAGGGCTTCGACGCCAATGCTACGTCGGTTCATGTCAGGGTAGATGACAACAACTATATCTGGCTCTACTGCCAGGGTACTGGACAGGTGTGGCGAGGCTGCCTGAACCGTCTGAGAAAATGATGAGTGAAGCGTGAAGAAGTGTCTGCTTGCCATAATGCTCGCAATGACCGTCAGTGTCAATGCCCAAACGGAGCCGGAATACCGCTTAGAGGTAGGCGGTGGAGTAGGAGCTTTGACCTATCTGGGCGACTTCAACCAGGGACTGTTGCAGGACATGCAACCTATGGGCTCGCTGGTGGCCAAGTACCGCATGAGTCCACGTACGGCCTGGGCGCTGAATGTGGGCTATGGTCAGCTGAAAGGTTCGCTGTCTAGTGCGAAGACTTACTATCCTGACATCACAGGCTATCGCTTTACGGCAAGTCTTGTGGATGTGGGAGTGAGATATGAGTATAACTTCTGGCCGTATGGCACAGGTCAGGAGTATCGGGGAGCCAAGCGCCTGACACCTTATATATATATAGGTGCTGGCGTCACCATTGCCACTCCTGAGAGTACTACTGTCGGTATGAATGTACCTTTGGGCGGTGGTGTCAAGTATAAGATAGGTGACCGCTTGAATCTGGCCGTGGAGTGGACCATGCACTTTACCAACAGCGACAAGTTGGACGGCGTGGAAGACCCGTATGGCATCAAGAGCAGCGGACTGTTTAAGAATACCGACTGTTACAGTCAGCTGAGAATGACGGTCACTTACGACTTCTGGGCAAAATGCAAGACGTGTCATAACGACAGAGACTAACGGAATTGATAATTATATATGAATATAGAACTGGACAAGAGCCGTATTCCGCAACACATTGCCATCATCATGGATGGTAACGGGCGCTGGGCTAACGAACGAGGCAAGGAACGCAGCTACGGTCATCAGGCTGGAGTGGATGCAGTACGCTGCATCACTTCAGAGTGTACCCGACTGGGCGTGAAGTTCCTGACACTATACACCTTCTCAACTGAGAACTGGAACCGTCCGGCCGATGAAATTTCGGCTCTCATGGGTCTGGTGCTTACCTCGTTGGAAGACGAGATATTCATGAAGAACAACGTGCGCTTCCGTGTCATCGGCGACTTGAGCCGCATCCCTGACGACGTACGCAGAAAACTGCATGAGACGGAGGAACATACGGCCAAGAACGATACCATGACGATGGTGGTGGCCTTGAGCTATTCTAGCCGTTGGGAAATTACCGAGGCTGTACGCCAGATAGTGACTGAGGTGCATGACATGCAAGAGAACCCTAAAAACCTCTTCAAGTGGCTGAAGACAGGCGGTTTCCGTGCTGAGGACATCACTGAGGATGTCATCAGCCAACATCTGACCACCAACTTCATGCCCGACCCTGACTTGCTGATTCGTACAGGCGGTGAGGTGCGCATCTCGAACTACCTGCTTTGGCAGATAGCCTATTCAGAGTTGTATTTCTGCGACACCTACTGGCCCGACTTCGACGAGGCTGAACTCCATAAGGCCATAGCCAGCTATCAGAGTCGCCAGCGCCGCTTCGGCAAGACGGAGGCACAGGTGGAGGCTGATGAAAAGTAAAAAAGTATAAAGGTAAAAAAGTAAAAAGCAAAAGTGAAAATAGAAGCGATTACAAAATGGTTAAAGGTAATGGTAAAAGGTGTTTTACCTTTTTACCTTTTTACCTTTTTACCTTTAAGCGTCAACGCACAGGACGTTATCGTCAATCCCGACATCTCGTATGCCGGAACTCCGCGATCCTGTGAGATTGGCGGACTGACCGTCAAGGGCGTCGAGGGCTATGAGGACTATGTACTTCTCGGACTCTCCGGCTTGTCTGTAGGTCAGACTATTCAGGTGCCTGGTATGGAAATCACGGACGCCGTCAAGCGCTATTGGAGGCACGGTTTGTTCTCGAAGGTTGCCATCACCGCCGACTCGTTGGTGGGGTCAAAAATTTATCTGTGCATCCATTTAGCTACCCGTCCTCGTGTCAGCGCTATTAACTATATTGGTCTGAAGAAGTCGGAGCGTGAGGATATGGAGTCGAAGCTGGGTATTATGAAAGGGGCTCAGATTACCCCGAACATGATAGACCGTGCTAAGATTCTGGCAAAAAAGTACTTCGATGATAAGGGCTATAAGAACGCTGATATTGACATTGTGCAACGTGACGACGTGACGGGCAAGAACGAAGTTATCCTGGACGTCATCATAGACAAGAAGTCGAAGATGAAGGTGCGCCAGATTATCTTCGAAGGCAACGAACAACTGACCGACCGCAAGATCAAGGGTTCTATGTTTACCAAAGGTGCCTTTGGAAAAGTCCACGAGGCGGGTAAGTTCTCAAACTTATTCAAAGCTAAGAAATACACCCCTGAGCGTTACGATGAGGCCAGAAAAGCCTTGATAGACAAGTATAACGAGTTAGGTTTCCGTGATGCCACCATCCTGGAAGACTCGGTATGGACCGTCGACGAGAAACATGTCAACGTCTTCGTCAAGGTCGACGAGGGACAGCGCTACTATCTGCGTAACATCACGTGGGTGGGTAATACTGTGGTTAACAGCGAGTATCTCAGTCAAGTGCTGGGCATGAAGAAGGGAGACGTCTATAACCAGAAGCTCATGAACAAGCGCCTGAGGGAGGACGACGATGCCGTGGGCAACTACTACTGGAACAATGGTTACCTGTTCTATAACCTCGAACCGACGGAAGTCAACATCGTCGGTGACTCGATTGACCTTGAGATGCGTATCCAGGAAGGAACGCAGGCCCATATCAGTCATGTGCGCATCTTCGGTAACGATCGCTTGTACGAAGAGGTGGTGCGCCGTGAGCTACGTACGAAGCCTGGCGATCTCTTCTCGAAGGATGCCATCCAACGCTCGGCGCGTGAGATTGCCAGCATGGGTTTCTTCGATGCTGAGAAGGTGAACCCAGACATCAAACCGAACTACGAAGACGGTACGGTGGACATCAACTGGGAACTGGAACAGAAGTCCAATGACCAGTTAGAGTTCTCGTTAGGTTGGGGACAGACGGGTGTCATCGGACGTATCGGAATTAAGCTGAACAACTTCTCGCTGCGTAACCTGTTTGGCAAGAACAAGATGCATCGCGGCATCATGCCTATCGGCGATGGCGAACAGCTGTCATTGTCGTTGCAGTCTAACGGTAGCTACTATACGTCAGTCTCTACGGGCTACAGCACGGGATGGTTTGGCGGCAAGCGCCCGAACTCGCTGAGCGTAAGTGCCTTCTACTCGAAGCAGACAGATATCTCCAGTACCTACCGTAATTCGGCCTGGCTGAACAACTACTATAATTATTATGGTGGTTATGGCATGTACAATACGGGTTACTACGACTACACGTCACTCTACGATGACGACAAGTATATCAAGCTCTTTGGTGCAAGCATTGGTTGGGGCAAGCGTCTGCGCTGGCCTGACGACTACTTCCAGCTCTCTACGATGCTGTCCTACACACGCTATATGCTGCAAGACTGGAGCTACTTCCTCATCAGCAACGGTAACTGTAACAACATCAACCTTGGTATCACCCTGGCTCGTACCTCGACAGATAACCAGCTCTTCCCGCGCCGCGGTTCCGAGTTCCTGGCATCTGTGTCGCTCACCCCGCCCTGGTCTCTGTTTAACGACAAGGACTATGCCAATCTGGCTTCTGCCGAAACCTACAACACGGACATCGACAGATACTACGACGAGTTACAGGAGAAGTACCGCTGGATTGAGTACCACAAGTGGAAGCTTAAGACCAGAATGTTTACGTCGCTCACCAACGGTCAGAAGTGCTTAGTGCTCATGACCCGTGCTGAGTTCGGACTGTTAGGTTCTTACAACAAGTACAATAAGTCGCCCTTTGAGACCTACTACGTCGGAGGTGACGGTATGAGTGGCTACTCTACCAGCTATGCCGAGGAGACCATTGGTCTGAGAGGTTACGATAACGGTTCGCTGACGCCGTACCGTGCACCGGGCTATGCCTACGACCGTTTTACGCTGGAGTTGCGCTATCCCTTACTCTTAGGTAATACCACTATTTACGGACTTGGATTCCTCGAGGGTGGTAACGCTTGGGCCGAGGCCAAGAAGTTCAATCCCTTCGACATCAAGCGTTCTGCCGGTGTTGGCGTGCGTATCTTCCTGCCGATGGTAGGCCTGATGGGTATTGACTGGGCATACGGCTTCGACAAGCCTTACTCCACGTCGAGCAAGATTGGTGGCAGCCAGTTCCACTTCATCCTGGGACAGGAGTTCTAATGCGGCCTGCGGCCTAAATAATAAATAACAAATAATAAAGAGATAATATTATATAGAAACGACAAATATAGAGATATAATAACAATATAATAAAATACGAATGACTATGAAGAAAATAAATATTGAACGTTGCCGAAGGGCTTTATTATTTTTTATTTTTTCTTTTTTATTTAGCCCTGTAGGGGCGCAGAAGTTCGCTTTAGTCGATATGGACTATATTTTTAAGAACATCCCAGCCTATGAGCGTGCCAACGAACAGCTGAACCAAGCTTCGAAGAAGTGGCAGGCTGAGGTGGAGGCTTTACAAGTTGAGGCTCAGACCCTCTATAAGAACTACCAGAACGAAGTTGTCTTCCTTTCGCAGGAACAGAAGAAAGCCCGTCAGGATGCCATCATGACCAAGGAGCAGGAGGCTGCCGAGCTGAAGAAGAAATATTTTGGTCCTCAGGGCGAGCTCTTCAAGAAACGCACAGCTCTCATGAACCCCATTCAGGAGGAAGTCTATAATGCAGTCAAGGACATTGCCGACCTGCGTGGTTATCAGCTTATCCTCGACCGTGCCAGCGATCAGGGCATCATTTTCGGATCGCCCAAGATAGATATCTCCAACGAAGTGCTCAGCAAACTGGGATACTCTAATTAATTAAGAATTAGGATTTAGGAGTTAAGAGTTGTCGCCTGCGGCGATTAAGAATTAAGAGTTCAGATTTAAACCGTAAGGACGGAGCAACGTCATAACGATAAAATTGTAAAATACTTAAATTGAGAAATAATTCGTAAATTGTAAATTACATTGTAAATTATTAAATTGTAAATTAAATAGACTATGAAGAAAATCATTCTTTGCGCTATTTGCGCAATCTGCGGCTTTACCACCGCCAATGCTCAGAAGTTCGGCCACGTCAACTCACAGGAAATCATTCAGGCTATGCCTGAGTTTACAAAGGCTCGCACCGATATTGAAGCACTTACCAAGCAGTATGAGGCTGACCTGAAGTTGATGCAGGAGGAACTGCAGAAGAAGTCGGAGGCATACGAGAAGGAGCAGGCTACGCTGCCCGCCAACATCAAGCAGCGTCGCGAGACCGAACTGCAGGAGATGTACCAGAAGATTCAGCAGAGCTATGAGGACAACCGTCAGGCTCTGGCCAAGGAACAGACAGACAAGATGCAGGCCATTACCAATAAGGTGCTCGATGCCATCAAGGCTGTCGGCCAGGCAGGAGGTTATGTCTATATTATGGATTTGACAGGTGGCATTCCCTACATCTCTACAACACTTTCTACTGACGTCACCAAAGATGTCAAGGCTAAGCTCGGTCTGAAGTAAATCGACTTGAAGTAACCACTTTTATAAAAGTAATATTCATCAAATGCGCCTCCCAAACATGAGAGGCGCATTGTTTATGATGGCTTGTCAATTATGAATTCTTCATTTCATGATAAGAATGTTCCAGGTCGAGCAGGTGGAAGTTATGTTGTCGCTGGTGGTCGCCGTCGGGGATGGTCATGTAGTCACCATACTTTTGTCTGAGGTAGGTGTCGTACTGCTCGACGCCTAACGCTTGCATATCTTCGAAAGGATAGGCCGTAGGAGTTCCTAAGATGGTCTTGGGCATAATGCCTTTTGAGCCGTCGTCATAGTCGGCTACCAATGGGCTTTCGTCATAGTTGTATTGGGTCAGGATATGCCGAATCTTGTCTTGTACCTCTTTTAAAGAGTATAGTTTGCGGCAGAGTAGGGGAATCCATGAACTGGGGCCGTGTCCGTGCTTGTAAGGGTCTCGGAATAACAGGTAGAGCATCCGCTTGTAATACTCATAGCGTGCAAAGTGGCACTTCTGGGTCAGCCAGCCTTGAGGAGCGCCGTCAATAGGAAACACGTCGAGATAGATGCCGCCCAGATATTTGAGGTGCATGCGTTCGATGAGCGTCGTGCTACCGTCCTGTATCTTGGCAAAGGGTAGGGGATAGACGCTGTCGTTTTCTGCACAGACCATCTCGAAAGGCTTGGGCAGCCACTCGTGGCAATGGGCTATCAAGCGGTCGTAGTCAGGCCGAGGCATAGCGATGTCGAGATCGTCGTCCCAAGGAATAAAACCCTTATGGCGCACGGCACCAATCATGGTACCTGCCCAGATGTAATAGCGCAGTTGATGCTGTCGGCAAGTGGAGTCGACAGCACGCAGAATTTCAAGGATTCGCAGTTGCAAAGGGCGTATATCGTAGAGTGCCATAGCCTACCTAAGCCTTCCCCAAGGGAAGGATGTCTTCTGTTTTTGTTTGCAAAGTTACGAATTTCTCCAAACTTTCAACGCTAAACTCTAATCTTTTTCGTATCTTTGCAAACAAAATGGTGAATCAGGCATGAATAAGCGCAAAATCTACTATATGTTGCATAGTGGCAAGAACAGCCACCTAACCTATTATGTCAAGTGCTTCCTTCGGGAATGGATGCCTAAGAAATTCTGGCAGATGCAACTCAACGGGGAACTGGAGAAGCTTGACAAGCGGACAGACAAGGATGCCATTTTGCGCCGAGTGGACTACTATTGTAAACTGGTGTCAGATGCAGGGTACGACCATCAGGACTGGGATAAGCAAGCGGTAGCCATCAAGGATCAGCCGATGACCAACCAGTCAGCTTATTACCATGATGCCTTGGAGGTGGCACTTTATTTCGATGACCGCCTGAAGTGGGTTTTGCTTTCCGGCGACACGAACCATATCCCTGCCTTGCCTTCTGTTACGAAGAGTCGTCCGCTGGCTGGTGACAACAGCAATAATGTCATTCTGAAGCTGGACAAGAACCGTCACTTCTTGTTTGTTGACGACAAGAAGGCGTGGCTCGACAAGAAGAATGTCGCGATTTTCCGTGGCGATCTCGGACCGTATAAGGAGAATCGTGATGTGTTTATGAACCGTTTCGCGGAAGGACAGAGCGCTATGGTGGACGCTGCCTCAACGAACTTCATTCCTGAGCATCCTCAATGGCAGTCAGGCAAGCTGACCATTGGTGAACATTTGGACTATAAGTTCATCATGTCACTTGAGGGCAACGACGTGGCGTCGAACCTGAAATGGGTCATGTCGTCGAACTCGATTGCCGTTACGCCTCGCTTGACTTGCGAGACATGGTTTATGGAGGGAACGCTCATTCCGAACTATCATTATATAGAGGTGAAGGATGATTTCTCGGACCTGGAGGAAAGGCTGCAATACTATATTGACCACCCAGACGAGGCTGAGGCTATCATCCAGCATGCCCACGAATATGTGGACCAGTTCCGAGACAAAGAACGCGAAAACCTCATCTCCTTGTTGGTGTTGAAGAAATACTTCGAAATCACCAACGGCCGCTACAATTAAGTAACAGCCGTCTTCAATTCTTCAATCTTTCAATTCTTTATCTCAGCCAGTAAAGCAGTCGCTTGTAGTTTTTCTTAAACCACCAGCGGAACACGATCATGCAATCTTTCTTCTTCGACAAGGCCGAACGGAAGGCTCCTGTGAACGACCCTTGCGTAGCCAATGCCGGCTGGCACCAGAGATAGTCGACAAAACCATTTTGTATTAACAGGTTATGATAGCAGTCGATGGCTCTGTCGCAATGTTCTTCGAGCAAGTGGTCCAAGATGGCCTTGGCGGCGATGTCGTTAATGAAATATGCACCCGACAAACGGTCTCTATGGCCAGGGTACAGCATCCTCCCTTTCTGGCGCTGACTGCGGGGAACGAACTGCAGAGAGCTGTCTTCATACGATATCAGCACCTTCTTGTCCTTATAGAACTTCCTATATTCCTCGATGCTACGATTAAACTGTGGCAGGAAATCATCGTGTAACTCGATGTCGTCCTCAAGGATTAATGCACCCTCAGCACCTTCGTCCAACAGCCGTTGGTAGGCCAGAAAGTGGGAGATGGTACAGAGTACCCGAGGAACTCGCTCGAGCATGTTCTCCTTCCCATTTGTCATCCATTGGTTCAAATAGGATTGTATCTTAACATCGTCAGTTCCTTCGTTGACAAACTCAAAATCCAGTCCGATGTGTTCGAGCATCTGTTTCATGTGCTCGCCCCGCTCTATTAACCTGTCGGGATGTATTACTAATGCTTTCATGCTGCGAAGATACGAAATAAAATGAAGAATGAAGAATGAAGAATGAAGAATTTGCTACCGCAGCCCAATTTTTTTAATATTTAATTTTTAAGTTTTAATTTTTCTTCGTACTTTTGCCCAGCAAATATATAATACTTCAACAGTTTGATTTTTAATATTAGAATTAAAATTTTCAATTTCCCCGATGATATTTGCCCGCGATAAGAGCCAGATGTGCAACAACCTGTTGCAGTATGCCCATGTTTATGCCTGGGGCAGGGAGCATGGACGTAAGGTCATCTCCATGCGCTTCAGCTACAAATATCAGTATTTCCATATCTGCCACACCTCGTTGACGGGCTTCGGCTGGTACCTCTTTGCCAAATACCTGTCGGCCATCGGACTTCTGCCAACCGCCAGTTTCAAGCATGCCGACTGTGACCGCGATGCCTTGGAACGCAAGATGTTGCACCATCGCCATATCGTCGTCAGCGGCTGGAATGTGCGTTTTTACGATCTCTTCCTGAAATACCGCAGCGAGATTTGTGACCTCTTTACCCTCGATGTCCAGTACACTGACCCCGTCAAGGCTAAGATGCAACAGGCCGAAGAGTCATCATCCGTCATCCATCATCCGTCATCCATCAACCCTCATCCATCTTCCATCCGTCTCGGCGTTCACATCCGTCGTGGCGACTATGCACAATGGAAGGATGGCATCTACTGTTACTCTGACGAAGTCTATGCCCGCCACATCAACCGGTTTGCCCAGCAGCATCCTGACGAGGACATACATGTCTATCTCTCTACGAACGACGCTCAGGTAACGGAAGAGCACTATCAGCAACTGTGTCCCCAAGTACATATCCACCACTTGCGAGGTAGTGCGCCGGAAGATCTCTTCATGCTCTCCGAGTGCGACTTTCTGATAGGTCCTCCCAGCACCTTCTCCCTCGTTGCTGCCATGTATCGCGACCTGCCCCTCTATCGCATGGATTCTGCCGACGAGACCCAAATGTTACCAGACGCCTTTAAGTCCTTTGATTTCTGGTTCCGCAGGATCATTTAAATGCTTGGAAAAACAATGATACTATGGACAAGGAAATTAGGAAACCAACTGTGCATAGCATGAAGAGGCGCAGCCATTCGCACGATTATCGTCGTTGCGGATACTACCACATCACCATTAGTGTGGCCAAAGCGCTGCGTCAACCACTGGGGCGCATAGCAGGACGCCTTGATAAACCAGATGGGGATTGTGATGCACCGCATGTAGAACTGTCTGCGATAGGACAGATGGTTGAGGAAGAACTGGAGTGCAGCATACACCAGAATTATCCGATGCTGGAAGTGATTGAACACATCGTCATGCCAGAGCATCTGCACTTCCTGCTGGTTGTACACAAGGAGATAGTGTCTCAGCAAGGACGTCCCCGACCTTTGGGGAATGTCATTGCGGGGTTCAAATATGGTTGCAATATGCGCTATTGGACTATGACGGGGATGATTAATCCTGAAGAGGCTGCGGGGAATGACCTGACGACCGAATCGTCAGGCACTCGCCACCCAGCGAAAGCGGGTACGGTTGAAAGTGTGCTTGGCGATTCAGTCGCCAAGAAGAAACTTCCGCCGCTATTTGATGCTGGCTATTGCGACGTGATGCCAATTGACGAAGGACAATTTGCAATTCAACTGGCCTATATCCGGGCCAACCCTCGCAGTCGTCTGATGAGAACAATTAACCGCCTTTGGCTTCAGCCACACCGCCATACCGTCAATACTGCCGTATGCATTCCTGCCCTAAGGGGCTATTTGCAGCGTGAATGTCCCCAGCAATTGACAACGGATGGGTTTGCTCTGTTGACGCAAAGGCTCTTGCTGGATGGAGGTCTCATCACCTGTGACAGCTATGGAAACGCGTTGCTTTTGCGTGGCAGGCTGCTTCCTGTGGTTTGTCATCGTAGGGACGAAGGTTTGTTTGAACAGCAAAAGGCACGTTGCCTTGAAGAATCGTTATCCGGGGCTGTACTTGTCTCGGCCCGTATCGCAAAAGGAGAACAGGAAATTTTGGATACAGCTCTCCATTCTGGTCATCCTGTCATTCGCGTTGAGGACAACGGTTTTCCAGACATCTATCATCCCTCTGCAGACCGTATGGATGACTGTGCTTCTGGATTATTGCTGCTGCTGACGCCTTGGAGCTATAAGTTCAGAACACATGATGAGGGTATCAAAGTACCATTCTGTAAAACCATGAACTGTGTGGTTCAGGCATTGTGTAGAACGAAGGATAACTGGTGGAAAAATGTCTAAATTCTCCCATCCGCTAATTTTTCAGAAGAAAGTTTGGTTGTTAGCGAAAAGAACAGTACCTTTGTGGCAAGTTATCGGTGATGGGTACATGTCACCTGTAATGGTGGAATATAACTATATTTTTACTTTAAAGCGAAAACAATGAATGACATGAAGAAATGTGTATTGTTGGTATTTTCTTTACTCACCTCATTATTGGCTGCTGCTGATGGTGTGTTCGAGGAGGAAATGGCGGGAACTTGGATTCTTGAATCGTCAGAAGGCGAGTTTATTTATAAAGGCTTTGGCCAGCATCCTCTTGCAAGACCTGATGTTATTGTGTTCTACTCGGAGGAGCAGCATCAGATAGAGAATCGGGAGTCTCTGGGTGTTGCCAAATTCCAATCGCCAGAGGAATATACCATTGGTATACAAGACTATTTCATTTATGACGGTTCAAGCGGCCGTCTAAGGATGCATATTCACTATGCTGGGGGGCACAATGTGGTTCGTTATATCGTCAATAACATCAATGCTAATCGTATGGAGTTAGAGACGTACGATAAAAAGGGACGTGTCGTTTACGTACGTCAAGGAAGTCAGTCGTCCATTATTAAGTCAGAGCAGGCCCGTTCTTCCAATGATTACTATTCATTGAAAGGTGAGAGACTGACAGGCGAACCTAAGAGTGGAGCATTCATAAGGGGTAATAAAAAGTATGCTATCATAGGTTTTTGACAGGCTAAACCTGATTTAAGCATGATTGTTATTAGCGGAAAAGTTGCAGAAATCCAGTACTTTTCCGTCAGTTATCCAGTACTCCTGACTTCGTCGATTTTTGTCAATTAAAATTTTGTATACTGATTATCAATTAGTTGCAAGTTTGAATTTGGGTGATTTGGGTGACTCGCTTATTTTTCGTACCTTTGCGGCATG
>JAEEGG010000863.1_pt1 | contig 87422 bp, 79 predicted proteins | sample 9134161 | NCBI WGS metagenome assembly JAEEGG01 (sample SAMN16246543, study PRJNA631951) | gut metagenome | biome: gut microbiome; feature: rumen; material: CR-attached | host: Bos | place: Iran: Karaj | collected 2018-10
TGGCTAATGCAGTGAAAGTGACCCTTGGCCCTAAAGGCCGCAATGTGGTTATCGACAAGAAATTCGGTGCTCCCCATATCACCAAGGACGGTGTGACCGTTGCCAAGGAGATTGAGCTGGAGAACGGCATCGAGAACATGGGTGCCCAGATGGTGAAGGAGGTCGCCTCCAAGACCAATGACCAGGCCGGTGACGGTACCACCACCGCTACTGTGCTTGCTCAGGCTATTGTCAACACCGGTCTGAAGAACGTCACCGCCGGTGCCAACCCCATGGATCTGAAACGCGGCATCGACAAGGCTGTTGCAGCCATCGTTGACGACATCAAGGCTCAGTCGGTTGAAGTGGGCGGCGACATCGAGAAGATTCGTCAGGTTGCCACCATCTCCGCAAACAACGACAGCCAGATTGGCGACATCATCGCCGAGGCCATGGAGAAAGTGTCAAAGGACGGCGTCATCACCATTGAGGAAGCCAAGGGCATCGAGACCAGCGTCAAGGTGGTTGAAGGCATGCAGTTCGACCGCGGCTATATCAGCCCCTATTTCGTCACCGACACCGAGAAGATGGAGTGCACCTACGACAGCCCGCTGATTCTTATCTATGACAAGAAGATCAGCACCCTGCAGACCCTTCTTCCTATCCTGGAACAGGTGGCCAAGAGCGGCCGCGCCCTGTTGATTGTCGCTGAGGATGTGGAGACCGAGGCCATGGCAACCCTCGTTGTCAACCGTCTGCGTGGCGGCCTGAAGGTTGTAGCCGTGAAGGCTCCTGGTTTCGGCGACCGTCGCAAAGAGATGCTCGAAGACATCGCCATCCTCACCGGCGGCACCGTCGTGAGCGAGGAGAAGGGCTACAAACTGGAAGACGCTACCCTCGACATGCTGGGTACCTGCGAGAAGATTACCATCGACAAGGACAACACCACCATCGTCAATGGCGCCGGCAACAGCGATATGATCAAGGCTCGTGTCAACCAGATCAAGGCTCAGATTGAAAAGACCACCAGCGACTACGACCGCGAGAAACTGCAGGAGCGTCTGGCCAAGCTGGCCGGCGGCGTGGCAGTCATCTACGTCGGCGCAGCCTCCGAGGTGGAGATGAAGGAGAAGAAAGACCGCTTCGACGACGCCCTGCACGCCACCCGCGCAGCTGTCGAAGAGGGTATCATCCCCGGTGGCGGCACCGCCCTCATCCGCGCTGCCCAGAAGCTCGAGGCCGTGAAGCCCGAGAACGAGGACGAGAAGCTCGGCATCGAGATCATCCGCCGCGCCGTCGAGGAGCCTCTGCGCATGATTGTCGAGAACGCCGGCCTGGAAGGCAGCGTCGTCGTCAATGAAGTCAAGAATGGCAAGGGCGACTACGGCTACAATGCCCGCGCTGAGAAGTATGAGAACCTGTTCCAGAGCGGCGTCATCGACCCCGCCAAGGTGACCCGTGTGGCCCTGGAGAACGCCGCCTCTATCGCCGGCATGCTCCTCACCACCGAGTGCGTCCTCTGCGACATCAAGGAACCCGAACCCCCGATGCCCGCCGGCAACCCCGGCATGGGCGGCATGGGCGGAATGTATTGATCAAGTAGACAGTAGTCAGTAGTTAAGACAATACTTCTACTACCAATAGTCCTACACACAGCGAGGCCCCGCCATTCGGCGGGGCCTCGCTTATTATTAGTCAAAACACTTATTTTATGCCGAGCAGTTCCTTGTAGATGGCGTAGTCGGCATCTTCGAATACGTTAAAGAGCACATGTATGCGGGCTTCCCGGCAGGCGTTAATGGCAATCTCGGCGGCGCGACGGTTGGGGAAGTGGAAGTCGCCGGTGGAGATGCAGCAGAAGGCTATGCTGTGGCAGTTGTGCTGCTGGGCGAGCCATAGGCAGGTGCGGTAGCAGCCGGCCAGCTGTTCCTCCTGCCCTGCGGTGGGCTTGTCGCCCTCGATGACCGGACCTACGGTGTGGATGACCCATTTGGCGGGCAGGTTGTATCCGGGTGTTATGATGGCGCCGCCTGTGGCGATGGCGTCGCCCTGCAGTATTTTGTCACACTCCATGCGCAGCTGCAAGCCTGCGGCAGAATGGATGTCGTTGTCGATGCAGGGATGCAGCGGATTCCAGCATCCAAGGCCGCGAGGTCCGGCAGCATTGACGATGGCGTCGACCTTGAGCCTCGTGATGTCGCCCTGCCACAGCCTCTCGCGGGTTCTTACGACACCCTTGTCTCTCAGCTGCAGCTGCAGCTCTTCGTCCTGAGCCTTCAGGAAGTCGATGCTCAGCGGCTGCGGCCGCCATACATTCATCAAAGCCCGAAGCAACTGTTTCTTGTCATGCAACGTCTGAGGCATGACGGCCGTCGCCTCATTTTGCTCCATCAAGTAACGGATGCAGAAATCGATGTTCTCGCTACGGTTCATTCTCACTCTGCCAGTTTGAAGCGCATACGCCAAGTGTGGGTGTCGGCGTTATAGTCGTGGGAGATAATCTTGAAGGTGCCTATCTCTGAGGTGTTCTGCACGTGAGTGCCTACGCAAGCGCAGAGGTCATAGTCGCCGATGCGGACGAGACGCAGCGTCTCGCTGGCGTCGTCGGGCAGCTTCCAGAGGTCCACCTCCGGCGGCACCTCTCCCCTCTTCACGAACTCATAGCTGACGGGCAGATGCTGCGCTATCACCTCGTTCACGCGGCGTTCAATCTCGGCCACCTGCTCCTCGGAGGGACAGGCGTCGAGGAGGTAGTCGCATTTGCTTTTTTTGCGCTCTATATGGGCGTTGCGCGACCGCGGGCAGCCGAACATCCGCACCATCGTCTGGTTCAGTATATGCTCCTCCGTATGCATCGGCGGGTACTCCTCTTTGTTGTGGGCGTTGAGAATAGGTTCTTCCATGTTGATATAACGCGAGATAAGGTATTATATTTTGCCGAGTGGCAAAAAGTTCGTACCTTTGCACGCAATTATGGAGACCAACCCTCAGATAGAATTGGCACGTCGCTATGTGGAGCAGACCGGCGTGTCGGTGTTCCTGACCGGCAAGGCGGGCACCGGCAAGACGACATTCCTGCACGACATTGTAGCGAGCACAACGAAGCGGCACGCCGTCGTGGCTCCTACGGGCGTGGCGGCTATCAATGCCGGCGGCGTCACCATACACTCATTCTTCCAGCTCCCCTTCGACCCATACCTGCCTGACATCAAAGAACTGGTGACCGAATACCAGATGCCAGACAAATACAAGTCACTCAGCAAGAACAAGCAGAACATCATACGCACGCTGGAGTTGCTCATCATCGACGAGGTGTCGATGGTGCGCGCCGACCTGCTCGACGCCATCGACATGACGCTGCGCCGCGTGCGCCGCAGCAGCCGTCCATTCGGCGGAGTGCAACTGCTGCTCATAGGCGACGTGCACCAGCTCTCGCCTGTCGTCACCGAGACCGAGCGCCCATACATGGAGCGCGTGTACCCATCTCCCTATTTTTTCGCCAGCAAAGCGCTGCAGCAGATAAACTACGTCACCATAGAGCTCACACGCGTCTACCGTCAGCAGGACGCCGCCTTTGTGGACCTTCTGAACCATGTGCGCGACAACAATATCGACGCCCCCACCCTCGCCGCCTTGAACGCCCGCGTGGGCAAGCCGCAGAAAGGTGCCATCACCCTCACCACCCACAACCGGCAGGCCGACGCCATAAACCGCCGACACATGGAGGCCCTGCATGGCGAGCAGCGCAGGTTCGAGGCCATCGTCAAAGGCAACTATCCCGACAAGGCTTTCCCTTGCGACCAGCAGCTGGAGGTGAAGGTCGGCGAGCGCGTGATGTTCGTAAAGAATGACTCCTCCGGTGGTCACCGCTACTACAACGGCATGCTGGGCACAGTTACAGCGTTCCTGCGCGAAGAAGACAAAGACTACATCGAGGTCATCAGCGACGACGGCGACACCATAGCCGTGAACCGCGAGCTGTGGGAAAGCATGAAATACAGCCTCGACGACAAGACCAACGAGATTAAGCAGGAGGTGGAAGGCACTTTCTGCCAGTACCCCCTGCAAGCCGCCTGGGCGGTGACCATCCACAAAGCCCAAGGACTTACCTTCGACCGCGTCGTCATCGATGCCGCCGACGCCTTCGCTTTCGGGCAAGTATATGTGGCACTTAGCCGCTGCCGTACACTCGAAGGGCTCTCGCTATCCACGCCTTTGACCGCTGGCGTAGCCTTCAACGACACTTCCGTCAGCCACTTCGTCAGCGCCCAGCCGAGCTTCGAGCAGACAAGCATGGCTGCCGACGACTACGAGCGCCAGTACCGCATGGAGAAGCTTATGGAGCTCTTCGGCATAGACGACCTTGTACACCTTGCCGACAAGCTGTACGAACATTACGGCAAGCTGAAGAACATATACCCCAATCTGGTACAGGCGCTTAACACGAAAATATCCACCCTGATGGATTTGCAGGTGGTGAGCGAGAAATTCAAGGCTCAGCTCATGCGTATAGACCCTTCGAACCAGGAACTCCGCGCACGACAAGGTGCAGAATACTTCCAGGGAAAGCTCGCCGAAGTCGCCGCAATGCTGCCGTCAATCCTCGATGTCGACATAGACAACAAGGTGACTGCAGAGAGAGTCAAAGACAATGGCAGCAAATTTGCCGAAGCGCTTGGGCTGAAGCTGTCATGCCTTACTGCTGTTATCAAAGAAGGCTACAGTGTGCAGACAGTACAGCGTGCCAAAGTGGACTACCTCATGAACAACGAAGGGAAAGAAAAGAAGACAGGCCGTGAAAGAGCACCCAAACAGGTCAAGCCGACCAAACAAAGCGGCGGCGACAACATGAACACAGACTTGGCTACCGCCCTGCGCAACTGGAGGGCATTCAAAGCTGCGGAACAGAATGTACCAGCCTACCTAATCCTCCAGCAGAAAGCCTTGCAGGCCATTGCCACAAATATGCCGCACACCATCGCTGAACTGAAACGTCAACTCGGCGTGGGCAAGAAAACCGTACAACGCTACGGAGCGGAATTGCTTGACATCATCAATGATTACACCAACGACAATAATCAGACATTATGACAAAATATATCGGCGCACATGTGAGCGCATCGGGCGGCGTAGGTAACGCCATACTGAATGCTGAGGCCATCGGGGCCAACGCCTTTGCCTTGTTTACCCGCAACCAAAGGAGCTGGGTAAGCAAACCTCTACCTCAACTGGAGATTGATGGCTTCAAAGCTCTGCTTATCGATAGAGGCTTCAAGCCCGAGATGGTGCTGCCGCACGACAGCTACCTCATCAACCTCGGCTCGCCCGACGAGGAGACGCTTCAAAAGAGCCGTGCTGCCTTCCTCGACGAGATGCAGCGTGCACAGCAGTTGGGCCTCACCATGCTGAACTTCCACCCGGGCAGCCATCTGAACCGCATCAGCGAGGAGGAATGCCTCGACCAGATTGCCCGCGAGGTGAACCTGGCCCTCAGCAAGACCGAAGGCGTGACGGCCGTGATAGAGAACACCGCCGGACAGGGCACCAACCTCGGCTGGAAGTTCGAACACATCGCCCGCATCATTGCCGGCATCGACGACAAGAGCCGTGTGGGTGTCTGCATCGACACCTGCCACACCCTCGCCGCCGGCTACGACCTCTCGACCGAGATGGGCTACATGTTCTGCTTCGAGGAGTTCGACCGTCTGATAGGCCAACAGTACCTCCGCGCCATCCACCTCAACGACAGCAAGAAGAACGCCGGCAGCCATGTGGACCGTCACGAAGTCCTCGGCGAGGGCTTCCTCGGCAAGGAGTTCTTCTCGCGCTTCATGCACGACCCCCGCTTCGACGACATGCCCATCATCCTCGAGACCCCCGACCCGATGCGCTGGGCCGAGGAAATCAAGTGGCTACGGAATTTGTAATATTACATGGATAATACAATACTAGCCGTCAACGGTCCCCAAAAATGTCCAATCTGGGAGAAGATTCTTGACTCTCTTCCCCCATTTCTCATGCTGTTTGTTGTCATTATGATGATATTTGTTATCGTTACAACGGCAAAACAAAATGACGTAGACTTGATTATATGGACTTTTTACACGGCAGCCTTCCTGTTTTGTACATACATGTTCTTCTTCGTATTAGACAATCACATACGTCTATTCCACGCCCAGGAGACCATATCAATACAAGGCGATGCTCTCGTCATCGACTGCACGAAGAGTTTTATGCGGCGACATAAAAGTATTCCATTGTCTTCCATACGCCGTGTAAATCATTACGATGGCAGCAGAGGTAGCAGCCTCACCGTACCCGACACCTTGCGGGTATATTATGGTCGCCACAGCCGCTATCGCTTTGCCATTAATATGACATACAGCGACAGTAGCCAATTGGCAAAAGAAATAATGAAATTTGTCCACAAGTAAAAACATATATATCAAAATGACGCCCCAACTACACCCCGACACCCTCCCCTTCCTGCAGGAACTTACAGTGAACAACAACCGCCCATGGTTCAACGACCACAAGGAGCGCTGGCTGGCCATCAAAGCCGACTTCGAGGTTTTTACTCAAGCCTTAATAGACGAGATGGTGAAGTACGACGATACCCTCATCGGCCTCACAGCCAAGAACTCGGTGTACCGCATCTACCGCGACACACGCTTCTCGGCCGACAAGACGCCCTACAAGACCCACATCGCCTGCTTTCTCAGCAGCTGGGGACCGAAGAACAGTGGTGTGCCCGGCTACTACTTCCAGCTCGGTACAGAGGAAGCCTACGGCCTGAAGGGCACCTGCAACCTCGGCGGCGGCATCTTCATGCCCACGCCTGAAGCACTCAACGCCATCCGCCAGGAGATATTCTACTGCACCGACGAATTCCTGGCCATCATGAACGAGCCGTCATACAAGAAATACTTTGGCTCGGAGTTCTTCACCATGAAGAAACTGCAACGCGTCCCCAAGGGCTACCCTGCCGACTGGGAGTATGCAGAATTGCTGAAATACAAGGACTACTGCACCAGCTACACAATGCCAGAAAAGCTCCTCGCGAGCGAGAAGCTTTTCGATGAAGTGATAAAAGTCTGGCGTGCCAGCGTGCCTTTAAATCGCTTTGTGCAGCGAGCCATGGAAGACATAAGATAAAGCAAAGGGCCGCGTGAAACGCGGCCCCTTGTTGTTTTTAGTCATCGTAGCGAAGGAATTGTCCTCCTTTGTTGAACTTCATCTCAATCTCAGACGCAAGCTCGACCTTGAAGCCATACCGCTTACGCTCAATCTTGACAACAGGCATGTTGGGGTGACGAGCGGTTACATACTGGCTGATACCGGCAGGCAGTACCGCCATAGGCACACCGTTCATCTTGTCCTCAATCTCCTCCCATTCACCATTGGACTGGAACTTAATCTTGCTACCATCGTTGAAATACAACTCATAGTCCTTATCAAAGACGTCCCTGTCGTAGTATACAATCGCCACCTGTTTATCGGCGAAGTTTGTCTTGACGAAGGTCTGTGCCGTCTGAGGCAGCATGGTAAAATCAACTACCTGCTTGTCGCCCATGCCACATGCGCAGAGAACCATTGCCGCAGCGGCCATAACTACTACATAAATGTACTTTTTCATAGTATGTGTATTTTATAATAAAACTATTCTGCTTTGATATTCGGCTGTTCCAGACCATAGCCTTTCTTCTTGTCGACAGCACGGAGGTATATCGAGATAAGGAGAGCAGCGATGCCGAGGGCGGCCAACATGACCAGTGCCCATGTGTAGTTGAGCTGGTGGGCTGGGGTGCCTTCGGGGTTGGTGTTGTTGAGGACGATGCCGATGAGAGCAGGGAACAGGCCGAGGCCGATGTTCTGAATCCAGAAGATGGCGGCATAAGCGGAACCGATGATCTTCTCGTCAACCAGTTTGGGCACCGAGGGCCACAGAGCGGCGGGCACCAGAGAGAACGAGGCACCGAGCACAAGGATAGTCACATAAGCCACGATGACGCCTCCCACCGACGAAGCGGCAGAAACGCCGGGCAAGACAAATGCGAACGTGAGGTGGCAGACAACCAGCAGCAGGGAGCCGAGCATCAGCATTGAGGCAGCCTTACCTTTATGGTCTACATAGTTGCCAAGGATGGGGGTGATGGCCACTGCCAGCAGCGGGAACACGGCGAAGATGGTCTCGGCGGTGCCACGCATATAACCCATATAGCAGTAAACCACCAAAGCAATAACGGCAATGCCCATAAGACCGTACTTCAAGCCCTTGTTGTTCTTGATAAAGTTACTCGAGAACGAGCCTGCAGCCACAACGAGCATCAGGATGTACTGCACCCATGTGACCGAGCTGCCACCCCAGAAAGTGTTGGGGTCGGCAGGAGTCAGGTCAAGGTTGCACTGCAACATGTTGACGGCATACTTCTGGAAGGGGAAAATGGCGCTGTAGTAGAGCACGCAGAGCAGAGCTACGAGCCAGAAGCCAAGGCTGGTGAAGATCTTGCCCAGGTCGCTGATCTTGAATGGGTCGTCCTTCTCCTCGGCCTCGCCGGTCTGGCTGTCGAGTTTCTTGTCCATGAAGAAGTAGGTGATGAACATGATGAGGGCGATGCAGAGCAGCACCACACCGAACTTAACGGCGTTGTCCACATGTATCTCGCCGCCGAGCTTGGCGAAGTAGGGGCTGAAGATCATGCAGGTGGCGACACCGAGACGGGCCAATGCCATCTCCGAGCCCATAGCCAGAGCTGTCTCGCGGCCTTTGAACCACTTGACGATACCGCGGCTCACCGTGATACCGGCCATCTCACAGCCGCAGCCGAAGAACATGAAGCCAAGGGCGGCAAGCTTTGCCGATGCGGGCATACCGGCCGCGAAGGGCAGGATGGCGCCGATGACGGGCAGTTCGCCGTTCCAGTTCAGGTTTTTAGTAAACCAAGCCTCAAGACCAGTGCCGACAAAAGCGTCGCTGACGGCGTAGAACTTGATCAAGCCGCCGAAGAGCATCACAGCGCCCGAGAGCACTGCCGTGAAACGCACACCCATCTTGTCGAGGATGATACCGGCGAAGATGAGGAAGAACACATAGACGTTGAGGAACACCTCGGCGCCCTGCATGCGGCCGAACGAAGCGCTGTCCCAGCCGCGGGTGTCTTGCATCAGGTCCTTGATGGGCGAGAGGATGTCCATGAATACATAGCTGCAGAACATGGCCAAAGCCAGCAGCAGCAGAGCGGTCCAACGCATGGCGGCGCTGTCACGCAGTGTCTTAATACCTGTTTGTGTCATATTGTTTTATTTATTTGTTTGTTATCACAATTTGACTGCAAAGATACGAATAAAATATCAATTACAGCAATATTTTTTACTCTACGTTGAGAATATAGTAGTTCTTCTTGCCTTTCTGCACGAGGATACAACCGCTGGCGAGGATGTCGGCGTTGCCGAGGGTGCAGCCCTCCCCCACCTTCTGTTTGTTGACGCTGATGCTGTTCTGCTTCAGCTCGCGGCGTATCTCGCCCTTGCTGGCGAACATGCCCACCTCGGCAGCGAGGTCTACCAGCGAGGCACCTGCTTCAATGGTGGTGCGGCTCACGGTGAACTGCGGCACGCCGTCGAAGACACTCATCAGCGTGGCGCGGTCGAGGCTGTTGAGCTGCTCCGTGGTGGCTTTGCCGAAGAGTAGCTCGCTGGCAGCGATTGCTGTGTTGTAGGCCTCTTCGCCATGCACGCGGATGGTGATGTCCTTGGCCAGGGCCTTCTGCAGTATGCGCTGCTCGGGAGCCTCGGCATGCTGCTTCTCAAAGGCCTCTATCTCCTCACGGCTGAAAAGGGTGAAGATACGGATATACCTGGCGGTGTCCACATCCGAGCAGTTGAGCCAGAACTGGTAGAACTTATAGGGGCTGGTCTTCTCGGGATCGAGCCACACGTTGCCGCCCTCGGTCTTGCCGAACTTGGTGCCGTCGGCCTTGGTGATGAGCGGGCAGGTCAGCGCGAAGGCCTCGCCACCTTCCATGCGGCGTATCAGCTCGGTGCCGGTGGTGATGTTGCCCCACTGGTCGCTGCCGCCCATCTGCAGCTTGCAGCCCTTGGTGCGGTAGAGAGTGAGGAAGTCATAGCCCTGCAGCAGCTGGTAGCTGAACTCGGTGAACGAGATGCCGGTCTCCATGCGCTTCTTCACGCTGTCCTTGGTCATCATGTAGTTGACGGTGATATGCTTGCCCACGTCGCGTATGAAGTCCAGAAAGAGGTAGTCCTTCATCCAGTCGTAGTTGTTGCATATCTCGGCACCATTGACGCTGTTGTCGAAGTCGAGGAAACGTGCCAGCTGCTTCTTGATGCACTGCACGTTGTGCTGTATTTCCTCCACCGTCAGCAGCTTGCGCTCCTGAGCCTTGAAGCTAGGGTCGCCAATCATACCCGTGGCGCCGCCCACCAGAGCCAGCGGCTTGTGGCCTGCCATCTGCAGGTGTTTCAGCAGCATGATGCTCACCAGGTGTCCAATATGCAGCGAGTCGGCAGTGGGGTCTATGCCCACGTATGCCGTAGTCATCTCTTTCTTCAGTTGTTCCTCGGTGCCGGGCATGATGTCGTGTATCATGCCTCGCCATTTCAGTTCTTCTACAAGGTTAGTATTCATCTATAGTGATAATATTTAAGTATACCTATTTATAAAAGAAGAGGTGCTGCTCTGTCGGGCGGCACCTCTCCTGTGCTTATTTGGCGTGCCCGATTAGCGAACCATCATCTTGGTGGCCGACGTGTGGCCTCCTATGATGACGTTGACGAGGTACATGCCCTTGGCCATACCTTCGGTGCTGACAGTGTAGACCTGCTCGCCTTCCGACACATGGCCGAGGCTGCGGCTGGCCACGCAACGGCCGTTGATGTCGTAGATGCGCAGCATGGCGCTGCCGGCTTCGTCGGTAGTGATCGTCAGGTTGGCGTCACCCATGACGGGGTTGGGGAAGATGCTCAGGCTAGTGTTGCCGTTGCTCTCCACCGTGGGTATACCGTAGTGATAGTAGGCGGTGTCGAAGATGGCGTCGGTGCGGTCGGTCACATAGGTCATGTCCATGAAGATACCACGGCCGTAGGTACCGAAGTAGATGGCGCCCGGCCATTTGGTCTTCGGGAAGAGGTAATACTCGGGGTTGATGCCGTTATGGCCGATGTGGTGACGGGCCTTGAGGGCGGCTTTCTGCTGCACCATGCTGGTGACAGGCAGACCGCGCAGGTGGTCGTACTGGCTCCAGCTGCCGGCCTTGTCAATCCACACGCCGTTGGCGGTACCCACGTAGAGGTCGCCCGTGGAGGCTTCCACCATGGCACAGTAGGCGGGCAGCGAGCTCTGGCCGCTGATGGGGCGCTGGCTGATGGTCCAGTCACCCTGCGGGTTGCTCACCTCGGCCACGTTGGCGTAGTCATCGTTATAACCTTCGAAAGTAATGATGATACGTTCCACGCCGGTAGTTGTGTCTACGAGCATAGAGCTGATTGCACGGTCAATCCAATAGTTGCTGTCAAGGTCAAGGAACATAGTGTCCGCCACCAAACGTGTCACAGAAGAGCTGGAATAGGGGAAACACTGGCTCTGTCTTGCCACCTCGAACGAAGTCTTGGAGTAATCGATGCTGTCGAAGCCCTTGACACGCACAATCATTGACTTGTTGGCGGCGGTATCGTTCACTGCGATATAAGCCATGCGGCCATCGGCGCTCATCACAGCGGCACGGGGAATATTGTACTTGCTCTCCTGAAGGGCGTTGTTCACAATATAGATACCCGTCCACAACTGCTGGCCTTCCCATGTATCGTTGTCGGGCAACTCAGACATCCACACCTTGGAGAAGTCGGTGGAACGCCACGACATCCATACCGTCCAGCAGGTCTTACGGGCTGCATCGCTGCCGATCATAAGCATACGCGACTGCATGGGGTTCTTCACCTTTATGACGGTCGGGGTGATAATCTCAAGTGTATCAGACGAAGATATCACCTGATTCACGGTACCGGCGGTGGTGTCGAAAGTGAAACCATATTCGAAAGGATAATAACCCTGAGCACGGCTCATCACAGTCATGCTGTCGCCTGCCAGAATCTGGAAGCTTGAGTTGTTGAACCACATCGTATCCAGGATGCCGTCGCCGTTGATGTCGCGGCGCACATAGCCGAGGGTGTCGATTCTGACAGTTATAGAATCGTTGAAGATAGTGTCGTGGTCAGTCTCCCAAAGCGACATGAACGATACCGCCTGGCCGTTGACCATGGAGCTGCTCATGAAGCGCTGTCCCTCGGTCCAGGTCTGCGTCTGGTTGTAGTCCATATAGTCGGCATAGGCGCGACCAAACTGGTTGTCGTTGGAAGAGACGAAGATGGTGCGCGAAGTTGTGGGTTTGTAGCGCTGGAACATAGAAGCAGCCACCATGCCGCCGTTGTCCTTCCAGGTGATGATGGCGTCGTGGTTCATGTTGCCATGGGTGCCGTCGTCATACCATTCCACATCGGGCTGGCCACCGTTGTAGGCTGCGCGGGCCTCGATGAGAGGACAGGCGCCGTTGTGGGCACCGCTGATGACCGATGCGTCGGGGGCCACGGCGATGCTGTTGGTCTGCATGGCGTTAAGGCCGCGGTTGAGCTCTTCATACATGGTCATGTTGTGATAGGAACGGAAGACACCGCCGTCGGTGGCGATGTAGTACACATTCATGTAGGTACCGTTCACCATGCGCGGGGCGCAGATGATCTGGTGGATGCCGGAGTGCACGAAAGAGGGGTTACGAAACACCGAAGCCATATAGTTGCCGTAGTTGAGCTCCTGTTCGCAGTAGGACTCCTTGGTCCACTGATAGTAGGAACCTGGGACATAGCTGTGGCCGCTCCATATCGACGAACCGCCCACGAAGACGTGTGTGGGGTCGTTCTCATCGACGAAGATTGTACCGCAGTGGCGGCCGTCGCCGCTGACCACGGCCTTGTCGTTGATGGCTGACATGGAGTACACACGCACCGTGCTGGTGGTGATGGGCTGCCAGGTCTGCAGGTCGCGGGTGAGGTAAACGGCGTCCATCATGCCCATGCCGTTGATGGTCATAACATAGATGTAAGTGGGATCAGAGGGTGCGACAGCGATCTTTAGGGCCGTGTTGGGGGTTCCGAAAGCATCGTTGCTGCTCGACATATTGTCAGCCCTCAGGTTGTAGGCCTTAAGGTTGCCGATTTTATACAGCTGGCTGCCAACGCTGAAGAAGGCTATCTTAAGTTGGCGGACAACAACAAACTGATCGATGCTGCCACCGAGGTCGGCACAATCGACAACACGGTCGTCGACAGTCACCTCGATGTCAGACCAGCTCTGATTGTTGGTTTTATGGATACGGTAAAGGCCGCCTTTGGTGACGGCGAACAGGTAAATACCGTCGTTGCCCTCGATAAGGTCAATCTTGCGCACAGAGGCAAAGTCGTCGTTCACGCTCGTGGGCACAGTACCAGGGATGACATTGAACTGGCATGTGGCTGGATTATAGCAGAAGATGCCGCAACCCATTACCGACATGGGTGCGTAGGTGCTGCCCACCGTGTACTCGTCGCTGCCGGTGCCAATGAAGATAGTGTTGTCGCTGCACTGCGTCAGGCAGCTTATCGGCATGGCCACATCCTTGCCGTCGACGCGCCAAGGCACCCAGTGCCATATATCATGGTTGTTGGCCAGCGAGGTGCTCATGCCGCGATAGGTGTAGAGACTCTGAAGGGTCGTCTGGTTGTCAGACCTGACGAAGAGACCGCCGGTAGCGGAACCGGCATAGATGGTTGTGCCGTCCAAACGGTCGGCGAGAAGACTGGTGACATGTCCGCCGACGTTGATGGGGCCAATCTCAACGAAATTGGTGTCCTGCTGGGCACGCACACTGCCCCCCATCAAAGCCAAAACGCCTGCAAACAAGCCGAGAAGTACTTTGTTCCTTTTCATAAGATATTATTAATTAGTTAATTATTCTACTTTGTACAAAAACTTTCAATGCACAAAGATACACATTTTTTTTTATATATAACAACCTATTGTCATTTTTTTTCTTTTTTTTCTTCACCCCCGCCCTCTTCCACCCCACCTCCCCTACGGAGCCGGTACGGCAGTTCTTCAGTACTTCAACGATATTTCTTCAGTAGTTCTTCAGTAAAACACTGAAATACTACTGAAGAAATGCCGAAGGATCGCCGAGGGAACGTCGAAGGGGCTACAAAAAGGCTACAAAAAGGCTACAAAAAGGCTACAAAAAGGCTACAAAAAGGCTACAAAAAGGCTACGAAAAGGCTACAAGGGCTATGAGGTTAAATGATGTTAAAAATCGAGGTCGGGTGGTCCCTATGGGTATGCACTTCCCTTGTGGTATTTCAAAAAGAATGTTAAATATACAATAAAAAACAAAAAAAAGAGTTTAATGGAAATCTGGATATAGACGAAAAAAGAGAAACAATAATAGATACACAATATGGAATCTGTAAACATTCAAGAACTTAACGAACGCATAGAGCGCGAGAGCGCTTTTGTGGGCGCACTGGAGATGGAGCTTGGCAAGCAGATTGTGGGCCAAAAGCACATGGTGGAGGGCCTGCTGATAGGCTTGCTGAGCAACGGTCATGTGCTGCTCGAGGGTGTGCCGGGTCTGGCCAAGACGCTGGCCATCACGACGCTTGCTAAAGCCATCGACGCCAAGTTCAGCCGCATCCAGTTCACACCCGACCTGCTGCCTGCCGACCTCATAGGTACGCTCATCTACAGCCAGAAGAGCGAGAGCTTCATGGTGAAGAAGGGCCCGATATTCAGCCACTTCATACTGGCCGACGAAATTAACCGCGCCCCCGCCAAGGTGCAGAGCGCGCTGCTGGAGGCCATGCAGGAACGCCAAGTGACCATCGGCGAGCAGACCTACCCGCTCGAGGAGCCGTTCCTGGTGCTGGCCACACAGAACCCCATAGAGCAGGAGGGCACCTACCCGCTGCCCGAGGCTCAGGTAGACCGCTTCATGCTGAAGGTGGTCATCGGCTACCCCAAGAAGGCCGAGGAGCGACAGATACTGCACCAGCAAGTTAACGAGGGCGGCAAAGGCAAGGCCGCGGGCGGAACGGCGATACTGAAGCCTGCCGACATACTGAAGGCCCGCGAGGTGGTGCGCGAAGTGTATATGGACGAGAAGATAGAGAACTACATCACCGACATCGTGTTCGCCACCCGCTACCCGGGGCAATACGGCCTCGACAAGCTGCAGCCTCTGATAAGCTACGGTGCGTCGCCGCGCGGCAGCATCAGCCTGGCCAGCGCCGCCAAAGCCTATGCTTTCATGAAACGTCGCGGATACGTGATACCCGAGGACGTGCGCGCCGTGGCCATGGACGTGCTGCGCCACCGTGTGGGCCTGACCTACGAGGCCGAGGCCGAGAACGTGACGAGCGAAGAGGTGGTGAGCGAAGTGCTGAACAGAGTTGATGTGCCTTAATTCAGTTAAGAGTTAAGAGTTATGGATGAATCCATAATCAAGAAGGTCCGCAAGATTGAGATAAAGGCGAGGGGGTTGAGCCAGCAGATGTTCAGCGGCGAATACCACTCGGCCTTCAAGGGGCGCGGCATGGCTTTCAGCGAGGTGCGCGAATACCAGTACGGCGATGACGTGCGCAACATCGACTGGAACGTCACCGCACGTCTGGCACACCCCTATGTGAAGATATTCGAGGAGGAACGCGAGCTGACGGTGATGTTGCTGGTGGACGTGAGCGGCTCGGGACGTTTCGGCACACAGAGCCAGTTCAAGGAAGAGCTGGCCGCCGAGGTGGCCGCCACGCTGGCCTTCAGCGCTATAGCCAACAACGACAAGGTGGGTGTGATACTCTTCAGCGACCGCATAGAGAAGTTCATACCGCCGAAGAAGGGCCGTCAACACATACTGCGCATCATACGCGAGCTCATCACCTTCCGCCCCGAGAGCAACGGAACCGACATAGCACAGGCGCTTGGGTACTTCAACAACATCGTAAAGCGGCGTTGCACGGCGTTCCTGCTGAGCGACTTCTTCGACCGCGGCTACGATGACGCGCTGAAGATTGCCGCCGGCAAACACGACATCGTGGCGCTACGGCTTGTCGACCGCCGCGAAGAGCACCTGGAGGACCTTGGGCTTGTGAAGTTTTACGACCCCGAGAGCACGGAGACGCTGTGGGTGGACACCGGTAGCGCATCGGTGCGCCGTGTGGTCGACGCCCGCGCCAAGCAGCAGGCCGAACAGACGGAGCGCACCATGCGCCACTACGGCATAGACATGGCCACACTGTACACGGGCGAGGACTTCGTGAAGCCGCTGCGTACACTCTTAAGCAGGAGAAGTTAATGAAGAAGACAATAGCAATAATAGCAATGGGGCTTATGAGCCTGGCAGGCGTGGCGCGCGGCCAGGCGGTGGCGACCCTGGAGGCCGACACCATAGCCCTCGGCGACCAGACGACGCTCACCATACGCAACGCCCTCAACTACCCGTCGACGGACATGCTGAGCCAGAACGGTATCGTGGCTCTGCGGCAGGCGTTCGACAGCACGGCGCGCACTCAGACCACCGTCGTCACATGCTTCGAGCCCGGCGAGCACTACATACGCCTCGGTGCCGACGACTCGCTGTTACTTGTGGTCACCGACGTGGAGATTGACAGCGCCACCGCCGAGTTGCGCGACATAGCGCCCATAGAGCGCGTGCCATACACCTTCTGGGAGGTATTCCGCTGGGTGCTGCTAGGCCTGGGAGTGGCGGCGTTGGCCTTCGGCCTGTGGTGGCTGCTGACACACCGCAAAGAGGTGCAGCAGGCACTGACGAAGAGCGAACCCGTAGACACGCGAACGCCGGAAGAACGCGCCCTGCAGACCTTGGAGGCATTGCGGCAGGAACGGCTGTGGCAAAGCGGCCGCACAAAGGAATACCACACACGCCTCACCGACGCTGTGCGCCAGTTCATCGAGGAAAGTACAGGTATCCGCGCCACCGAGATGACCAGCGACGAGACCGTTGCGGAAGTGGGAAGCGGAAAGTGGAATGTGGAGAGCGGGCTGCTGCGCGACATGTTCACCACTGCCGACCTGGTGAAGTTCGCCAAGAGCGAGCCACAAGCCCACGAGCACGAGCGCTCGATGGACGAAGCCGTGGCGTTCGTCAAACAGCTGTGGGCGCAGGTGAAGCCCACCGAGGAGAAGAAAGAAGAGGAGGCACAGAATGGGTAACATCACCTTTGCACAGCCGTGGATGCTGCTAGGTTTGGCGCTGGTGCCGCTGCTGGCGGCATACTACATCTGGCGCTACCGCAAACAGGACGCCGCCGTGCAGCACTCTGACATTGCCGTCTTCGCCGGCGTGGAGAAAACGCTGCGCGTACGGCTACGCTGGCTGCCCTACGCGCTGCAGACACTGGCCATAGGCGCCATGGTGGTGGCTATGGCAAGACCGCAGAGCCAGCTTAGCCGACAGGAGATGAAGGTGGAGGGCATAGACATAGTGATGGCCATGGACATCTCGGGCAGCATGCTGGCCGAGGACTTCAGGCCCAACCGCCTGGAAGCCGCCAAGAAGGTGGCTGCGGACTTCATCGAGGGCCGTAAGAATGACCGCATGGGATTGGTGGTATTCTCCGGCGAGGCATTCACACAGGTGCCGTTGACGGTGGACCACCACGTGCTGCTCAAGCAGCTGGGGGCCGTGAAAAGCGGCATCATACGCGACGGCACGGCACTGGGCGACGGCTTGGCGACAGCCATCAACCGCATCAAGGACAGCGAGGCCAAGAGCAAGGTCATCATACTGCTCACTGACGGTGTCAACAACCAGGGTAGTGTGGACCCGCAGAGTGCCGCTGAGATTGCCGCCATGTACGGCATACGCCTCTACACCATAGGCGTGGGCTCGCTTGGCAAAGCCCCATACCCTTTCCGCGACCAGTTCGGACGGGTGCACTACCAGAACATCGACGTGGAGATTGACGAGCCGCTGATGCAGCAGATGGCAGCAGCAACAAACGACGGCCGTTACTTCCGCGCCACCAACAAGAAGGCTCTGGAGGAGATCTTCAGCCAGATTGACGACATGGAAAAGAGCAAGATAGACGTGACGCAGTATGCACAGACCAAGGACGAACAAGGCCAGTGGCTATGGATAGCCTTCGGCGCGCTGGCGCTGGCGCTGCTGATGCGTTGCGGCTGGATGAGAGCGTGAGTGGGAGTTATGAGTTATGAGTTAAAAGTTAGGAGTTAAGATGATTCATTTTGAGCATATAGAGTATTTGTGGCTGCTGCTGGTTGTGACAGCCTGCGGCTTGCTGTGGAGCTACGCCGAGTGGCGCAACCGCCGCAAGCTGGAAACATGGGCCGACCGGCAGATGTTCGGCCGCTTGATACCCGACCGTTCACGGTGGCGCCCCGCAGTGAAGATGACGCTGACGCTGACGGGCTTCGCCTTGCTGGTGGTGGCTTTGGCCAACCCCCAAATGGGCACAAAGATAGAGAAAGGCAAACGTGCAGGCAGCGACGTAGCCATCTGCCTCGACGTGTCCAACAGCATGATGGCCGAGGACATACAGCCCAACCGCCTGGAACGCAGCAAGCGGGTGGTGAACAACATTATGGGCACGCTGGCCGGCGACCGTATAAGCTTGATTGTCTTCGCGGGTGCCAGCTACATACAGATGCCGCTGACCAACGACTACGGTGCCGCCAAGCTCTTCCTCGACCAGGTGAGCTGCGACATGATAGCCTCGCAAGGTACAGCCATAGGCGATGCCATCGAGAAGGCCTTACAAACATTCGGCTACGGTGATGCCGACCGCGAATGGGTGAAGAACAAAGGACGCGCGATAATAGTAATCAGCGACGGTGAGAACCACGAGGACGACGCTGTGGGTGTCGCACGCACGGCAGCTCGCGAAGGTGTACGCGTATGCACAATAGGCATGGGTCTGCCCGACGGCGCACCGATACCGGAATACGACCCACGTGGCCGCAAGAACAGCTACAAACGGGAACGCGGCGGGTCGATAATAATGACCAAACTCAACGAAGACATGATGCGACAGATAGCCTCGGCCGGCAACGGCGTGTATGTGCGCGCCAGCAATGCTGGCAGCGGTCTGAGCGAAATCACAAAAGTGATAGAGGGCCTTGAGAAAGAAGACTACGGAGAGGCTGTGTTCAGTGCCTACGAAAGCCGCTACCAGTACCCGCTGGCGGCAGCCATACTATGCCTCTTGGCCGAAGTATTGCTCTTCGAGCGCCGAAACCGCAAGTGGTCGCTCACAAGCCTTACAGGAACGGCTATAATGCTACTCTGCCTTTTGCCCACCGACGTATCGGCCCAAGCCAACCGCAAGTTGCTGCGCGAAGGCAACAGAAACTACAAGACAGAGAAATACGACCAGGCAGAACTGAACTACCGTCGTGCCCTTGAGGCAGACACCACCGACTTCCGTGGGCATTACAATCTTGCCTCGAGCCTCTACAGACAAGAGAAATACGACGAAGCCGCCATGCACTACGCCCAGGCCCTCGCAGCTCCCGACATGGACGACAACCGCCGTGCAAAAGCCCTTCACAATGCCGGTAACAGCATGGTGAAGGCGGGCTTGCAGAACGAACAGCAAGGCATGCAATACTTCCAGCAGGCTGTAAAAGCCTACCAAGACGCCCTGAAGCTGGATCCCAAGAACGAAGACACTCGATACAACCTGGCCTATGCACGCCGACTGTTGCAGCAGGCCCAGCAGCAACAGCAACAACAGCAAGGCGATGGCAACGACCAACAGAACCAAGACCAACAGCAGAACCAGCAGCAGCAACAAGGAGACAACCAGAACAAAGACCAGAAACAACAGCAGCAGAACCAACAGCAACTTGGTAATCAGCAAGACCAGCAGCAACAGCAGGGCAAGGAGCAACAACAACAGAAGCAATCCAAGCCCCAAGAGCAGCGCAAGCAGGACGCCGAACGCATGCTTGAAGCCGTAAAGAACAACGAGCGCCAGACGCTGAGAGAACAGGCTCGCAAGGAGCAAGTCAGCACCGCTCGCCATACGGACAAAGACTGGTAATAAACATCAGAGCACTACAATGAAACGTATAACGACAATAATAACATGCCTGCTACTGACAACGGTGGCAATAGCACAGAGCCTGACGATACAGGCCCCCGACCAGGTCTATGTGGGCGACAACTTCACGGTACGATTCTCCGTCAACGAGCAGGCAAAGGACTTCCGCGGCCCCTCATTCAAGGGGTTCAGCCTCATCTCAGGTCCCAGCACATCGTCACAGACGAGCATGAGCTTCGTCAACGGCCAGATGACACGCTCGGTGAGCACCTCCTTTTCTTACAACCTTGTGGCCGACCTCGAGGGCACCTTCACCATAGAGGCTGCCAGCTGTGTGGTCGACGGCAAGAAAATCACCTCACCACGCAAAGAAGTAAAAGTGGTAAAGATGAGTGCCGCCCAGCAACAACAACGTCAACAGCAGCAGGCTAAACAACGCCAAGCCTACGACCCATGGGCTCAACAGCCGCAACCCGCCGCCACTATTGACGAAAAAACACTCTTCGCCAAGGCGGCGATAAGCAAGAGCAACCCATACCGCGGTGAGCAGATAATAGTCACCTACAAGATTTACACACAGATACCCATCAGTCAGTTTGCCATAGACAAACTGCCCGGCAACCGTGGCTTCTGGGCCGAAGACCTTAGTGTCGGCCAACAGATACGCCAATATGAGGAAACCATCGGCGACCGCCACTACCAGGTGGCCGAGATACGCCGCGGAGCACTCTTTGCTCAAGAGAACGGCAAACTAACCATTGAGCCACTCGACCTCAACGTGCTGGCCATGGTACAGCAGCAGCGTAGACGCACGGGCAGCATCTGGGACCTCTTCGACGACCCATTCTTCAACTCACGTCAAGCTGTAGAGCGCCCCCTAAGCACCAACCGCATAAACGTCAATGTGCGCCCCCTACCCAACGCTCCGGAAGGATTCTGCGGAGCTGTGGGTAACTTTGATGCCAAAGGAGGCATAAATACCGACAGAGTGAAAGCCAACGAGGCGGTAACATACAAAATCACCGTCAGTGGCAAGGGCAACCTCATGCTCATCGATGCCCCTCAACCCGAGTTCCCAGCGGTCTTCGAGGTCTACGACCCACAGATAGAAGACAACATCAAGAAAGGCGCCGATGGCATAAGCGGCAGCCGCACATACGAGTGGGTCCTTATACCGCGCAGCAAAGGAGAATACACAATACCAGCCTTCAACTTCATATACTTTGACCCAGAATCGGGACAGTACATTACCAAGCGCATACCCGCTCAGTTGGTACATGTTGAGAAAGGAGATGCCCGCGGTATGGCCAATGCGTCGAGCAAAGACGACGTACAGTTGCTCAACCGCGACATAAACTACATACATCCACTCTCAACACTTAAAGCCGCCAAAGACAAGGATACAGCAGGAACAACCTTCTTTATCTTCACTGCACTCATCATTGCCACTGTTGTTGGCTACATCATCTTTGCCAATAAGCGCAAAGCTTCAGAGCAGGACATTGCCGGCATGCGCATGAAACGAGCCACACGTATGGCACAGAAACGCTTGAAGAAAGCAGCGGCGTTCCTCGGTAGCGGAGACACAAACCGCTTCTATGAGGAGATTTACCGTGCTATCTGGGGATGCCTGGCCGACAAATACAGCATCCCGCTGGCCAACCTCAACCGCGACACCGTCAGCGCTTGCCTCAACGATAAGCAAGTGCCGGAAACTCAGCAGAAACGTATCATGCAGGTACTGCAGGATGTTGATATGGCACGCTTCGCTCCTATCGACCCTGAAGCACAGAAACAGAACATTTACACAGAAGCCCTTATAATGATTGCCGAACTATGAAACACCTGACCATCACAATAGCGCTTCTATTAGCCGCTGTCACACTAACGGCACAGGAGGCCGCGCCAACTGCCGACGACCTATACCGCATGGACGACTACCAGGGTGCCATAGCCGCCTACGAGGACATCCTCGCCGGAGGCAAAACCTCTGCCGACTTACACTATAATCTCGGCAACGCCTACTACCGCGACGGCCTGTTGGGCAAAGCCATCCTCAACTATGAGCGTGCCCTGCGCCTAAAGCCCAATATGACCGATGCCAAGGAGAACCTGGCATTGGCCAATGCCCGTACCGCTGACCGCATCACCACCCTTCCCCAGATGTTCATCGTCCGCTGGTGGAATAGTCTCACGACCGCAATCACCCCTCACGGCTGGCGTATCATCTGGCTTGTGATGCTGGCAATTGTCGGCATCGGCATAGCGATGCTCCGCACCGGACGCAGCATTTCCCTCCGCAAGGGCGGTCTCACCATGACAGCCGTCTCACTGCTATTCCTGCTGCTCGCATCCGCCCTGCTCATCAGCGCCACACGCACCTACAATGCCCACCCTTACGCCATAATCACCGACCAGACCGTCACTCTCAAGGCCTCGCCAGACAACAAGAGCATAGACAAGATGATACTCCACGAGGGCACTAAGGTCAAAATTCTTGACGACTTGACAGGATGGTACAAAATATCAATAGCCGACGGTACAAACGGCTGGTGTCAGCAAAATTCCATGGAACGTATATGAAACACCTTACGACAGTCCTTCTGACGCTATGCATTTATGCATTGCCTCTCGCCGCGCAGCAGATCGAGTATGTCGATGACGAGGAGTGCGGCTGTGAGCTCGTCTTCGTCGATGGCATACAGACAACCACCGATGGCGAATTTTACGGATTCCGCCTAGCCGACGGAACGGTCATAGTACCTAACATCTACCGCTTCGTCGACAATTTCCAAGGCAACTACTGCAAGGTTTACCGCGACTATGGCCAATGCGGCCTCATCGACCGCGACGGTAACGAGATTGTTCCCTGCATATACGACGAGGTAGGTTACCCTTCCGATGGGCGCATCAAGATACAGAAAGACAAACTTTACGGCTACCTCGACATGCAGGGGAACATGGTCGTAGAGCCACAATATATCTCCGCCGGCGACTTCTCCGAGGCCACAGCCCCTGTCATGTTACTCGTCGACAGCTTCTTCACCTCCTGCACCTTCATCGATACACTCGGGAAACAACTCTTCCCACCCATCTATGAAAACCTGCTCCCCTTCAACGAAGGCTACGCCATAGTGATGCGTTACGGCCGATGGGGTATGATAGACCACACGGGACGCGAGGTGCTGCCAACACGCTACGAGCAGATCACCGCCAACCAGGACGGCCTGTTCTTTGCCGGAGACCCAGACGGATGGGCGTTGTTCGACTACTCGTTCAAGCCCCTCACACCCTTCGTCTACACATGGACTTCCGGACTCCACAACGGGCGTATCGGGGTGATGCGCGACGGCCACTACGGATTCCTCGATCGTGAAGGCAACGAGGTCATTGACTGCTCCTACGACGAGACAGGCATCTTCCGTCTTGGGCGAACCATGGCCGTGCGTGACGGGCACTATGGAATAATCGACACCACTGGCGACATAATACTGCCATTAGAGTATGACAACAACACGCCCAACGGCCGCAAGTACATGTACTTCGACAGCCTCGCACTTGTCGAACGCGACGGCAAACTGGGATATGTAGACCTCGACGGCAAACTCGTCATACCATTCTACTTCGAGAAGGCTTTCCAGTTCTCACAAGGGCTGGCGAGCACTTGTTTCCAGGGACGCTGGGGTTATATCAACACTCACGGCGACATATACATACCGCACGTCTTCGACATCGCATCACCCTTTGAGTGGGGCCGTGCCGAAGTGGTGTACAACGGCAATGTAAGCAAGATAGACATCACAGGCAAATGCGTCAAGAACTGTAAAGGAATAATAGCATGGAGAAGTCCGAAACAATAGTCAACCACCCCGGCATCGTCACCGCCGTAAGCGACAAAGGCGTCACCGTCCAGATCAATGCCGTCAGCGCCTGTGCCTCGTGCGCAGCGCATGCCAAATGCGGCTTTGCTGAGTCGAAGGACAAGACCCTCGAGATACCCACAGAGCATAGCAGCGACTACCAGATAGGCCAGCATGTGACCGTCAACATCGACCACTCGCGAGGTCTCCTCGCCGTGTGGTTCGCCTACCTCCTGCCGGCCATTCTGCTCATCGCCGTCATCGTAGCACTCTCACTCGCCCACATCCCCGAAGGACTGGTAGCCCTTGCGGCACTCGCCACCCTCGGCCTCTACATCCTTGTACTCTACATAGCCCGACGACGCATCGACTCACACTTCACCCTCACCATATCCCCAAACAACGAAACCAACTCATAACTGATATGCTCATTCTCGGCATAGACCCCGGCACCCGCATCCTCGGCTACAGTCTCCTCGACACCGAACAACCGACACCACGCATCGTGGCTATGGATGTGCTCTACCTGCGTCTGATGCCCGACTTCAAAGACCGCATCAAGCACATACACAACTCCACACTACGCATTATCGACTCCTTCCACCCCGACCAACTTGCCATCGAGGCACCTTTTTTCGGCAAAAACGTGCAATCAATGCTCAAGCTCGGCCGGGCACAAGGGGTGGCCATAGCCGCCGCCCTATCCCGTGACATACCCTATGAGGAGTACGAGCCTTCAGTCATCAAGCAGACCGTCACCGGCAACGGCAACGCCTCGAAGGAGCAGGTTGCCGACATACTCCGTTCGATACTGCACTTCGATGAGCATCCGCACTACCTCGACGCCACCGACGCCCTCGCTGTAGCCTACACCTGCCACATGCAGCTCACCAACCCCCTCGGCGACCTGCGCGCACAACTGGCGCCACACAAGAAGCAACGCAAGTCGGCAAAAAAGCAATGGGCCGACTTCGTCAACCAAAATCCAGACATTGTACAATGACACACCGCACATTACACCTCACACTCCTCGCTGCCGTCATGCTGCTGGCAGGATGCCACAACAAAGGCACTGGCAACAAGCTCTACAATCCCTCGCAGGTGGACTTTACTGCGCGCTGCAACCCCATACTCGACAACCAGCTCTACCCCTCGCTCATCCTCGCCGTCAGCGGTCTCCAGAGCAACGACACCAAAAACCTGCCGGCCGACTGCTCGACGCTGCAGGTCTCGGTGACAGCCCCCGCCGACAACTGTGTGCTACGTGTAGTCCTCGACTCGTCGATAATCAACTACGTCACCATCTCGCAGGAAATTCTCCCCCATCGAGGTGAGAGCTACACCTTCGACATCACGCCCAAATGGAAATACGGCAGCCTGCGCAAGATACGGCAGCCTGCGCAGGTAGACCTCACGCTAACCTGCTATATCAACGACGAGGAGGTTGACATCAAAAACCTTAAGCTCACATGCCGCTCCGTCAACGAGTGTCCCCTGTCGCTCAAGAATACCGACTTCCGATTCCTCTTCGCGGCTTACGTCAACGAAGACCACCCGCAGATAGAACACATCCTCACCGAGATACTGGACCAAGGAATCGTCACACGACTCTCCGGCTACCAAGGCAGCGAACGCGATGTGCGCAACCAGGTCTTCGCCGTCTGGTACTACACCCTCAGCCGCGGCATCTCATACTCCTCGATCTCATGCACCTCCAACCCGTCGCCCACGGCCAACGTGCAACACATACGCTTCTTTGACGAGGTGTGGAACACCCGGCAAGCCAACTGTATAGACGCATGCGTCTTCCTTGCGTCGATACTCCGCAAGACAGGTCTCAAACCCGTCATCTTCGTGGAACCTTGCCACGCCTACCTCGGCTACTACACCGACCGCAACCGACGCCACCTGAAGCTCCTGGAAACCACCATCACCTCGTGGGTCAACTTCCCCGAGCTGGAGCGCAGCCTCGATAGCGAGGGACGCCTGCCCGAGGACAAGTTCAACAAGGTATCCAAATACCTATCGCCCAAGGATATTGAGCGATACAGCAACCACCAGCTCAGCTTCGATCAACTCAAGTTCGCCGTCGCCAAGAGCCTCTTCGAGAAAGCATCGGAGTACAACCGCGAGAACTACGAGGCCAACCGTCAGCACTTCGCCGACACCAACTCCATCTCCTATCAGCAGCTCGACATCGAACAGCTGCGCAAAATCGTGCAGCCGATACAGTAGTTTTTTGCCTCCCTCTTATTTCTTCTTGATAAGGGAGATAACCCACAGGAGGATGACAGCGCCTATAACGGCGGTGACAATCTGCCCTACGAGGGTGCCGCCCCAGTGGATTCCGAGCCAGCCGAGGACGTTGCCGCCAATGAAGCCGCCGAACGCGGAAAAGCCGCTAAAGGCGAAGGCGAAGCTTTCCTCAACCGCAACAAGTTGCGCCCCGAAGTCACCACCACCCCCAGCGGCCTCCAGTACGAGGTCGTAAAGCAGGGCACCGGCCGACAGCCCAAAGCCAGCGACACCGTACGCTGCCACTATGATGGCACCCTCATCGACGGCACCATCTTCGACTCCAGCTACCGCCGCGGTATGCCCGCCGAGTTCGGCCTGCGTTAAGTCATCGCCGGCTGGACCGAAGGTGTGCAGCTTATGAAAGAAGGCTCCATCTTCAAGTTCTACATCCCCTACAACCTCGCCTATGGAGAGCGCGGTGCCGGCGCCGACATCCCACCCTACGCCGCCCTCATCTTCACCGTCGAACTCATCAACGTGCTGTAGAAAAACCATCTTTCTCAACATTTCAAAGAACATGCGCCGCCTCTCCCCACGGAGAAGCGGCGCATATAATATAAGGCCATTTTGACCGGACAATGGCTTTTTAACAAACTTTAACGTTCATACCAAAAGCCACAGAAAGGTATGTTTATGGGATTATGGGCATTGCATTATGATTTACGAGCTATTCTATATATTTTGAATACACTTTGAATACCCTAACCAATACCCTTTAAATACTTTAATAATTATGGTAACGAAACGCAGACAATACCCTAGAATACTTTTATTCACGCTTCGCGCCAATGCATCATCTCTCGGTAAGACGCCTCACTACCGGTAAAAGCAATGCCGCGAGGCAAAGACCGGTAAGTTCGTCTACAATAATCCAAAAGAGGGTGTGGGGACGAAATATAAGATTTATAGCAATTTTAGGAAGTCCTTCTGGAGACCGAATGACAGAATCCCAGCAACCATTATCCGGCGGCCATAACCAGCCTGTCCATATCTGAATGGCGCCATAACTACACACCAGTGCACCAAGAGTTATAACAATGATAAAGAACGGCAATGATCTAACTAGAATATATTTTCTGAACATCAACCACACAATACCTGTCAGACACAAAGCCTCACACACTGCCAGAAGATACTCCCATTTCAGAAGAAATGTCGAAATACCGAAAAGCCCCAGACAAAAAGTAGAGGCAAGAATTGTTTTAGACTTTATAATCATTTTAGTTCAAAATATTTTTTACTACTCGCAACAACTGGCTTTCAATAGAGGAATAACATTTATCTGCCATAATTACTTCGCGGATATCATTTAACAGTTGCTGTTTGTCCTCCTGTGAGGATGCATATTTCTCTTTGTTATCATTTATGCATGCAAGTACATCTATGTCACTCAACTTTTTGAATTGTTTTTTCATTTTTTCAAAGACAGTGACATCTGCCTTACTGAGTATAGCGTCCACTTCGTTTTCGTCGATTTTTCCGTCGATGTTGGCAGCATATAGCATCACCAGCATTTTGAATTCTTCTTTTGTCATAATATCTACATTTTTATGATTGTTTGTTTTTTTTTGTTTTCTTCGCCTAAGTATGGAACTAATACAAATATCTATCCCAAAATATGCAAATATAATCAAAAAAACTTGTGGCAGTATATAGCCCCAGAATGGTTTGGTTGAGCACTTTTCAAAAACTCTATAAAACCAGATTACAGGCTTCTTGTACCATCGCATATCGCTTTCCCAAATATTCTTCTCTATCCTGATATTGACCAATATCTCACCAACATTATCTTGGAACCATATTGTTGAATCTTTGATTTTACACTTTAAAGAATCTACAAGATTACTATCATGAACATTATTCAATAATGTTGTCTTTAAATCGTTCCATATTGTAGTTGCGCGAGTTGAATCTCGAACCAGAGTATCTATCATTGCATTGTCTAACAAAATATCATTGAATGTTAGATAGAGAACGCCAGATTTATTTGCCACAAATGAGTATTGCCTTTTACTGTTTATCAGATTTTTTAAGTAATTGATGCCACTATTGTCTCTATCGTATACAAATTCTGCAAAATTGACCTGCTGGATTGCGCATTCATCATTGTCATCGTTATAATCTTTTGGGCCTGCATGCGAATTACATATTTGAAACAACAAGGATCCATATCGCGCTGCAGTTTTTAAACAAGTATCTTTTCTGTCTTTCGGATATCTACCAAATATACAGTATTTAACACCTATTGTATCATTTGCATTTGGCAAAAAAGGGCCAAAGGCACTCCTGTGATATAAGAGTGTGTCATTTTTATATGCTGCACTATACACATCTCCAATATCGCTATACATACTGCCTGAGGCTGAAAGAAAGACTCTGTCGCCTTTTGAAATCGAAATATCTGTTGATGTCCAATATGTTGCAGCATTGAGCAGGAAAAATGATTGTGTTACATAACATGGCTGATCAACTGTCAACACACCTTTTGAATTGACATGAGCGGTGTTTGGCGCAAATACTACATCGCGTATCAAAAACATCAACATACCCAACAACACTATAATAGCCATAATCAATGTTGTGGCAAGGATAACCGTGTTGATGCCAGAGGAGGGTTTCATCCCGCGCCACCGCCCTGTGAGAATTTTATGAATAATGTTATATGCCCCATAAAAAAGCCATATCCCTGCAAGAATGATTTTATTTAAGAGCTGAATAAAGAAACGAGTGATTACTAACGGCTTCTCTAAATTCAACTTGATTTTGAAATCACTCCATGTTAATGGTTCACCCTCGCCGTTTTTTTCTATTAGAAATGATACCAATGAACGTTCCCGAATGCTCACATCAGAAGGAGTTTCGGTAAGAATGGCCTGTTTTATGGTGGAGATAATAGAGGATGACATATTTATTTGCTGTTTTTCCGTTCAACTACAATCAAAAACGATCCAACATTGTCAGCAAACCATGCATCCACATAATTCTTTTCATCATAATAAGACAATTCGTTTTTTTTGGTATCATAAGGGTGTCTACCAATATTCAGTGAGCCTGTGTCTCTACAAGTATTTTCATTCCATTTTATTAATCTTTCCATTGCTTTTCTTTTCCGGTCTGTTAAAGCAATGTCATTACATGCGAAATATAGCACACCGTCTTCTTGTATTTCTATATCAGCCTTCTCGCTGCCAATAACATATATTTTAGCTTCTGTATACTCTCCTGGCATTCCCCCGTCAATATAGTCACGAAAATTTTTACTGTCTTTTAATGCACCCATGATTAAATTTGTATCCTTTTCTTTGAACCACTCGTTGCCCAGTTCTTCCAATTTCTTCGGCAAGACCTGCATCATTATGACATTGAAGTCATTATTTGTGGATATTTTATATTTTTCACGACTATTGTCTTTTTTCTCATCATCGTTTTTTAAACCAAGTGACGGGTTTCCACCCGTAGGACTAAGCCATTTGGGGCCTTCTTTATTTTCATCCGCTGCTTGAACAAGTCGATGTATAGCGGTATTAAATGCACCAGACGTACGAACCGTAATAATCTGACCTTTCTTGACTTCAATGCCAGAGTTAGACCATAAATCTGCCGAATTGAATAGCCAGTAGGTTACATCGCTGTCTTCGTTTTGAATTACAGTGGCACCATATTTGTTTGACTTGATGGTATTATACGGATAGAAGCGTTTGACTATAAGTGCAACGCCGGAAACACCACCGAACACAAGAACGATAATTAATGAAACAACAAGAATAACTTTCGCAAGTGATTTGGGATTATTAAATGTTTCAACAAGTTGTTTATACTTGTTGATTTCAATTTCCATCTTTTTACCGTCATGAAATCTTTGTTCCGAATGCTTTTCTTCTTTTTCCATGATTGTATTTTTTTATTTCCGTTTATTCTTCTTGGTTTTTAGACGTTCAAGGGCGACCTGCGCCTCTTCTGCATATGTCGCTTTCTCATACCATTGTTTGGCCGTCTTTATATCTCTCTCAACATCTACACCATACTCATATTGAAGCCCCATAATATAGTATTCCCGGTGAGTCCGAAATATGCCATCGTAATTAGACAGGTCAATGATTAACCAATAGAGCGCTTTGTCATATCTCTTTTGATTGAGGAAATACTCGGCCAATGTGTCGGCATGATTAAGAATACCAGCGAAAGCAAAATTGTATGGGTCTTTGGTAATCTCCTGCGCCAAATCGCTATTGGCATCCGGCATGGTGGTCTTGAAGTTAGTAAGAGTCTTACCCTGCCGTTCATATAGACTGCTGTCCATCCAGTTGAGCAGCACGGCACGACTCCATCCATTTTCAAGAGTCTGACGCACATAGAACATCGCCTTTTGTGCATCATTGCCACACTTGTCCATGATATAACGATGATGCCCCAAAGGGATGGAGAACAATTGTGCCACAACTTGTGGCACAATTTGCCGAGCATCACTGTCATCTAATTTTGCCCCAACTTGTGGCACAATCTCAAACAACTGATTATATAGGGAATAGAACCTCTTGCAGTAGTAAATATTTCGTACCGTAAGCCCTGTGGCATCAGGTATGGTATTGCACAAATCTTTCGACAGATTGCGCATCAACTTGTCACCCCACCGCTGCTCGGCATGCATCTCTACAATATCCCGCCCTAATTCCCAATAGAAGCGGAGCATCTCGCTATTGACACTCACTGCCGCTTTTATTTGGCTTTGCCTAAAACGCTTACCAAGGGATTCTACCCACACCCTATAATCACTATCCAATATGCCAATTGCTTTATTCATAGATTCCGTTTTGGTTTGTCGGTGCAAAGATACAAAATATTCTTCAATCAGAATTCACAGCTGTTCGAGGAAGGCGCGGAGCAACGTCATGTGGCGGTGGTAGTTGCCGAGGCCGCAACCCTCGCATGTGTCGGTGGAGCTGTGGTAGCCGCCGAAGGGACCGCCGAGTGTGTAGATAAAGATGGCTGGGCACTCGCTGGTGAACCAATAGTGGTCGCTGTTGGCGGCATTGTCGCGGCGTCCTATCTTGGGCGTCAGGCTCTGCAGGTCGTTGATGCGCTGCAGCAAGTTCACATAGGCCGACGTCTCGCGACTGTTGGCGTTGACGACCATCAGGCCATCGTCGCCGCCACAGAAGAGGTCTATGTTCACCAGTAGCTTCACCTTACTTAGCGGTATCAGCGGGTGTTCGGCAAACCAGCGCGAACCCACAAGACCGCTTTCCTCGCCGCCGAAGAAGAGGAACACATAGGTGTAGTGGCCGCGCTGCAGGTTGGTCATTCTGACGATGTCCATCACCGCCGCCGTGCCGCTGGCGTTGTCGTGGGCGCCATAGAAGACGGTGTCGCCATTCATGCCCAGGTGCTCGTAGTGGGCGGTGAAGACAATCATGGTGTCCGTCTCGCCGGGAATATATCCGCAAACGTTCTGCGAGCGGTAGCCGGCGGTGACTATCGGCGGCCGCGTGCGCGTCTTGGGGAAGCGGAAATACTGGTAGTAGTCGTCGCCCAAAGGCTTCACCCCGTTGGCCATCAGCTCGCGGCGCAGATAGTCGGCGGCTATAGAGTCGCCACGGTTCTGCATGCCACGCCCATACATCTCCTCGCTGCTGAGGTCGCGTATGATGCGGCGCACATAGGCGCTGTCCTGGGCCGTCGCCACACCCACCACCAACAGCATCGCCAATATCAATAACCTATGCTTCATCATTCTGTTAGTCTTTAAAAAGAAAGGCGATTCCCTCGAACCGCCTTTCTTTGTACAAAGCCGCTTACTACTTCTTGGTCAGTGTATAGCTGCCCCCCTGCAGGGTAAGCGACATCCGTGTGCCGTCGATTGTGAACGAGGCGTTGATGGGCGCATGGTTGTCATCCTCAAGCGACAGCGAGCCACTACCATTTGAGTAGGTGTAGTTGCCCAAATAGCACTGGATATCCATAATTCCATCAACCATAGCCTCTTTGATGACGGAAACGAGCATCGGGCCGTTGAATTCCACCTGTACACGGTACACATCCGTAGCATCCGGGGCGTACCACTCCCAATTGGTGTCGGCCACCGAAGCGGGCGCGTTGGTGTTGGCGGAGGCTTCCTTGTCGTCCTTGTTGCAGGAGATGAACGAAACCATCGTGACGGCGACGATGAGGATTGCCGCAATTTTCTTCAGAATTTTCATGTCAATTTGTTTTATAATGTTATTTGGCGCTGCTGATGAAGGGGTACTTGTAGTCGTGGGCGGGGTCGAAGGTCTCCTTGATGGCCTGCGGGCTCACCCAGCGCAGCAGGTTGAGGTAGCTGCCTGCCTTGTCGTTGGTGCCGCTGGCGCGGGCGCCGCCGAAGGGCTGTTGGCCTACGACAGCTCCGGTGGGCTTGTCGTTGAAGTAGATGTTGCCGGCGGCATTCTTCAGCAGGTCGTAGCCGGCACGCAGAGCCTTGCGGTCGGTGGCGAAGATGGCACCCGTCAAGGCGTAGGGCGACGTGGTGTCGCACAGCTGGCAAGTCTTCTCGTAGTCCTTGTCGTCGTAGACGTAGATGGTGATGATGGGTCCGAAGATCTCTTCGCACATGCTCTTGTAGTCGGGCTTGAGGGCGCGGATGACCGTGGGCTCCACAAACCAGCCTTTCTTCTTGTCGCACTTGCCGCCGAACACTATCTCGGCGTCCTTGCTCTTCTTGGCGTGGTCGATGTAGCGTTTGCAGTTGTCGAACGAAGCCTCGTCGATGACGGCGTTGACGAAGGCGCTGAAGTCGCGCACGTCGCCCATCTTGATCTCCTTGAGCATCTTGCCGACAATCTTCTCCACCTTGGGCCACATGCTCTTGGGCACATAGGCGCGGCTGGCTGCCGAGCACTTCTGCCCCTGGAACTCGAAGGCACCGCGCACGATGGCGGTAGCCACCTGGTCGGCGTCGGCGCTCTTGTGCACCATGATGAAGTCCTTGCCGCCGGTTTCGCCGACAATCTTCGGGTAGGTCTTGTAGATGTCGATGTTCTGGCCGATGGCCTTCCAGAAGCCCTTGAAGGTGCCCGTGCTTCCGGTGAAGTGGACGCCTGCGAGGTTCTCGTTGGCGAAGGCCACCTTGCCGATGAGGGCGCCGCTGCCGGGCAGGAAGTTCACCACACCGTCGGGCAGGCCGGCTTCCTTGTAGATCTTCATGAGCAGGTAGTTGCTCAGCATGGCGGTGGTGCTGGGCTTCCAGATGCACACGTTGCCCATCAGCACGGGGCTCATGCAGAGGTTGCTGGCGATGGAGGTGAAGTTGAACGGCGTGATGGCGAACACGAAGCCCTCCATAGCGCGGTAGGTCACATAGTTGAGCGTGCCCTTGTCGCTGCAAGGCTGGTCGCTGTATATCTGGCTGGCATAATGCACGTTGTAGCGCAGGAAGTCGCAGAGCTCGCAGGCGCTGTCGATCTCGGCCTGCATGGTGGTCTTGCCCTGGCCGAGCATAGTGGCGGCGTTGATGAGGTAACGGTACTTGCCGCTGATCAGGGTGGCGATCTTCATCATCACGCTGGCGCGGTCGATCCAGGGCGTTTCAGCCCACTCCTGACGGGCCTTCATGGCAGCGTCGATGGCGGCCTGCACCTCTTTCTCGCCCACCTTGTGGTAGCGGGCCAGCACATGGTGGTTCTCGGTGGGCATCACTATCTCGCCCATATTCTTGGTCTTGACCTCCTTGCCACCGATTATGGCGGGGATCTCGGTCACCTTGGCGTAGAGCTCGTCGAGAGCTTTGCGGATTTCTACTCTTTCAGGACTGCCGGGAGCATAGCCTTTAACGGGTTCGTTCTCGGGCTTGGGGAACATGAAAATGCTGTTGTTCATAGTGTTTATTTTATTGATTGATTGTTATTTTCTTTTAAATTCCGCTCTCATATCAAGGTGCAAATATACATTTTTTCTTTTACAAAAGCAAAAAACAATCTTTTTCATATATAAGTTTTCAAAATGTAACATTAGCTACCGTTTCAAAGTGCAAAGGTACGTATTTTTCCCATTCCGGCAAAATATTTTTTCTTCGGTGTTTGTAAACCACCGCTTTAGAAAAAGGACTTAGTTGCATCGTCCATTTTCCGATATTCCCTCGGAGTTGGTCCAGCACTTCGACCATCGTTCGACCATCGTTCAACCATCCTTCGACCATATATGATGGTTAAACGATGGTCGAACGATGGTCGAAGGATGGTCGAACGGCTGATGGAACTACGAGGGAACTCCGAAAGGGATGTGGGGGCCGATGGAAGGTCGGCTGGGGCGACTCCGAAGGGTGTTCATAGTGTCTTTCCAGGGGGCAGATGAGGGTTAGGTGGGTGATGGCTGGTGAAAATTGGAGGGCGGGAGGTAAAAAAAAGTAGGGTGCGTGTCGCGTTAGCGGAGAGTCAAGGAAAGTGTGGCCTTTTCAACAAGTTTTTGTGCATAACTAAATTTGTGGGGTTTCGGGAAAGGTTGTAATTTTGCAGCGTCGAAAAGGCTATGGTCCGCCATAGGTGGACAATAGGGAACCGTGTGAAAATCACGAGCTGACGCGCAACTGTAAGCCTCGAAGAGTGTGGTGCAATTATTGTAAAGCACTGAATATGAGCAGTCGCGGCAAGCCATTGGGCCTTGCGGGGCCCGAGAAGGCGCGGCTGCAGGAGGCGAGCCAGGAGACCTGCCATAGGCCTGAGACAATGCTTTCGCGGATAAAGCCCCTTGTCAGTCAGAACACCATGCTGTGCTCCCCTGCTGCCAACGCCCTTCCGCGACCAAAGAGAGGATAGAAAAACAAGCACGATATATGGAGACCAATACCCTGTCAATCACCAAGCGCGGCGGCGAAGTGGAACGCTTCTCGCTCGACAAGATCATGAACGCCATCCTGAAGGCCTTTGACTCCGTGAAGGAGCCTGTGGACCTGGGTTGCCTGTCGAAGATACTGACGCACCTCGACATACACAACGGCATCACCGTCGAGGAGATACAGAACCAGGTGGAGGTGGCCCTGATGAAGGAGGGCTACTACAACGTGGCCAAGAGCTTCATGCTCTACCGCCAGCAGCACACCGAGGACCGCGAGACGCTGGACAAGCTGAAGTTCCTGGCCGACTATGTCGACGCCGCCAACGCCGCCACGGGCAGCAAGTACGACGCCAACGCCAACGTCGAGAACAAGAACATCGCCACCCTCATCGGCGAGCTGCCGAAGAGCGGCTTCATACGCCTCAACCGCCGTCTGCTCACCGACCGCATCAAGCAGATGTACGGCAAGGAGCTGGCCAACCGCTATATCGACCTGCTGACGCACCATTTTATATATAAGAACGACGAGACGTCGCTGGCCAACTACTGCGCCTCCATCACCATGTACCCGTGGCTGCTGGGCGGCACGGTCTCCATAGGCGGCAACTCCACGGCCCCGAGCAACCTCAAGTCGTTCTGCGGCGGCTTCATCAACATGGTCTTCATGGTCTCCTCCATGCTCAGCGGCGCCTGCGCCACGCCCGAGTTCCTGATGTACCTCAACTACTTCATCGGCAAGGACTACGGCCTCGACTACTACAAGGAGCCCGACCGCGTGGTGGACCTCTCGCTGAGGCAGAAGACCATGGACAAGGTCATCACCGACTGCTTCGAGCAGATTGTCTACAGCCTCAACCAGCCCACCGGCGCCCGCAACTACCAGTCGGTGTTCTGGAACATAGCCTACTACGACCGGCCCTACTTCGAGTCGCTCTTCGGCGAGTTCCGCTTCCCCGACGGGTCGGCGCCCGACTGGGACGGTCTCTGCTGGCTGCAGAAGCGCTTCATGCGCTGGTTCAACGCCGAGCGCACCAAGGCCGTGCTCACCTTCCCGGTGGAGACGATGGCCCTGCTCTACGACAAGAACGGCAAGTTCGTTGACGAGGATATGGCCAACTTCACCGCCGAGATGTACGCCGAAGGACATTCGTTCTTCACCTACATCAGCGACAACGCCGACTCGCTCAGCAGCTGCTGCCGTCTGCGCAACGAGATTACCGACAACGGCTTCAGCTACACGCTGGGTGCCGGCGGCGTGAGCACCGGAAGCAAGAGCGTGCTGACCATCAACCTCAACCGCTGCATACAGTATGCCGTCAACAACGGCAAGGACTACCGAGAGTTCCTGACCGACATCATTGACCTCTGCCACAAGGTGCAGCTGGCCTACAACGAGAACCTCAAGGACCTGCAGGCCCACGGCATGCTGCCGCTCTTCGACGCCGGATATATCAACATCGCGCGCCAGTACCTCACCATCGGTGTCAACGGACTGGTGGAGGCCGCCGAGTTCATGGGCATACCCATCAACGACAACCCGCAGTACCGCGAGTTCGTGCAGACGGTGCTCGGCCTGGTGGAGAAGAAGAACAAGGAATACCGCACCAAGGAAGTGATGTTCAACTGCGAGATGATTCCCGCCGAGAACGTGGGCGTGAAGCACGCCAAGTGGGACCGCGAGGACGGCTACTTCGTGCCGCGCGACTGCTACAACTCGTACTTCTATATTGTCGAAGACACCTCGCTGACGGTGCTCGACAAGTTCCGCCTGCACGGCGCCCCCTACATCGAACACCTCACCGGCGGCTCGGCGCTGCATTGCAACCTCGAGGAGCACCTGACGCAGCAGCAGTACATGCAGCTGCTGGAGGTGGCCGCCAAGGAAGGCTGCAACTACTTCACCTTCAACATCCCCAACACCATCTGCAACGACTGCGGCCACATCGACAAGCGCTACCTCAAGGAGTGCCCCAAGTGCCACTCGCACAACGTTGACTACTTGACGCGCGTCATCGGCTACCTGCGCCGCGTCTCCAACTTCAGCAAGCCCCGTCAGGAAGAGGCCTCGCGCCGCTTCTACGCCACAATGTAAACAATGCTCAAGTACACCGACACCGACATTGTGTTTCAGGAGATACCTGACGAGGTGACGCTGGCCGTCAGCCTCAGCGGATGTCCCTGCCGCTGCCCCGGATGCCACAGCAAGCACCTGTGGGGCGACTGTGGCGAACCCCTGACGGAACAGGCCGTGGACCGCATGCTCGACACCTACGGCGGACGAGTGAGCTGCATAGCCCTCTTCGGCGGCGACGCGGCACCCGCCGAGGTCGACGAGATAGCAGCCAACATACGTCGGCGCCACCCACGCCTGCATACGGCCTGGTGGAGCGGTCGCACCCTGTTATCGAAGGCTGTGCAGCTCAACAACTTCGACTACATAAAGCTCGGCCCCTACCTGGCGCACCTGGGCCCCCTGAAGAGCCGCCGCACCAACCAGCGGCTGTACAAGGTGGAGGGAGGTACCCTGCACGACATCACATCGCGTTTCTGGCAGCAAGCATGAGGCGCATAAGGGAACGGCAAAGTGCTTTTTTTTTGAGAAAACACTTTGCCGTTTCAGTTATGTTTCGTATCTTTGCATTTGATAAAACAAGTATCAACAACAAAATAAGCATTAATTATGAAACGTTTAGGCATTCTCTTAGCATGTTTCGCCACTCTGGCATTGACCTCGTGCAGCCTCTTCAACGCCGCCGCAAGCAGCAACTCTGTAGCCAAAGCTTCGGGCCAGAACTGTGGCGCCGCCGTCCAGGGTCTCTATGGCACCTATAAGGGTACCGGCAACATCGACCTGAGCAACCCCACCACCCTCAACAACGCTCTGGCGCTGGCCACCAGCTATGCCAACCTGAAGCAAAACAAGGACAACGCCGACTACCGCAAGGCTTTCACCGCCGGTCTTATCTCCAGCTCGGCAGGCCTCATCACCAGCAGCAATGCCGCAGCCTTCGTCGACAGAATGCTCGCCACCGCCGGGCTCTCCAACATCAACAGTCAGAACATTGCGCAGACTGCCGCCACAGCGTCAGCTATCATCAGCCTGCTTAAAGTGGTCAACCAATGAGGAACCAGTCTGCTCTTGACAACATGAAAGCACGGCGTAGCTGCCGTGCTTTTTTGCCCGATATGCCGAACAGGGAACTGATTGCCGCCGTATGCGAGGCCGGCACCTGGGCCCCAACGGGGCATGGCAAGCAGAGCCCGCTGATAGTGGCTGTGACCAACCGCCAGCTGCGCGACCGGCTGTCGGCCATGAACGCCGACATCTGGAACAAGTTGAAGGTGCAGCGTGGCGAGAAACCTCTCGAAGGGTTCGACCCCTTCTATGGCGCCCCGGTAGTGCTCATTGTGCTGGCCGACCGCAAGGTGCCCACCTACTTCCACGACGGATGTGCCGTACTAACAAATATGGCCAACGCCGCCGAAGCCGTGGGGCTCGGCTCATGCTGGATACACCGCGCCAAGGAGGAGTTTGACAGTCCGGAAGGCAAGCAGATGCTGAAAGAACTCGGCATCGAAGGCGACTACGAGGGTATCGATCACCTCGTGGTAGGTTTCCCGGCGAAAGCCATTCCCGCACCCCTGCCACGCAAGGCCGACTACGTGCGATGGGCTGAATGAAACAGCCTGATCAATAAACAAGCGAAAGAATATCGTTGACGACAGCGTTCCCGGAAAGGGGACGCTGTTTTGTTGTTGCACCGTCGAGCAAGCGGCGGGCCTCGTCGAGGGCGGCAAGGTCGAGGGCATCGGAGGCTATCTGCACGTCACGGATGATGCCGTCCTCTATAGTGAGGGACACCTCCACTCCACCCCAGTCGAACTGGGCGCTGCGCTGGGCGGTGAAGCTACGCCAGCGGCCATACTTCCATGTGTCGGAAGCGAACTGGCTGTAAAGCGTGCGGACCTCCGGTTTCTGCATAAGGTCGGCGAAAGGTACCTCCACGGCCACGCCGCCATATTCGGCCTCAAAGGCCTTGCGGAGGCGCGGAGTTATGCTCTCGGCGGTTATGTCGGGGTTCAGTTCGGCAAGGTTCACCACACGGCTGCGCACAGACGCCACACCGTGTTTCTGCAGCTTGGCAGGCTTGGGTTTGAGGTAGCGTGCAAGGTCCGACATGTCACCGTTGATGAGCAACGTGCCGTGATGCAGGTCGTTGGCCCGCCCCTTGCTGAAGGCATTGCCGCTGAACTTACGCCCTTCAGCCAACAAATCGTTCCTACCCGACATCTCGGTGTGCAGACCGAAACTCTCAACAGCGCGCTGCACGACGGAGAACTGACGCGTCTGGTCATAGAGCGCCTTGGGTACGACGAAGGAGAAATTAAGGTTGCCGTCGTCATGGTACACGGCACCACCGCCGGTCTTGCGGCGCATCAGGTAGCCTCCATCAGCCTCCAACGCCTCTATATTCACCTCGCTAAAGGGGTTCTGGTTCTGTCCTATCACCACCGTGCGGCGGTTGCGCCACAGGTACATGGTGACAGCATTGGCATGCTCAACGAGATAATTCTCAACCGCAATATTCCAGTATGGGTTGGTCTGGTTGGAGACAATGAAACGAAGCATGGTTAAAACTTATAGTTCAACGTGAAGTAGTTGGGAGCCTGACCGAGGTGGTAGTTGCGTCGGGCGTAGCTGAACTCAAACTGCTTGACATGTATACCCACGCCGAACGAGAAGCCACTCATATTAAACGCATCGGCCGCACGCATTTCTGCCGCTTGACGATAGCTGTAGCCCACACGTGCAAAGAGCACAGTACCAAGGTTCAGCTCAACCCCGAAGACGGTGTGCCGCATAAGGTTATCCATAAACCCCACAAAAGGCTTCTCACTTGTAACCTCGCCGGTGAAAGGATCGGTCTGCGACGTAGGGTTGAGGCGGTCGTTGTAACGTAGGTTCCAACGCTGCAGTTCGGTGGCCGCAAAGAAGACCCGGAACGGTGCCTTGCTGAGCTTATAAGACAATGCTGCCGACAGCTCGAAGGGCACCTTCTCCACCTTGTTGTCAAAAGTTACAATCTGGGCGCCGATGTTATTGGCCATCAACGTGGCGACAAAACGGCGGTTATCGGAGACATAGCTTCCTGCAAGGTCGAGCGTCAAGGCCACGGCTGAGTATTCTGCATACTGCGAAAGCACCGGCCTTAGTGTCGTACCGATGCTGAAATTAGAGTCCACCCACATGCCCCAACCGACGCTAAGAGCATAGTCCTCGGCATAGAAGTCGCCTATGTAGTTTTCCTCTTCGTCGTATTCCTCGAACTTACCGTAGTTGTTGAAGTGGAAGCCGAAGACCATCGTACCCACATGCTTGAAAGTGTGGGCGTAGGCCAGAGATCCCATATTGCCGCCTACAAACATGTTATAGTAGCTCAGCATGGCTGAACCACCCATGCCACGGGTTAGCAATGACGGGTTGTCGATACCCACAACTACATTGTCCGCGTAAAGCGGCAGATAGCGCAGGTTCAAAGCATTGGTGTATGCCATGCTGCTACGACGCAGCATGGGCAATGAATTGAGGCCTGCCACCTGGGCGTTGGCAGACTGGAAAACAGAAAGAGGAAAGAGGAAAGCGATGCTGACGCTAAGCAGCACAACCACTTTCCACTTTCCTCTCTCCACTTTCATCCTATCTTATTTCTTCTTGTTACGTTCGTGACGCATCAGGTGGCTGGGCTCGAGTGCCATGCGGTCGGTCTCAAGCAGCGAAGCCACACCTTCGTCCACGCGACGCTTTGCCTCGCAGGCCTCGCAGTGGCACTCCTCGTGGTACTCGCGCGGCTCGGTGTAGGTGGTGATGACACCCTCGAAGTTGCGCAGGATAACCTTGTCGGGGCTCTGCGAGATGACATACTGGGGCATGACGGGTGTCTTGCCGCCACCGCCGGGAGCGTCGACCACAAAGGTAGGCACAGCATAGCCGCTCGTATGGCCGCGCAGGTTCTCGATAATTTCTATGCCCTTGCTCACGGGTGTGCGGAAGTGCTCCAGACCCATGCTCAGGTCGCACTGGTAGATATAGTACGGACGCACGCGATTGCGCACCAGTTCGTGCATCAGTTTCTTCATCACGTGGACACAGTCGTTCACGCCGCGCAGCAGCACGGTCTGGTTGCCCAGAGGTATACCGGCGTTGGCCAGGCGTGCGAGGGCCTGCTCAGCCTCGGGGGTGAACTCGTTGGGGTGGTTGAAGTGGGTGTTGAGCCAGATGGGGTGGTACTTCTTCAGCATGTCGCACAGCTCGGGTGTGATACGCTGCGGGCACACCACGGGGGTGCGGCTGCCGATGCGGACTATCTCCACGTGCGGTATTTTGCGCAGGCGCTGGATGATGTACTCCAGCTTTTGATCGCTGACCATCAGGGCGTCGCCACCGCTGAGGAGCACGTCGCGCACCTGTGGGGTCTTCTCAATGTAAGCCAAGCACTTCTCGATGCGCTCGCTGGGGCTCTCGTCGTCCTTCTGGCCGGCGAAACGGCGGCGTGTACAGTGACGGCAGTACATGGAGCACATGTCGGTGATGAGAAACAGCACGCGGTCCGGATAACGGTGTGTGAGGCCGGGAGCGGGCGAGTCTTCGTCCTCGTGCAGGGGGTCGTTGAGGTCGGCCGGTGCAATGTTGCACTCGGGGCCTGCGGGGATGGCCTGACGGCGGATGGGGTCGTACGGGTCGTTGGGGTCAATGAGACTCAGGTAGTAGGGCGTGATGGCCATACGGAACTTGGCCAGAGCCTTCTTGATGCCCTCGGCCTCTTCGGGTGCGAAGGTGAAGTACTTGCTCAGCTGCTCGTAGGTCTCGATGCGGTTCTTGACCTGCCATTTCCAGTCGTTCCACTGCTCGTCGGTGACGTTGGGGAACAGTTCTTTTCTGCGGTTTACTTTCATATCTTGTTATTATTTTTTGTTCATCAAACCATTATGGCCTCGTAAGGAATATCTCGTTGAGGCCTTTGTCCAAGGCGAGACGTATGGCGTTGGCCTCATTGCTGGCCTTGGCGTCGGCGCGGCAGAGGCACAGCAGTTCGTTGGTCTCGCCGTTGAGAATCTGTATCGTCACCTCTATGGCACGATCCTCGAAGAAACCCTCGCGATAGTTGCCGTCGCCATAGTTGATGACCAGTGTCTGCTTGGCATCCTTGGCCTTCACTTCAGGCACACGCACATAGCCGCGGTTCATCATGTAACTGGCTATCTGGTCGGCGGGGTTGACGCTGCTCGACCTCGTGGAGCCGTACACGTTGCCCTTGTTGCCATAGGTATTACCGGTGACGGAGCTGTGTTCCGAGGTAGGTGTGACATAAAAATACTTGTATCCGTCGAGCGAGCCCATGCGCGAGATGGAGGTCGGCGCGATGGAAAGACAGCTACTAAGAAGCAGAGTGCCAACAAAGCACAACAATAAAGAATGGGTCTTTTTCATAATGTTGACTGTATTTTTTATACTCTAAAACAGAGTGCAAAAATACACATTTTTTGGCAACTGGCAAAATTTATTTTGCCGCAGGCTATTTTACGCGGCCGCCTTTGTAGAAGTGCTTGCTCCAATAGGTGTCGTCGGTGCGGCTCACGCAGACGCCTGCCGACGTCGACGAATGTGCGAAAAGACCGTCTTTGAGATAGATGCCCACATGCGACACTTTGCCTTTCGAGTTGGTGAAGAACAGCAGGTCGCCCTCACGCAGCTGGCTCTTGGATATAAGTTCCACGTCACGCAGCATCTCGTTGGCCGTGCGGTGCAGGGTCTTGTGGTACACCTTCTTGTACACCGTGCCAACGAAGGCCGAGCAGTCGATGCCGTTGCGGTCGGTGCCGCCATACTTGTAGGGCACGCCGAGCCACGAGTTGACAGTCTCGTAGAGGTCCTGATTGTCGTCGTCGTTGCAGCGGAGGCCCAAGGCATTGTTGCACTCGCGACCGTCGCTCCCGCGCTGTGGCTTGGGTGTGACACGCGAAGCTATGACAGGTGTCTCGTTGACAAGCTCGTCGACATACAGCTGCCCTATGATGAAGTCCTCCTCCTCAAGGTCGCGCGCCATGAACGACTTGACGCTCTCGCAGGAGGCAAGCAGGAGAGCCGAGGCCAGCAGTATGGGTATCGTACGCTTCATTTTATCACAAATATATCCTCGTCGGGGCGCTTCATATAGTAGTTCTCGCGCCCGTAATGCTCTTTGGCGTCGAGGCTCGACTTCAGGTCGGCGTTGGCGGCGCTGTCGGCGACAATGGCGTCCTTCAGGGCCTGCTCCTCGGCGTGCAGCTCGTCAACCTGACGGTGCAGGCGCGAGCTTACGCGCAGGCTGTACTCGTCAAAGAAGACTATCACCACCAGGAAGACCACCGTGGCGATGAAGTACTTGTTGAGGACAACCTTCTTTATCTTGTTCCAGTTCATCTCACCTTAAGCTTTTGTCCCACACGTATGTTGTCGCTCTTCATGCCGTTGAGCTTCTTGAGTTTCTGCACCGTGATGCCGTGCTTGGAGGCTATGCGGTAGAGCGTGTCGCCCTTGCGCACGGTGTAGTATTTGCCGCTGCCGCCTTTGGTGCCACCCTTGGCCTTGCCCTGCGGCTCGATCTTGACAGGTCGGCGCTGAAGGCTGTCGGCACTGTGGGCACAGATGCTGTCCTGCGCCAACAGGAAGGACTCTATCTTGCCCGACGGCAGGCACAACGGATAGGGCGACGTGGAGGCGGGTATATAGTCGGCGCGGTACTGCGGGTTGAGGGTCCGCAGCTCGTCCATCTCCAGCCCCGTGGCCTCGGCCACATAGGTGAGGAGTATGTCGTTGTGCACCATGACGGTGTCGCTGCGCACCGGTATGTTGATGCGTGAAGGGCGCAGACCGTGCTGGTCGTAGTAGTTCATCACGTAGACCACGGCGATGAACGCCGGTACATAGCCGCGTGTCTCACGCGGCAGGTTGTAGTATATCTCCCAGAAGTTGCGCTTGCCGCCGCTTCTGGCTATGGCCTTGTTGACGTTGCCGCTGCCGCAGTTGTAGGCCGCTATGGCCAGCTGCCAGTCGCCGAAGACGCGGTAGAGATCGCTCAGATGGCGCGCAGCGGCCACGGTGCTCTTGCCGGGGTCGCGGCGTTCGTCGACCACCGAGTTGACTTCCAAGTCGTAGAGCTTACCAGTGCTGTACATAAACTGCCAGAGGCCCGCGGCGCCAACGCGCGAGGTGGCCTGCGGGTTCATGGCGCTCTCCACAATGGTGAGGTATTTCAGCTCCTCGGGCACGCCATAGCGGTCGAGGGCGTCTTCAAAGAGGGGGTGGTAGTACTCGCATAGGGTGAGCATCACGTCGAGACGCGAGGACATGTGCCTCAGGTAGAAGCGTATGAAGGAGCGCACCTCGGTGTTGTAGGTCATGGGGATGACGGTGTGCAGAGCCTGCAGGCGGTGCATGAGCACGCTGTCGGGCAGAGCGTCGAAGGCCTCGGTGGAGAATTCGGTATGCGAACGCAGCGAGCGATGCGCATGGCGCCGCAGGTAATAGCTATTGAGGAGACTGTCATAAGACTCGGTGTAGCGCTTGGTCATCAGCTCGGCGTCGGCACGCGCCGACTGACCGTCGCCCGACGGTTGGGCCGCCACGCTGCCGGCCGCAATGAGCATCACCGCCACAACGAGAAGTCCTTTGAGTGCTTGTTTCATGATTTCCATAACGCAGAAACGGCGACATTATTATTACTAAATGAAAAAAAGTTTTCCACACCCACCCCCTACGGCCACCCTTCGGCCCCTCTTCGGTCTCCCTACGGCCTCCAGACGGCCTTCCACTGAAGAAATGCCGAAGGGGGTCCGTAGGGGCTCCGTACCGGTTTCATGGAAAAACGGTACGAAAATCGGGGTGAAAATATTTTTTTTCACCGCCACACAATATTCGGGAAAAAATACGTTATAAGGTTGTTATCAACAACTGAGGAAGCAACAATGAAACTATCGCAATTCAGGTTCAACCTGCCCAAAGAGTTAATAGCCGAAAAACCCGTACGCAACCGCGACGAAGCCCGCATGATGGTGGTGCACCGCGACAGCGGCGAGATAGAGCACCGCGTCTTCAAGGACTTCATCGACTATGTCAACGAAGGCGATGTGGTGGTGGCCAACAACACCAAGGTCTTCCCCGCCCTGCTCGACGGCGAGAAGGAGAAGACGGGCGCGAGAATCGAGGTGCTGATGATCCGCGAGCTAAACCCCGAGACACGCCTGTGGGATGTGATAGTGGACCCCGCCCGCAAAATACGCATCGGCAACAAGCTCTATTTCGGCACCAACGACGCGCTGGTGGCCGAGGTGGTGGACAACACCACGAGCCGCGGCCGCACGATACGCTTCCTCTTCGACGGCACCCACGAGGAGTTCATCAAGATTGTCAAGGGCATGGGTCGCACACCGCTGCCCGACGAGCTGCGCCGCCTGCGCGACATTGAGAAGAAGGACGCCGAGGACTACCAGACCATCTTCGCCAAGGTAGAAGGCTCGATAGCGGCCCCCATCGCGGGTCTGCACTTCAGCCGCGAGCTACTCAAGCGCATGGAAATCAAGGACGTGATATGGAAAGAGCTGACCGTGCACTGCGGCATGGGCGAGTTTAAGAACATCGAGGTCGAGGACCTCTCAAAGCACCGCGCCGACGCCGAGGAGATGCACCTTGGCGAGGACGTATGCAACGCCATCAGCAAGGCCAAGGCCGCCGGCAAGCATGTATGCGCGGTGGGCACCACGACGATGCGGGCGCTGGAGAGCGCCGTCACCATACCGGGCAAGATATTCCCATACGACGGATGGACCAACAAGTTCATCTTCCCACCCTACGACTTCACCATAGCCGACATGATGGTGACCAACTTCCACCACTCGATGAGCACACAGTTCATCATGGTGAGCACCTTCGCGGGCATGGAGTTGGCCATGCAGGCCTACCAGACGGCCATCAAGGAGAAGTACCGCTTCTCTACCTACGGCGACGCGATGCTTATAATATGACACCGCTGGCGGAAATACTGAGGCCGAAGAGCCTGGATGAATACATAGGACAGCAGCACCTTGTGGGACAAGGTGCTGTTCTTCGCACACTCATCGAGAGCGGCCAGATACCCAGCATGATTTTCTGGGGCCCGCCGGGCATCGGCAAGACCACCCTGGCCATGATCATCAGCAACACGCTGCACCGCCCCTTCCACACGCTGAGCGCCATAAGCAGCGGCGTCAAGGAGGTGCGCGAGGTCATCAACGCCGCCCAGGAGGAAGAGGGCGCCATACTCTTCATCGACGAGATACACCGCTTCAACAAGGCCCAGCAGGACTCGCTGCTGGGGGCTGTGGAGCGCGGCACCATCACGCTGATAGGCGCCACAACCGAGAACCCGAGCTTCGAGGTAATCAGCGCCTTGCTCTCACGCTGCCAGGTGTATGTGCTGCGCGAGTTCGGCGAGGAGGACATGAGGAGGCTTATAGCATCGGCGGTGAAGTACTACGCCTCGCAGGGCATCGCCGTCGAGGTTAAGGAGGACGAGGCCCTGATGCGCATCAGCGGTGGCGACGCGCGCAAGCTACTGAGCGCCATCGAGCTGGTGGTGAACCGCATCGGTGGCAACAACATAGTCATCGACAACCAGAAGGCCACCGACGTGGTGCAGCAGAACCTAGCATTCTACGACAAGCAGGGCGAGATGCACTACGACATCATCTCGGCCTTCATCAAGAGCATGCGCGGCAGCGACCCCAACGGGGCCGTCTACTGGCTGGCACGCATGATAGAAGGCGGCGAGGACCCGCTGTTCATTGCACGCCGCATGCTGATATTCGCCAGCGAGGACATAGGCAACGCCAACCCCAACGCGCTGCTGCTGGCCAACGCCACCTTCGACGCGGTGAGCAAGATAGGCTACCCCGAATGCCGCATCAACCTGTCGCAGTGTGCCTGCTACCTGGCCTGCTCGGCTAAGAGCAACGCCACATACATGGCGCTTGAAAACGCCACAAGCATGATACGCCGTACGGGCGACCTGCCGGTGCCGCTGCATATACGCAACGCCCCCACCAAGCTGATGAAGCAACTCGGCTACCACGAGGGCTACAAATACGCCCACGATTTCGCGAACAACGCCTTGGGTGGCTTCACGGAGCAGGAGTACCTGCCGCAGGGACTGGAGGGCACACGCTTCTACGAACCTGGCAACACGCCGCGCGAGAACGAGACTCGAAACAGCCTGCGTCAGCGCTGGGGTGGCAAATACGGTTACTGATCAGCCCATTTTTCCATGGTGGTCTGCATTACGCGCTCGAACGAGTGGCGGTAGTCTTCGCTTGTGAGATAACCGCAGCTGTGGGCCAGCTGGTCAAGTTCCGCGGGGTCGTCGAGCACCTTGCTGTTTAGTTTGCTGAGGGAATGCTCGATGCGGAGACCGTCGATATACTCGCCGAAGGAGATGCCATGCAGGCGGTGTATGGCGTCGATGACCTCATCCTGCGACACACGGAAACGGTCGGCCAGCATGAATACCGACAAGTCGGGGTTAAAGCATGCGCTCTGTCGTTCGATATAGTCGGTAATCTGGCGGCCCAGGTTCACCATGTCGCGGTTGCTGCGGCGTGGCGCAAGACGGACACGCTCGCTAAGCACCTCGGCGCCCACCGGCAGGCGGTAGGAGTAGTAGCCGATGAGGAACATGATGATGCCCTGAATGAGACAGCCCGGTATCAGGAGCACAAGCGGACGCGCCACATTGAAGGGGAAGAAGATGTAGCTTATACCCACACAAATGCAGTTGGCAGCCACGGTGAAGTATATCATCTTCAGGTCGGCGTGACGCACACGGTCAACGGTGTAGTACTCGCCCAACTGGCGATTGAAGCGCGTGACATGGCGTATACAGTAATAGGCCACATAGGTGACTTCGGCAATAATAACAAACCAGTAGAGGTAGTAATGGATGGCGACGATGAGGTTGTAGCGCCAGCTGTTGGCAAAGAAGCGGTTTGCTATACCTTCTGCACCGCGCTGTATCCAGAGGCGATACATGTCGGCGCCGCCGATGACGACCGACAAGCCCATAAGGAGGGTCACAATGACTGCCGGCAGAATGAGTATACGGGCTCGGATAGGCAGACCTCTTGGGTTGGTGAGCAACGTGACAAATGCCTGTATGAGCGGCGGCGTGACCATCGACAGCACCATGAAGATGCAGACGAGCAGATACTCGCCCTTGAGGAAGGTGTTGAAGAAGGTGCTGTAGATGATTACCGAGAGCGACATGGTCAGCAATGCGGTCATCGAGAGCCATTGGGCATCGAGCACCCGGCGTTTGAAGAGCACCGTGGCGACGGGCCAGAAGAGGGTTGCAAGGCCAAGGATGAGGTATGTTAATGCTACGGGTGTCATTTGGTTTCGGTTTTGGTTCGTATATATTCAGCCAGATAGCGGGCGTCGTAGTCGAGACGATAGACGAAGCGACCCATGAGGAACTGCAGCACACTCAGCAGCACCGCACAGAGGATGAGCCAGTATTTGACCATATAGGGCCGGAAGTCTATCAGGCAGACGATAATTATCCCTAATGCGATGAAACACCAGGTGAAGACCGTCAACGTGCGGCTGTCGATGAAGGGCACGTTCATGTTTTCAGCATAGTAGCTGTTGAAGCGGCGCTGATAGAGGATTACCTTGCGGTGACTGATTACCGACAAGGCAAATATCAGGATCAGCGTGAATGCCGGGAAGAGTATATGGTCCCAGAAGTAGAGGAAGTTCCAGGCGACGTCGCCGGCAATCCAACCGGCCGTGTTGTCAACTATTGCGTGGCACATCTCCTCATAGCGACGCGGGCCGAGCCAGTAGGCGCCGACGGTGAGTCCAATGACGAAGACAAACGGCGGCCAGAAGACCTGCCGCTGCTTCAGCGTGGCGCCGCGGGCTTCGGTGAGCGAACAGATGCCGATATAGTACATCGGCATGCAATATACCGCCAGCACCTCGAAGACGAAGTCGTAGATGAACAGCGAGCCGGCACGGCCTCGGAACAAGACGATGAGCATGGTGATGCCGACGGCCACCATTGCCTGGGTAAGGCTCAAGACAACCTGCGCATGCGTAAGTCTGCGCTTTAAGGCCATCGTGGCAACGGCCCAACACACGGACACCAGCGCCGGCAGGAACAGTATGAAACTCCACTTCATTGTTTACGGTCGTTTTCTATGAATTTGACTAATTCGTCGACGGCATCTCTCTGGTCGATGTCGCGCTTGACGATTTCTTTGCCTTTGTAGAGGGTGATCTTCCCGTGGCCGGAACCCACGTAGCCGTAGTCGGCGTCGGCCATCTCGCCGGGGCCGTTGACTATGCAGCCCATCACGCCTATCTTCACGCCCACCAGGTGCTTCGTCTTTTCTTTTATCTCACGCAACGCCGTTTGTATGTCGTACTGTGTGCGGCCGCACGAGGGGCAGGCGATGTATTCGGGCTGCGTGATGCGCGCGCCGACGGCCTGCAGGATGTCGTAGGCAATGGGCATCTCGGCCTCGGGGTCCTCGGTGAGGGAGACGCGCACGGTGTCGCCGATGCCGTCGAGCAGCAACGCTCCGATGCCGGCGGCGGACTTGAGGCGTCCCTGCATGCCGTCGCCCGCCTCGGTGACGCCGAGGTGTATCGGGTAATCCATGCCGAGGGCGTGCATCTTCTGCACGAAGAGGCGTGTGCTATCGACCATCACCTTCACGTTGCTGGCCTTCATGGAGAAGACGAGGTCGTGGTAGTCCTGCTCTTCGCAGACGCGGGCGAACTCGATGGCCGACTGCGCCATACCCTCGGGCGAGTTGCCGTAGCGGCTCATGATTCGCTCCGACAACGAGCCGTGGTTGGTGCCGATACGCATGGCGGTGTGGTGCCGCTTGCAGATGTCGATGAGCGAGGCCATCCTCTCCCCTATTCGCTTCAGCTCGTCGTTGTATTCCTGCTCGGTGAACTCCAGCTTGCCGGTGTTGCGGTCCGTATAGTTGCCAGGGTTGACGCGCACCTTCTCCACCAGCGTGGCGGCCACCTCGGCGGCCTTGGGGTTGAAATGTATGTCGGCCACCAGCGGCACCTCGCAGCCGCGACGCAGCAACTCTTCCTTGATGCGGCCGAGGTTCTCCGCCGCCTTCACGTCGGGCGCCGTGATGCGCACCAGCTCGCAGCCCGCCTCCACCATGCGGAGCGCCTGCTCCACGGTGGCGCGGGTGTCCATCGTGTCGGTATTCGTCATGCTCTGCACGCGGACGGGCGCTCCCCCGCCCAGCGTCAGATGGCCTATATGTATCTGTCTGCTCATAGTTATACAGCTTACGATATCCTCGCGATAGTTCTCTGCAGGCTCAGTATCTGGCTCTTGAGCTGCTTTATCTGGTCCTGCAGGTTGGCATTCTGGCTGCGGAGGCGGCGGTTCTCCTCTATCAGCTCCAGTTGCGTGGGCTCGCGATGCTCCTGCTTGGCCTTCTGTTCGGCGCTTTGGCCGATGGTCTCGTCGTTGAACACTTGCCCCACCTTGCCTTGGTCGGCCATACGTATCAGCTCATTGGGCGCAAACGGCATGTCGAAACCGCTCTCGTCCTCGACGAACACCTGTCCGCCCTGTATCTTCTTTACGATTCCCCCTCCCACAGAGTTGAGGAACTTCACTTTGTCGCCTATTTCAAAATTCGTCATATTTCTATCATATTTAGTTGTTTCAATCAGATTGTAAAAGATTGTAAAAGAAAAGCTACGCAATCGAAATTCTTTTCAAATCTTTTACAATCTGATTGAGGTTTAAATAATTTCGTCGGCAAGCTGTGCAAAGTCGATGCCGTCGAAGTTGCCGCTGGACATCATCAACAGATTGGCGTTCTTCCATTCCATCGCCTTCACCTTGTCCACCATCGCGGCGCTGTCGGTGAAGACCTCCACATCGCCGCCAAAAGCACGGCGCACCTCCTCAGGGTCGAGGGGCGGCAGCTTCTTGAGTTGCAGGGCGTGCTGGCTGAAATAGACATAGCGCACGTCGGCCTCGTCCATCGAGTGGGCGTACTGCTGCAGGAACTCCTGCGTCAGCGAGCTGAAGGTGTGCAGCTCCATGCAGGCCACCAGCCGGCGGTCGGGGTACTGCTCACGCATGGCGTGGATGGTGGCGCGCAGCTTCGACGGCGCATGGGCGAAGTCCTTATACACCGCGCAGCTGTCGTTCTTCTTCACCAGCTCCAGCCGCTTGCTGGCTCCCTCAAAGTTACTGATAGCCTCGTCGAACTGTTCGTCCGTCACACCCACCTGTCGGCAGGCCAGCCGTGCAGCGGTGAGGTTGAGCAGGTTGTGGTGACCAAACACCATCAACGGGGTTCTGTTGGCCAGATAGGTGACGCCGTTCTCCACCACATTCTCGGGACACACGTACGGCAGCTTCTGTATATCTGTGCGCCGGTTCTCCACCGCCACGCGGTGCACCTCCTTGTCCTCGTCGCAATATATGAGGACTCCTGTGGAGTCCGACAGACCGGCCCCGTGCGGAAAAGGCTCGATGAGGTCTATGAACTTGCTGAACTGCTCGCGGTAGATGTCGAACGTCGGGAAGACATTGATGTGGTCCCACTCGATGCCGGTGATGATGGCCACGTTGGGCTTGTAGAGGTGGAACTTGGGGCGGCGGTCGATTGGCGAGGTCAGGTATTCGTCGCCTTCGATGACCATCACCTTGGCCGTATGGCTCAGGCGCACCATCACCTCGAAGCCCTTGAGCTGTGCGCCCACCATATAGTCGGCCTCGATGCCGCAATGTGCCATCACGTGCAGTATCATCGCCGTCGTCGTAGTCTTGCCGTGCGAACCGCCCACCACGATGCGCAGCTTGTCCTTGCTCTGCTCGTAGAGATATTCTGGATAGCTATATATCTTCAGTCCCAACTCCTGCGCCCTTAATAGCTCTGGATTGTCTATCCTAGCATGCATACCCAGCACCACAGCATCCAGATCTTTGGTAATCCTCTCCGGATGCCAGCCGAACGACTCCGGCAGCAGGCCGTACTTCTCCAGCCGACTCTTCGCCGGGTCGAATATCTCGTCGTCACTCCCCGTGACGGTAATCCCTTTCTGGCACAACGCGATGGCCAGATTGTGCATCGCCGAGCCGCCTATGGCAATAAAATGAACCTTCATATTTCGGTAGTTTTTGCCATCTTTAACGCCAAAACGACTGATTTATTATGTACGCACGCGAGAAATTAAGAACAATGACATCCTTCCACCCCGTCCTCATAACTCTCCTCAACCCTGCATTTTAGTCATCATTTCAACGATACTTCAACGATATTTCGACGATAGCTATCGTTGAAGTATCGTAGATGTATCGTTATACTATCGTCGAAAGATCAGGGTAAGGAGCATAAAAAAAGCGTGCCAGGCACGCTTTAAGTCGGTCATGCAACACGCTGCGAGCTATACGTTCTCCTTGGGGAAAAAGTGGAAATACTTGGTAACCTGCTTCTCGAGGAAGTGGCGGTCGAGCTGGTCGCTGGCCTCGCTGATGGGCAGACAGCGGCCGTCTTTGTAGAGCACCTTAATCTCCTGGTCGTTAAAGTCGTAGGAGCGGTTGTGCAGCTCGCCGGTACCGTTGAAGTAGTCGCACTCGACATCCCGGAACGGCGTGTTGCTGATGCGGATGGCCGGCAGGCGGCGGTTGACGAGGTTGCGGCAGAGGGTGCTGAGCGTCTCATCGTCAGAGTGTTGCCAATGCTTCACGGCCACCATGATGTCGTCGTCGTCGACCTCGGCGAAGCGGTCGAGCTCGAAAGGCGAAAGGCTGAAGGTGAAGGGTGAGAGGTCAAGCTCGCGGGCACGGCGCAATATGCTGAGCATCAGCTGGTCGGCGGCAATGACGGTCTTGTGCATATACACCTGCCAGTACATCAGGCGGCGGCTGATGATGAACTTCTCCACGCTGTAGATGCCCTTCTCGTCCACCACCAGCTCGTCGTCGTGCACGTTGAGCATCGAGATGATGCGGTCGGTGCCCACGATGCCTTCGCTGACGCCGGTGAAGAAGGAGTCGCGCCCAAGGTAGTCGAGGCGATCCATATCCAGCTGGCTGCTCACCAGCTGATGCAGGAAGTGCTTGTGGTAAGTATTTGAGAATATGGCGATGGCAGTATCCAGCGCGCCTCCCATCTCTTCGTTGATGCGTTGCATCATCAGCAGCGTTATCTCCTCGTGCGGCACGTCAACCAGCACCCTTTCGCTCGTGTGCGAGAAAGGTCCGTGACCGATGTCGTGCAGCAGGATGGCCAGCTTGGCTCCGCGACACTCGTCGTCGGTTATCTCCACACCCTTCAGTTTCAGCACGTCCAGCGCCCGCTTCATCAGGTTCAGCGCCCCCAGCATGTGGCTGAAGCGCGTATGCATGGCGCCAGGATACACCAAGTAGGTCAAGCCCAGCTGCTTGATGCGGCGTTGCCGCTGGAACCAGGGGTGCTCGATGACTTGCAGTATCACGGGGTCTTCCACCGAGAGGAAGCCGTCATACACGGGGTCGTTGATTATCTTGCGTTTAGTCATAATATGTCAGATAAAATGCCGGCGGCGTCGGCAACCATCTCGCCGCAGGGCTTCTTGCCGGCGGCCAGTAGGCGTCCGCAGACGATGTCGCCCTCTTCGGTGCGGAACTTTTCTATCAGGGGGCGCACGTCGGCGTTGTGACCCGTGAGGCCGCAAACCATAGCCATACCGCTGACGCAGCCGCATACCTCGCGGGTGCCGGCAAGGCCGCGACCGAAGGGAGCGGCCACATTCATAGCGTCTTCCGGTTTTATAGGCAGCTTGTCGGCGTAGGCCATCACCACCGACTGGCAGCAGTTGCAACCTTGCTTGTGCAGCGCGCGCGCCTTCTCCATCCTCTCTTCTTTGGTCATAACTCTTAACTCCTAACTTTTAACTGCTTATACATCTCCCATATCACGATGGCGGCGGCACAGCTGACGTTGAGCGAGTGCTTGGTGCCACCCTGCGGTATCTCAAGGAACCCGTCGCAGAGCTCCATCACCGTTTCTTGTACACCGTCTATCTCGTTGCCGAAAACGATAGCCACCGGCTTGTCGGTGGCAACCTCGTCAGCGCCGAGCTTCATGCTGTCGTGCGCTATCTCGACGGCATACACCATGTAGCCGCGAGCCTTCAGTTCTTGCACACAAGCGACGGTGTCCTCGTGGTAGCTCCACGCCACGCTCTCTTCGGCGCCGAGGGCGGTTTTGTGTATCTCGCGGTGCGGCGGTGTCGCCGTGATGCCGCAGAGGGCAATGTGCTCCACACGGAAGGCGTCGCTGGTGCGGAACACAGAGCCTATATTATTCAAGCTCCGCACATTGTCCAGCACCACCGTCAGCGGCAGCTTCTCGCTCTGGCGAAACTCCTCCACCGTCATCCGGTGCATCTCCTCGGTCGTCAGCTTCTTCATCCTACGCTTCCTTCAAGAGATATCGACAAAAGTTTCTGCGCCTCGACGGCGAACTCCATGGGGAGCTTCTTGAGCACATCCTTGGCGTAGCCGTTGACGATGAGACCCACGGCGCTCTCAGGGCTGATGCCGCGCTGCTGGCAGTAGAAGAGCTGATCCTCGCTGATCTTGCTCGTCGTGGCCTCATGTTCAAGGATGGCAGTATGGTTGTCGGCCTTGATGTAGGGCCATGTGTGGGCGCCGCATTGGTCGCCAAGCAGCAGGCTGTCGCATTGCGAGTAGTTGCGGGCGTTGTCGGCCCCCTTACCTATCTGTACCAGGCCTCGATAGCTGTTGTGGCTCTTGCCGGCCGAGATGCCCTTGCTCATGATGGTCGAGCGGGTGTTCTTGCCCACATGTATCATCTTGGTGCCGGTGTCGGCCTGCTGGTAGTTGTTGGTGACGGCCACGCTGTAGAACTCGGCCGTTGAGTCGTCGCCCTGCAGTATGCAGCTGGGGTACTTCCAGGTCACCGCCGAGCCCGTCTCCACCTGGGTCCACGAGAGCTTCGAGTGCGAGCCCTTGCAGATGCCGCGCTTGGTGACGAAATTGTAGATACCACCCTTGCCGTCCTTATCGCCTGGGTACCAGTTCTGCACGGTGCTGTATTTCACCTCGGCGTCCTTCATCACGACGATCTCCACAATGGCGGCATGCAACTGGTTCTCATCGCGTTGCGGCGCGGTGCAGCCCTCCATATAAGAGACGTATGCGCCTTCGTCGGCCACTATCAGCGTGCGCTCGAACTGACCTGTGCCCTTGGCGTTTATGCGGAAATAGGAACTGAGCTCCATCGGGCAGCGTACCCCCTTGGGGATGTAGCAGAACGAGCCGTCGCTGAAGACGGCGCTGTTGAGGGCGGCGAAGAAATTGTCCGTCGACGGTACCACCGAACCTAAATACTTGCGAACCAGGTCGGGATGCTTCTGCACCGCCTCGCTGATGGGCATGAAGATGATGCCCTTCTCCTCGAGGGCTTTCTGGCTGGTGGTCTTCACACTGACGGAGTCCATGATGGCGTCGTAGGCAACACCCGCGAGAGCCTCGCGCTCACGCAGCGGGATACCCAGCTTGTCGAAGGTGGCCAGCAGCTCGGGGTCAACCTCGTCCATGCTCTTTTTCTTTTCCTGCTTGGGTGCGGCGAAATAAATGATGTCCTGATAGTTGGGCGTCTCGTATTCCAGATGTGCCCAGTCGGGTTCCTTCATCTTCTGCCAACGGCGGAAAGCCTCAAGACGGAACTCCAGCAACCACTCCGGTTCATTCTTTTTCTTCGAAATCAGTCGCACAATATCCTCGTCGAGGCCTTTGCGGATAGTCTCGGTGTCAATATCGGTAGTGAAGCCCCATTTGTATTCTTCGCTGGTAACTTCCTGAATAATATCTTTCTCTGTATCTTCCATTGCTTTTTTATATACAATTTGGCAATGCAAAGATACGAAAAAAGTCCGACATGCGGACTTCTTATTTCATATCATTTTTCAACTTGCGGTTAATCCACACCGAATAGGGCACCGCGAGGAGGAAGGTGAGGAGGTCAGCCACAGCCTGCGCCATCTGCACCCCCTGTATACCCAGCCACATGGGCAGCAGAAGTATGGCCGGCAAGAAGAAAAGGCCGTTGCGACAGATACTTAGCAACGTGGCTGGGAAGGTCATGCGTATGTTCTGGAAGAGCATGCCGGTAGCTGTGAAGAGGGCCACCAACGGGAATGCCACACACTGCCACCGCAAGGTGGCGGCACCTATCTCAATGAGGACACTGTCTTCGGCGCGGAACAGCGCAACGGTCTGTGGGGCAAAGATATACCCCAAGGCGGAGATGACAAGCAGGAACGCCGTACCGACGCAGGCGGTGAAGAGCCACGCCTCGCGCACACGACCGTAGAGCCTGGCGCCATAGTTGTAGCCACAGACAGGCTGGAAGCCCTGACAGAAGCCCAGTACCACGCTGAAGGCGAACATCATGATGCGCGTAACCACAGCAAAAGCCGCCACAGCACTCGCCTCCTGCCCCGGAGCGGCATAGAGGGCGGCGCAGTAGTTGAGGCACACAGCGGCGGCACAGTTGAACACCTGCCGGAAGAGTGACGGCAACCCGCCGCGGAAAATCTCGTAATACACTCGCCACGAGGGCTTAAAGTCGCGCAAACGGATATGGACGCACTCAGGCCTGAAGGTGCCGGCCAGCAGCAGACACCACGCAAAGAGCTGGCTGACAGCTGTGGCCAGCGAGGCACCGCTGACGCCCATGCCAAGGGTGAAGATGAATAGCGGGTCGAGGGCGATGTTGAGGATGGCACCACTGACGATGCCTATCATGCCGAAATGGGCGTTACCCTGCAGACGAAGCTGATTGTTAAGTGTCAAGGCCGACATCATGAAGGGTGTGGCCGCGACCACATAACGGAGGTAGTCGTTGGCGAAGGGTACCACACTCTCGGGTGCACCGAGCAGTCGGCTCAATGCCGAAAGATTTGGCAGACAAACGATTGCCGCCATCAGACCTATCAGGAAGGGGGTAATGAAGCCCACACTTGCCACCACCGAGGCCGAGGAGACCTTCTTGGCACCGAGGGCGCGTGACATATAGTTGCCCGAACCATGCCCGAAGAAGAAGCCAAGTGCCTGTATGAACGTCATGTAGGCGAAAGAGATGCCGATGCCGGCAGTACCCTCGGTGGAGAGGCGCCCGATGAACGCCGCGTCTACGACATTGTACAGCGCCGTGGTCACCATGGCGATGATTGTCGGCACCGCCATCTTGCACACCAGCAGCTTCACCGGCCGCTGGGTCATCTCATCATATTTATCCTCAAGTGTCACTTGCGGATAATATCGGTATTACCCTTTGAATTAAGTAGTTTCGCCTTGACCGTCTGAGTATGTCCGTCGCGCTCGAAATCCACCTCCACCTCGTCGCCTGGGCTGAAGAGGCCGAGCTCCTCCATCATCTCGGCAAAGGTGTTTACAGCCTTGCCTGCGACACGCAACACAATGTCGCCCTGACGAATACCGGCACGGTCGGCTGCACAGTCCTTCACAACCTTGGCAACCATGAGGCCCTTGATGTCACGAGCATTGGCCTGGCGTGCTATATTAGCATCAACCTCAGCCACTTGCAGACCGAGGTAGCCACGCTGCACATAGCCATAGCGCTGCAGGTCGCCTGCCACTTTGACAGCCAGATTAGAGGGGATGGCAAACGAATAGCCTATGTAGTTGCCGTTGCCCGACGCGATGGCCGTGACGATGCCGACAAGCTCGGCCTGCGAGTTGACCAAAGCACCTCCACTATTACCTGAATTGACAGCTGCATCTGTCTGCAGAAAAGACTCCAACGGCGTCTCGTTGCTGCGCGGATTGTCTATGATGTGCATGTTGCGCGCCTTGGCGCTGATGATGCCGCTGGTGACCGTGGAGGTGAGGTTGAAGGGGTTGCCGATGGCGAGCACAGGCTCGCCGACCTTCACCAGGTCGCTGTTGCCGAAGGGGATGTAGGTCAGCCCCTCGGCCTCGACCTTGATGACGGCCAGGTCGGTGGCGGGGTCGTTGCCCACGAGCGTCGCCGGAAGCTCGCGCCTGTCGTTGAGTGTCACGCTGATACGCTCGGCATCCTGCACCACATGGTTGTTGGTCAGTATGTAGCCGTCGCTGGTGATGATCACCCCCGAACCATAGGCGCTGTACACCTGCTTCTGCACCCCCTGCGGGATGATGAAGCCGAAGAACGACTGGTAGAGCGGCGTCATCTGCGTCATCTCGGTCTTGATGTGCACCACGCCGTCTATCGTCGCAGCAGCGACATCGGTGAAATCATTAATCTTAAGCCTGTTGACAGGCGTCTGTTGAGGTGTCACTTCAACACCATTAGCGGTCTCTTCCGGCTGCTGGGCGCAGGCCTGCATCATCATGCTGACACCCGCGAACAGCAAAAAAAATGTCTTTCTCATGTCCTTTTATTTATAACCAATAACAAACAATTGGCGATTTTATTGCCTTCCATCGCCAAATATCTCCTGCACAAAACGTGCCAACACGGAGTCCCTTCGGCCCCCCTTCGGCCTTCCTTCGGCCCCTCTACGGCCTTCCACTGAAGAACGGCCGAAGGGGGTCCGTAGGGGGTCCTTAGGGACTCCGTACCAAAAAAGCACCAAAAAAGGATGTCAGCGGTGGCGCCACACAATAAAAAAAACGGCGCCTCGTTATACGAAATATATGAAAGGACGCCTGATACTGTTTCCCGTACCCATCGGAGCCGACGACATCGGCATCTCGCTGCCCGCCAACAATATGGAGCTGCTGGCCACATGCCGCACTTTCATCGTGGAGGAGTTGCGCTCGACGCGACGCTTCCTGAAGCGGGCAGGCTATCCCTACCCTATCGACGACACTGTGTTTCTGGAACTTAACGAGCACACGTCGCAGGAAGACATCGTTGGTCACCTTGACGCCATAGAGCGCGGCGAGAACATAGGCCTGCTCAGCGAGGCCGGGCTGCCCTGCGTGGCCGACCCGGGAGCCATGATAACCCGCGTGGCGCAACGCCGTGGCATCGAGGTGGTGCCGCTGGTAGGGCCGTCGTCGCTGATGTTGGCGCTGATGGCCAGCGGCTTCAACGGACAGTCGTTCGCCTTCGCGGGCTACCTGCCTGTCGACAAGTCGAAGCGCGCCGCCGCCATCCGTCACCTCGAAGAGCGGCTCCACCGCGAGCACCAGACGCAGATTTTCATCGAGGCCCCCTACCGCAACAACCAGATGCTCGAAACCTTGAGCACTGTCCTACAGCCGCAGACCATGATCTGTGTAGCCTGCGACCTCACCATGCCGACGCAGCAGATACGCTCCCTCTCAGCCGCCAAATGGCAGAAAGAGCGCGAGAAATGGAACCTCCACAAGCGCAACACCGTGTTCCTGATAGGGGAATGAGCATCAGGCTGGCGGCACCCTAAGCCGGGCCGCTCGGCCATTCCCGCCCTGAACCCGCACCCGACCATGGTGGCGCAGCAGAGATATCTGGAAATCAATAGCCTTTGTTATTCACCCTTGGCTGCCGGCAAGCGGAGCAGCTCGACCGCGTCGACACGGCAGTCGGTGTCGCGGTAACGGTCGGGCTGGATGAAGTGGCCGGTATGTAAGTGGCTGTAGACGTTGTCGCCCATGACGCTACGAGGGTCTACCGTGAGGGTGTAGTCGTAGGTGAAGCGCTTGCCGTAGCGCGTGAGGGTGGCCTGGACGCGGTAGGTGACCGTCAGCGTGTCGGCAGTCTTGTTTGTGAAGGAAAGCCACTCCTGCTGATAGCGGGGAGCATCCTCTACGGGGTTGACTACGGCAAGACGCTCGACGCTGAGGGTGTCGTTGTCGACGCAGGAGACCCGACGCACAACGTCGCCGCCCCACGAGACGCCCTGCCCCCTGACCGCAGCGAAAGCGGCCACAAAGGCCATGATGGCAAACAGTTTTTTCATAATTATTTGGTGGTAGGTTATATCATCTTCAGGAAGCCCACCTGGCAGGCAGCTGGCTTTCTCAGATCATCTTGAGAAAGCCGACTTCCTTCTCCGTCAGTTCTCTCCAGCGGCCGCGGGGGAGGTCCTTCTTGGTGAGGCCGGCGAAGGCAAGTACACAAAAATCAATGGGACGACTCACCGTAATGAGAAGTTTACCGGTAAATTGTACTGCACGTTAACGGCTTTTCCTCTGCTTTTTCCTGGGATCCACCTGGGCATGGACTTCACTACACGTACAGCTTCTTCATCGCAACCTCCACCAATGCCGCGAATCACCCTCACATTGGCAAGCGAGCCGTCAGCCATAACAACAAACGTCAAAAACACCCTTCCTGATATCTTGTTTTCGCGTGCTGACTGCGGATATCTAATATTTTGGGCCAAAAACTCATACATAGCCTCGATTCCCCCCGGAAACATCGGGTCTATCTCCACCACCTGATATACTTCTTCTATTTCTACCGATGGCGACTTCTTCATTTCTGCGCTGCTGCCATACACATCGAACACATAGTCGCCGATGGTGTACTTACGGCTACAGTCATACTTGCCATCCTCGGATTTTACAACACTCACATTATGCATGGTACCATTGCACCGGGCCCGATAGTCATACCTGACAAGATGCGGAGTGTGCCCATTGCAATCACCATAGCCATCGAATGCAGAATAAACCATGCGCCCTTTCTCGTATGTAAACTGTGCAACATAGATATTAACGGCATCTTCCACAATGAACGGCGAGGGCCAGTCCGCCACGTTGAGTTCCGTGCCGTTATACAAAACCCGCTGGATGAAGAATGTGTCCTTTTGTGAGTTAACCGGGATGCCCAATTGGGCGTTCGCATTCACGGCACAAACGACCATGGCGATGAATAACATTGTCCTGTTCATATTTATGGTGTTGCTTCGTATTGTCATTTTCATTGCGCTTGTGAGCAAAGTAGGCTTTTTGTACGATAATCGTTCGCGTGTAGTCATATCGTTATCTGTTCTCCGAGGAAATGCGGGTCATGCATGAATAGCAAGTCGAATACCATCTTGGTGCGTGCCAGCCATTCGCGGACTGCCAGCCGCAGTTTGGTGGCACGGATATCGATGTCGGCGGCATTGTAGGCCACGGCGTCGACACCAATACGGTTGGCGATGTAGAGTGCACGTTCGTTGTGCCACTGCTGCGATATGACGGTGAGGCTGTCCTGCCCGAAGACCCGCTTGGCGCGCACCATGGAGTCATACGTGCGGAAGCCTGCGAAGTCAAGCACAATGCAGCTGTCGGGGATGCCAGCCTCAACCAGCGCCTGCCGCATGTCTTCCGGCTCGTTGTAGCCCTTGCGGCTGTTGTCGCCGCTCACCAGCACCTTGCCCACCTTGCCGGCACGGTACAGCTCGGCACAGGCGGCGATACGGTTGTTGAAATAGGGATTAGGGTTGCCCGTACGGCCAAGCCTCGTGGTGCCAAGCAGCAAGGCCACTCGGCGGTATGGCATATCGTCGGTACTGCTGTAACAGAGTCCTTCCGCGGAACGGTTCACCAGAACATTGGCGACGATAGAGACCGTCACCCCAAACAGGAGCAACGATACCAATGTAATCAGCAGTATCCGCTTAATCCTCATATCATCTTCAGGAAGCCCACCTGGCAGGCAGCTGGCTTTCTCAGATCATCTTGAGAAAGCCGACTTCCTTCTCCGTCAGTTCGCGCCAGCGGCCGCGGGGGAGGTCCTTCTTGGTGAGGCCGGCGAAGACGGTGCGGTCCAGCTTGTGCACCTCGTAGCCGAGGGCTTCGAAGAGGCGGCGCACGATGCGGTTGCGGCCGCTGTGCAGCTCGACGCCCACGACGCGCTTGTCGATGGTCTTGCCGACGGCGGCATACTGTATGTCATCGACATGCATGGGGCCGTCCTCAAGCTCGATGCCTTCGAGGAGCTTCTTCATGTCCTCCTTGGTGACGGGCTTGTTGAGCTCCACCTGGTAGATCTTATAGACCTGCGTGGAGGGGTGCGTGAGGCGTTTGGCCAGCTCGCCGTCGTTGGTGAAGAGCAGCAGGCCGGTGGTGGCGCGGTCGAGGCGGCCGACGGGGTAGATGCGCTCGGCGCAGCAGCCGTCCATGAGCATCATGACGGTGCGGCGCTCCTGCGGGTCGTCGGTGGTGGTGATGAAGCCCTTGGGCTTGTTGAGCAGGAAATAGCGCAGGCGCTCGCTGCGGAGTTTCTCGCCGCCGTACTGCACCTCGTCGCCGGGCATGACCATGTAGCCCATCTCGGTGACCACCTTGCCGTTGACCTTCACGCTGCCGGCGGCGATCAGTTCGTCGGCCTCGCGGCGCGAACAGATGCCGGCATGGGCGATGTACTTGTTGAGGCGCATGGCGCCCTCGGGGTGCTCCTGCTTAGGTTTTTGCGGAGCGACAGTCTTCTTCCTTCCCGCTGTGCGGAAATCCGTGGAGCCGCTTCTCCTCTCACCTGCCCTGCGCGAGTCCGCGGTGCCGGGCTTTGCGGCTTTACGGAATTCGCCGGAGGCGGGAGCCTTTTTTCTTGCTGGTTCGCGGGATTCTGTGGTCGCAGGCTTCCTGGACTTCTGGATTGCGCCGGAGGCGGGAGCCTTAGCACTCCGCGGCGTCTTGCTGTTGTCTTTCTTTATCATGATCTTGCTGTTTTTTCCATTCGGTCAATTCCTCGGCGGCGCGCGCATGTCCGCCGAAGTGCATCACGTAAGGCCATGTGTACTCCTTGTCCTGGTAGTCGAGGAACTTCTCCGTCTCGCGCGCCAGCATGAGGAATATCTCGAGGCGGTGCGACAGGAGCCATTTGACGGCCGGTATGTTGCGCCGCGCGGCGAGGGCGTACATCATGTTCACCTTGGTGAGGTTGCGCTGCACCCACGCTATGGCCTTCTCGTCGCCGTCGCAGGCGTTGCTGAGGATGGCCAGCCAGGCGAAGTTGTGCTTGAAGAGCCACACCATGGCGTCGTCGTCGCCGCGGATGGCGTTGCTGAAGGCCGCCAGTTCGGGGTGCGGTCCCTCCACGAGCACGCGGAAGAAATCCGTCCGCCCCTCCACGCACTTCACCAGCGCCAGCAGGTGCTTCACATCATATTGCTCCAAGCCTTTCATGCACATTTATTAACGCAAAGGCCTCCGTATTATTGCATGTTCACAGCAGATTATTTTTAACACGAATTATCGCAAATTGGCCATGAATTAATTTATGGATTATTCACGATAATTCGTGTTCCATTATAACAAATGACAAATAAATTTTGCCACCTCGCAGAATTGTCGTATCTTTGCAGTCGAAAATAATGGCCATTATGGAAACCGCTTACGCACCATCACGCGCACACACAAGACCTTTGCCTAAAGGCCAACGTCATGAAACCGACAAGGAGGCTATCCCTACCCCTAAGGAAAGGCTGCATACCGTAGAGGAGTTTGTCGAGAAATTGGAACAGGCTGTGCTTGAAAGATTATGAAAGAGTACAAGGTAAGAATCCTTGACACGGTTTTTGCCGACATCGACGACATTGCCGACTTTATCGTCAGCGTCAGCACCCTTGAACATGCTGCCAAGTATGCCCGCGAACTGGGTGCGGAAATAGCGGAAATACTCTAACTATCACTGTAGACGGTGAGCCAGGATCCGAACTGCTCTCTATTGAAGAATTAAAAAGTGACTTTATGGCCTTATGCAGTGTGTTCGATGATCGGTCTAGTGACGGTTCTGGAATATACTCTACACACACATGGCAGTTTCGGAAAAAATGAAGACAGTTAAATCTGCTGAGTTTATCACACATCTTGTTATATAAAATGTAAGGGTCAAAACCAGATGGTCTTGACCCTTACATTTTTCGTCAACACACGCCCCGGTGATGGGGAGCAGATGCCGTTTAGTAGCCGTCTTGTAGCCGTTTAGTAGCCGTTTAGAGGGTGTTTTGTCAGTAGAAATGGAGTACGGATGGGTAGATGTGTTTGGTAATAGCTGTATGACAGGCGGTTACGGAATGATGACGCTGTGATATGTGTTTGAGGCGTAACAGCGTAACAGTTCGAAATACGGTATTCCAAAAGTCAAAAATGAATTCTTATATCTATATATCTATATATATAAATATATATAGATATATAGATATAAGGCCTGATCTTAGGTAGAGGAAATAGGGGAATGGGAACTGTTACGCTGTTACGCTGTTACGCTGGTTGGGGATGAGTGGCGTTTTGGACGTTGGATGTGATAGATATTCAATGACATAAAGCCGACGGGCGAAGTCAGGAGGGAGGGGTGCAACGGTATGGATTCAGGATGGGGACACCTTATTTTCGGCCACGAGGGTATTCATTTTGCCACAAAACCCTCACCAATGAGGTATTGATGGCGTGATTCGTGAGCGTGCATGTGAGCGCTGGGGAGGGTGAAAGGTGCTGGAAGGAGGGGTACGAAGGGTATTTTATGGCCTTTTAGAGGAGGATTTGGATGCCTTTTTGTCCCGACTCAGAGGGTTGACAACTTGGGAGCCGAGGGTTTACTGATGTCGTATTTCGTTGATTTATCGCTTTTTAGACAAGAAAATAATTATGAAAATTTTGGCATTTTGTTACAGTTACAGTTGTTACAGTTGTTTTTTGAGGGGTATGCTTGTTTCTATTTTTTATCTATATATCTATATATTAATTATTTATATATTATAAGAAGGGGATTGTATCACTCATTTTTTAATTGTAACAACTGTAACTGTAACGCATGTATTCATTTACTCTATTTTTTTCGAGCTTTTTCCCTATGAGGCACAAGCGGTTATTTTAAAATGGAAACATGGTTTCGACACTTTGCGTCGGCGACAATGAAAAATGAAGCGAGGCCCGCGACGTTCCGTCGCGGGCCTCTGGATTTAAACATTTACATCAACACCTGCGCCCATTGTGGGATGTCATCGGTATAACGTTTGATGATTGCGCCATTGGCAAAACGGAAGAGGATGCGCGCCTCACGACCATCGACAGAATTGTCATAAACATAGACTCTGTCAGCAATACTGGTAGCCACCTTGCAATTGATGATGGATTTTTGATAACGGGATATAATCTTGGAAATCGGAACATCATGACCGCCTTTCATCACCCGCCCGGCAATACGAGCAGCGTTGATCATAGGCGATTCGGTGCAGACAAAGAACAGGCGAATGAAGAAGCCTGCCTGCTTTGCCCGACGGATGAAGTCCAGTTTGTCATCGGCAGAGAAAACCGTTTCGAATATCATGCTTTGCCTATCGTCCAGACTCTGTTCGCGCCAGTCAGCACAATATATGGCGGCTTGCCTTACTGCGTCAGCCGAATTCCAGTCGCCGAAACGTTCCTGCGCCACTTGGTCGGGGTTGATATATACCGAGTTCTCCAGCCACTCATGGTGCAGGATACGCGACGTGATGGTGGTTTTGCCCGAACCATTGGGGCCGGCAATGACAATCAACACAGGACGATGGAGCGATTCTGTCATAGCACAGCAATCTTTTTCTGCAACATGGCGCTGATTTCTTTGAAATAGTCAGCCAACGCTTTGTTTGTAGATGCTGTGGCCTCGGCTGCGGCCTCTTTCATTATGACAGCGAGCATCTCGTCCGAAGGCTCTTCCATCGAGGTGAGTCGGTAGGAATTCAATTCTTTCTCTGACATAACAACATTATTATTTATCCGCGCACCTTCGCGCCCAGCTGGGTCTCGAGGGTCTTCTGGATCTTGGCCATGGTGGACTCGATCTGTTTGTCGTTGAGGGTCTTGTCCTTGTCCTGCAGGATGAAGCTGACGGCGTAGGACTTGAAGCCGTCGGCGATGCCCTTGCCCTCATAGACGTCGAAGAGGCTGACGCGCTTGAGCAGTTTCTTCTCGCACTGCATGGCGGCCTGCTCGATGGCGGCGAAGGTGACATCCTTCTTCAGGATGAGGGCCAGGTCTCGGCGCACCTCGGGGAACTTGGCCACTTCCTGATACTGCACCTCCTTCGTCGGATAGCCCTTGAGGAGCAGCGTCCAGTTGAGGTCGGCATAGAAGACGGGCTGCTTGATGTCCATCTTCTTCAGCGTCTCGCGGCCGATGCGGCCGATGGTACCCAGCAGCTTCTTGCTGTCCTTCAGCACGATGTCGAGGCCTTCTGCGAAGAATTTGTACTGCGTCGGGACCATCTCCACGCGGCCCATGTTGACACGCATGCGGTGCAGGATGTCCATGACGTAGGCCTTGAGGTAGAAGAAGTCGCTCTCGGCGGATTTCATCTTCCAGCTCTCGGGCGTCATGTTGCCGGTGAGGAAGATGCTGACGTGCTCTGTCTCGTTGAAGCGCTTGGTGACGGGCAGCTCCTGGTTGGCGGCCTCGTCGGTCTTCACGTAGCTGCGGCCGAACTCGTAGAGCTTCTGGTCGTGGATCTTATAATTAATGTTACGCGCGATGCACTCCAAGCCGCTGTAGAGCAGCGTCTGGCGCATGACGTTGAGTTCCTTCGACAGAGGGTTGATGATGGGGATGCAGCGGTCGGCCGGGAAGTCGGGGTTTTCCTCGTAGTATTCGCTCTTGGTGAGCGAGTTGTTCATTATCTCGCTGAAGCCGTTGTCGGTGAGGTAGTCGCTGACGGCGTTCTTCAGCTTGCGCGGATCGGGCTTCTTGCCGTAGGAGAGGCAGCTGTTGACCGTAGTGCCGATGTGGATATTGTTGTAGCCGTAGATGCGCATGATTTCCTCCACGATGTCGCACTCGCGCGTGACGTCGGCCTTGCAAGTGGGCACACGGAGGGTCATGCCCTCGGCGTCCTCGCGCACAATCTCGATGTCGAGCGACGTGAGGGCCGTACGGACGGCCTCCAGCGGGATGTCCTGCCCCACGAGGTCGAACATGCGGCGGAAGTTCACCTCCACCGTAGGACGCTCAATCTTGTTGGGGTAGAGGTCCACCATCTGGCCGCAGATGTCGCCGCCGGCCAGCTCGCGGATGAGCTTCACGGCGCGGCGCAGGGCCCACTCGGTGATGTTGGGGTCGCAGGTGCGCTCGTAGCGGTAGCTGGCGTCGGTCTTCAGGGTGTGGCGCTGGCTGGTCTTGCGGATGCTGACGGGATTGAAGAAGGCGCTCTCGAGGAAGACGTTCGTGGTCTCCATGCTCACGCCGCTCTTCTGTCCGCCGAAGACACCGGCGATGCACATACCCTCGTTCTCGTCGCAGATCATCAGGTCGCGGGCGTCGAGCGTGCGCTCCACGCCGTCGAGGGTGACGAACTTGGTGCCTTGCGGCAGGCGCTTCACGACGACGTGGCCGCCGCCGATCTTGTCGGCGTCGAAGGCATGCAGCGGCTGGCCAACCTCCATCATGACGAAGTTGGTGACGTCGACGATATTGTTGATGGGACGCAGGCCCACGGTGCGCAGACGGTTCTGCAGCCACTCGGGGCTCTCCCCTACCTTCACATTGCGCAGCGTGATGCCGGTGTAGCGCGGACAGAGGTCGGGCTCCTCGACGGTCACCTTGATAGGCTCACCGGCCGCTTTGGGGCTAAGGTCGGTTGCAACCTCCGGCCACTTAATCTTCAACTGTTTTCCTTCGCGGGTATTTCTCACAGCCACCACGTCGCGGGCCACGCCGATGTGCGAGATGGCGTCCATGCGGTTGGCGGTGATGGCCACCTCCAGCAGGCAGTCGTCCTTCACGTGGAAGTACTCCTTGGCGGGCATTCCCACGGGGGCGTCGTCGGGCAGCACCATGATGCCGGCATGGTCGGTGCCAAGCTGCAGCTCGTCGGCAGCACAGAGCATACCCTCGCTGACGGCGCCGCGCAGCTTGCCTTTCTTAATCTCGTAGTATTCAGTATCCGAAGTGTAGATCTTGGTGCCAATCTGGGCGCACACCACCTTCTGTCCGGCGGCCACGTTGGGGGCGCCGCAGACGATGTTCAGCGGACGCTCGCCGCCCACATCGACGGTGGTCAGGTGCAGGTGGTCGCTGTCGGGGTGCGGCTCGCAGGTCAGCACCTGCGCAATCACCACATGCTCCAGACCGCCCTTGATGGTCTCCACCTTCTCCATGCTGTCCACCTCCAAGCCAGAGAAAGTCAGCAGGTCGTCCAACTCTTGAGGAGTCATATCCTCAATATCCACATACTCTTTAAGCCAATCAAAAGAAATATTCATATATGTATCAGTTTATTATCAATAAAATATACTCTTTGCATTATTCTGCAAAGATACTACATTTTTTTCAAACAGCAAAGTAAAAAAATCAGTCTTCCAATGAATCAAATGCGCGACGAATTTCTGCATCACTGATATTCTCAGCCTCACTCTTGTCGTACATCTTTACCAGCACAATTCGTTGACATTGTTCGTCAACAATGTAGTTGAACGTAATAACCCTTGCGCCACCGCTTTTGCCTTTACCTTTCGAGCGGATAGCAAGCCTTATCTTACGGAATCCTCCGGATAGTTCAACACCCATGAAGGGATTTTCCAGCAACTGCGATTGCAGCAGACGCAAGTCATCGCGCAACGAGGCATATTTGCCCGACAGATGCTTGAAATTCTTGCGAAATTCGCGAGTGACAACAATATCCATCGGTTATGCTTCTGCCAAAAGATCATCTAATGATTCTGCTTTCACCTCACCCGCAGCAATCTGCTTCGCCTCTTTGGCAGCAGAGCATAAGGACGACAGGAAATCCGATTTCGCATTGTTTTCCGTCGTAAACCGCATCTTCATCTCACGTGCAAGCGAAACCAGAATGTCATACTGCGACTGATTGCTGGGATACATTGTAATTGCATTCATAACATCTTATTTTTAAGTTTGTAACGCAATATATCGGTTTTTATTGTGTAGCGAGAGAAATTGTTTTTCAATATATCTCCGACTGCAAAGATACAAACTTTTTTAATTGTAATAAAAAATTATTATAAGAATAATTAATTATACTGCAAAAAAACTGAATTGTCATATTCTCATAATTCTTCAATTCTCCAACAAAAAATCTTCAATTCTTACGAGAAAGATCTTCGATTCTGTGACAAATACCCCAATGATTCACCACCCAAAAACATAACTATTTTGGAATTAACTCCATGATATTTTCGGAATTGATTCCAAAAATATCAACAAATATTCACTTTTACAAAAGTGTTTTTCATATTATTTTTCACTTTTGCAAAAGTGAAATCATAGCATCCGTCGGCGATCTTTCGGTGGTGGTGGCTCTTCGGTCCTTCTAGGTGGATTCTATGTGAGTTCTTTTTCCATATGACAAGTCACCTAACATAACACACCAGCAATATTGCGACTGAATATATAAACATAAAGTTGAACACAAGCGACACTATTAGGGTGAATGCGGTATAACCAACTCTATTCTGAAAGAATGTGAGATTACTCATCCATCGACGCACTCCTCTTGAAACCGTATCCTCATAATGCCGCCATACAAACAACGTAATTAAGGATGATAGAATAACTGATAACACAACACATACTGGAACAAGCATTCTAATTATATATGTTGCCGTTTCATTACCAACCGACTGTATTAAATGACCTGTGGCAAACAAAGCCCCTCCTACACCAAACGCCATTAACTCGGCAGAATAGTTTACGACGAAACATATAATAGACAAAATAACATACATTCATTCACGGTTTAAATGGTAAAATAATCACACATTCCAATTCCAATCACCTTCTTTCTGGTTTTGTAATTCCATCTCAATCTTTTCCCTTATCTTCAATCTTATACGTTTTTCAACAAGTGACTCAACAAATATCATAATCAATCCCCATAATATTGGTAGAATTATAGACAACAAACCGTTATCTATTTCTTTTGACAAAGCCAACATTGCCCATATTAGGATGATAACTATAGGCCATAATGCAATTTTTATCCATATCATTCTGCGCCTAACTCTTTTCTCTACTTCATCTTGAAACGCCTGAATTCGTTCTTGCTCCTCAAGCCAATTCAACAATTCGGCATCTGACCCAAATTGGGATCTAGTCTCATCATAGTCTTCCGCAGAATCGAAATACTTTCTTGCGCGAATATATGTATAATACTCTTCGTCGGTGTCGAACCAACGCAAATGTCCTTCATCTGATACTCTTTGTCTTGCCATTTTATTAATTTTTCAAATTGCCTACTCTTTGTTGCAGTTTTCGGCTTCTCTGCATTTATGAAACCTTTTTATAGACATACATCTTCCGAATCCATTTCAATCTGTAGCGATTCTTCCTCATCTTCAATAAAATCACCATAATTAATAGAAGAATCCTCATATATGAAAAACGAGTCTACATCTTCCAAATCCGTGTCTATCTGATGTTCTCCTATTATTTTTTCCTTTTTAGCTGTGTCCACAGCAATACTATCTTTTACTATTATATCTTTACCTAAATTTGAATCATCACTGCCACCTTTACCGTAAAACAACAAACCAACAAGAAACAATACCACCACTCCGATTATGCCGCACCCAGCATTTAACCCGTTGCCATTGCTTTGGTTTGACGATCTATTTGGCCGCTGTGCAGATTGCTTTTTTTCATTTCGTCTTTTTTCGGACTCGCTTCTTCGTTCCCTTTCTCGGTTCTTTCTATCCAACTCTTGTTGTTTTTGCTTCATATCCAACTCAAAACACCTATTGCTACAGTAACTACCAATGCAAGCATTTCCCTTCGTAGGATCATACTTTTTCCCACATCGTTTACATGTCCTTAACCCCATAGTTGTAATATTAAAATTATACCTACTCTTATACAGTTTTCATCTTTCCTGTATTAATTATTGTTTAAAAATATATCAATCACTTCGTGCCAAAAGTGCCAGTTTTTACCTCTCGGCATGCTTGGATGATAGATTTTTAGTGCTGGTATATTCTTACCATTGATGGGATAGACCCATACATCAGCAGTATATTCGTTTGACACATCCAATTTTAAAGCGTGTCCTCCACACTCAGGCAAGCGATTATACAAACGGGCGCCCCATACAATAATATAATCAGGCATATACTTTTCCAGCAACTCCAAAAACAGTTTTTGGGATTTACCTAAATGCTCTTTATTAGGCGAAATACCTGGGGCTGGCAGTGCATACTGGACGTAGTTGTAGAACACAACTTTTTCCCAAAATGCCTCTCGTTCTTGTTGTGAAAGTTCTTTCCCTGCCACAGCACGTTCAAACGTAACGAAACATCTCAATTCAGGATCTCCTTGATAGCCATACACTGCTTTGCGCACAACAACTTGCGTAAACGAGAAACAGGCGTTGTTCATCTGTTCCTTTTTGCATATAGGATAGCATCGGCCACCCTTTGCGAGTTCGTTTATGCAATAATGACTTTCGCCAAGCACGAGGATTTTCTTTCCTTGATACCCCGTAGTAGCGTAGTTTTTGCCCACCCATGGTTCAAAGTTAATACTGCTCATACGTAATATTTTTAAATAACGCCTACTCTATGATGCAGTTTTCGGCTTGCCTGCTTATCGTTTATTGAGCAGGAAGCTGTTGTTGGGAAATAAGGGGCATGAAGAAAGGCGTGATTCTTTCGTCAAAACTGCCTTATTTACTTGGTGGCGTCCGGAATTGCCATGCTACAAATAAGTCTACGAAATTTCACGCCCCTGGACGTGAACTATTCGCATCTTCTTCTCGTAGCTGTTAAGTTTTCCGGACTTCCCAAGTGAGAACAAGAGCGTTCAGCTCAATATATGTCTATGTTGTCTATTCTGTTTTTATCTCATTATTATGTTTTTATTTCCGACTGCAAAGATACGAACATTATTTTAATTGGCAAAATTATTCTGCCTGTAGCTCGTAGAGGTGATACTGCTCTGTCGGCAGGGGGAGCTTGCGGTAGGTGCTGTCCATGTTGTCCTCGGTTGTCAGCAGGTGGCGATGCCGGGCGTTGGCGTCGAGGGTGACGTGGTGGTAGAAGTAGTAGTAGCCGTGAAGGCTGTTGTTAGACATCAGGTCGGGAGTGATGGTTACCGTCTCGCCCTCATGAAGGGCGGGGGCAATGATGTCCATGTCGGCGAGCATAACCTTGTCGCGGCCGGGCTTGCCGTAGTGCAAGGCGTTGGTCACCACCGCAGCGACGAGTACCATTACAGTTACTATGGTCATCGCTGGCCGCTGCAGTTGCTTCTCGTAATACCGCACCAGTGGCTCAAGGAGTGCTGCAACAGCGAGTGCCACGAAGGGAAACACCGTGAGCAGATAGAACGCCCGCTGCTTGGTGCTCACCATCATGGGCAGCGTGCCGCAGAGGGCGAGGGCAAACATAAGACCGAAGCGTCGCCAGCTGTCGCGTGTGGGGCGCCACGGGGCACTTTTTTTCATGATACCGAAGAGTACCGCCGCGACGGCGACAAACAGCACCACAGCGGTGTGCGAGAAGAGTGTCTTGACGATATAGGTGCGGCTGGTCACCAGCGTCTGGCTGCCACCTATCACCTGGTTCTCAAAGTATTTGCGCAGGAGCTCCTGTGCGTCGGGCACACCGAGCCACAGCAGCGCCATCGGTGCCGCCAGTCCTGCGGCCATTGCCAGCGTTCCCGCTGCGGCCTGTCCGAAGCCCTTGCGCTCGCCGAAGAGCCACAGCAGCGCCGGCAGAGCCAGCGGGAAGAGTCCAGTAGGGCCTTTGGTCAGGAATGCCGCCGCGAGCATCAGGCCAGCCAGCAGGTGCCACCCCACCCCTTCGCCGCGCATTACAAGCCACACAGAGGCTAGCACAAAGAGCGTCATGGTGCTCTCAAGGTAGTTGTTGTGTGCCGCCAGCGCCACGTCGGGTATCAGCGTGAGCATAAGTAGCGGCAGCCAACCGAGGCTCACCTTGAAGCCCAGCCGTTTCCATACCGCCACCATCAATGCTACCGTCAGCAGCAGCACAGCCACCGAGTAGGCCTTGGCGGCCATCATGCCGGTGCCGAAAAGCCTGAACCACAGGCTCAACAGCCACATCATCAGTGGCGGGTGCTCGTAGAAGTCGGGGAACTGCGTCGCCGTGTAGACGGGGTGCCAGAACGACCCCACGCCCTCGGCCATGTTGGAGGCCACCGACGTGTAGATGAGGCCGTCCATGAACATGCCGCGCGTCAGCAGGTTGTTGCAGGCGAAGAGCCCGAACAGTCCGGCGACGAACAGGTATGGCCAGTATTTCATTTAGTATTAAGTTTTAAGCTGTAAGTTTTAAGTGGTTACGCAGTCCTTTCTGAGGCAGCCACTTAAAACTTACAGCTTACAGCTCACAGTTTATTTAATCTTCGCCCAGCTGTCCTTAAGGGTGCAGGTGCGGTTGAAGACCAGGTGGTCGGGAGTGCTGTCTCGGTCGGTGCAGAAGTAGCCCATGCGCTCGAACTGGTAGCGTGCGATGCCATCGGCAAACTGGTTGTGGTCGGTATCGGCGAGGGCGGGCTCACACTTGGCGGTAACAACCTTCAAGCTGTTGGGGTTGAGGTTCTCGAGGAAAGTGTGGCCTTCTTCCACATCGTCCGGAGCCTCGACGGCGAAGAGGCGGTCGAAGAGGCGCACCTCGGCGTCGATCGCGCTGTGGGCGGCCACCCAGTGGATGGTGCCCTTCACCTTGCGGCCGTCGGGGGCGTCGCCGCCGCGCGTGGCGGGGTCGTAGGTGCAGTGGATGCAGGTGATGTTGCCCTCGGCGTCCTTCTCGACGCTCTGCGCCGTGACGAAGTAGGCGTAGCGCAGACGCACCTCCTGGCCGATAGCCATGCGGAAGTATTTCTTGGGGGCCACCTCCATAAAGTCCTCGCGCTCAATCCACAGCTCGCGTCCGAAGGGCACCTGACGGGTGCCGTCGGCCTCGCACTCGGGGTTATTGACTGCCGTAAGCATCTCCGTCTGTCCCTCGGGGTAGTTGTCTATGACCACCTTGACGGGGTCGAGCACCGCCATGCGGCGCTGGGCCACCTTGTTGAGGTGCTCGCGCAGCGAGAACTCCAGCAGGCTGTAGTCGATGATGTTGTCGCGCTTGGCCACGCCGATGCGCTCGCAGAAAGCCTTGATGCTCTCGGGCGTGTAGCCGCGACGACGGAAGCCGCAGATAGTCGGCATGCGGGGGTCGTCCCAGCCGCTGACGTAGTTCTCCTTGACCAGCTGCAGCAGCTTGCGCTTGCTCATCACCGTATAGTTGATGTTGAGGCGGGCGAACTCGTACTGGTGCGAGGGCCAGATGCCCAGCTGCTCGATGAACCAGTCGTACAGAGGACGGTGGATATCGAACTCAAGCGTGCAGATACTGTGGGTGATATGCTCAATGCTGTCACTCTGGCCGTGAGCATAGTCGTACATCGGGTAGATGCACCACTTGTCGCCCGTGCGGTGGTGGTGGGCATGGAGGATGCGGTACATGATGGGGTCGCGGAACATCATGTTGGGGTGCGCCATGTCGATCTTGGCGCGCAGCACCTTGCTGCCGTCGGGGAACTCGCCTGCGCGCATGCGGCGGAACAGGTCGAGGTTCTCCTCGACGCTGCGGTCGCGGTAGGGGCTGTTCTTGCCGGGGGTGGTCACGGTGCCGCGGCCGGCGCGGATCTCGTCGAGCGTCTGGTCGTCGACGTATGCCAAACCTTTCTGTATCAGAAGCTCGGCCCACTCGTAGAGCTGTTCGAAATAGTCCGATGCATAGTGCTTCTCGGCCCAGTCGAAGCCCAGCCAGTGGATGTCCTCCTGTATGGAGTCGACGTACTCGGTGTCCTCCTTGACGGGGTTGGTGTCGTCGAAGCGCAGGTTCGTCTTGCCGCCGTACTTCTTCGCCAGTCCGAAATTAATGCATATCGACTTGGCGTGGCCGATGTGCAGGTAGCCGTTGGGCTCGGGTGGAAAACGGGTCTGGATGGCAGTGTACTTGCCCTCGCTGAGGCCCTGTTCAATAATCTCTTCCAGGAAATTAAGTTGTCTTTCGGGAGCGTTGGTCTCTTCCATAACAAACTGAATATTTACTATTTATTAATTGAAATACAAATAAAATCAAACTACAAAGATACACATTTCCGCCGATATAGCCAAATATTTTTTATCAACACCCGCGGCAAAAACATCAAACATGCAATTAATCCCTATCGGACAAAGTAAAACAATGCTCCGGAGAAGCTTTCTTTCAATAGTGCCACGTGTGTCGGGCCTACGAATGCGGACCCCCTGTAGAGGTTTTCATTTAATAGCAAAGACCCCAATTATACGCGTCTTTAACCTCGTAGGGGTTTTGTTTATCAGGCCGTTGGGTCAGTCACACCAACGTGGTATATATGAAGATTTTAAGGCAATATGTCGTTTCTATTAAAAGGAAACGCCTCGGCGTATGTTTGTTGGGTGGTGGGAGGTCTATCGTTTCTATTAAAACGAAAACGCCTACGGCGTAAACAACTTACGGTTATGGGCGTATCCCTTCACGCGTTTGCAATGCATTCGCTATATAAAAAGCACATTTCCGACACGGAGCCCCTACGAAGTCCCTTCGGAACTGCCGAAGAGGCTCCGATGGGAATGGATGGTAAATTTGGGGGGATGATAGGAGGATAGTAAGTGAAAGACAAGGCGGCTGTGGGGGAAATGTGGAACAAAGGCATGTGGATGGCTAGTAAACGGCATATAAACGGCTAGTAAACGGCTGGTAAACGGCATATGAAAAGTAGGTAAAAGGCAAAAAAATATACTAGGAGGTGGGGAAATGGCGAGGCTGTTGATAAGAGGTGGAGAAAAAAACAGGGCTTTTTTATGTAGTTCATTATTTTTTATTATTTTTGCAGCATGAAAAAGACAACCTTAGTGATGATAGCCTTAGGGGCTATGATGTTCAGTTCGTGCGACATATTCACGCAGCTGGCCAGCGACGTGGCCAGTGTGGCGAACCTGCGCAACTGTGAATTCAACCTGAAAAACGTCAACAATGTCAGCGTGGCGGGCGTCAACGTGAAGAACCTGACGCAGGGGCAGCTCAGCGCCACCGACGTGGTGAAGCTCGTGGCCGCCTACCAGACCAAGAAGGTGCCGCTGGCCATGAACGTCAACGTCGACGTGAAGAACCCCACCACGCAGCAGGCCGCGATGACGGCGCTCGACTGGATACTGGCCATCGAGGGCAAGGACATGGCCAGCGGTGTCAACTCGCAGCGTTACAGCATCATGCCGAGCACCACAACAACCGTGCCGCTGGGTGTCAACACCGACCTTGGCAACCTCTTCTCGAAGGAGGGCGTGGAGAAGCTGAAAAGCTTCGCCAGCAGCTTCACCAAGGAGGGCACCTCGTCGAAGGTGGGCCTGCGCGTGAAACCAAGCATCAACGTCGGCGGCACGCAGGTGCCATTCCCCAACTACATAAAGCTTGAGAAGAAGACCGGCCGTAGCTGATGGGGGCTATAGGTTATGGGTTATTGGTTATAGATTGTCGACCAAAGGCCTGACCGAAAGATTTTTATGAGCAGGATATTCCTACCGATATACCGTTTCTTCCACTCTCACAAGGCGCTGATGTACATCGCCATGGGGCTGTCGTTCGCGCTATTCCTGTGCTTCGGGCTCAAGGTGCAGTATGAGGAGGACATCTTCTCGCTGATGCCGTCGCAAAGCGTGGAGAGCCAGCTGGCCTTCAGCTCCATAGGTCTGAAGGACAAGGTATACCTACAGCTCGCCCCCACGGGTGAAAAGTTAGAGCCCGAGGAGCTCGGCGAGCTGATGGACGAGCTGGAGGGGCGCTTGCTGGCCGACGACTCAGCCACGGGATACATAGACAACATACTGGCACGCCTCGACGCCGAGACGGGTCTCGAAGCCCTCGACTTCGTGCTGGAGCACCTGCCGACCTTCGTCGACACGTCGGCCTACGCTGCCTTCAGCGCCGCCATGGAGCCCGAGGCGGCTCTGGCACAGATGGAGAAGAACGGCGAGCTGCTGATGGCCGACGAGACAGGTGCCGCCACGCAGATGGTGGCCAGCGACCCGCTGGGCCTGAAGGAGGTCATCATGGACGGCATGCTTGAGGGCGCCGCCTCGGGGCGCACGCTCGTGGGCGGCCACTTCTTCTGTCCCGACAGCAGCGTGGCGCTGGCCTGGCTGGCGCCAGCCTTCGCCTCGTCTGACTCGCAGACGGCACGCCGCTTTGCCAAGCAGCTGGAGAAGACAGCGGCGGCCTTCGAGGCCGAGCACCCCGAGGTGCACCTCCTCGCCCACGGCGCACCGCTGGCGAGCGTGGCCAACGCCAGCAGGATAAGGGCCGACCTGATGCTCACCGTCGGCGTGTCGCTGGTACTGATATTGATACTGATAGGCTTCTTCTTCCGCAGCGCGGGCTTCCTGCTGAAGCAGCTGCTGCCCATAGCCTACGGTGTAGCTTTCGCGCTGGCCTGCATCTACTGGATACACGGCAGCATGTCGCTGATGGCCCTGGGCATCAGTGCCATAGTGCTCGGCGTGGCGCTGAGCTACTGCCTGCACGTCACCATACACCATTTCTCGACGGGCGACCCCGAGAAGATGCTGCGCGACGAGGCGTCGCCGGTCTTCTTCGGCTGCCTCACCACTGTGGGGGCCTTCTGCAGCCTGCTGTTCACCGAGAGCAGTCTGCTGCGCGACTTCGGGCTCTTCGCCTCGATGGCGCTGATAGGCAGCACCTTCTACGCCCTGGTGTTCCTGCCCCACTTCATGCCCAAGCGGCGAGTGGAGACCGACAGCCCGCAGTTCCGTCGCGTGGTGAGGCTCAACAACATGCCCTTCGACCGCAAGGGCTGGTTCCTGGCGCTCATGGGCGCGATAGTGGTGGTGGGCATAGCCTTCGCCTATCGCGTGGGCTTCGACAGCGACCTGCGCAACCTGAACTACAAGAGCGACGCCCTGGTGGAGGCCGAGACGCTCTTCAACGCCAAGAACAACGACGGCTACACGCACCTGTACTACGCCACCGTGTCCACCGACCTCGACGAGGCGCTGCTGGCCGACAAGCAGCTGATGCCCGTGCTCGACTCGCTCAAGGAGGCTGGCCTATTGCACGCCTACAGCGATGTGGCGCCGCGCCTCTTCGTAGGCCTCGACGAGCAGCGGCAGCGCATCGACGCCTGGAACGCCTACTGGACTCCTGCGCGCAAGGCCGAAGCCATGACTGCGGTGCACCGCAGCGCCAAAGCCTGCGGCGTAGACCCCGGCATGTTCGCCGACTTCGAGGGACTGCTGGAGGCTGACTACGAGGAAGCATCGCTGGTGGAGAGCGGCGTGGTGCCTGACAACCTGATGGGTAACTTCATAGAGCGCAACGCCGACGGGCAGTACATGGTGTTCACCGACGTGGCCATGCTGCCCGGGGACAAGGATGCCGTCACCGAGGCGGTGCTCGCCAGCCCCAAGACCATGGTGCTGGAACCCTTCTACTACTGCCGCAGCATGGTGGAGGTGATACACGACGACTTCAACGTCGCCGTCTGGATATCGTCGCTCTTCGTGCTGGTGATACTGCTGCTGTCGTTCCAGAACATCGTGACCGCCCTGCTGTCGTTCCTGCCGATGGTCGTCAGCTGGTTCATGGTGCAGGGCTACATGGCGCTGTTCGGACTGGAATTCAACTTGATAAATATCGTCATCTCGACCTTTATCTTCGGCGTGGGCGTGGACTACAGCATCTTCATCACCGAGGGGCTGCTGGCGCAGGCGCGCACAGGCAGCGGAGAGATGCTGTCGTGGCACAAAGTAGCCATCTTCTTCTCGGCCGCCATACTGGTCATCGTGGTGGCGTCGCTCCTCTTCGCCGCCCACCCGGCAATACAGTCGATAGGCCTCATCACGCTGATAGGCATGGCCTCGACAATCATGATATCCTACTCGCTGCAGCCCTTCGCCTTCAGGCAGCTGATGAAGATACCGGCGTACAGGAGGAGAGTTATGAGTTAAGAGTTATGAGTTAAGAGTTATGAGTTATGAGTTATGAGTTATGAGTTAAGAGTTATGAGTTTTAATAGAGCCAAACAGATATATATGAAACATCTAACAATTCTGATTACCGCAATGCTGGTGTCGCTGACAATGGCGGCACAGCAGGCGACCTACGACGACGACTTCACACAGACACGCCTGATCAAAGCTTCGGGCAAGACCGTCAGCAAGGCGGGCCACATGGTCTTCGACGGCAAGGAGAGCCTCGCGATGACATACACGGAGCCTGCGGGCGAATACTTCATCGTCGAAGGCAAGAAAGTGAAGATGAACCTCAACGGCAAGAAAGGCGAAGTCGACGCCAACAAGGTGAAGGCTGTAGGCCTGCAGCGCACCACGCTGCTCAACTGCCTTGCCGGCAACTGGGAAAAGGCCGCGAAAGCCAACAACGCCAAGAGCGAAGTGAGCGACGGCAAAGGTACGCGCACCATAACCCTCAAGGCCAACGGCAAGGTGCCGCGCGGCGGCTATGCATCGGTGGAGCTCATCTACCGCACAAAGGACGGCAAGCTCACCAAGATGGTGCTTGAAGAGGCTGCAGGAATCGTGAACACCTACGAGCTGGCCCGCTGAGAAGCCAAACGGAAGAATAGCTGGGCGGCGGGCTCGATGAGGGCGTCGGGGAAGTCATAGGACGGGTGGTGCAGCTCGGGCTGGTGCTCACCGCTGCCGATGCCGAACATGGCACCAGGGAACTCGGGCAGATACTCGGCGAAGTCTTCGCTCCAGCGGTTGGGAATATCCTTATAGACAACATCAAGCGGCATATCATGTGCCGCTTTTTCTATGGCTTTTACGCAGACGGGGTTGTTCTCCGTGGCGCGGAAAGGCTCTACGAGTGAGCGGCTGACGGTCAGCTTGTGGCTGGCGGCAACCTCGTCTACAGCGGCGTTAGCGTCGGCAAGCAGACGCTCCATGGCGTCGTTGGTGAAGGCACGGAGGGTGAACATCACCTCTGCGTGGCCGGCGGAGGTGCCGAAAGCAGGCTGCCCGAGGCGGACGCATATCAGCGTGCTCTGGCGGAACTCGCCATCGTGGCCATTAAAAGCATCGAACATGTTTATGATCTCGCTGACGGCGAGGCCAGGGTTGACGCCAAGCTCGGGCGTGGAGGCGTGGGTCTCGCGGCCATCGAGGTGGTAGACGACACCTGTGGAAGCGGCGGCGAAAGTATGTGGACAGAGCACCACTGTGCCAAGCGGGTAGCTGGGTAGGTTGTGCAGGCCATAGATGGCGCGGATGTCATACTGCTGCAGGATGCCGCTGTCGAGGACGGCGCGCGAGCCGGTGCCGGTTTCCTCGGCGGGCTGCCAAAGCAAAAGAATTGAGAATTGAGAATTGAGAATTGAGAATTTCTCATCGACCAGTTCGGCCAGACGCAGGAGGATGGTTGTGTGGCCGTCGTGACCGCAGCGGTGGCCTATGGGCAGAGCGTCGGTGTCGGCGCGGAAGGCTACTGTAGGAGCCTGTGGGTCTTTACCCCAGACGGCGATGACGCCGTAGCCGCCAACGTTGGTGTAGACCTTGTCGGGATGGAGAGTTTGGAGATGGCGGACGATGGTATCGTGGGCGAACTGCTCGTTGCCGGCGGTTTGTGGATGCTCGTGGAGAGCGTGGCGGATAGATTTATAGTCGGGCATGTCAGTTAGGAGTTATGAGTTATGAGTTATGAGTTATGAATTAGGAGTTCTGAATTAGGAGTTCTGAATTAGGAGTTAGTTTGAGTATCTGTTCACGGAAGAAGTCGCCGCGGTGCTCGAAGTTTTTGAAGGCATCGTAGGAAGCGGCGGCTGGCGAAAGCAGCACCACCCCACCCTGCGGCGTGTGCGCGGCGCACCAGGGGACTATCTTCGTGTAGTCGTCCTCGATGAGAAATTGAGAATTGAGAATTGAGAATTGAGAATGAATTCTTCTTCCGGCGGCGCCGACGAAGACGACGTTCTTTATGGGATTCTGCTGCAGGAAGTCGACAAGTGGGGAGTAGTCGATGCCGCGGTCGAAGCCGCCGAGGATGATGGTGTCGACACGGCCGAGGGCCTTGACGGCGGCGATGGCTGCGGCGGGGATGGTGGAGATGCTGTCGTCGTACCATGTGATGCCACGATAGGTGCCGACCTTCTCCATGCGGTGGTGCAACCCCTGGAAGGTTTTAAGTTTTAAGCTATAAGTTTTAAGTGGGTGACGCGTCACAAGAGAGGCAACACGGCTGGCTACGAGGGCGTTGCTGCGGTTGTGTTCGCCCTCCAGAGGACTGGCGTCGAGGAGCGTGTCCTCGTCGACGGAGACATCATTGACGGAATAAGGGTGTACGACCGAGGCAATGGATGCGGAGTGCTGCGCGACGAGATCGGCGAGTTCGTCGTTGTCGGTGCAGTAGAAGAAGTGGTCGCCGGCATTCTGTTTGAGGGCTATCTGGAGCTTGGCCATCTTGTAACCGAGATAGTTCTCATAGTGGTCGAGGTGCTCTTGGAAGAGGTTGAGTAGCACGGCGATGTGAGGGGCGCGGTGAATGTTCTCCAGCTGGTGACAGCTGAGTTCGGCGACGACGATGCTGTCCTCACGCAGGTCGTCGAGGATGTCGAAGAGAGGGATGCCGATGTTGCCGGCGAGGATGCTGCCGGGCAGCAGGTGGTGGATGAGGCTGGCGGTGGTGGACTTGCCCTTGGTGCCGGTGACGCCGATGGTGAGGTCGCCATAGACCTGGAGGAACAAGTCTGTGAGACTTGTCAATTGAAAATTGAAAGTTGGGAATTGAAAATTAGGGATACCCGGACTTTTGATGACCATATCGAACGACCATTCCGTTCTCCATTCCCCGCTCTCCGTTTTCCATTTTCCGTTCTCGACTTGTGAGGCGATGGTGTACTGTGCGTCGGGCACGAGGCGCTGGATGAGGCGCTCGGCGCTCTGGCCTTCACGGCCGTAGCCGGCGATGAGTATCGTCTTCCCTGCAAGAAGGGTTCTCAGTTGGTCTTCTCTGTACATGCTTGCTGCAGTATTTGACGTTCGTCGGGGATGAGGTTGCCAATAGCGGCGATGGTGTGGATAGTGTCGGCAGAAGGTATGGCGCCCACGACATAGTCTTTTAACAATGCCGGGCGGGAGTCATGATACCAACGTTCTATGGCCATAGAGAGGGCGGCGTTGACTTCGCTGACGGTGCCGACACACTCGAAAGGCTTGGTTTCGGCATGGCCGGTGAGCTGCATGAACTCATGCTCAAGCGTAGTGTCGTCGAGCATGGACTTGCCGAAGATGGCATTGAGGCGCTCGGGGGCTATGAAGGGGGATAGTATGATGTAGGCGAAGAGGCACTTGGCGCAATGGCCGCACCAGATGTCCTGCTTGCTGCCGACATTGCAGGAGCGGAAGACGTCGTGGTATTGCGTGAAGCGGCTGAAGAGCATGGCTATCTGCAGTTCGGTGAGGGGGCGGAGGAAAGAGAAGTAGTTGAAGCTGGGGCAATAGGCGCGGAAGTCGTCCTCGAACTCGAGGCTTTTGCTGTACTGGTGGTTGACGCTGTCCCACTTATTCTCGTTCGCTCCACTTCGGTCGCGCACGAGAACAGTGGGTTCATTAGCAGAACTCTCGTTGCTGAGGGCGACATTGGGGATGCCGCTGAGGACGGAGGCCAGATGCGTGTAGAAGGCCAGCATGGCGCTGAAGGGCGTGTGGCCGTTAAGATAACGGTGAACATTCGCTCCCGTTCGGTCGCGTTCTGTTTCACCGTTGAGGTCGAGCAATGTCGGGTCGATAGTGCGGCGGATGACGAGGACCTCGTCGATGGGGAACCCTGCTTTGGCGGCGCACTCGACGGTGGCGCCGCGAGGGTTCATGATGAGCGGACGCACGACGCGACCGGCACGACGCAGGAGCTCGAGGGTGACGACGCTGTCCTTGCCGCCGCCGATGGGGACAAGGTACTTGGTTGTGTTTTGAATCTGGTGCCATGCGCCACGCTGTTCTCCTGCCGTCTTGTAGCCGTTTAGATGCATGTAATCGTCGAAGGAGGCATCTATGCCGTTTGTGTAGAAGAACTCGCCGAGGCCGTGCCAGTAGAGCTTGCGCCAGAAGGCCAGCTGAGTGTCGGAGAGGCTGCCGCAGAGCACTTTGACGGTGGGAGGGCAGGCGCACTTCCAGTAGCTCACCAGCTCCACCATACCGATATTGAAGACTATGTCGTCAATGTACGTGCCGAAGTCGAGGAACGGACGCCGCTCGACAACTGCTGTGGGGTGGAACTCTATGTCACCCATGCGGAAGTCGAACCAGAGGTGAAGACCATCGGGCTCCTCGCTATAGTGATAAGCCTCATATTCGAAGACGGGATACTGCCGCCGTAACGAGAGGTACTTTTCGTTATTATCCATGTGATATTTAACGACAAAAAGATTGTTTTATTACGTCTGCACAATAAAAAAAGGATGTTGGCGTTTAACTGATGTTTGGACTTATACATAATAATTAACCGATGAACGACCTGAAATACTACCTTGGACAAGTGGAGCAGATCTTCGCCAGCGAGCAGTTTATTGCTGAGCCGCACGAGCTCTACGAGCCTATTGACTATACCCTGCGTCTCGGTGGGAAGCGCATACGCCCCACCCTGCTGCTGGCCGCCAACGCCCTCTTTGGCGGCGACGTCCAGCAAACACGCGATGCAGCCCTCGGCATAGAGACATTCCACAACTTCACCCTGCTGCACGACGACCTGATGGACCGCTCGCCCCTGCGGCGCGGGAAGCCGACTGTGTATACCAAGTGGGGCGACAATGCCGCCATACTGAGCGGAGACACCATGTTTGCCCTCGCATGGCGCTATTTCCTGCGGCAGCCGTCGCCACGTCTGCAGGAGATACTGCAATGCTTCAACGAGACAGCCATCGAGGTATGCGAAGGTCAGCAGAAAGACATGAACTTTGAGGACCTTGCACTTGGCGACGTTAGCATCGACGACTACATGGACATGATACGCCAGAAGACTGCCGTTCTGCTTGCCGGAGCCCTGAAGATTGGCGCCCTTTACGCCGGAGCGCCTGCTGCAGAGATTGAGAAGCTGTATGCTTTCGGCATACACCTTGGCCTTGCTTTTCAGCTGCAGGACGACCTGCTGGACGGCTATGGCGACACAGCTGTTTTCGGGAAGAAAACAGGCCAGGACATACGTGACAACAAAAAGTCGTACCTGCCATTACTCGCACTCGGCATTGCGAACCCTGACCAACGTAAAGAGCTTGCCTCCTTATTCTCCGCCAAGGACAACATGGATGAAGAAGAGAAGGTGAAGAAAGTCATGGCCATCTACGATGCCATCGGCATGCGGCAAGCTGTGGAGAAAGGCATTACCGGTGAGTTTGCCGCCGCCAAGCGGTACCTTGACGACATACATGCCGAAGAAAGCCTCAAGACGCCACTCCGTGAACTTATGGCCACCCTTGACGGAAGAAAAAAATGATTTTTTTGGCCACGTAAGAAAAAAAGTGTATATTTGCACAACGAAACAAATAGTAAGAATAGTAAACATTAAATTAATAATCAACACACTAACAACATCATGAAAAAAGTATTTGCCTTGATGTCAATAGTAGGACTGTTGACATTTGCCAACTTCAACCATGTGATGGCCCAGGACGCCAACGCCACTGATGCCACCGAACAAGTAGCCGCTACCGACGAGGCTCCTGCTGCCGATGCCGTTGTGGCCGAACCCGCTGCTGAGGAAATTGTTGCCGCCGCTCCCGCTGACGACACCAAGTCGTTCCACCAGATGCTGAAAGAGAAGTACATCCAGGGCGGTGCCGGCTGGATGACCCCCGTGCTCCTCTGCCTTATTTTCGGTATGGCTCTCATCATTGAGCGCATCCTCTACCTGAACATGGCCACCACCAACGTCAAGAAGCTCCTTGATGGTATTGAGGAGAACGCCAAGAAGGGTGACTGGAACGGTGCCCGTGAGCTTTGCGCCAACACCCGCGGTCCTGTGGCCAGCATCTTCGTGCAGGGTCTCGACCGTATCGACCAGGGTCTCGACAATGTCGAGAAAGCTGTCACCAGCTACGGTGGCGTGCAGATGGCCCGCCTCGAGAACAACATGACCTGGATTGGTCTGTTCATCGCCCTTGCTCCTTCGTTCGGTTTCCTCGGCACCGTTGTCGGTATGGTCCAGGCCTTCGATGACATTGAGACTGCCGGTGATATCAGCCCGACCGTTGTGGCTGGCGGTATGAAGGTTGCTCTGTTGACGACCATCTTCGGTCTCATCACCGCTATCATCCTTCAGATATTCTACAACTACATCCTTACCAAAATCGAGAGCCTCGTCGACCAGATGGAAGACGGTAGCATCAGCTTCATGGATATCCTCGTGAAGTACCACAAATAATGGTCAACTCTTTTGGACGGTAAATAATAAGTAGTAACCTAAAAAAGAACAACCATTATGAAAGAATCAACAAGAAAACTCATCACCTGGGCGGGTATTATTATCGCGGGCATCTGCACCGTGCTGAGCATAGTATTCGCCATGAACAACGGTGATGTCAAAGAGCTCTCGGCTGTACAGGCCAACGGTCTCTTCGACGCCACCTTCTATATCCTGCTCTGCCTCATCGCCGTTTCTGTCATCGCCATCGTGGTATTTCTCTGCATCGGTCTTGGCAAGAAATTCAGCGAAGACAAGGGCTATTGGAAGAAGTTCCTCGGTATCGTGGCCGCCATCGTGGTAGTCTGCGTGCTTGCCTTCGTTCTCTCGAAAGGCAACGACGTCAGCCCCGCCTTGATGGAGAAGCACGACGTCACCGAGGCCACTTCCAAGCTCATTGGAGCAGCCTGCTACATGGTGTACATCCTTGTAATTGTCGCTGCAGTGGCCATCGTCTACACCGCCATTGCCAAATCTTTTAAAAAGTAAACAGCTATGGCAAGAAAGACTCCCGGACTCAATACAGGCGCAATGTCCGATATCTCGTTCCTGTTGCTGGCCTTCTTCCTGATGGTCTCCAACATCAACACCGATATGGGTATTGCCCGCAAACTTCCCCCTCCCCTGCCGGAGGATGCGGAAGCCCCCGATGTTCGTGAGCGCAATATCTTCGTAGTGCTGGTCAACAAAGACGACCGGTTGCTGTACAACAACGAGTATGGCCGTATTGAGGACTTGAAGGACCGTGCCAAGGAATTCCTCGGCAACCCCAACAATCTCCCCAACCTGCCCGAGAAAGTGGCCACCGACATTCCCTTGCTGGGAACGGTGGACGTATCCAAGGGCGTCATCTCGCTGCGCAACGACCGCGGCACGTCCTACGACATGTACCTTCAGGTGCAGAACGAGTTGACGGCAGCCATCAAAGAGATGCGCGACGACCTATCGACAGCTCACTTCGGCAAGAAATTTGCCGACATCACCGAACAACAGCGCACAGCCATAGAGCAGGCCATCCCCGTGGCCATCTCTGAGGCCGAGCCCACAAAGATAGGAGGAAAATAATGGCACGTTTTACAGGAAAGAAAGCAAACTCCACACCTGAGCTCAACATGGGCTCCATGAGTGACATTATCTTCATGCTGCTGTTCTTCTTCATGGTCATCACCACCATGCGCGAGAGTTCACTCTATGTGAAGATCATCCCGCCGCAGGGCAGCGAAGTGACAAAGCTTGAGAAGAAGAGTCTCGTCAGCTATATCAACGTGGGTGTGCCCCTGCCCGACCAGCAGCGCAAATACGGTACCGAACCCCGTATCCAGCTCAACGACCAGATATCTGAGGTCTCCGACATCATCACCTTCTGCGAGCTGGAGCGTTCTGCCCGTCCCGAAGCCGACCGTCCGTTCCTGACCACCGCCATCAAGGCCGACAAGCAGGTGCGCATGGGTATGGTCTCCGACATCAAGCAGGAGCTGCGCCAGGCCGGTGCCCTCAAGATCTTCTACAACGCCAGCAAAGGCAACCGTAAGAGCAACTAAGGGCAACGCCTAAATACAGTTAAGCCCCCCGCGAAAGCAGGGGGCTTTTCTTTTTGCCATGCCACCATGTCAAAGAGAGAGGGGTGCTTCGATGAAGCACCCCTCAATGTTATTGCTGCGTTAGCGGATTAGGCATACAGCTCTTCGAAGATCTTGCGCAGCTTCGGGCTCTCGCGGAGCTCCTGGAGTGTGAACTCGGCGTGGCCTTTGGTGTAGCCGTTGCCCATGATCATGTTCACGTCGCTGCCGATACCTTCGGCGCCGAGGCTGGCCTTGGTGAAGCTGGTGGCCATGCTGAAGAAGTAGACGATACCGTCGTCCTTGGTGCAGAGCACAGCGGTCATCTCCTGGTCGGGGACGTTGACGCAGTTG
>JAEEGG010000864.1_pt1 | contig 87309 bp, 70 predicted proteins | sample 9134161 | NCBI WGS metagenome assembly JAEEGG01 (sample SAMN16246543, study PRJNA631951) | gut metagenome | biome: gut microbiome; feature: rumen; material: CR-attached | host: Bos | place: Iran: Karaj | collected 2018-10
CACGACCTTCACGGTCTCACCGAAAATGTTTTTTCTGCCGCCAGCAGCCCACTCGTCGATGTACTCAGCCATCGGGGAGGAGGGGGTGATAGGATAAATGGCGGCGACTTCGCTGAACATGTAGGCAACATGGGCCGCAGCCTGGTTACCATCACAAGTCATAAATTTTTTTTCTGCCATAACTTGATTATAAATTCTTAATTGGTTGATTATTAATTGTTTTTGATTTTCAATAAAAACCGCACAAAGGTACAAAAATATTCGGATAAAAACAGGCGGTTGTTGTTTTTTGTAGGGGCGATATCGCATACCTTTTGTAGAGACGTTGCGCACAACGTCTCTACAGGACGACGGTTCCGAACGTTGCAACATTCGCGTCGCGATTTCTCTCGTACCAAACGAAATCCGAATAATCCCATATCAGCGACTTATTCCTGGCCTTGGTACGAATTCCACTTTTTTACGAATTTCTTCAGCGATTCACTCCAGTCTTTCTGAAAAAAAGTGGGATCTATTGGCAGCGTGTTCCCCCAATCTCTGCTATAGACAACCTGAGCATATTCTGGTATAAAACTGGAACGCAAATCAAACAATTGCATTGTGTATTTCTTCCCATTCGGAAAAGAAAAAACCAAATAAGTTCTAGTAAAGAATCTATAGCCACTTTCGTAGGCTTGATAAATACAATCCATATCCTTGAACGTGATGGAATCTTCCGTCAACAGAATATCCTCATATTGGAATTGGCAGATTGTATCTAACCTAATACAATTAACGCACTTGTTTTTGACAAGCATAGCGGAAGGCAGTTTTTGCCGTTTTTGCGCAGACACAACGAGAACCATCGCGCAAAAGACGATGATCAACACCACCGACAGCAATATGTTCCGATTTTGTATCATTATGGCGCGAAGATACACTTTTTTCGACGATGCTTCACTATTTTTCGCAAGGTGAAATCATTTCTTCCGAGTAGCCTATTTTTTTCTATCTTTGCATCGTTAAAATGATATTATCAAATTATTATTAATCAACATATTATAAAAATGAAACAGTTAATCGAATGTGTTCCTAACTTTAGTGAAGGCAGAAATCAAGACATCATCAACCAAGTGGCTGACGTAATCCGCCAGGCCGAGGGCGTCACGCTGTTGGATGTGGATCCGGGCGCGACGACCAACCGCACCGTGGTCACCTTTGTCGGCACGCCCGACGCAGTGGTGGATGCCGCTTTTGCCCTTATTGCAAAATGCAAAGAGCTGATAGACATGCGCTATCATCATGGTGACCATCCCCGTTTCGGCGCCACGGATGTGTGTCCGTTTGTGCCAGTGGCCAACATCACCATGGAGGAAACGGCCGAGTATGCCCGCAAGTTAGCCAAGAAGGTGGGTGAGGAGTTGCAGATTCCGGTTTACTGTTACGAGAATGCCGCCTTTGAGGAGAAACGCCGCAACTTAGCTAACTGCCGACAGGGCGAATATGAGGCCCTGAAAGAACGCATCACCACCAAGGAGTGGAAGCCCGACTTCGGTCCCAACAAGTTCACGGAGAGCGTGGCCAAGAGCGGTGCCACCGCCATCGGTGCCCGCGACTTCCTCATCGCCGTCAACTACAACCTCAACACCACCTCCACACGTCGCGCCAACGCCATTGCGTTCGACGTGCGCGAGAAGGGCCGCCCGAAGAGAGAGGGCAATCCTATCACCGGCAAGAAAGTGCTGGACGAGAAGGGCAACCCGGTCATGCTCCCGGGCACGCTCAAGGGCACGAAGGCCATCGGCTGGTACATCGCCGAATATGGTATCGCACAGGTTTCCATGAACATCACCAACACGAATGTGACCCCGCTGCACATCGCCTTTGACGAGGTGTGCGACAAGGCCGCCAAGCGCGGCGTGCGTGTCACAGGTGCGGAAATCGTGGGCCTGGTGCCCAAGAAAACCCTCATCGATGCCGCCGACTACTATTTAGCCAAACAGCACCGCTCGTTGGGTATCGATGAGAAAGAGAAGGTGAAAATCGCCATCAAATCCATGGGCTTGGATGACCTGAAACCCTTCAATGCCGACGAGAAGGTGATTGAGTATTTGCTTGAAAAAGAAGATACTACCCCGAAGCTGGTGGATATGACCTGCACGGGATTCGCCAACGAAACGGCCTCCGAGAGTCCTGCCCCCGGCGGCGGCTCCATCTCCGCCTACATGGGCTCCCTCGGTGCCGCCCTCGGCACGATGGTCGCCAACCTCTCCTCCCACAAACCCGGCTGGGATGCCAAATGGGAGTTCTATTCCCAATGGGCACAGAAGGGACAAGCGTTGAAAGACACGCTGCTGGCCCTCGTGGACGAGGACACCAACGCCTTCAATGTGATCATGAACGCCTTTGGAATGCCGAAGGGCACGCCAGAGGAGAAGGAAGCCCGTTCGCAGGCCATCCAGGACGCCACCAAATACGCCACCGAAGTGCCGATGCGCACCATCGAGACCTCCTTCAAGGTGTTCGAAATCTGCGAGGCGATGATCAAGAAGGGCAACCCGGCCAGCGTGTCCGACGCGGGCGTGGGCGTGCTCTGTGCACGTGCAGCTGTCCACGGCGCCTACCTCAACGTCAAAATCAACGCCTCCTCGCTGAAAGACAAGGAGTGGGCCGAGATGATGATCACCAAGGCGCACGACTACGTGATGAAAGCCGACCGCATCGAAAAGAGACTGATGAGGTTGACGGAGAAGGTGATCGGGTAGTTACGATTTACGATTTGCGGTTGAACCGATAATACAGGGAATGCCGTTGTGGAAACGTGCTGTAGCGCGGGCTCACAGCGGCATTTTTGTTTGCTTTGTGTTTAGAAATTTTTGTATTTTCGCGGACTTATTTTAAAATCATTCTTATGAAAAAGAAACCATATCAAACAAAAGAAGACACAGAGACTCGCGTAGAAGAAGCGGCTGTTGCTTACGGTCAGCAAATCGTTAATGTAAATGATAATGTTTCAGCAGAATGTATATCCTTTGATGCTGCAACTTGCAAGGCGAATCGAATGACCGTTTCGGAATATTTTGATAAAATCAGAACCGTTCTAAGAAAAAAGTATGAGAACGTATAAAGTTGAAGTAGATCCATCAGCTATAGCCGATATAGAAGAACTTACATCTTGGCTACGAGCAAGAATGGCACTTGAAAGTGCAGAGAAATATTTGGATGCCATGTTTAATGAAGTATTATCGCTCTCTGTTTTTGCTGGTTTTTACAAACCGAGCCAATACGCTGACATTCGTCGCTATCACCCAAAAGCATGTCGTATGGCGTCCCATAATAAAAAATGGGTTTATATTTTTCATATTGAAGATGAAACAGTTGTTGTAGATCGTATAAGACCAGCACGGTTAATAACAAAATAACGGAGTTTCATGAAACGCCTGTTTTACAGAATTTTCCTGTTGGTCATCCTTTGTCCAGTCAAGCTTCAGGCACAAGAGGGGCAGCCGTTGGATATGCTCATTGCCAGCACCGCCGACGCGCTTGTTGATTCGATGTATTTGTTCAACCATATCAGAGCCAAAGACGTGAAATTCGGTCATTTATATGATACGGCAATGTACATCCAAACGGGTAGCGGCTTTACCAATGAGACCGTTAAATATATGGCTCATAAACTTAACGCCGTTTCCACTGAAAAAACCAGCTTTGTGACGATTTATACATACCAAAACGATAGTGATCAGATGTGGAAGGTATCGAAAAAAGTCAAGTTAGATAAGAAAATGAACATTTTAGGGAGCCCACACGTGGAATTTCTTCACGACACCGTTTCCGTTACAGTCGGTTCTCGCTATTTAAGTTGGGAAAAATTCCACGGAAGAATGCGTTGGTGTATTGCCGTAAGCGATTGGGTTAATTGCAAATACATCTATTCGAAAACCGAAGAACGGTGGGTGATGGTGGAAAGCGACTTCGGCGGGATATGAAACCCAACCCAGCTTCAATAACCCATAACCATTAAAATTGTATCTTTGCACTCCGAAATAAACTTGCTGCAATGAAGATACTCGTGGTACTTCCCCGCTTCCCGTATCCCCTTGAAAAGGGGGACAAGTTGCGCGCGTACCACCAGATTCGATGCTTGTCGGAAAAGCACGATATCATTTTGGCGGCGCTGCACGAAGACAAGGTTTCCGACGAGGCGCTGCAGCAAGTCCAGCCCTTCTGCCAGCGGATATATCTGCTTCACCAACCCAAGTGGCGGAGTTTCACAAACATCATCCGTTCTTTTTTCAACGGGACACCGTTGCAGTGCGGTTATTTCTATAGCAAGAAGAATCATCGTGAAATCAAACGCATTCTGCGCGAAGAGCAACCCGACCGTATCTATTGCCAACTCTTCCGTATGGCGGAGTACGTCAAGAATGTGCCCATCCAAAAGGTCATTGACTTCCAGGACGCTTTCTCAAAGGGGATGTGGCGCCGCTATGAGAACGCCAACCTCTTCCTGAAGCCCTTCTTCAAGATGGAATGGCGCAGGGTAAGTCGTTATGAGGAAGCGATTTTCGACAAGTTCGACGACCGCACCATCATCACGGAAGTGGACCGCAACCTCATCCCCCACCCTCGCCGCGACGAGATTGTGGTGGTGCCAAACGGGGTGGATTTCAACCAGTTCGCCTATCACGGCGAGACAAAATCGTATGATCTCATCTTCTCGGGCAACATGGGATATGCGCCCAATGTGGATGCCGCCGAATACCTTGCAAAAGAGATTATGCCTTCTTTGTGGCCAGAATTTCCCGACCTGCGTCTGGTATTGTGCGGAGCCAATCCTGCTCCGAAAGTACGGGCGCTCCAAAGCGACCATGTGTTGGTGACGGGTTGGGTTGATTCCATGGCCGGATGGTATGCCCAAGCCAAGGTCTTCATCGCCCCGATGCGCATGGGCACGGGACTGCAGAACAAACTGCTGGAGGCCATGTCCATGCAACTGCCCTGCGTCACGTCACCACTGGCCGCCAAGCCCCTATCCGGCGCCGAGAGCGAAAACGCCATCCGCGTTTGCCATAACACTCGCGACTATGTAGAAACCATCCGCCAACTCCTCAAGGATAATACTGAATACCAACATCTGGCCACCGCCGGCAACCGCTTCGTACATGAGCATTACGACTGGAAAAACGCCACCGACAAACTGCTCCAAATCATCACCCGATAGCGGTTTTTCACACGTTTTACCGAGGAAATAAAAAAAAATGTACCTTTGCACCATCTATTCCTAACCGCAGTTGCGCTTTCCTTTCTTTGCAACATATTGTGGTTCAATCAGATAATCAAATCATTAAAAACTCATTCATGTTAGATTCTACTGAAAAAAGACCTAAAAGGAGAAGAATTAACACGGCAAGCGATGTATTAGTTGCCACTTCTAACGATAAGAAAAAAACGGTCAAAGTAAAGGTGACTGAGAAAAAACCGGTGGTCATCTTTAAGGAAAAGCCTGTGGCGGAATCCATCCCGGCTCCAGAAACAGCCCGCCCGAACATTCCGGAAGAACCCATCATGTTCGCCAACCCTCTTCCGCTGACGGAAAAGCCCAAGCAGACGAGAAGGCGGAAAGTCAAGGAACCGGAAACGGCGGCTCCCGAAACGAAAGAGACGGGAAAAGCAGAGCCTGTCACCGAAGTTCAGGCTGAACCTGCATCGGCAGAAACACCTTTGGCGGATGCCCAGCCCGAACAACCCGTCAAACGCAAACGCGGCCGACCGAGAAAGAACCCTTTGCCGGAAGAGGTCCAACAGGAGAAGCGTCCGGAACCGACAGCGGAAGAGAAACCCGTTGATACCCTGCAGGAAGATTACGCTTTCTTAGAAAAGTCGGTAGCGGAACAACCCGCATCCGAGCCCAAAGCGGAGGAGCAACAGAAGCCGTACGGCAAACGTTATTTTAAAAACAAAGACAGGGACAAGGACAAAGAAAATGCTCATCCGAAGAAGGAGTCCCAACCTGCACCCCAAACCGAACCGGTAGTGGAAAAGAGCGAAGGGGAACGAGTAAAAGAGGAACAGATGGCGTATGTGGCCAATTCGCAATACGATGGCACCGTCATGGCCGAAGGCGTGCTGGAAATCACCAGCGACAACTGCGGCTTCCTGCGTTCGTCGGACTATAACTACCTGACCTCCCCGGACGACATCTATGTCTCCATGTCACAAATCAAGTTGTTCGGCCTGAAGAATGGCGACACCGTGTATGGCGCCATCCGCCCGCCCAAGAGCGGCGAGAAATACTTCCCCCTGACGAAAGTGGAGAAAATCAACGGGTGCAACCCCGAGGACATCCGCGACCGTATCCCGTTCGACTACCTCACGCCGATGTTCCCGGATGAGAAGATCAACATCACCGGCCATCCGGGATGCAATCTCTCCACCCGCGTCATCGACCTTTTCGCCCCGATCGGCAAAGGACAGCGCGGACTGATCGTAGCCCAACCCAAAACGGGTAAGACGGTGTTGCTGAAGGATGTGGCCAACGCCATCGCCTACAACCACCCTGAAATCTACCTGATTATCCTGTTGATTGACGAACGTCCCGAAGAGGTTACCGACATGCAACGCAGCGTCAACGCGGAGGTGATCTCCTCCACGTTTGACGAGCCGGCGGAGCGGCACGTGAAGATCGCCAACATGGTGCTGGAGAAAGCCAAACGCATGGTGGAATGCGGCCACGATGTCTGCATCCTGCTCGACTCCATCACCCGTCTCGCACGCGCCTTCAACACGATGGCTCCGGCATCCGGCAAAGTGCTCTCCGGCGGCGTGGAGGCCAACGCGCTCCAAAAGCCAAAACGCTTCTTCGGTGCCGCCCGTAACGTGGAAAACGGCGGCTCCCTGACCATCATCTCCACCGCCCTGATTGACACCGGCTCCCGTATGGACGAGGTGATCTTCGAGGAATTCAAGGGCACAGGTAACATGGAATTGCAACTCGACCGCCGCCTCTCCAACAAGCGCATCTATCCGGCTGTTGACCTGGTGGCGTCCAGCACCCGTCGCGACGACCTGCTCCAAAAGCCCGAGACACTCCAGAAAGTGTGGATCCTGCGCAACCATCTGGCCGATATGACCACCATCGAAGCCATGACCTTCATCAAGGAGAACATGGAACACACCCGCAACAACGAAGAATTTCTCAATTCGATGAACGGTTAGACTATGAGGCGCATGCGTTACCTTCTGCTATTACTGTTTTTTTGCTCCGGTTTTCTTTTTGTAGATTGCCATAACAAATTATCAGCCAACAAGTTCAAAAATGTTGAGTTGGCACATGTGCTGCCCGCCGACAGCCTTCCCCCCAGCGATCCGCTGCGGGATAAGATGGACACGCTGGAAAAGTTCGCCAACTTGGTGGGCGAGCGCCTCAACGGCACCTTCATCATCGCCCGCCACGACACCGTGTGGGTGGAGCGCGCCTACGGATACCGGGAACTTTTCAAGGATCCTACCGGTTATGGCGATGTGACCTACAACGACCTGGCCGCCCGCAAGCGCGAAGAATCGAACAAGATAACACTCTCCACGCTGTTTGACCTCGCATCGGTATCCAAACAGTTCACGGCGGCGGCAGTGCTGAAGCTTTGTTCGGAGGAGAAACTGAACCTTACAGATTCACTCTATCACTTCTATCCGGATATACCTTATAAATATGTAACCATCCGGCAACTGCTCACGCACACATCGGGCATACCCGAGTATTTCAATTTCGACTTTGGCGTTTACGACACAACGATGTTCATCACCAACGAACAGCTGATGAAGGTGTTGGCTGTGCAGAAATATCCGATCATGTTCCGCCGTGGGGCGCAATTCAAGTACGTGAACACAAACTATGCCATCCTGGCGGCAATCGTGGCCCAAGTGTCGGAGATGCCTTTTGAGGAGTATGTACGGGAAAACCTATGGAAGCCCGCCGGCATGAAAGACACCCGCTTCTTCACGGAGATTGTGGGCCTTTATCCTTCAGAAAAAGAGACAGACTATCCCTTGGTTGAAAAGGGGCTGGAATATGTGGATGTGACTCCCATGGAGGAATACGCAGGAAAAGTGGCCCGCGGTCACTGGCGGAATGCTGCCCTGGCACCATACGACCGCCTGAACAGCATCCTCGGCGACAAGGGCGTCTATTCCAACGTGGAAGATATGGTGAAATGGACCAACGCCTTCTATATCAATGCGGAAATACTGCCCCGCGAGTGGGTGGACAAGGCCATTAAATGCCAGAATATCCTTTCCAATGGGAAAACACCTGCCGAAATGTACGGCTATGGCGTGCGCATGGAGGAAAAACCCGAACACGGCAAGGTTATCTATCATGGAGGTCTGTGGGACGGCTTCCACAACGTGTGGCTCTACCGCCCCTCCGACGGTCTGCAAATCATCTTCCTGAGCAACTACTACAACCGCGCCCATACGGGCCGCTGCGACCAACTGTTAGAAATCATTGACTTATAACTATAATGACGCTACCGAAAGCTAATTATCACACTCACAGCCTCTATTGCGACGGGAAGGAACCGCTGGAAGCGTATGTAAGAGCGGCGGAAGAACGACAATTCACGCAACTCGGCTTCTCGTCGCACGCGCCCGTCCCGTTTGAAAACGACTTCGGCATCACGCTGGACCAGATTCCAGCCTATTGCGCAGAGATCGACCGCCTGCAGCAGAATACCAACGTACAGCTTCTCAAATCGTTGGAGTGTGATTTCATTCCGGGTATGTCCACGCCGTTCCGCCAATTCAAGGAGCAATATCAGCTGGATTACATCATCGGCGGCGTGCATCTGGTGCGCCCGCCGCACCGCGAAGGCCTGTGGTTCATCGACGGTTCCAAACGCGAAATCTACGATGACGGCCTGCGTGACCTTTTCGACGGCGACGTGCGACGGGCCGTGACCACCTTTTGGGAACAGACCTTCGAAATGTTAGAGACCGAACAATTGGACGTGATTGCCCATTTTGACAAAATCAAGATGCATAACCAGCACCGTTTTTTCCAAGAGGATGAAAAATGGTATCGCATATTAGCCGACAAGGCATTACAACTAATTAAAAATCATGATATTGTAATAGAAATCAACACCCGTGGCATCTATAAGAAACGCTGCGATGCCTTCTATCCTTCCACGGAACTGCTGACCAAAGCCTGCAAAATGGATATTCCCGTCATCATCAGCAGCGATGCCCACAAGTCCGATGAACTGGACCTGCTCTTCCCAGAGGCCGTGGCCGAACTGCAGCGTTGCGGATTCGGGCACCGGGTCTCGTTTGATCCTGTGAAAAAAAGATTTGTGTAAGGTTTTCCGAAAAGAGATTCCCGATTCAGTGATGATAGGGCTCTCCGTGCAGGATGGTAAAGGCACGATAGAGCTGTTCGGCAAAAATCAATCGTGTCATAATGTGGGGAAAGGTGAGTTTGGACAAAGCCGCCTGCGCATTGCCACGGGCATACACCTCTTCCGAAAATCCGTAAGCTCCGCCGATGACAAACACCAACGTTTTAAGCCCGTTATTAGCCTGTTGCTGGACAAACTGGGCGAAGGCTTTGGATGTAAACTCCTTGCCACGCTCATCCAACAATACGACAAAATCACCCGGCTCGATTTTTTTCAACAACAATTCACCCTCTTTACGTTTCTGTTCATCCTGCGACAACGATTTGGTGTTTTTCAGATAAGGGATTGCTACCGGTTCGTAAACAGTATAGAACTGAATCTTCCGTGTGTATTGCCGAATAGCCTCGTCAAACACGTCCCCATCAGATTTTCCGATCCACATCAACTTGATTTTCATCGTTATTTAATGTCGTAATTATAATTGTCGTGTTATGGAACTGCAAAAGTAGTCAAATTCTCAAAACGAGAAAGAAATCAACAGATAAAAAAAGAGAATGACCACAGAAGTCATTCTCTTTTTTGTGTGTGGGAAGAATCTTAGAATGTATATTCCTTGTTCTTACGTGTTGACAGGTTTACAGTTTTACTGTTTCGTTCATGCTGCAAATGAGATCCACAACCTTGTTGGAGTAACCAATCTCGTTGTCGTACCAGGAAACCAGCTTCACGAAGTGCTCGTTCAGCATGATGCCGGCGGATGCATCGAAGATGGAGGTTCTCTTCTCGCCAAGGAAGTCGGTGGAGACAACAGCCTCTTCCGTGTAGCCAAGAATGCCTTTGAGCTCGTTTTCAGAAGCTTTCTTCACAGCAGCCTTGATATCGTCGTATGTGGCGGCCTTGCGGATCTTGCAAGTCAAGTCCACAACGGAAACGTCCACAGTGGGAACGCGGAACGACATGCCCGTGAGCTTGCCCTTGAGTTCGGGGATCACACGACCCACAGCCTTGGCGGCACCCGTAGAGGAGGGGATGATGTTGCCTAAGATGGAACGACCGCCACGCCAGTCCTTCTTGGAGGGACCGTCAACCGTCTTCTGAGTGGCCGTGGCAGCGTGAACGGTAGTCATAAGACCCTCTTCCAGACCGAAGTTGTCGTTGATGACCTTGGCCAGCGGAGCCAAGCAGTTGGTGGTGCAGGAAGCGTTGGACACGATGGGCTGACCGGCATATTCCTTGTTGTTCACGCCCATGACGAACATCGGGGTGTCGTCTTTGGAGGGAGCAGACATAACCACTCTCTTGGCACCAGCTTGAATGTGAGCAGAAGCAAGTTCACTGGTCAGGAACAGACCCGTGGATTCCACCACATAGTCGGCACCAACTTCGTTCCATTTCAAGTTGACGGGATCCTTTTCAGCGGTGACGCGGATCTTGTTTCCGTTCACAACCAACATGCCGTCTTCAACCTCAACAGTGCCGTTGAATTTTCCGTGCGTGGTATCATAACGCAACATGTAAGCCATGTAATCCACATCCAGCAAGTCGTTGATAGCCACAACTTGAACATTGTCTCTTTCGGTGGTAGCTCTGAAAACCAATCTACCGATACGACCGAAACCATTGATACCGATTTTAATTTTTTCCATAATTTGTTGTTTTATAATAGGATTAATTTTATAAGATTGCTGCAAAAAGAGCGTGCAAAAATACAATAATTATCGGAATTATACAAAACAATTTGGACAAGAGAAAAAAACCACTATTCGTATCTCAACGCGCTTATCGGATCCATGTTGGCAGCCTTCTTCGCGGGATACCAGCCGAAGAAGATACCGGTGAGAGCACAGACCAGGAACGAGCCCAAAATGGCCATCTCGCTCACCACGTATGGCATGTGCATCAACTTGGAGGCCACATACGCGATAACCAGCCCCAAAATGATGCCGATGATGCCTCCTATCAAGCTCAGGATCACACTTTCGCACAAGAACTGCAGCATGATGTCGCGGTTGTGCGCCCCGATGGCCATGCGCAAACCGATCTCTTTCGTTCTCTCTGTCACCGTGACATACATGATATTCATAATGCCAATACCGCCCACCACTAACGAGATGGAGGCGATAGCGGCCAACAGTGTGGTCATCAAACCCGTAACGGAACTGATGGTGGACACCAACTCCTCCTGCGTGCGGATGTCGAAGTCGTCCTCGGTACCGCTCTTGATGCCGTGGTTGCTACGCAGAATGTACGTGATTTCCGTGGCGGCCAATTCCGACTCCTCCTCGGAGGTGGCCGATGCGAATATCATATTGAAATAGGTGATGCCCAAAAAACGCTTCTGTATCGTAGTGTAGGGTGCCAGCACAATGTCATCCTGGTCGTCGCCCATGCCACTCTGGCCCTTGGAAGCCAACACACCGATAACCGTCATCGGAATGGAACCGAAACGGATGGACTTGCCTATGGGATCCTCGCCGTTGGTGAACAACTCTTTCACCACCGTCTGTCCGATGACACACACTTTGCTATAGCGTTTCACATCCTCATCGGTGAACATCACGCCCTCTTGCAACTCATATTTCCGGATGTCCAGATAGGTGGCGGACACGCCGTTGATGGAACAGCTGTGATTGTTGTTGCCGTAAATCAGCTGCTTGCTGGTGCTCACATTCGGCGAGACAGCCGCCACATAGCGGGTGTTTTTCGACAGCGACTCCAAATCCCTGTTGTCCAACGATTTTGATGATGACATTCCCATATCCACACCGCCTCTGCGCTGACGCGCGGGCATGATCATGATCATGTTGGAGCCCATGGAGGAGAGTTCGGATTTCACACTCTGCGTGGAGGCCTGCCCGATGCTGACCATGGCGATGACGGAGGCGATGCCGATGATGATGCCCAGCATGGTGAGCGCCGTCCGCATCTTGTTGCGGAACAGGGATTGTATGGCTATTTTGATAAGGTTTCCGATATTCATGACTAATCTTCTTTTTGAAGGTTGATGGCGGCCAGCGCCTCTGCTGCCGACTGTGTGTCAATAGGCGCGTCTTCAATAATCTGTCCGTCGCGCAGCTTGATTTTACGCGTGGTGAAAGTGGCAATGTCGGGCTCGTGCGTGACGAACGCGATGGTCTTGCCCTGTTCGTGCAGGTCCTGAAACAGGCTCATGATCTCATAGGAGGTTCGCGTGTCGAGGTTGCCGGTGGCCTCGTCGGCCAAGAGGATGACGGGGTCGTTGACAAGGGCGCGTGCGATGGCCACACGCTGCTGCTGACCGCCGGAAAGCTGGTTGGGCATGTGCTCCAGACGATGCTCCAGACCCACTAACTTGAGGGCCGCCTCCGCACGCTCGCGCCGCTCCTTGGCCGGCACATCATTGTTATAGAACAACGGCAACTCCACATTCTCGATGGCCGTAGTGCGTGCCAGCAGATTATAGTTTTGAAAAACAAAACCGATCTTCCGGTTGCGCAAAGTGGACAACTCGTTTTTGCTCAGACTTTTAATAGAAACCCCGTCAATGATATAATCACCGGCACTGGGTGTATCCAAACAACCCAGGATGTTGAGCAACGTGGACTTGCCCGAGCCACTCGTGCCCATAATGCTCACGAACTCGCCTTCCGTGATAGTGAACGACACGCCCCGCAAGGCGTGTACATCCTCGCTGCCCACGCGAAATACGCGCTCTAACTTCTCCACTTTCAATATGTCTTTTGCCATAACTATCTCTTCTTTCGCTCCGGTCTGCCCGGCATAAACGGATTGTTAGCCCCCTCTTTGCCTTTGCCCGACGGCATACCCTCCATGGCTTCGCTGACACTGGTCACCACCTCTTCTCCGTCGCGCAAACCATCGGTTATCAATGTTTTAACCCCATTGTTCAACCCCACCCCCACACTTCTCTGCTCATAGCTTTTCTCGCCTTTCTTCACCCAAATGGTCTTTCTGGTAATGTCCTTCAGTCCCTGGGCCAACTCCTCATTGTTTTTGTATAAAAGCTGGAATGAATATCCTTTTTTCTCAAATTGTTTCATTATTGTAGGATCAATAGTGGAATACAAAGCCGTCATTGGGATGCAGATGCCGCTCTCCTTCTTGGTGGTGATGGTCACGCTGGCGGTCATGCCGGGGAAAAGCTTGGTTTCCGGATTGGGTGCATTGATGATGACCGTGTAGGTGACCACGTTGGCGGTGACGGTCGGGTTGATACGCACCTCCTTGACAGTGCCGCTGAAGACATCGTCCGGGAAGGCGTCCACGGTGAACGTCACGGGCTGGCCGGCCTTCACCTCGCCGATGTCAGCCTCATCCACCTTGGCCTCCACCTGCATCTGCGTCAGGTCGTTGGCAATGGTGAACAGGGTGGGCGTGTTGAACGAGGAGGCCACCGTCTGGCCCTCCTCCACGGCCTTGTCCATGATCACGCCGTCAATGGGCGAGTAGATGGTGGCATATGACAGGTTGGTTTGCGCACGCGACAAGTCCGACTGGGCCGTCTTCAGCTGGTTCTTGGCCAGATTCAAGGAGTTGACCGCCGACTCGTACGCTTCTTGTGTGGCGGCCTTGTTGTCGTACAATGCCTTCACACGGTCAAACTGCTGTTGTGCCAGCGTCAGATTGCTTTGGGCGTTCGACACGCTGGTCTTCGCCTGCGTGAGTTGCTCGTTGAGGTTGGAGCGGTCCAACTCGGCCAACAGCTGGCCCTTTTTCACTACAGAGTTGAAATCCACGTAGATGCGCTCCACAATACCAGACACCTGAGTACCCACATCCACCTTATAGACGGGTTGCAGCTCGCCGGTGGCCGTCACCGTCACCTCGATGCTGTCGATGGCGCTCCGCATCGTGTTGATCTGCATCTCGGTATGCTTGCCTTTCTTATGCGCAAAAAACATGATCACCGCAATCAACACAACCGCCGCGATGATGATTATCCATATTGCCTTTTTTGATAGTTTTGATGACATATTTTTGTAGTTTGTTAATATTGGACTTTTTATACTTTATCACTTCCCCACTCTCATCCTCACAACTTCACCGGCAACCCCATCATCACATCCAGAATCTTGCGTTCCAGCACGAAAGAGTATTTGGCCTGCATGTATTTGTTGAGCTGATTGAGGTAGTTGGTCTGCTGCTGGATAAGGTCCACCGCCGTGACGGAACCGTACTTGAACTTGACGCTGTAGGCGTTGTAGTTGGCCTCGTAGGCATCCTTCTGCGCCTCAGCCACGCGATAGTCATTCTGCGCGGAAAGCACATCAAGATAATACTGCTGCAGTTCACGCCCCACCTGATATTCAGTTTCCTTCTGGCTCAACTCGGCCTGCTGCACACGAAGTTCGGCAAGCTGTACATTATGGCGCACAGAGCTCCTCTGATATATGGGAATGCTGAGGTTGAGCCCGATGTTTTCACCCAAACCATGCCAGAGTTGCGTACCCCAACTCAGATTTTCGGACAGATTGTTGTTGTTATAGCCCGTGCTGATACCGGCGTTGAGCGACAGGCTCGGATAATAGTTGGCCTTCCTCAGCTTCACATCGTACTGAGCATCGGTGACGTCGTTCTCTTTCAGCTTCAGTTCCGGGAGGTAGTTCATCGATTTGGTCATCATCTCCTGCATTTGCGGGACCTCCAGATTTTTGAAGAGCGTGGCGCTGTCGGGACGCACAATATGGATGTCAGCATTGGGATTGATGGCTAACAAATTCTTAAGGGTGAGGTAGTTGTTTTGGATGTTGATTTTGGTGTTTTCAATATTGTAAAGGTCGGAGGTGTGCTGGGCCTGCAGCATCTTGTACTCGCTTTCCAGAATTTTGCCCACCTTGAACTGCTGTTCGCCCTGCTCCATCTGCTCCTTGCTGCTCTTCAACACTTCCTGCTGATACTCCAGCAGATCCTCATTCATCATGATGTTCAAAAAAGCTTGGATGATGGAAACACGGATGTTGTTTTTCTTTTGTTCCAGTTCCAATTCCGACTGTTCCACTTGCAACTTGCTTTGTTTTATGGAATTATAATTGCTGAGGCCGTTAAACAGCGTCATCCCCGCACTGATGCCGTAGTTGCCGTTCCAAGAAACCGACTTTTGGTAATGGTTGGTGCCCAAACCTTGGGAAACGGATGCGGAAACAGACGGAGCGATGTTCTCCTTGGCCTGCTTGAGATTGATTTCCGAAGATTGGATGTTCAAGCCATACGTCTGGAGCGTGTAATTGTTCTCCTCGGCATACCGGATACACTCTTCCAAAGAAAACCGCATCGGATTCGAAGTCGTTGATGTAGAATTATTTTGGGAAAAGGAGAATGGTATCAATCCCAGTAAAAGAATGTTTAATATAAAAATGTTTTTCATCTTTGAAAAAAAAGAAAAAAGATTAAATATTTGGACCAAGGTTTAAAAGACGATGATTTTTTTCATCATAATATTTCTTCATATAAGGCTTGATTTTTAAACAAAAAAATCTTTCTTTTGCATACTAAAAATGAGAAAAAAAGGTTTTACCAAATCGTTCGGAATTGGGATGTCGGAAAGATGTCAAGTACCAATGACACATATAATTACAGCCAACATGTAACAATGGCACTTGAAACTACGACTACCATTGGTCTTTGTTTGGATTTTATGCCTTTGATATAATTGTGCTTGATATGAGAAAAGTCTGTTTTGTATTGTCTGTTTTGCTGATTTTATGTTCAGCCTGTCATAAAAAAGAAAAAGTAGCCACGCCCACGCTCACCAAAACGCAGGAAACGAAGGTCAAGGAGGTGAAAGTTAGCATCAAGCGGTATGAGCAGGCGCTTTTCGAATTGGATGCCAACAAATTGGCCGAAGGGATGGAATCGCTTTACGGTCAATATCCCGACAACCTCGTCTCCAACGGATGCTGGAAGAACCCGCAGATGATAGCCGCCCTGAAGGGTTATCTTTCCGACCCCACTATCCGGGATTTGTACAAGGAGGTGCAGAAGCAGTACCCTAACACCGACGACCTCAACCGCGAGCTCACCGCCGCTTTCAAACAGTACCTCAAGCACTTTCCCGATGCCGTCATTCCCAATGTCTATACGTTGATTCCCGGTATGGATTTTTCCACCCCAGCTGTGTTCGGCTATGAGGACAACCTGTTTATCTGCTTAGACATGTATTTAGGCAAGGACTGCAAATATTACGCATTGGCCGGGATGCCGAAGTTCATCGCTGCCCGCTGCGACCGGAAATACATGGCCACCGACTGCTTCTCACAGGGAATATGCTACCGTCATCTGCCCGACAAAACGCCCGTTTCCGCGTTGGACAACATGATTGAGGCCGGCAAAAAACTCTTTTTCACCCAAACCATCTTCCCGGAAAAAGCGGAGAAAGACATCATCAAATACAGTGAAGATCATTACCAATGGGCGAAAAAGCATGAGGCCGCCGTATGGCAGTATCTGATAGAGAAAAACATGCTTTACTCCAAGGATGAGGATGTCATCCGCCGGCTGATTGACGAGACCCCGTTCACCCGCGACTTCGGCAATGACTCGCCCGGCAGGATGGGCTGCTACATGGGCTGGCGCATCGTGCAAAGTTACATGCAGAACCATCCGGAAACCACCCTTGCCGAGCTAATGGCGAACACCAAATCGCAGGAAATACTAACCAATTCCGGGTACAAACCAAAATTTTAAGACGCCCTACCACAGAGATTATTTTTGTATCTTTGCCCGCGTCTTTTCAATGTTGAAAAACCTAAATCTTTCTTATTATGAAAAAGCATCTTGTAATTCTAACTCTCTTGTTCTCAGTTTGTTTTGGCTTAAAAGCCCAAAACTGCGATGCTCCAACTAACGTAACGGTCACAGGCACCAGCGACCATTCCACACATATCACATGGAATTATCCGGGTTCTTCCTCCCGACTGTTGTTATACAACAACGCCAACTTCATCAACCTGCCTGGGGAGGGTTATCAGGGTGCGGATGTGAGCAGCCTGTATGCCGGGCAATCCTCATTGGGTAAAAACGCCACGTCGCCGGGATTCGCCATCGCCGACGACTTCACGCTGACGCAGGATGCCCAAATCACCTCCATCGACTTTTTCGCCTACGTGGAAAACGCGTCCATCACCAGCTCGCCCATCACGTATGTACTGGTGAAGTTCTACAACCAGTTGCCTGTCAACAGCCAGACAACGCCGGTGTGGACCTCCACGCAGCAGGCCCCGATCTCCTGCGATTGGACAGGGGCCTACCGCACAGAAGACATCATCTACTATACGAACCATCACCTGGACAACATCCGGCCTATCTTCCAGGTCAAGGCCAACGTGAACGCCAGCCTGCCTGCCGGTCATTACTGGGTGTCGGTATCTTTTGTCGGGGCCAACACCAACGAAGTGTATGGAATCCCCTTGGTGGATGCCAACCACGTGACCACTGGCGACGCCCTTACCTTCAATTCCACAGACGGCACCTGGGGCCCTTGGACAGATGACGCCTCCCACGAGCAGATGGGTATGCCTATGCGCATTTTCGGCTATTTCGCCAATGACGGCCTTACAGGCTTCAATGTCTATCGTAATGGCACACAGGTGAATACACAATTGGTAGAAACGCCCTACTACGATGATGTGGACACCAGCATGACGGCCCTGACCCAATACTGCTACACGGTGAAAGCCGTTTATTCATCTTGCACATCCCCTGCATCGGCCAGCGGCTGCGGCAGTACCACAGCCGACCCGTGCTTCGTTTCCACGCTGCCCTATACGGAGAACTTCGACGACTATGGCTATGGCGACAATGTCTTTCCCAACTGCTGGCGCGGGCTTACCAGTTTTTTGGGTAGTGTCAATCTGCCTTGCATCCAACCGCCAACCGCTGCCACATCCTATGCGTTGAGGCTTTATGCCAGCTCGGTAGAACAGAACTATGCGGTGGCTCCGAAAATCAACACGCAGGATGTGCAACTCAGCGACATCGTAATGTATTTCAAAGCCTACAAGACTTCGGGCAATGCCTCCGCCCAGTTGGTGGTAGGCTCCGTAACCGACCCTGACGACTACTTTTCCTTTTCCCCCATCGACACCATCACGCCATCGGCAACCGGCGTTTTCGAGGATTTCTACTATGAGCTGTCGCAATACACCGGATTGAGCGACTATATCGCCTTCCGGGCTTTAAACGCCCCCATTTTCATTGATGAATTCAATTTCTTACCCGTGGCCTGCATGCACCCGTCCAACCTCAGCATTGCGGAGGTGGGTTCAGATTATGTCACAATAGGCTGGCACGCCTTCCAGGGCACAGCCCCATTCACTGTCCAGTACAAGCAATCCTCGGAGGGCGGCTGGAACACGGTGACCGGCGTTTTGGATACGACCTTCACCATTTACGGTCTGTCGGTGTTGGAAAACTATTCGTTTGATGTCATCGTCCGCTCCGAGTGCGCCACCGCCGACAACAGCATCTCCAAAACCTTTACTTTCTCGACTACCTGCCAGGTGTCAAGCGTGCCCTATATGGAGAATTTCGACGACTTCTACGCTCCGGCCAATGCGGGGTTTGTCGTCCCTGACTGCTGGTCGAAAGCCAATTCCGGCGGCGACAACTACGGTTATCCATACGTAGGCACATCCGGACAGGCCAACAGTTACTCTTTGCGGAGAAACCTCTGTTTCCAGAGCAAGCCTATCGGACAAACGGGCCAAGGCAACAATTTCGCTGTACTACCCACACTGGATGCACCCCTCAGCACCCTGACGCTGCGATTCTATTGTTATACCAGTTTAGCCGACAATCTAAGTACAATGGCGGTAGGTATTGTGACCAACATCACCGACAAGACCTCCATCATGAACAGTTTCACCCCCATCGATACAGTCCATTTCCTGAAAGGTGGTCATTTCTATGAGGTTCCTCTTTCCAACTATTATGGTACCGGCCATCTTGCCTTGGTGGGCTTGAAAATCGATTCGTTAACCAATAATTTCTGTGTGGACAATGTGGAGGTTTATCCCAGCACTTATACCTGTTATCATCCTGAAAATATCCGCTATGTGGGCGGCACACCCACTTCCATCAAGGTTTGTTGGACCCCCTGGAATACAGCTTCCACCTCCTATACGTTAGCTTACAAATCGGTGGATGACTATGTATGGACGGAAATCCCCAACCTCACCGATACATTCTATAATGTGATAGGTCTGCTTGACGGCACCCAATATGAGTTCAAGGTAAAAGCCCATTGCCAGGGCGGCAGCAGTGCCTACTCTTTTGCGGAGAAATTCAAAACCCGCTGTTTCAATTCTGTCTTTATCCCTTATAGTAATGACTTTGAAGGGGATAATCCACTGGAATGCTGGTCCATCATCTCCAAACTCTACACGGCTCCCGGCATAAACAGCACCTCCTCGCAAAGTCACTCTACAAGCCACAACTTGAATATCCCCTGCAATTACACGTGGGTAGCTACACCGGCCATCGCGGCTCCTATCCAGGATCTGACCATGAGTTTCTATGCGGCCCGCTCCTCTTCCGCATCTTATTGCGGCGATTTGGAAATTGGTGTCTCCAACGATCCTATGGACACCTCCGATTTCGAATGGGTATCCACCATAAATGTTGCTGCTACCAACACCTATTATCTTGAAGAGGTCAATTTTTCCGGCGTGTCCAATATGGGAACAAACAAGTATATTGTCTTCCGCATCCGCCATGCAGCCGCCAGCGGCAACTGGCGCGTGGATGACGTGGACATCTACTATTCCACCCCCTGTGCCACTCCGACACAGCTGACCGTCCTCAGCACTACGGACCAGACGGCTTCCCTCTATTGGCACAATGACCCGAATATGATCTCCTGCGATCTGATGTATAAATCCAAATTCGACAGAGACTGGACCATCATTTCCAACATCACTGACAGTCTTTATACACTTACCGGGCTGGTTTTCAACACGCAATACACTGTTCAGGTGCGCACCACCTGCAGTACCGGCATTAGCCGTATCAGCAACTCCGTCACCTTTACAACCCCTTGCGGCCTCATCACTAATCTGCCTTACAACCACAACTTTGACAGCGATGTCACCGATGATGCCCCCAACTGCTGGACTACGAATACCACAGGTACCAGCACCTCCTACATACCAACTGTGAAGACCAACTATCACCATTCAGGAAGCAAAGCGTTGTATTTGCGTAAAGGCTCCAATAACAACAATATCGGCTGGGCCGTACTACCGGAGTTAGACACCACCCTCAACGTTTCCGACCTGCAAGTCTCCTTCTACCATCTGATGCCGAATGGGACCAATTACAATCTGATGATTGGCACGATGTCCGACCCCGATGATTTCGACACGTTCACGCCGTGGGATACCGCCGCATGGCCGCATTATGGCGAATGGCAGTATCACATCACCCGCTTCAACGGGAACACGACCGGTGACGGCTACATTGCCTTTGCCGCCGGACCTTACAACTCTTCCATGATGTATATAGATGATATTTTGGTGGAACGTATCCCCACCTGCTTCAAACCGCTAGCTGTCAAAATCGCCGACATGGGCAACACCTGGTTTGACGTGAGCTGGACCCGAGGCGGCAACGAACAGCAGTGGAAGGTGGCGTTCAAAGCTCAAAACGATTTGGTGTGGTCATACATCACCGTCAACGACACCGTCTGCCACGTTACGGGCCTGACAAGCGGTACTAAATACATTTACAAGGTCTGTTCAGTATGCTCCCCCACCGATGAGAGCGAGTATTCCGATGAGCAAACCACCACCACCTACTGCGATCCCATCTCCCAACTTCCTTACATTGAAAACTTTGACACCTACGGAACCACCGGCTCGCCATTCCCCACCTGCTGGATCCGGAACAACACCGTCAACTTGTCCACCAAACCGTACATTTCCACCTCTCACTTTTCCAGTCCGGGAGGTTTGTATATAACGGTAAACACGAACCAACATGTTATTGTTTGCCCGCCAGCGCTGGATTCCACCATCAATATGAATGATGTGAAAGTCTCTTTTAAAATGAGAGAGAGTTTCTATTCAAACTTCTACCTTATTTTCGGCATCACCGAAAATCCGCAGAATCTGAGTGCTTTTGTGCCCCTTGACACGATTTATCCCATGTATGGCACTTCGGACAACTGGTCGGATGTGGTGTTGTATCTCTCCGACTACAACTTGCCGGCTGGCCGGTACATTGCCCTGAAGAAAACGTTCGTCTCCAGCGGCACGAACAGCAGCTATGTGTATATCGACAACTTCTCCATCAACACCACGGTCTGTTCGGCTCCGCAAAACATAGCCGTCACCAATGTGGGTTCCGACTGGAGCGATGTTTCCTGGCCAGCGACCCCGTTAGTGCAGGAGTGGGAGTATGTGTATGGTCCTGTCGGCTTCGATCCCGAAGATTCCGTTCCGCACATCATCGACACCAACATCGCACACATTGCGGGTATTGGCGGCGATGTCCATTACGAATTCTACGTGCGCAACATCTGCCCGAATGGCGATCCCTCCGACTGGTCTCTGTCCACCCTCCTTTACACGAGCTGCCAGCCCGTCACGTCCATTCCCTACTATGAGGATTTCGACAGCTATGGCACACGTCCCACCTACAACCATTCTGTATTCCCGAACTGCTGGACCAAGACTGGCAACGCCAACACGCACTTGTCCGACTTGAGCCTGCAATACTATTACAGCTGGCCGGGGGCCATGGCCATCAGACGCACGTTTGACAAATATGTTTACCTGTCTCTGCCGGAAATCACCGACACCATCGCCTACCTGCAGCTTTCCTTCCTCGGAAAATTCAATACGGCGGACGGCTTCGTGGATATCGGTGTGATGACTAACCCGATGGATACGAGCACCTTCACGTTAGTGGAGTCTGTCCACGCCCGCTCCACGGTCTGGAACGAGTTCACCGTGCCGTTGACCTCATATGTTGGCACCGGTCACTACATCACATTCCGCTCCAAGGGATCTCCCGGCTATGACTTCTATATCGATAACCTGTTGGTGGACAATGCACCTGTGTGCGTGAAGCCGGTGAACCCCTCCATTTCCAATATCCAGCTCCACTCCGTGCAGATGGGCTGGACACCGGGCCGTTTGGAGACCAGCTGGCAGGTTGCCTATGGTCCGCAGGGATTCCATCCCGATGCGCCGGGCACCAGCACGTACGTCACCACAACGGAGAATCCCGTCACCATCACGGGCCTCGCCGACGGCACTTTCTATGACATATACGTGCGTTCCGCCTGCGCCGACAGCGTGTATAGCGAGTGGTCGTCCGTGAACTCCTTCCGCACCCGTTGCGTCTCCATTGACTCCGTACCCTACTACGAGAGCTTTGACAGTTACGGCACCGGAAGCAACTACAACTACGTGAACACCTACCCCACCTGTTGGGACAAGATGACCAACAGCTCGCGAGAGAACAACCACATCAACTGGTACCCGTACCTCAGCACGTTCACCCATGCCGATGGCAACGCCTCCTTGTATTTCTACACGACTGGTGGCCAATATTGCATCGGTTCCATGCCACCTGTGGGCGACAACCTCTCCATAGACAGTCTGCAGGTTATTTTCAAAATCAAGGGCAGCAGCAACACAGGCTCTTTCCAAGTAGGTGTGATGACCAACCCAGAAGACACGAGCACCTTCACCCTTGTGCAGACCGTAACGATGAGCGGAAACGGATGGAATGAAATCACCGTCCCGTTCAACAACTATACCGGCACTGGCAAATATATCGCCTTCAAGATGGTGAATACCTCCTCTGGCAGCAGCAACTACTTCTCTTGTTTCATCGACGCCCTCTCACTGGTACGCATTCCCACCTGTATTGAGCCGCTATTCATCGAATCTATCGGACAAACAGAAGGCAGTATCACACTGTCATGGTTTGATACCGTAAGCACACAGGACCACTGGCAGATAGCCTACGGACCGAGCGGCTTCGACCTGGATATGGCCCCCAATCTCATCATTGCGGACACCGTGCCCTTCACCATCACCGGCTTGGCGGAAGGCGTGGACTACGATTTCTACCTGAGAACTTATTGCTCGGCTGACGACCAAAGTTTCTGGATGGCGCCCATCACCGTGCGTACCGCCTGCTCTTCTGCCAAACCGCTGCCTTACATTGAGAATTTCGATTCATACCAAGGCACCAGCTTGAACAGCGACGGCACCGTTCCCGGTTGCTGGTTCGCCTATAAGACGAACAGCACCCTCAAACTGCCTCATATCGTGAATCAGAACTTCAACTACACCTATCCGAATGCCCTGATGATGACGGCCAATGTCAATGGCGCCAGCACATATGTCGTCCTGCCCGAATTCTTGGATTCCCTGAACCGTCTCAACATCACCTTCTGGAAGCGCATGTACAATGTGGACAGCACCGCCATGTTGACGGTAGGTTACATGACGGACAACATGGACTATACCACCTTCGTGCCGTTGAAGACCGTCACCAATGTGCATGACATCAGCGGTGCCTTCGATACGGTCAAGTTCTACACCTTCCAGAATGTCCCGGCGCATGGCTATATCGCTTTCCGCTTCAGCACAAATTACCCCGGCCAATCGCAGTGCGGTATTGACAATGTTCTGGTCACCAATACCGATGTGATTGACTGTCAAACTCCCACCAATCTGACCGTCACCAATATCGGATACACCTCTGCCACCTTTAGCTGGACACCCGGCGGCGACGAAGACTATTGGTATCTTGAAATCTGGCCGGCGGAAGATCCGGATCCCATCATTTCCGGCATCGGCACGAGTTATACCTCCATTAATCTGAACAATCTGGCGACAAACACCGAATATGTCGTACGTGTGAAGGCCCTCTGCTACGGACAATGGGAGAGCGATCCCACCGACACCATCCATTTCCGCACCCTCAGCGATGACACGTTAGGTGTTGCCGGTTTTGCAAGATTCATTTCCTTGTATCCCAACCCGACCAACGGCCAATTCACCATTCACAACAGCCAATCCACCATTCACAACGTGGATGTTTATGACGTGTATGGCAAGCTATTGAAATCGGTGGAAGTGAATAGTGACCAGACCCGCCTCGACATGACGCCTTATGCCGACGGCATCTATTTCATCCGCATTGAAACCGAAAAGGGCATTGTAACGAAGCGGTTAGTGAAGAAATAAGCAACACGCAAGAACAAAAACAAAAGGAGTCGATGCTGGAAGGTGTCGGCTCCTTTTTTTTGATGGGGGAGGGGGGGGAGAGTTGAGAGTTTAGAGATTAGAGTTGAGAGGATGTAGGGAGTTAAGGAGTTAAGACCAGTGATCAGTGAATAGTGAATAGTGACAAACGGTCAACCTTATTCAGGCATTAACACAAAAGCCAATGGCTAACGGCCAACGGCTAATAGCCAGAGACCAGTGATCAGTGATCAGTGATTAGTGATCAGAGAACCAAGAACTAAGAACTAAAAGCTAATGGCTAACGGCCAACGGCTAAAAGCTTAATTTCTTAACTACTTAACTTCTTAACTCAAAAAAATTCGTATCTTTACCGCCGAAAAAATTTATCAACCTTAAAATTCAATCATGAAGAAAAAGATCTTTATTTCTCTCGGTTTTTTAATGATGTCCATTCTCCCTGTTTTCGCGCAAAACAGCCATTGGGAGTATCAAGGTGTCCCTACCACAAGTGCTGTTACGGTAGTGCATTCGAACGGTGTTGCCTATTTGTTTCAATCGGACGGTGGGAACCTGTATGTTCAAGAATTGGATCCGAACACCATGCAATCGCTCCCTCCAAGTTCAAACAATGCAATGTCTTTGCCAATACTACCATTATATATTCAGGGTGCTTATGAGGATTTTAGTGGTAACATTGTTATTTACGGGAATTTAGGTCTCAATCCTGCGGCTGCCCAATATGATGTTAGTACTCATCAGATTATGAATGTTTTCTTAGATGCAAATCACACATACGACAGTTTTATTAATGGTTGTTCCGGAAATGATATTAATGGAATCATGGTCGATGTGTTCGTATTAGAGAATCAAGGAATTCTCATTGGTACAGATTGGAGCGGCAATGACTTTAATTCAACGGTGTCGAATCCTATTGGATACTTTTCGGATGTTCTTTGGGACCCTTTCAATTCGTGTTTTGCCGTGACTGGATACGGCGGTTCTAACATTGCAAATCCTCAATTGTTTCTGATTGGTATGGAATATGATGTTTTTTCTGGTTTTCAAATTACAACCAATCCTCTTGCTTGGGATTTGTCAAATCAGACATTCTCTTTTGCGGAATATAGAACATGTTTGGAAATTCTTCCTAATGGGGATTTTGTTGTGGGCCAAAGTCTTAGAGAAGGACAATATGATTGGATATGGCTCACCACCACAAATGGATATACGGGAACAATCAATTCTGCAGTTTTTCGGATGCCCTCCCATAAACTAATGGTATTGGATATGAAACACAATGAAGATATTGGCCAACTCGTCTTACTCGGAAAGATAGTTCATTCGTGTGGCACAATTCATTTTTTAGCACAAGTGGACCCCTATGCTCTGTCAAGCATGGTGGCGGCACAGGTGACGGGCATCAAACCTCTCAATATTTGTCTGTTCAATCCCAGTGGTTTAAGTTCTAATGCTGTTGCATTACAGAAGTTGGAAATAAATCCTTATCCTTGTGCCAGAATTCTCGCCACGGGCACTTATGCGAACAATGAAACATACGTAACAGAGACATACGACCTCGCAAATAGTTCTTGTGATTTGATTTTCTACCCATTAGATGTGCCCTTGATTCCGAATATTGGGAATGTGTCTTGTAATTTTTCTCAGATAAATCTCAATCCATTACCTGCACCGTTATTCCCGGCCTATCTTTATATATATGAAAATTGGTCTTGTCAGGACCCAATGCCCTGTTCGAAGCAGCTTCAGGAAAAATCGATTCTGCTACCATCAGACAGCGCAATAGTTGATTGGATGGAAAACGGGCTACTGGAATTTTCAGGATTTACAGGAGAAATCACTTACAAGGTTTATAATATGTTAGGGGAATGTGTGGCGGTTGGGAATACAGTTAATGGGGCGAAAGGTTTGCTTCTTACTGCCAGAGGATTATACGTAATTACGGCAGAAGACCAATACGGTCATTCAGCCACAAAAAAATTCATCTATTTAAACAAATAGCTAATAAATAAAGCAATGAGGAGAATTGTATTTTTTATGGGATTTCTTCTCCTTACTATTGTGTCCACCGCCCAAGAGGAATACCTCAAAGGCCGGGAATTCTGGACCACATCCATATCTCGTTTTTTATATATTCAAAACGATACTTGTTTGCTGTATATTATGGGCGATACAGCAAGTACTGGTTATGTGGAGAATCCCAATACGGGTTTTTATACGACATTCTCTGTCACACCCGGAGTTACAACAGAGGTGAAAATACCACGTTCCGACCTGTGTATGTCGCTTCCGAATTATTGGACGAATCAGGATTTTGACACCGTACTTCCTATAGGTGTTCATATTGTCACTGACAGACCCGTTTGTGTTGTACAACTTACAAAACATAATGATTGGGTAGTACGCAAGGATATTGTTAAGCCGTTGTCCTTGCAGAGCAAAATCTCACTTCATTTGGTAAATGGTTGCTTTATGTGGACGGACGATTGTGCTCACGTTTACCCTTTTCATGTGATGGCTACAGAGGACAGCACCTTCGTTTCTATTTATAAGAACAACACAGACGTTTCTCATCGTCTTCTTCAAAAAGGGGAAATATTAACATACAGGTCCTGTCGAGACTTTTTGTCAATACAAGACAGTGGATATGTATATACTATTATGAGTGACTGCAAGCCTATATGTCCGTTCTTTTCTGTGGGTTATTCGGGGGCAATTAATGATCCCTATATCCTTGATTGCTATTACAAAAATGCAGAATATTATCTTACCAAACGATATGCCAACAATAGACTTATAAAAAAATTAAGCTGGACTTTACCAATTGATTTGGGACCAGTGGAAATTTACGATGGGATAAACGCTGTAAGGCTGTGGAATCATACACAAGGAATTATTAAACTAAATCAGAATTCCTCCGGATACGGATTTTTCCGATTCTTGTCAAATACATGTACGAGTTATTATCCGAATAGTGGAGTATCATGTAATACAACTAATAGTATCGATCTCGATGCTTTAAAACATCCTTCTCCCACCAACTACTTCGTCCGTTCTTGCTGGATCCCCACCTCCACCAACGAGATGCCCGACGACACCAACTACGCCGACCTGCTCATATACGTGCATGAGGACGGCCTCCTCTCCACCACCCTCAACGGGCAGCCCGTCCCCGCCTCCGCCTTCGACTCCTTCCCCTACACCAACCGCGAGTACTGGGTGGCACAGTTCGCCTACTACAACCAAGACATTCCGCCTTATTTCAAAATAGAGAACCCCCACGGCTTTCACGCCGACCTCGACGAGATTGCCTACCATTCCATTCCAACCGCTCCAGTGGAACCTCCGAGGATAACGGTGAGTTCTATTACACAGACATCATCGGGTGTGGCCTACGAAGACCTCGACTTCGCGCACAACAACCTCTCGCCCCACGATTCGGCCACCGTCTATCGGTGCGTGGGCGACACGCTGCTCCTGGATGCCAACACGCAGTGGGACTCCATCCCCTGCCTCTGGACCCTGGACGGCACGGACTACCCCGACATGCCCATTGTGGCGGTGCCGCTCTTGGACACGGGCCTGCGGGTGGCTCGCCTCGTCCTCTACGGCAACCCCGACTGCCCCGACACCATCACCACCTTCGTGCAAGTGCTGCCTCCGCCGGTGCTGCCCCTGCATTCCGATACCACCCTCTGCCGTGGCACACAGCTCTCCGCATGGGACGAGAACGCCATCCTCTACCGCTGGAGCAACGGGGCCGCCACGCCCTCCGTCACCATCGACACGGCGGGCTTCTACTCTGTGACCGTCACCAACCGCGGATGCACGGCCCACTCCGACAGCGTGCTCGTGGACCTGTTCCCGCAGTCGGCCGTGGACTTCGGCGCCGACACCGCGCTTTGCTCCATGGCCACGCTCATTCTGGACGCGGGACAGCCGCACCCAGCCTCCTATCTCTGGCACAACGGCTCCACCAACCGCACCTACACCGTATATCAGGACGGCACCTACTGGGTGGTGGTCACCGACCACTGCACGGGCGTGAGCGACACCATAGCGGTGGAGTACCTGGAGGACTTCGACATAGAGCTGGGCAACGACACGACCCTGTGCACGGGCGAGGAACTGCGGTTGTCGGCCTACGTGCCGGGCGCGCAGTACCGCTGGCAGGACGGGAGCGCGCAGCCCGAATACGTGGTGCGCCACGAGGGCGAGTACAGCGTGAGCGTGCAAAACGCCTGCTTCAGCCACGGCGACCGGATCTACGTCAGTTACGGCGACTGCGAACCGGAGTTCCGTATGCCCACGGCGTTCACCCCCGACGGCGACGGCCTCAACGACCGCCTGCTGCCGGTGTTCGAACACCCCGAGCAGGTGAAGGATTTCCGGATGATCGTTTTCGACCGCTGGGGCGCAATCCTGTTCGTGACGCGCGACCCCAACGAGGGCTGGGGCGGATCGGGCGCGCCCACAGGACTGTATGTGGTGGAGATACGCTACTCGGGCCCCGACGGCTTTGAAGAAACCGTGCGCGGCACGGTGACGTTGGTGAGGTGAACAAAGACCAGTAGTCAGTGAATAGTGATCAGGGAATAGGGACTATTGAACAGGGACAAGTGACAGCGTTTCCCACATTGCCCTATAATTATTAACTGTTAATTATTAATTGTTAATTGTCTCCTGTTTACTTTTTTCGTATCTTTACCGCCGAAAAAATTTATCAACCTTAAAATTCAATCATGAAGAAAAAGATCTTTATTTATCTCGGTTTTTTAATGATGTCCATCCTTCCTGTTTTCGCGCAAAACAGCCATTGGGAGTATCAAGGTATCCCTGCCACAAGTGCTGTTACGGTAGTGCATTCGAATGGTGTTGCCTATTTGTTTCAATCGGACGGTGGCCGTGTTTATGTTACAGAATTGGATCCTACGTATATGACAGTAATGAATCCGAGTAACTATCAAAGTATTCAAAATGTGGTTTTACAAGGTGGTTATGAGGATATTAAAGGTGATATTGTAATATACGGAAGCATGGGTGATTATCCTGTTGCAGCTCTATATGATGTAATTACTCAACAGATCACAAATGTTTTTTATGATTTAAATCATCAATATGATTATTTTATTAACGGGTGTTGTGGGTATGATATTAATGGACAGATAGCAAATATGCTGGTGTTGGAAAGCCGTGGTACTCTTGTGGGTTTTGATTGGAACAATGTTATTGACACATTGATGATTATGAATAATTCTGGTCGTATATCTGACGTATTATGGGACCCCAATGCCGCCTGTTTTGCGGTGACTGGATATAACTTTAACCCCGCAGGACCTCAGCTGTTTTTAGTCGGAATAAAATTCGATGTTAATAATGGTTTTATTCTGAATCCGATTAACTCCACGGCATGGTATCTTCCAAACCTAATATATCCATATTTTTTTGCGGAATATAGAACATGTTTGGAAATTCTTCCTAATGTGGATTTCGTTGTGGGCCAAAGTATTAGAGACAACCAGACAGATTGGTTGTGGCTCACTACAGTAAGTGGATATTCAGGGATTAATAATGCAGCTGTTTTCCAGATACCCTCCCAAAAATTGTGGGTGTTGGACATGAAACACAAGGATGATTTAGACAAGCTTGTCATACTTGGAAAAATAAACCACTCGTGTGGTAATATCCATTACATAGCCCAAGTGGACCCGTATTCTCTAACGAGTATGACGGTGGCACAGGTGACGGGTTATATGCCTTACACTATTTGTGGTTTTAGCCAAAACCTATTCACCAACGACATTGTCTTGCAGAAATTGGAAGTGAATCCAATATCATGTCCCAGGATACTTGCCACTGGCACTTATGCAAATAGTGAAGCATACATGACGGAGACTTTTGACATTGCGAACAGTTCCTGTGATTGGTTTCTCAAAATTCCAGATACGCACCTTTATCCAATTTTAGGGAATATGACGTGCGTAAACACAGGAGTGGCCCTGTTTCCAACCTTATTAAATATTCCTCTAAACAATTTATTGAATTTGTCAGAAAACTGGTCTTGTCCAGACCCGATGCCTTGTACGAAGCAAGGGTTGAAAATGTTTTCTGAAAAAGATACGAATCATGTAACTGTTGAATGGGACGGAAAAGATTTCCTACAATTCATAGGGTTTTCAGGAGAGGTTTTTTATACCATTTATGACGTATTGGGACGACATATAGAAGAAGGAAGGACTTGTGATTTCTCTGCACATATATTTCTGCCAAAATCAGGTATATATATTGTGAAGGCTGAGGATTATGATAGTAATTATACAACAAAAAAAATTGTTTTCATGAGAAAATAATCAAGAATGACGATGCGGATTCGATTATTCATAGGCTTTCTTATACTGTTGATTTCTGCCCAGGCCCAGGAAGAATATCTTAAAGGCCGCGACTTTTGGACGACATCCTTTTCAGCGTATTCATCTTTTTCCCCTTTTACTCCGGTCCGACCCGATACTTGTGTGCTGTACATAACAGGTGATACTATTTGTAGCGGTTATGTGGAGAATCCGAACACGGGATTTAACCAATCTTTTTCTATTGTTCCCGGATTGGTGACTGTGGTGAAAATTCCACACGAGCATATCATGAGTTCATTCCATTCGTTTTCTTTTGCAGACACAACTATGCCGACAGGTTTGCATATTGTTTCAAATAAGAATGTGCTTGTATATCAGATGACGAATTTGAATGCTTTTAACACCAATTTTAATTCCACTACAAATAAAATCGTTGTTCAAAAGACCCCAATTTGGCCGACACAGTTATTCAATTCGTATGCCCATTATTATAACACCAATAGTTATACAAAACCTTTCGGATTGATAGCGACTGCTGATTCCACTGTCGTGAATGTTTATGAAAATGATATACCCATACTACAACGAAGTTTGCAGAAGGGTGATTTTCAGGCAGTTTATTTGAATAACAGTACTCCATATAGTGAAATCAAAATAGAAACAAATTGTAAGACAATTATATCGTTTGTCTCAAGTTTGGGTTGGTTTGAGGCTTCTCCCCTCTTGTCTTATAACTATAACTATAAGGTCAAGGATTGTTTGTTTAAAAAATATTCCAATGTACGGTTATATAAATATAATATCCACTATGCTGTGAATGGGATTTCATTTTCCACTTATACTTGTTATAACGGTATTGATTTGTTTAATTCTCCACAATATATTTCGTTAGGTGATAGGGTGTTTAACAACAATGCCACATCTCAACCTGCTGTGGCAAATGCAGTATATGGTTTTGAACGGTGGTCTCCTGCATGGCTTTTTTTATATAAAAACTATTATACTGTTGGATACAACCCAACTTATTCGGGAGGAGCCACTTGGGTGAATGGATGGAGTTGTGATTTTTATTCCAATAATAAATACCTTCCCACCAACTACTTCGTCCGTTCCTGCTGGATCCCTACCTCCACCAACGAGATGCCCGACGACACTAACTACGCCGACCTGCTCATCTACGTACACGAGGACGGCCTCCACTCCACCACCCTCAACGGACAGCCCATCCCAGCCTCCGCCTTCGACTCCTTCCCCTACACCAACCGCGAGTACTGGGTGGCACAGTTCGCCTACTACAACCAGGACATTCCCCCTTATTTCAAAATCGAGAACCCCCACGGCTTCCACGCCGACCTCGACGAGATTGCCTACCACGCGCGACCCTCGGACCCCTCCAAGATTGACGTGACGGGATTCCTGCTCTCCTCCTCCGGCGAGGCCTACGAGGACCTTGACTTCGCGCACAACAACCTCTCGCCCCACGATTCGGCCACCGTCTATCGGTGCGTGGGCGACACGCTGTTCCTGGATGCCAACACGCAGTGGGATTCCATACCCTGCCTCTGGACCCTGGACGGCACGGACTACCCCAATATGCCCATTGTGGCGGTGCCGCTCTTGGACACGGGCCGCCATGTGGCTCGCCTCGTCCTCTACGGCAACCCCGACTGCCCCGACACCACCACCACCTTCGTGCAAGTGCTGCCTCCGCCGGTGCTGCCCCTGCATTCCGATACCACCCTCTGCCGCGGCACACAGTTCTCCGCATGGGACGAGAACGCCATCCTCTACCGCTGGAGCAACGGCGCCGCCACACCCTCCATCACCATCGATTCGGCAGGCATGTACTCCGTGACCGTCACCAACCGCGGCTGCACGGCCCACTCCGACAGCGTGCTCGTGGACCTGTTCCCGCAGTCGGCGGTGGACTTCGGCGCCGACACCGCGCTTTGCTCCATGGCCACGCTCATCCTGGACGCGGGCCAGCCGCACCCCGCCACCTACCTGTGGCACGACGGCTCCACCAACAGGACCTACACCGTGTATCAGGACGGCACCTACTGGGTGGTGGTCACCGACCACTGCACGGGCGTGAGCGACACGATAGCGGTGGAGTACCTGGAGGATTTCGACATAGAGCTGGGCAACGACACGACGCTTTGCACGGGCGCGGAGTTGCGGCTGTCGGCCTACGTGCCGGGCGCGCAGTACCGCTGGCAGGACGGGAGCGCGCAGCCCGACTACGTGGTGCGCCACGCGGGCGAATACAGCGTGAGCGTGCAAAACGCCTGCTTCAGCCACGGCGACCGAATCTACGTCAGTTACGGCGACTGCGAACCGGAGTTCCGTATGCCCACGGCGTTCACCCCCGACGGCGACGGCCTCAACGACCGCCTGCTGCCGGTGTTCGAACATCCCGAGCAGGTGAAGGATTTCCGGATGATCGTTTTCGACCGCTGGGGCGCAATCCTGTTCGTGACGCGCGACCCCAACGAGGGCTGGGGCGGATCGGGCGCGCCCACGGGACTGTATGTGGTGGAGATACGCTACTCGGACCCCGACGGCTTTGAGGAAACCGTGCGCACCACCGTGACGTTGGTGAGGTGAATGAAAAAAATCGTATTTTTGCACTCTTTTGAACAAGTGCGCCTATGACCAAACTTGCCATCGTAATCTTGAACTGGAACGGGAAACGCTATCTGGAACGCTTCCTGCCTACATTGTTGCGCTATATGCCGGATTATGCTGAACTTGTGGTGGCCGACAACGCCTCCACCGACGACTCCATTCCATTCCTGCAGGAACACTATCCCTCCGTCCGCATCATCGAGAATGGACGTAACGAGGGCTTTGCACGCGGATACAATGTTGCATTGCAGCAGGTGGAAGCCCAATACTATTGCCTGCTCAACTCCGACATAGAGGTGACGGAACACTGGGTGGAACCCATCATCGAGATGATGGACGCCAACGACAAGATCGCTGCTGTGCAGCCCAAGTTGCGTTCCTTCGACCAGCGGGACTCCTTCGAGTATGCCGGCGCCGCCGGCGGATTTGTGGACAAGTATGGTTACCCCTTCTGCCGGGGGCGCGTGTTCGGGAATGTGGAAAAGGACCACGGCCAGTACGACACCGACATCGACGTGTTCTGGGCTACGGGCGCCGCCCTGTTTGTGCGCAGCGATGTCTATCGCGTCATGGGCGGCCTTGACGACGACTTCTTCGCCCACATGGAGGAAATCGATTTCTGCTGGCGCATCAAGAACGCCGGCTATAAGATAAAATGCTGCCCGCAGTCCGTGGTTTACCACATCGGTGGCGGCACCCTTCCCAAACAGAACTCCTACAAGACGTTCCTCAACTTCCGAAATAACCTGTTCCTGCTCCTGAAAAACCTGCCCGACGAACGCCTTGCCCCCACCTTCGTGGCCCGCTTCTTCCTCGACATCATGGCGGCCGGATCTTTCCTGTTGCAAGGCCATTTCAAGGATTTCACCGCCGTCTTCAAAGCGATGGCAGCGTTTTACAAGAACTACAACTACTGCAAGGCCAAACGCAACACGATGCCCAAACTGGCTTATTCCGACACATTCCCGAAATCCATTGTCTTTCTTCACTATTTTAAAAGAAAAAAAGTTTTCGATGGTGAGAAATTTATTTAATCCGCATATAATTAAATATAATATAGTATGGAATTCTTTGCGCAATTTTACCACTATCTGCTTATCGTGATGTCCATCTTGGGAGTGCTCGTCTTTGTGGTGCTCCAGTTTGTGACCCCCGCCTATGGAATGACCTTCAATAACCGTTGGGGTATGTCCGTCAGAAGCAATCTCGGCTGGTTTATTATGGAATCCCCCGTGTTTTTCACGATGCTGATTCTCTATTTTATCTCCCTGTATTTCCATATCCGACCATTCAATATTGTCACATTGGTGATGTTCATCTTTTTCGAATTCCACTACTTCCAACGATCGTTTGTGTTTCCACTGTTGATGAAGGGCCAAAGCAAAATGCCTATATCTATCATTATCATCGGCTTTGTATTCAACACGTTCAATGCCATCATGCAGGGTGGATGGCTTTTCTATTTTTCCTCCGAAAACGCCTATCCGATATCATGGTTCTGGTCGCCACAATTCATCGTCGGCACGCTCATCTTCCTCTTCGGCATGGTGGTGAACATCTATGCCGACCGTATTATACGCGGACTTCGGAAGGATGATATGGACAATAATTATTATCTTCCGATGGGCTGGCCTTTTAATCGGATCAGCTCTGCCAACTATTTCGGTGAGATTCTCGAATGGCTTGGTTTCGCCATCCTCACTTGGTCAGTGTCCGGCTTCGTGTTCCTGCTATGGACATGCGCCAATATTATTCCTCGTTCCAAAGAGGTATATAGCCGTTATACCCAGTTCTTCGGTGAAGAGTTCACTTCACTGAAGCGCTACAAGATTTTCCCTTGGATCTATTAAAAGATGAAAAAAAGCCTGCTTGTATTTGCTTTGATGTTATCGCTGGTGGGATGTGATTATTACAATCATCCTACAATTCCGAACGTGTCGGTGGATTTCACAATATATCCCAATGATGTGATGTACTATCGCCTCAACACGTATGGCGGCTACGAGTATTTCACCGGCGGTGTGAACGGGATTATCGTGTATCGTCTGGATGAATGGACATTCCTGGCCTACGACCGGGCCTGCTCATTCGATTATGAAGAGCCGGCCTCGTGGCTCTATGTGGCCCCGGATGGACTGCGACTGGTGGATTCGCTTTGCGGCTCCACCTTCAACATCCTGGACGGCAGCGTCCTCTCCGGCCCGGCCAAATGGCCCGCCCGTATGTACAAGACCCGCTACGACGGAATGAAATTAAGAGTGTATAATTGATTCAGAAAAACACCAGGGCTACATTTCCGGCAGCATGGCACAAATCAACTGCACCATCTTCGGCTCGGCAGCATTGGCGGCGGCCAGCACCTCTTCGTGCGAGGCATTCATAACCTTCCCCACCACTCCAAGGTCGGTGATGACCGACAAGGCGAATATTTCCATGCCACGGTAATGGGCCACGATGGCTTCCGGCACCGTGGACATGCCCACTGCATCAGCACCCAGAATATGGTAGGCCCGATACTCGGCAGGGGTCTCGAAACAAGGACCGGAAACACCTAAGTAAACACCCTCCTGCAGATGTATGTTCAACGCATTGGCTTTCTGACGCGCCAACTGGATGAGCCTGTGGGAATACACCTCGCTCATATTGGGAAAACGCTCCCCAAGAGTGTCATCGTTGGGCCCGATGAGCGGATTGGTGCCGAAAAAGTTGATATGGTCGCGAATAATCATGATGTCCCCCTCTGTGAAGGTCGGATTCATGCCGCCGGCAGCATTCGACAGAATGATGGTCTTGACACCAAGACCGCAGAACACCTGCTGCGGATAGGTCACCGTGTCCATCGAATAGCCTTCATAATAGTGGAAACGCCCGTTAAGCACCACGATGTCAACGCCGTTCAACTTTCCGAAAATGAGAGTGCCCTTGTGACCCTTGACGGTGGAAACCGGGAAATTGGGAATGTCCGTGTACGGGATTTCGTCCATAACATCAATCTGTTTGGTAAGGCCTCCTAAACCGGAGCCCAAAACAATGGCGATTTTCGGCGCATTAGGCTTGCGCTGGTTCAAATATTGGACGGTTTCGTCAATTCTTTTCTTCTGTTCTTCTGACATGATGCTTTAGGATGTTAATGAATTCTTGTCGGTCGTCTTCAAATACAAATCCCACTTCAATGGGTAGAATGAAAACAGGGAGCAAAGATACGCTTTTTTTCAAACGCTCTGTCTGTAGCCGCATCCAGTCCTTCTCTGTTGTGAGAAGAAACGGCTGATCGACATTTTTGGAAAAATAGGATTCCCGAATATGTTGTATGTCGCTCTCGGAATAGTTATGATGATCCGGGAAACGCACATGCTTTATGCTATGAAACCGTTGTCGTAGATGCTCATAGAGCGGTGAGGGATTGGCGATTCCTGTAAGCAGCACGATATTGGCGTCCGGCGTTAGCATAATACGGGAAGCCTGTTCCGTGACAGGCTCCGGCGACGCATACGTATATCTTGTGAAAAAAAGCGGCTGATGTGGGGCAAGTCCCAACTGATACCGCCAAAACTCCCGATCAACGGGTGCGGAATCGTCCGGTACTTTGGTAACCAACACACAATCCGCATCGCGCACGGCATCCGGGAACTCACGCAACCGTCCCGCTGGCATAGGATAGTCGCGGAAGTATGGCCGGTTATATTCGGTCAGGATAATACGCAGCGACGGGGTGACCGACAAGTGCTGGTAAGCGTCGTCCATCACGATGACATCCGTGTCGGGTGCAAACGTGAGAAGACGACGTATCCCCTCCTCGCGATTCTCAGCCACCGCCAATGGCAATGCGGGAAAACGCTGGTGCAACAAAAGCGGCTCGTCGCCGATCAGATTGGCGCTCAACTCCGCCGACGGCGTGGCGTTGGCCAAGACAAACCCCTTGGATTTCCGCCCATACCCCCGACTCAACATGGCCACGTGAGCAAATCGGCTCAGACATCGCGTGATAAAAGAGGCGTGCGGCGTCTTGCCCGTACCCCCAATGGCGATATTGCCAACGCAAATCACCGGAATCTCCGCCTTGTAGGAACGGATAATGCCTTTGTGATAAGCCCATCGGCGCAATCGGGCGATGTTGCCGAAAAGCCATCCCGCCGGCATCAACAGTTGTCGTATCTTGAAAGGCCTACTCATGGTCCGGTTCGGTTGCAACCTCAGCCTGCATTTTCAACTTGCTCTCTTTTCGTTCTTTAGCTAATTCGGCAAGATGATTCTCATAGGCTTCGTAACGGTTGATGATCTTGGTAACCAAATGATGGCGTACCACATCCTTTGTGTCCATGTAGATGAAGTCAATACCCGGGATGGAACTCAAGATGCGGTCGGCCTGGATCAGTCCCGATTGCTGGTTCTTGGGCAGGTCTATCTGGGTGATGTCACCGGTAATGAAGAACTTGGCGTTTTTTCCCATACGGGTGAGAAACATCTTCAACTGCGACGAAGTGGCATTCTGGGCCTCATCAAGGATAACGTAGGCGTTGTCCAACGTGCGTCCACGCATGAAAGCCAACGGGGCTATTTCGATCACCTTGTCCTCCATGTACGACATGAGCTTCTGCATGGGCATCATGTCCCAAAGGGCGTCGTAAAGCGGCTGCAAATACGGGTCAAGTTTGTCGCGCAGGTCGCCGGGAAGGAAGCCGAGATTCTCGCCCGCTTCCACTGCCGGACGCGTAAGGATGATGCGCTTGATCTGTTTGTTTTTCAAAGCCCGCACGGCCAAGGCAACGGCAGTGTAAGTCTTGCCGGTACCCGCCGGCCCGATGATAAAGACCATGTCGTTCTTGGCGGCACTCGCCACCATCTTCTTCTGGTTAGGCGTGATAGCCTTGATGAGTTTGCCCTCCCGCCCGTGCACGATGACGTTGCTGTCGCCGCTGTCAAGCCGGTAAAAACTGTCGTCCTCCAAGGCCGTGATGTTGAGGATATCCGTCTCCGTAAGCCGGCCAAATTCCTCCAAATGCTTCTGCAACAACTGTATCCGCTCCTCAAAGAGCAGCACCTCATGGTCCTCGCCCATAACTTTGATCTCGTTGCCTCGGGCAATGATCTTGAGTTTGGTGAAAATGTGCGACAGCAGGTCTATATTGGCGTTCTGGCTACCGTACAGGCCTACTACATTGTCGGGTTCTATAGGGATAATCTTTTCCATATCATTCAATGGTTAAATAATTTAAAGGGTTAATAGGGAAACCGTTATACCATAACTCGAAATGCAGATGACTGGTTTTCCCTTCGGATGAGCCGCTATTGCCGAGCTTCGCGATACCTTCGCCGGCGCGGACACGCGCTCCCGTCTTCTTCATCAGGACCGCATTGCGCTTGTAAACGGAAACCAGATTGCCCGGATGCTGGACAATGATGGTGAATCCGTCTTCGGCCGTAAAGCCAGCATAGACCACCACCCCGTCGGCAATACACGAAACGACACTGTTCTGCGGAGATAAAATATCAATGCCATAATGCTTGCGCGTGGCATCAAACACCTGAACCACCGATCCGATGGCCGGCGGGTATATGGACAGGTTTGTGATCTTGGCTTGGGCTATACCCGGAACGTTGTCACTCCCGCCACCATCGTCTTTTCGGATACGTCCCAAAATCCGCTTGGCCTCTCTTTCTATGGCTTCCGTCTCGGCCACCCGCTTTTTGTCACGCTCGGCACTATGGGTTTGCGGAGAGGATTGGGCATCCTTGTCCATATCTCCAATCGTAGGCACATCCCCTGCAAACATCTTGGACAAATGCTCGATATATTCCTGGTTGTATTGGATGACGCGACTCATCGAGTCCACCCGTGCGGCTGTCTGCTTGTACAACTTGTAGTCCTTCTGGGTAGTGTAACCTGGAATGTACATGCGCAAAGGCGTAAGCGCAATGATGACTGTCGTCAGCAGGATGAGTACAACGGAAGCTAAAATAATGAAGACCACCATCTTCTGTATGGTGATCCGCTTGATGACAAAACTCTGCTCATGAGTCTCCTCATTGGAGAAGACCAACCGGTATCGAGTCTTCCATTCGTTCACAATAACGCTCCAAAACTTCTTAAATTTTTGAAATTTGCCCATCCGCGATTTTTTTATTGGGCGCAAAAATACAAAAAAAAGCGCTCTTTGCTTCATCAATTCAGAGATTAGTCAATGTGAAAATAATAATAATAAAAAATGTCGTTGTTTTAAAAAAAAAATTATCTTTGTCCCCAATCTTAATTAAAAATAATATTTATGAATGATCAAGACAACAATGTGAGCTTTTTCAGGTTTGAGGACTTGAGGATTTATGCCAAGGCAACCGACTATATAACCTGGCTCTATCAGGAAACGGCTGGTTCTATCTTGGAAGTTGCCGACTGCAAGAATGTGCTGCGGGATTCTTTCCTGAAGTCAGCGCAGAGTATTGCCTTGAACATGGCGGAGGGCTCTTCCCGTAATAAGACCCAATTCCTGTATTACCTTAAAATGGCCAAGAGTTCCGTGCGCGAGTGCGTCGTCTTCACCGAAATCGCCTACAAGCTGGGCTTATTCTCGGAAGACGCAAAAGAATACTCCCGAAATCAATTGATGGAATTAACCAAAATGGTCGGATCGCTGATTGCTTCCCTTCAGAGGAGTGCAAACAGTATAATTCGCGATGAAAAGGAGGACGACTTCGATGATTCAATTTTGTAAAAGATGCTGGCTGCTGGCCGTTTGTCTCTTTTCAGCCTCTTTCGTGACAAACGCCGCCCCTGTCACTCCCGACTCTCTGATTGCTCTATCGAAAAAAGCCTTTCTCCAAAAACTTAACGGACATACAGCCGACGCACGGGATGTGTCGGTCCGTTCTGCCTCATTCTATAAAAATGGGACGGATACCGTTATGCTCATCACGAATTTCAACAAAGGATTCCTGGTTTTGGCAACAGATGATGCCGTAAGCCCAGTGCTGGCCTACTCGCCGGACGAGCAGATGGTTTTGGAAGACATGCCTCCTGCCGCCCGGGATTGGCTGGACCAATACGCTCAGGAAATCGCCCATGTCCGGAACAATTCGGAACGCTCCGCCCATCCGGATTGGAAAACCCTTAAAAACGGCAACCCCGGAAAAGGCGACAGTGTCATCGTTTCACCGCTCCTGACAGCCAGCTGGAACCAAACGAAGTATTACAACAAATATTCCCCGGAAGATGACAGTGTGCCTGCGGCGTATGACCATCGGACACCCAACGGATGCGTGGCTGTAGCTATGGCCATGATCATGTATTATTACCGTTATCCCGCTCACGGCACTGGCAGCCACACCAATCATACGGATTACGGCGATTTTTATGTGAATTTCGGCCAACAGAACTACTGCTACGAGGCTATGGAAGACCAACTTAACGGTCCGAATGACGAGGTGGCCAAACTGATTTTCCATTGTGCAACATCCGTGGATATGATGTATGGCACAAACGGGTCGGGAGCATATTCCCATAATGTGCCCGATGCCATGCATACCTATTTCGGATACAGTCCAAACACATCCATCGTGGGACGCTACAACTACTCCAACTCCCAATGGAAACAAATGCTGAAAACCGAACTGAACAACGGCAGACCGGTTTACTACTCGGGACATGGCGATGAAGGAGGCCATGCCTTCGTCTGCGACGGATATAACAACAACAATCTCTTCCATTTCAATTTCGGCTGGGGCGGATCAGCTAACGGCTATTATGCATTGAATGCCTCTGAAAGTGCCTCAGCCGTTGGCGGTTTCCATCACAGTCAGCAGATGATTGTCAACTGCTATCCGGGCGATGCCGATTATCCCTATTATTGCCTGGACAAGATTGTATCATGCTCTCAAGGCACCATGGAAGATGGTAGCGGACCATCACCCTATCAGAACAACACCCACTGTATGATGGCCATCACGGATGATTATGCGGAATACATCAATATCTCCCTGAAAATGCTGGATACGGAAGACGGGTACGACACACTCTCGTTCTGGGACGGACATCCGGCCAACGGACGCCTGCTCAAAACATTCTCCGGCCAGTTACCAACACAACGGGATTTTTCGTTTCATACAGACACATTGTATGTCACGTTCAACACGAATGACTCAGTGACTGGACAAGGATGGCGTTTTACGTATGAAGTGCTGAGCACCACCTACTATTGCGGATATGAACTGCACAGAACACATCAGGACACCATTACGGATGGCAGTGGCGCTTTGAACTACCAGCCCAACAGTTACTGTATCTGGAGAATCTGGCCCAACCACGCCCAATACATCATCCTATCCTTTTCCGAATTGGATATCAACCCTAACGACAATCTGTATATTTATGATGTGAAATCTACGAGAAGCAAGCTGGTGGCCACCTATTCCGGGAATCAGATTCCGGAGCCGCTTACGGTAAACTCCAATAAGATCATGATAATCCTCGAAACCGACAACTATCTGGGCGGAAACGGGTTCACACTCTCCTGGATCACCGACAGTGTGGTTTCCTCCATACAGGATCCTTCTGGAGATATTATCACCGTTTACCCTAATCCTGTCTCCGAGATATTACATGTTTCGCTTCCCAGCTGCTCACAGAAAGCCGAGATGATATTATATGACCTGTCAGGGAAACTCATCAAAAAAACAAAAACAGCGTCCAGCACAGATTGTATTATGGATGTTTCCTCCCTTCCATCAGGCATATATATATTAAAGGTATGTGATGACAAGAATGTTTATCGGAGGAAGATTGTCGTGGAACGATAATTTTTTTCAGGCATCTTAAACGTTGCAGTGCTTTTCTCGTCTTACCTGTCGTTTTCACTAACTTTTAAAATCACACAATTATGAAAAAGTCAGTTTTGTTAATCAGCCTTTTATGGATGGGTAGTCTGGCCGTTTCTTCGGTCATGGCACAGCCAGCATCCAGAGCTACTGCCCCGAGCAGCAAGCCCGCAACCACTGTCAGCAGTCCGGTGGATCGTCAGGTCCGGAAAGGTGACGCGCAGATGAGCAGAGCCAACAGCAGTTACCAAAAGGCACAGACGACATCGAGACCGACTTCTTCAAGTGCGGTGAGCAGACCGGCATCCACGCCTTCAAGCGCTTCGTCAAGGACTTCTGCACCGTCGTCAGTGTCCCGTCCGGCTTCTTCCTCAACGGTTGCGCCGGCCTCCCGGAACAGTTCCACGCCTGCGGTAGCACGTCCGGCTTCTTCAAGCAGCTCCTCCAGCGTGAGTTCGAGTGCCGCACGCACGAACACGTCATCAACCGTATCTCGTCCGGCATCCTCCGCAACGGCAAAGCCAGCCTCTTCCGCGACGGCCAGACCGGCCTCTTCCGAGGTGTCAAGACCGACGGCAACGGCAAGACCGGCCACTTCCACAACAAGTCGTCCGGCATCCTCTTCCGATGTTGTTAGTAGTAGAACGGTAGATTCTCGCGTGTCAACGCCGGCCACGGCTACAACGGCCTCCACTTCAGAAGCCAAGAGAGGATACACCGCCACGGGTCAGGCAACACCGCAACCGGCATCCTCACGTTACGAAGGCGGTCGTACTTCTGGTCAGGGAGGTGCAGCACCTGCATCGGATGCCAAGCCGATTCCCGGACACGCTCCGCACTATATTCCCTATGTACACCCGAACCACCACTCTTTCGGCCACCACATGCACGTTCCTCACGGTATCCGTCCCGTTTACTATCACGGTGTCCCCTACTACTTCTACAACAGCGTTTACTGCCGCTACATCAACGGATACTACATCATCTGCCGCCCGCCTGTAGGAGCAGTCATCGCCCACTCGATCTTCCACACCTGGAGCCCTGTGGTGGTAATCTACAAAAATGTGACCTATTACTACGATGATGGCACATTTTACACCCCGAGACAGAAAGATTACGTGGTTGTGAACCCTCCGATTGGTGCCCGCGTGGCTGAACTTCCCAGCAATTACGAGGAAATCGTTTTGGACGGACACGTCTATTACAAAGTGGATAATGTTTATTATAAGGAAGTTATAGTGAGCGGGTATATCTGGTACGAAGTGATTTTCGTAAGTTAGAAAAAAAATTTGCTTGAGCGCGCTTGGTATATGAAAAAAAGTATATCTTTGCGCGCTCAAACTTTTGCCCTGTGGTGTAATGGTAGCACAGCAGATTCTGGTTCTGTTTGTATGGGTTCGAGTCCTATCGGGGCAACAAGAAAAATCACGCTTCCAGCGTGATTTTTTTTATTCCCATTGTGAAAAATAGTATCTTTGCGTTCGCATTTTAAAACACAAACACTATGCTCGTAATTGGAATCGCCGGCGGATCCGGCTCCGGCAAAACATCGGTGGTGAAGAAAATCATCCAAAGCCTGCCCAAAGAGCAGGTCAGCGTACTTTCCCAAGACGCATATTACAAAGATAATGGTAATCTGCCCCAGGAGGAGAAAGAGAAAATCAACTTCGACCACCCGTCGGCCATTGAATGGACGCTCTTGGTGGACCATATCGCCAAGCTGAAAGCCGGCATCCCCGTGGAAATGCCCACATACTCGTACGTCACCTGCGCCCGAGGCAAGGACACCATTCCCGTCAATCCCTGCGACGTACTGATTGTGGAAGGCATCCTGATTTTCACAGACAAGGCCCTTCGGGATGTCCTTGACCTCAAAGTGTTCGTGGACACGGATGCGGATGAACGATTGATACGAATTATCCAGCGTGACGTGAATGAACGCGGACGCGGATTAGACAAATCCATCATCCATTATCAGCATTTTGTAAAGCCTATGCACGAACTCTTCATCGAGCCATCCAAACGCTCAGCGGACATCATTATCCCCGTGGGAGCCCAAAATGAGAAAGGAATCGATATTCTGACCTCCAAAATAAAACAGACATTAGGAATTATCTAATGTCTGTTTCTTTTCTATGTTTTTTGCTGCTGTTTTTTTGCAGCAGGGAACAACACATTGTTTAATATAAGCCGGTAGCCCGCCGAATTGGGAAACAGATCCAGATTGGTGGGCGGATCGTTCACCAAATGTTGGTAGTCCTCGGGATCATGGCCCGAATAGAACGTCCAAGTACCTTTCCCATACTCGCCATGTATATAACGAGCTTCATTGAACAACTGTGTCTCTCCCATAATGGTAACAGTGGGTTTGATAAGTTCTTTTCTGAAAGCTGTAGTCTGCCCCATGAAACCGGGAATGACCGTCAGATGGTTCTGGCAGAGCATAGTGGGCACAGGATCCCACTTGGCGGAAAACTCAAACAAAGTGAAATAATCGCTGGATTTATTGGTCATGTGCAGCGTAGGGCTAACATCAATGTCAGAAACCTCATACACGTAAGGGTTTGTCTCAATCTTGAAGTTCGTGAAGGCGAAACAATTGTCATAGTTTAACTTGCTCTGCGCCTGCGGGTCCATGGGGTCTCCATCGAACATGACATCACAAATGTCCACACCTTCGGCGGCCAGGGCGATATCGTAGCTGTCAGGACCGGAGCACATGGCAAAGAGGTAACCTCCACCCGCCACGAAATCCCGTATGCCCTTGGCTACAGCCAGTTTCATTTGTGAGACCTTGGCGAAACCCAGCTGCGCAGCTCGCTCCTCATTCTCCTTCACATCATCCTGATACCATTTGGCATTCCGGTAGCTGGCCCAGAATTTCCCATATTGTCCTGTAAAATCCTCATGATGCAAATGCAGCCAATCGTATTTTGGCAATTCCCCTTTGATAACCTCTTCATCATATATTACTGTATAGGGGATTTCCGCGTAGGTCAGGACCAATGTGACGGCATCGTCCCAAGGGAGCTTGTTTTTCGGGGAATAAACAGCGATTTTGGGCTCTTTGGTCAAACGGATCTCGTTCATATTGTTTTCCACTGCCGCAATTTCGCTCAATATTTGCTGGGCCTGGATATCGGCGATAATCTGGTAAGAAACACCTCGAATGGAGCACTCGTTTTCAATATCCGAGTTGTATTGGCACATGAAACTGCCCCCCCGATAGTTGAGCAGCCAACTCATGTCCACCTGATGAGAAACGGCATAGTATGCTATCCCGTATGCTTTTAGATGGTTGGTCTGGCCCATGTCCATCGGAATGAGGATGTGGGTGCAAAATGCGGACGTTGCGCATATTATGATGAAAAAGAGACTGAATACAAGCCGCTTCATGATAATGGTTTTTGAGGGTGCAAAGGTACGAAAAAACTAACGTAAAAAACAAATATTTTGTATATTTGCGCTCGGTTTCAGGGCATGTGTTTGGCATGACCGATGGAACTGGAATCTACAATGTCTAATTATCTACATATCAAAACAGATGAGTAAAGGAACAGCATTAGTGACGGGTGCCGACGGCGGCATGGGTACGATACACACCCGCACGCTGGCGAAGGCAGGCTATGATGTCATCATGGCCTGCTACGACAAGGAAGTGGCCCGTCCCACGTATGAGCAAATACGCCAAGAGACTGGCGCGAACCTTTTTTTGAAACAGGTGGACCTCGGCAACCTTCAGGATATCATCCGTTTCGCCAATGAGGTGAAAGAAGAGTTCTCCTCGTTGCAGATTTTGCTGAACAACGCCGGTGTATTATGCCATCGGGCCCGCAACAGCGCGAACGACATTGAATACACCACAGCGGTCAACTACTTGGGACACTACACGTTAACAAATGCATTACTGCCCATTATGGGACGTGGCACGCGTGTGGTCAGTATGGTGTCCATAGCTTATATACTGGGTAAGATCCGTTCGGACTACTTCGAGCCCACGAATGAGAGCAAATTCAACCGTTTCACCACGTATGGCAACTCCAAACGAGCGCTCTATTACTTCACGCTGGATGCTGCCGAGGCTTGGAAAGACCGCGGCATCTGCATCAACGTCGCCGACCCAGACATTGTGAGCACGGGTATCATCCGGCAGGGCAACATCGTGGTCGATAAACTGTGCGATTGGTTTTTCCGTCCATGCATCAACACGCCCGAGGAGGGCGCGGCCACCATGCTGGCAGCTGCGTTGAATCCGGAATTCGAGGGAGTGACGGGAGCCTATTTCAAGAAATGCAAGGTTAAAAAGCCTAAAAAGAAATTTTACAACAACATACAGGAAAGAACCCTGTTGCGGGAAATGACTCAGGAAGTCTTGCGGAAAAACGGCATAGAATTATGATTGTTCCCGATTATCTGCGGCAAGGCGACACAGTGGCCATTGCGGCTCCGGCACGTAAAATCTCCCCGGCGGAGATTGCGCCCGCCGTGCATCTTTTGGAGCAGAATGGCTTTAACGTTTTTTATGATGACCGCCTCTTCGACGAATGTCATCAGTTTGCCGGCGACGAGGCTGTGCGCGCAGGCTACATACAGGATCTGCTTGACAATCCCGACATCAAGGCCGTGTGGTGCGCCCGCGGCGGCTACGGCTCCGCCCGCATCATCGACCGCCTCGACTTCACCGCATTCTGCGCCAAACCCAAATGGATTTGCGGATACAGCGACGTGACAGTCTTCCATTCCCACATCCAGCAGAACTACAACATCGCCACGCTCCACGCCACCATGCCTATCAACGTGCATGAAGAGAATCTGGACAATGCCGCCAACCGTTCTCTGATGGCCGCCCTACGCGGCGAGCATCTGCGCTACGAACTGCCCAAGCACCCGTTGAGCCGTCCCGGCAATTTTGAGGGCATCGTCACAGGTGGCAACTTGTCGATGCTTTACTCTCTGCTTGCTTCCCCTTCGGATGTAAACACGGATGGCAAGATTCTTTTTATCGAGGATTTGGACGAATACCTGTACCATATCGACCGCATGATGACCAGTTTGGAGCGTGCCGGCAAGCTGCGCCGACTGGCCGGATTGCTGGTGGGCCATTTGAGCGATATGCACGACAACACCATCCCGTACGGCAAAAATGCCGAGGAGATTGTGGCAGAACATGCCCGTCATTATGATTTCCCCGTGGTATTCGGCTTTCCGGCGGGGCATGAAGCCGACAACCGCGCCATCCGCATGGGCTGTCCGTTGAAATGCATCTTTGATGGCCAAATACGAATAACAGAAAATTAAACATCCATGTCAGTACATACCTTTTTGTTGAAATTCCATCGTTTCCGCGTGTCGGGTCTCACCCCGGAGGAGATCCACAGCAATCCTGATCTGAAAAAATGCGTGGTAATCATGGCTCCGCACACCGCCGTTGCCGATTTCTTCATCGGATTGAGGGTGATTCGTCATCTGCGGCTGAAGATGGCGATGGCCATGAAAAAGGAGTTCTTCATATTCCCGTTGAAACCTCTTCTCCTCAAGATCGGTTGTGTGCCGGTGGATCGCCAACATGCGTTGCATTTCGCGGATTTTGCAGTGGATTTGATAAACAGCAGGGAGGAGATTGCGTTCATCATCTGTCCCGAGGGAACCCGCCAGTTGGTGACCAAATGGAAGCGCGGCTTCTATCAGATTGCCGTCAAGGCAGGTGTGCCGATATGTATCAGTCACATCGATTTCCGGAGTCGTACGGCGGGCATCGGGAAGATTTTCTATCCGACAGGAGATTATGAGAAAGACCTGGCTGAAATAGAGCAGTACTATTATGGGATGCGCGGAAAGCACAAAGGTTGGTTCAACTTGGAGAACAAGGAACCGTACGCTCATCCGGAGTGGCTGAAGCGAGATTAGATTTTAACGATTTGCGGTTTACGGTTTACGATTGGTTTTTGGGAGTTGGGGGCTTTAGTTAAGAAGCTAAGAAACTAAGGAGTTAAGGTAGTTGGGAGTTGGGGATTGGGATTTACGGTTTTCGGTTCCCAGTTCTCAAATCTCTGTTCTATGTTCTCTATTTTTGTTCCCGTCCTAACGCCTGACGGCGTTGTGGTGGGACGGGCGCGTTCTCTGGCTACAGATATGGATCCCCTGACGGGGATGTTTTGTGAACGGCACCTCAAAAGTAGGAAAAAACTAACTGAGACGTGGGAGATTCCGCCGCTCCTGTCGTCGCCGGCAGAATAGCGTTGAGCGGAATCCCCAAACATTCAGGAAACCGCGAATCGAAAATCGCAAACCGTAAATCGCCTATTTTCCTTCCTTCTGCTCTCTCCGTTTTTTTTCGATGATGGCGTAACTGACCCAGTATGCGATGGTGACCGCAAGGGTAATGCCTATCACGATGGGGAAGCGCTCCTTGTCCACAAACTCCACATTCTGAATGAATGTGAACGGCAGCAGGCACAAGGCCAGAATCATCAGATAGCGTAAAGTGGCTTTCATGATTTCAACTTGGCTAATTGTTCCTTGATGATGCGAATCTTCTCTTCGGCATCGGACTGTTTTTTGCGCTCGATGTCCACCACGTTCTGCGGAGCGTTGTTCACGAAGCGTTCGTTGGAAAGTTTCTTCAAAACGCCTTGCAGGAATCCCTCTGCATACTTGAGGTCGGCTTCCAGCTTCTTGATCTCCTCCTCCGCATTGACGAGGCCCGTCAACGGGATGGAGTATTTGATGTTCTGTTCGATGAAGGAAGCCCCGTTCACTTCGGCGGATTCGCCCACATACAGGATGGAATCCACGTTGGCCAGTTTGCGAATGACGGCATCCAGCGCCTCATTGGCCTGCTGGGCATCGGCGTGAACATGAAGGGTGAGGGCCTGTTTGTTAGCGATGTTCTTCTCGGAACGCACGCGCCGCACCTGCTCAATGATGTTGCGGGCGTTGGCAAAGGCATTCAGCAAAGCATTGTCCGTGCCAGCGGATTTCGGCATGGCGGTCAGCATGATGGATTCGCCATCCTGACGCGCGCGCAGTTCGTGCCACAACTCTTCCGTGATGAAGGGCATGAACGGATGCAGAATTTCCATCAACGTCTCAAAGAGATCCGTGATTTCACCAAAGGTCTTGGCATCGATGGGCTGCATATAGGCCGGCTTCACCACTTCAAGGAAGCAGGAGCAGAAGTCGTCCCAGATGAGCTTATAGACCGACATCAGGGCTTCGGAGAGACGGTAGCGGGTGAAGTCCTCCTCCATGCCGGCGACAACCTCGTTGATGCGCTGCCGCATCCATTCCACTGCGGTCTTGGAGTGGATGGGCTGTTCGATGCCGGCATCCACGCTCCATCCTTTCACCAAGCGGAAGGCGTTCCAGAGTTTGTTGCTGAAATTGCGTCCCTGCTCGCAGAGGGCCTCGTCGAACAGCAGGTCATTGCCCGCCGGCGAAGTCACCAACATGCCGAAACGCACACCGTCGGCACCGTATTTTTCCATCAGCATGATGGGGTCCGGGGAGTTGCCGAGCGACTTCGACATCTTGCGGTGCAGCTTGTCGCGCACGGTGCCCGTGAAATAGACATCTTTGAAGGGGATGGCGCCGCGCCATTCCAAACCGGCCATAATCATACGAGCCACCCAGAAGAAGATGATGTCGGGAGCCGTGATGAGGGCAGAGGTAGGATAATAGTAGTTGATTTCCGGATTGTCGGGATGACGGATGCCATCGAAGACGGAAAGCGGCCACAGCCAAGAGGAGAACCATGTGTCCATCACATCCTCGTCTTGTTTCAGGTCCTCGGCATTGAGGTTCAGTTCAGGGTACTTCTGGCGGGCGATGCTCAGTGCCTCGTCGGCGTTGTGCGCCACCACATATTCGTGGTTGGGAAGATACCAGGCCGGGATGCGATGACCCCACCACAGCTGTCGGCTGATGCACCAGTCCTTCACGTTCTCCATCCAGTGGGAGTAAGTGTTTTTGAATTTGTCCGGATAGAATTGGATTTCGTTCTTCATCACCACCTCCAACGCCGGTTTAGCCAATTCGCCCATCTTGCAGAACCATTGCATGGAGAGCTTCGGCTCTATGACCTCGTTGGTGCGCTCGGAAAATCCCACTTTGTTGACGTAATCCTCTATTTTCACCAGACTGCCGGCCTCTTCCAGCATCGGGATGATGGCCTTGCGCGCCTCGAAACGGTCCATACCCACCAAGAATTGGGCGTTTTCGTTCAAGGTGCCGTTGTCATTGAAGATGTTGATGGTGTCAAGATGGTATTTGATACCGAGATTGTAGTCGTTGATGTCGTGTGCCGGCGTGATTTTGAGGGCGCCGGTACCGAATTCGCGTTCCACATATTCGTCATAGATAAGCGGAATAGAGCGGTTGACGATGGGCACGATAGCGCGTTTGCCTTTGTATTTGGCATAGCGTTCATCATCCGGATGCATACAGATGGCCGTATCGCCGAGAATGGTTTCCGGTCTTGTGGTGGCGATGGTGATGTACTCGCCGGGCTCGCCCTCGATGGCATAGCGCACATAGTAGAGCTTGGATTGCAGCTCTTTGTAGATGACTTCCTCGTCGGAGACGGCGGTCAGGGCCTTGGGATCCCAGTTGACCATACGCACGCCACGGTAGATTTTTCCTTTATTGTAAAGATCCACGAACACTTGGATGACAGCTTCGGAGAGGTCCTCATCCATGGTGAACTTGGTGCGGTCCCAGTCGCAGGACGCTCCCAGCTTACGCAACTGTTGCAGGATGATGCCGCCGTGTTTTTCCTTCCATTGCCAAGCGTATTTCAGAAACTCCTCGCGGGTAAGGTCTTTCTTGTCAATGCCTTGTTCTTTCAGAAAGTTTACCACTTTGGCTTCGGTGGCGATGGAGGCGTGGTCGGTGCCGGGCACCCACACGGCGTTGAAGCCGTTCATACGCGCGCGACGGATCAGCACATCCTGAATGGTGTTGTTAAGCATGTGGCCCATGTGCAGCACGCCGGTGACGTTTGGCGGCGGGATGACGATAGTGTAGGCCGGACGATTGTCAGGCTCGGAGTGAAATATGCGGTGCTCAGTCCAAAAAGCATACCATTTGTCCTCCACCACGGTGGGATCGTATTTCGTTGCTAATTCCATGTGTGATAAACTTTATTTTTCTTATTATCAATTTATTATAGAATAAAAAAACAGGTATTTCCTCTATTTTTATCCTCCTGTTTAAAACAAGGTTGCAAAAATAGTAAAAATGTGGCGAAAAATGTATCTTTCATCTGTTATTCGTAGAGGCGCGCCATGGCACGTCTCTACATAGGGCAATTTCTTATGCCTGTGTATATTCGGAATTTATGTACATTTGCCGCCCATATCAAAAACTGAAACTATGGAGGATATTCGTAATCTGTCGCTTCCCCAATTGGAGGATTTCATCGCATCTGTTTCCGAAAAAAAATTCCGTGCCAGTCAGATCTGGCAGTGGCTCTGGCAGCGAGGGGCCGGCGGTTTTGAGGAGATGACGAACGTGTCGGCGGCATTGCGCGCGCGGCTGGCGGAGTGTTTCACGTTCCATCGGGCCAAGATCGCGCAGGAGGCACACAGCCGCGACAAGACTTCCAAGTTCGCCTTCCGGTTGTGGGACGGCAAGATGGTGGAGGGCGTGCTGATACCCTCCAACGGGCGCGTCACCGCGTGCGTTTCCTCCCAGGTGGGCTGCCCGCTGCGCTGCACATTCTGCGCCACCGGCACAATGGGATTCATCCGTAACCTGCATTACAGCGAGATTGTGGACGAATACGTCCTGATGGACCGCCGTGCCCGCGAGCTGTACGACAACGGCATCACCAACATCGTGTTCATGGGCATGGGTGAGCCATTGCTCAACTTCGACAATGTGATGACGGCCATCGACAAGCTCACCGACCCGAAAGGGTTCGGCCTGTCGCCCACGCGCATCACGCTCTCCACGGCGGGCATCATTAAAGGTATAAAAGCGTTGGCTGACAGAAAGTTCCCCTGCGGATTGGCCGTATCGTTGCATAGTGCCGAGCCTGCCATTCGCGAAGTTCTCATGCCGGTCACGGAACGCAACCGTCTGCACGATTTACAGGCGGCGTTGCAGTATTATCATCAGAAAACCGGCGACCGCATCACCTTCGAGTACCTGCTGCTCTCCAAGGTGAACGACAGTTTGCAAGCCGCTGAGAAGCTGGCCCGCTACTGCCGACCTTTCCCCGTGAAAATCAACATCATTGAGTACAATGAGACGGAAGACGGCCTCTACCACCGCTCCTACCCCAACCAGCGGGAGAGTTTCATTGAATACTTGCAAAACTGCAACATGGTGGTAAGCGTGCGCCAAAGCCGCGGTCGCGACATCGATGCCGCCTGCGGACAACTGATAAAAAATCAGAACCGCTAATTCGCGCGAATTTGCTACCTTTGCAGCCCCAAAAAAGGCAACAACAATACTACAAATTTATATGGAAAGATTATCAAAAAGAGTAACTACGATGGCTGCGTCGGAAACGCTGGCCATGACCGCGTTGGCACGCGAACTGAAGGAAAAGGGAAAAGACGTCATCAGCCTGAGTATCGGCGAGCCGGATTTCAACACTCCGGAGACCGTGAAAGAATACGCCAAGCAGGCCATTGACGACAATTTCACCCACTATCCACCAGTCCCGGGTTATGCCGATTTACTGAAAGCCATCAGCCACAAGTTCAAACGTGACAACAACCTGGATTACGACACGAAGCAGATTGTGGTCTCCACAGGTGGAAAACAATCTATCTATCAGGTTGTCATGGCGTTGGTGAATCCCGGCGACGAAGTCATCATTCCTACCCCGTATTGGGTGTCTTATCGTGCCATCGCCGAGATGGCCGAAGGCAAATGCGTATATATTCCGGCCAAGTTGGAGAACGATTTCAAGATCACCCCGGAGCAATTGGAGGCTGCCATCACGCCCAACACCAAGTTGATGATGTTCAGCAGTCCGTCAAACCCCACGGGCATGGTTTATACCAAGGAGGAGCTGCGCGCCATCGCCGAGGTGGTGGCCAAGCACCCGCAAATGATGATCATGTCGGATGAAATATACGAACACATCAACTTCGTGGGCGGTCATGAGAGCATTGCTCAGTTTGATTTTATTAAGGATCAGGTGGTTACCGTTAACGGTGTAGCCAAGGGCTTCGCCATGACAGGCTGGCGTATCGGTTTCATCGGCGCACCGGTGGAGGTGGCCAAAGCCTGCAGCAAGCTGCAGGGTCAGATCACGTCTGCCACGGGTTCCATCTCGCAGCGTGCCGCTTTGCGCGCCATGGAGATGGATCCGAAGAACTCCGAAGACATCATCGGTATGCGCAACATCTTCAAGCAGCGCCGCGACTTGGTCTTCGGCCTTTTGCAGGAGATTCCCGGCTTTGAGGTAAGAATGCCGCAGGGTGCATTCTACTTCTTCCCCAAAGTCAACACGCTGTATGGCAAGCAGGTGCCTGCCGACTCGGAGTTTGCCAAAGAGTACGGCAAAACCACCATCGGAGATTCCAAGGACTTGGCCTTCTACCTGTTGCTGGATGCCGGCGTTTCCACCGTGCAAGGCAGTGCCTTCGGCGACAACGATTGTATCCGTCTCTCCTATGCCACTTCCGAAGAGAAGCTGAAGGAGGCATGCCGCCGCATCAAGGCTGCCGTGGAGGCGTTGAAATAATGATTTTTATATTGACTTGAAAAAGGGCGTACTGCAAAAAAGTACGCTCTTTTTTGTATCTTTGCCGCTCCTTTTAATAGAACGGATGCAACAGAACATCATCAAACGGCTGCATGACGGATTCCGGTCCATAACCGGATGGAAAATCATCGATTCGTACATTCTACGGAAGTTCCTTGGATCGCTGGTTTTTTCCATCCTGCTGCTAATGACCATCATTATTGTGTTCGATGTGTCGGAAAACATCCAACGTTTCATGGGAAAAGGCATTCCCGTGAAAGAGATCATCACCGACTACTATCTCAACTTCATTCCCTACTTCATCAACCTCTTCATTCCACTGTTCACCTTCATCAGCGTCATCTGGTTCACATCCAAGATGTCGTCCCGTAACGAGATCATCTCCATTTTGGGCAACGGGGTCAGCTACAACCGGTTCCTCGTCCCGTATGGAGTGGGATCTGTCATCATCGTTCTGTTATCCCTGATACTGTCCAACTTCATCGTACCCCACACGAATGCCAAGCTCAACGAGTTCAAATTCCGGAATTTCGGCAGACAAGCTGTTTCCACCACCATGCTGCATGTGAAAAACTCCGACAAGAGCTACGTCTTTGTGGAACGGTGGGACCGCGGCAATGGGGTCGGATACTATTTCACCTACGAGGAGTTTGAAGGCTCGGCCATTCACAAGAAGATTTCGGCGCAAACCATCCACTTTGATGAAGAGCGTAACCATTGGGTTATGGAATACTGCACCCGGCGTGTCATCGACGACGAGGGCAACGAGTATGTAACCTCCGCGCGCAGGATAGACACATCCCTCAACATTCTGCCCCGGAATTTCGACCAGGACATCTATTTAAGTGAAACCATGTCGTATTCCGAACTGCGCCAATTTATCCGTGAGGAAAAAAGACGAGGGTCAAGTTTGGTGGCGCACTACCAAATCGAACAGCACAAACGTTTGGCCAACCCATTAGGTATCATCATCATGACTTTTTTGGGATTGAGTATATCCTCGCGGAAAAACCAACGTGGCGTCGGCGTACACCTGTTCATGGGCATGGGCCTTGCATTCACCTTCATCTTCTTGCAGCAAGTGTCAACCGTCTTTTCCGTTTCTGGCGGCCTTCCCCCTATATTGGGCACCTGGATTCCCAACATCATCTTCCTGTTTATCACATTATTTATGCTAAAAGTAGCACAGAAATAAAAAGCTACTTTTCACTTGAACAAGCCTGTTTCCGGTCGTGCCGCCATATCTGCCAGCTGTTGAAAAGGTTCTGCCAAATTGCATAAAACGCCAACGTAACGGATGTCAGGGGATTCAGGAATGTGTTGGCCATCCATATACCCAATGCCGTATTTTTCTGACCCAGAAGCTGACCGCCTGCCACCACATCCCCGTAACGCCGACCGAGCCAACGTCCCACTCCGAAATTCAACACGCAGGTTGCCAGGGAAATGACGCCTAACCATAGAATATTATTCAGATTTCCTTTTCCATGTATAAAAATAAAATCGATGGTTTGCCCGATGACAGTCAGCAGGAGAAAAGCCCACAGATAGAACGACACATCCTTGAAACGGGCTATCTCATCATTGGCTTTTTTCCACACAAGCTGTAACAGCAACGCCACAAAGAATGGCAACGCGATTGTTGTTCCTATTTTCTTTAAAATCAACAAGAAAGAGATCCACACACTCATATCCTGATGCACTCCGATCCAGGAGAAGCACAAAGGTGTGAAGATAGCGGCCATCAGATTGCCGACGATCGTGTATTCGGTTACGGTGGCGCGGTCCGCGCCCAGCATACAGGAGACCACCACCACAGAGGAAGCTACGGGACAGAGGATGCCCATCATCACGCCTTGCGCAAGCAACGTGTTGTGTAGCAGGGCTATCGAACCAAAATAGCCCGCCACGCTGACGGCCATTTGGAAAAGCATAATCCATACGCAGAGCGGAGTGAGCTTCAGGGAACGGATGTCAACGGCGGAGAAATTAAGCAAAAGGATCACAAATATGAAGAACGGCACCGTTGGCGACAGGAGTGCGCACCAGCGATGGAGAGCCAACCCCAGCACGATTGCCACAGGCAGAACATAACTTCTATATCTTGACATCCGATTCTTATTTTTTGCGGCGGCAAAAGTACGCTTTTTTAGTATCTTTGCAGCCTCACTTTAGAACGCTCCCATTATGGAAAAAATCATCATTCTGGACTTCGGGTCCCAAACCACGCAACTCATCGGACGGAGAGTGCGGGAACTGGACATGTTCTGCGAAATCGTCCCTTACAACAAATTCCCGCACGATGACCCGGATGTCATCGGTGTGATTTTGAGCGGTTCCCCGTTCAGCGTGTACGACGAGCGGGCTTTTAAAGTGGATTTGAGCAACATTCGCGGACGGCTTCCCATCTTAGGCATCTGCTACGGAGCGCAGTTCATGGCGCACACCGGCGGCGGCAAGGTGGAACCTGCCGGCAGTCGCGAGTACGGGCGTGCCAACCTTGCCGCCTTCGACCACGACAACCCCCTGCTACAAGGGTTAGACGACCACACCCAAGTGTGGATGAGCCACGGCGACACCATCACCCAGCTGCCCGACCACTGCCATAAGATCGCCTCCACCGACAAGGTGGAGTTTGCTGCCTACCAGTTTGACAACGAGCGGGTTTGGGGCGTGCAGTTCCACCCGGAGGTCTTCCATACCGTGCAGGGCACGCAACTGCTCAAGAATTTCGTGGTGGGCATCTGCGGTGGGCATCAGACCTGGAGTCCCGCTTCCTTCGTGGAGACCACCGTCGCCGAACTCAAGGAGCAGATCGGCAACGACCGCGTGATTCTCGGTTTGAGCGGCGGTGTTGATTCGTCCGTGTGTGCTATGCTGCTCCACCGCGCCATCGGGCCCAACCTGACCTGCATCTTCGTGGATCACGGCCTGCTGCGCAAAAACGAGTTCCAAAATGTGATGCGCGATTATGAAGGCCTGGGGCTGAATGTGATCGGCGTGGATGCCAGCGAGAAATTCTTCCGGGAGCTGGAAGGCGTGACCGAACCAGAACGCAAACGCAAAATCATCGGGGCCGGCTTTATCGACGTATTCAACGAGGAAGCCCAGAAAATCACCGATGCCAAATGGTTAGCGCAGGGCACCATTTACCCCGACCGGATCGAGAGTCTCAGCATCACGGGCATGGTCATCAAGAGCCATCATAATGTGGGCGGACTACCCGAGAAGATGCACCTGAAATTGTGCGAGCCGCTGAAGTGGCTCTTCAAAGACGAGGTGCGCCGCGTGGGCCGCCAGCTGGGCATGCCCGAGCATCTGATTACCCGCCATCCGTTCCCCGGACCGGGACTGGCCGTACGCATCCTGGGCGACATCACCCGCGAGAAGGTGCGTGTGTTGCAGGAAGCAGACGACATCTTCATCCAAGGTCTGCGCGACTGGAAAGTGCGTCTGTCCGGCGAAGAGGCCCGCAAGGTGCTGGCTGCCGGCGTGCCTGCCAACATGACCAACGGCGAAATCGAGGTCTCACTCTACGACCAAACATGGCAAGCCGGTGTCATCCTACTGCCAATCAAGAGCGTGGGCGTGATGGGCGACGAGCGCACGTATGAGCGCGCCGTGGCCCTGCGTGCCGTGACCAGCACCGACGCCATGACCGCCGACTGGGCACATCTCCCCTACGACTTCATGGCCAAAGTCTCCAACGACATTATCAATAAGGTAAAAGGCGTGAACCGCGTCTGCTACGACATCAGTTCCAAGCCACCCGCGACAATCGAGTGGGAATAAACGACTAAAAATTCAGCGGTTTGCCCTCTTTGTACGAGCATTCCGGTATCTGTCGCTTGACAAAGGCATATACCAACAACCCGACACCGACAAGGACCATGGGGATGCTGAGGATTTGACCGTTGTCGAGAGTATGTCCGACTTCGCTGGCCACCTGCACCTCCTTGTAAAATTCGATGATAAAACGGGCGATGAAAATGATGGTAAGGGTAAGTCCCGAGGTGAGGCCGGCGGGCACTTTGCCTTTGGCGAACTTGAAGTAATAGACCGTAAGGCCCACGAAGAGCAGGAAATAGACGGCAGCCTCATACAGCTGGGCCGGATGGCGGAACGTGCCTGCGATGCCGGGCCCACCATGGGTGAAGTCGAAAGCCCAAGCCACCGTGGTGATGCTGCCCACAATCTCGTGGTTCATCAGGTTGCCACAACGCACGAACGCCGCCGCAATGGGGATGGCGATGGCCAAGCGGTCAAGCAACCACAGGAAATTGATTTTGTGCTTCCACGTGTAATAGATTACAAACAGCATGATGGCAATCACTGCGCCGTGGCTGGCTAATCCCTGATAGCCCACGAATTGGCCGTCGTGGATGGGCAATATGATTTCCAACGGATTGATGATGAACTGCTCGGGTTCGTAGAACAGGAAATGCCCTAACCGCAGGCCCACAATAGTCCACACAATGGTCCAGATGGAGATTTTATCTAACAGTTTCTGGGATATGTTTTCGGTTTTGAAAATTTTTTGCAGGGTGAGGTAAGCCAACAGGAAGCCGCTGGCCAGCAAGATGCCATACCAACGAACCTGCAATGCGCCCAAGTGAAAAGCGATGGGATTCACTTTCCAGGTTACGGTACACAGGAAATCAACAGGTGTCATAAGCGATTATATAAGAACGCCGCAAAGATACTACATTATTTTAATATGGGAAGAGGCTTTTTTCCAGCTTATAAAAACAAAGAAAGGCGCATTTTTAGATGCGCCTTTCGGATTATAGGGGGAAATGGATTCCAAGGATTATTGTGTCACTCTCTCCAACCATTTCACCATGCCGAGCATGATGGCCATGGAGACGAAGCAAACCACGGCGAACACCAGCCAGCAGTATTCGATAGGCCAAGCGTTGTACATGACAGGTCCGAGCCAGATCAGCAGGTTGCCGATGGCGGTGGCACCAAGCCACAAGCCCTGACACAAACCCACCATGTGGCGCGGAGCCACTTTGGAGACAAATGACAGACCCAGCGGGGAGATAAACAACTCGGCCACGGTCAGGAAGAAATAGGTAACGAGCAGCACCCATGGGGCAGCTTTGGCGAGACCGGCGGCGGCCATCTGGGCCAGATCCATAGCGCGGAACTCCGTACCGGAAGGATAGTTGTTCACGATGGAGATGATCATCAGGAAAAGGTAAGCACAACCGGCGATGGCCATACCGATGGCAATCTTGCGAGGCGTGGAAATGGGTTTGCCTCTGCGAGCCAATGCGGCGAAAATAACCATGATGATAGGAGTAAGCACAATCACGAAGAAAGGATTCAAGGCCTGCCAGATTTCAGGGGCAATCTTCTCCGTATCAACGAAATCGCGGGCGAACACGGACAACGACTGTCCATTCTGGTGGAATGAGAACCAGAAGAAAACAGCAATACCGAGAACAGCGAACAAAGCGTAGAGACGCTGTTTGATTTCCTTCGCCATAGCGAGTTTCTCCTCAGCAGTGTATTCCACTACCTGAGCATGTTCTTTCTTGGCCGGCTGCGGCAGTTTGTACTTGTTTGTCAAGAAGATAACCAAAGAAATGACCATAGCTAACACGGAAGCGATGAAGGAGAAGTGAACACCCTGGTTGAAGACGGTGATGTAGTCAGAGCAGAAAGCGGGAATATCGGTGAAGTTGTACCCGCTTTGGAGCACAGCCTGCATAGTCTCCGTGAATTTCTGGGTCTGCTCACCGTTGGCCAAGAATTGGTGGCAAAGGCCGGACATATCAGCATTATATACCAGATGATGCGCTTTCAGCCACCACTCACGCAAGAACGGAGCGATGAACGGGGCGAAGAAACCGCCAATGTTGATGAACACATAGAAAATCTGGAAACCGGAGTCGCGACGGTCTTTGGCTTCTGCAAGAGCTTCCGGGCCTTGCTTGGCAGCCTCGGCCTCATATTCGTCGTACAGTTTGCCGACGATGGCTTGCAGGTTACCTTTGAACAAACCATTACCGAAAGCAATGAACAACAGAGCCATACAGGTGATGATGAGAATCGTCCACCAGCCACCGCCATTGTCGAGGATTGCTCCTTCGGCGGTCTTGCTGAACAATGGGATAGCCATCACCACATAGCCGATAGCCATGATGATGAGACCCCATTGGATGGTCTTGTTGTAGTTCTGCGTCTTGTCGGCGATGATACCGCCCACCAAGCTCAGCACGTAGATGCCGAAATAGAAGACGGAGTAGATGACGCCGGCGGTGCCGTCGGGCAGACCGAACTTGGAAACGAGGAAGAGCAGCAACACGGCATTCATGATGTAATAGCCGAAGCGCTCACCCATGTTGCTCAAAGCAGCTGCAATCAAACCCTTCGGATGATGCAGCTTGGCTTCACGCACATAGTAAAGTAAAAACGGTATGATGACAATCGTACCGATGAGGCAAATTAATAAAGCTGTACTCATAATATTGGAAATTAAAAATTGATTTTACAGATACTGTTTGACCTTTTCCACGATGAGCTCCTTGGGAACAAGGCCCACAAGGCTGTCCACGACCTCCTTGTTTTTGACGAAGACCAGCATGGGGATGTTCATCACGCCGAACTGCATGGCGAGGTCGTTGTTCTCGTCGGTGTCACACTTGCCGATGACGGCCTGCCCTTCAAATTCGGCAGCCACCTCCTCGACGACAGGTCCGAGATGACGGCAAGGTCCGCACCACGGGGCCCAAAAGTCGATCACCACCAGCTTATCACCGTTGACCAGTGATTCAAAATTGCTTGAGTCAATTGCTAATGCCATAATGATATTGGTTTTAAGATTAATATTTTTAAATTGCAAAAATACAAAAAAAAGCTTTTGGCATGGATTCTCTTTTTTTTCTTTCCCAACTGCTTTTTTTGTATATTTGTCCGCTTTTTGTTAAAATTGTAATCAATTAACAATCAAATAATTAAAACTATGCCGCAAATTTCTAAAAAGGGTCAGACAATGCCCTCCTCGCCAATTCGTAAGTTGGTACCCTTCTCTGATGCCGCCAAATCGCGCGGAATCCATGTCTATCATCTGAATATCGGCCAGCCGGACATCGAGACACCGAAGGGTGCCCGTGATGCCGTCAAGAACGCCGACATTCCCGTCATCGCCTATACGCACTCCGCTGGCAACCTCAGCTACCGCAAGAAGTTAGTGGAGTACTACCACAGCGTGGGTATTGACATCACGCCCGATGAAATCCTCATCACCACCGGTGGCAGCGAAGGCCTTCTGTTCGCCTTCAACAGCTGCATGGATCCCGGCGACGAAATCATCATCCCGGAACCATTCTACGCCAACTACAACGGCTTCGCCGTGACGTGCGGTGTGGTGGTGAAACCCATCGTCTCCACCATCGACAACGGCTTTGCACTGCCCTCCATCGAGGAGTTCGAGAAACTGATCACGCCCAAGACGAAAGCCATCATGGTGTGCAATCCCAACAACCCCACGGGCTACCTCTACTCTGAGGAGGAAATCCGCCAGTTGGGCGAGATTGCCAAGAAACACGACCTCTTCCTCTTCGCTGACGAGGTTTACCGTGAGTTCTGCTACGATGGCGTGAAACATTTCTCCGTCATGGAGTTGGAAGGCCTTGAGCAGAACGTGGTGCTGCTGGATTCCGTGTCCAAGCGCTACAGTGCGTGCGGCGTGCGTACGGGTGCGCTCATCACACACAACAAGGATGTCTATAACACGGCCATGAAGTTCGCCCAGGCCCGTCTGTCGCCTCCAACCTACGGCCAAATCCTCGGCGAGGCTGCCGTCAGCACCCCGAAGGAGTATTTCGATGCGGTCATCACCGACTATGTGGCCCGCCGCAACACGGTGGTCAACGGCGTGAACGCCATCCCCGGCTGCTACGTGCCGATGCCCAAGGGCGCCTTCTACTGCGTTGCCCGCCTGCCCATCGACAACTCCGACCGTTTCTGCCAGTGGATGCTGGAAGAGTTCAACTACAACGGCGAGACCACGATGATGGCACCGGCCACGGGCTTCTATTCCACGAAAGGCAAAGGCACGGATGAGGTCCGTATCAGCTACTGTCTGAAGGTGGAAGACCTCAAGAAAGCCGTCAAGTGCTTGGAAGAGGCCCTCAAGGTCTATCCGGGTCGTACCAACAAATAGGAATATTTTCGTAAAAGGTGGAGGATAGCACAAGCCCTCCACCTTTCTTTTTATTTTATAATGTTATGAAACAACACATTGCCGTTCTGATGCTTGTTCTGATGCTGCCGATAGCGTTGCTCGCTCAGCGGGGCAGCTTGGCCGATGCACGCACCGACTTCAGCAGCAAGAACTATATTGACTCCGGAGCTACCATGGTGTGGACGGGCGTGAACATGTCCGGCTATCTGCCGGTGGGCCACCTGCACGAATGGTTCAAGCCTAATCTGTCAGTAGGCACCGGCTTGACTGTCAAGACCGCCCGAAACTGGACATTCGACGTGAATTTCCACTATATGTTTGGCAGCAACCTGCGCGACACCACAGCCTCCTTCCTTGGCAACATGGTGGATGAGCATGGTCGGGTGGTGGACGGCAACGGCCTTACCTCAACGCTCTATTTCGAAGGCCGTTACTGGTCCTTGGGAGCTGGCGTGGGCAAGGTGATCCCTGTCAGCCGATGGCGCAACTCCGGCATCTGGCTCCATCTGGGCATGGGCTATTTCAGCCATAAGATCCGCATCAACGATTACGACAACCAAGTGCCACAACTGGCCGGCGACTACAAGAAAGGCTACGACCACCGCAGCGGCGGCTTCGCCATGAACCAGTTTATCGGCTATCTTTTCATCCAGAAAAACCGGCTGCTCAACTTTTACGGCGGCATCGAATTCTGGGAGATTTGGTCAAAGCCCAACCGGAATTACATCCTTAATGAGGGACCGACGGAAAATCTGAAATCGAAATTCAGCGGACTGATCGGTTTGAAAATAGGTTGGAACATCCCGCTTTATGAGAAAAAGGAGGTAACGACATTCTATTACCGATAATCCATGGCGATGCGCATCCTGATTTCCATAGTGGTTCGCTTATACAGCGTGGCTGTTCTTCTGGCCGCCCCGTTCAACGGGAAGGCACGGCTATGGAGCAACGGCCGCAAACGCCTGCTTCAACAGATAGCAGACGCTGTGACCAGCGACGACCATCCGGTGTGGATTCACAGCGCCTCCTTGGGCGAGTATGAGCAGGCCCGACCTATTATCGAGAAAATTAAAAAAGAACGCCCTGACACCAAAATCATAGCGACGTTTTTTTCGCCTTCCGGATATGAGATACGAAAAAACGACCCACTGCCGGACTACGTCTTCTATCTGCCAATAGACACGATGCGCAACGCCCGCCGCTTCCTCCGCATCGTGCGTCCCTCGATGGCCATTTTCATCAAATATGAGTTTTGGTACAATTATATAATAGAGTTGACAGACAATAGCATACCATTTTATTATGTGAGTGCCATTTTCCGTCCGAACCAGTATTTCTTCAAGCCGTACGGACGTTGGTTCGTGAACCGCTTGCGCGGGGCATCCCGAATTTTTGTGCAGAATGACGAATCGGCCCAACTGCTGGCAGGGGTTGGCATTCGCCAGGTAGAGGTATGCGGCGACACCCGCTTCGACCGGGTGGCCGCCATCGCACGGCAATCCGCGCCAGTGGAGATGGCTGAAAACTTCAAAAAACAGTCCAAACTGATTGTGGCGGGCAGCACCTGGGGACCCGATGAGGCCTTGTTGGCCCAGCTGCTCCCGAAGCTGAACGGATACAAACTGCTGGTAGCCCCGCACGAGATCAGCCGGAAGGAGGAGGTGATGCGTACCTTTTCCGGTTTTAAGACCATTGCCTTTTCGGAAATGCAGAATCAGGAGTTGGGCGAATATGATGTGCTCGTGGTGGACACCATCGGGCTTTTGAATAAATTGTACAAATACAGCACCTTGTCGTATGTCGGTGGAGCCTTCAAAACGGGCTTGCACAACATTTTGGAAGCTGCCGTCTATGGTGTGCCGCTCTTTTTCGGTCCGCAGTACAGCCATTTCAACGAGGCGGTGATGCTGGTCCAAAAGGGCGGAGCCTTCCCGGTAAACAATGCCGGGGAGATGTGGCAGGTGGTACAGCAGTTTGAGAACGACCCTGACACATACGCGCGGGTATGCGCTGTGTGTCGCGAATACGTGGCCGCCAACGTCGGCGCATGCGAACGGATTTACCAATATATTTTCGAATGCGTATGAAAAAGACATATCGTTTTTCCTCCGGAGAAATAATCCAAGCCGACCGCAATGAACTGTCGGCCCTTCTGGAACAGTATCGCCAATACCGCCAGAATTACGTCGAGTTGTTCAGCAATCTGGAGGACGCGGATTATGTGGCGCGGGGAAACGGGTTTTGCGACACCAAATACAGCGAGGATTTTGTAGAGGGTCAGATTGAAAAATACAGCCAGCAGATTCAGGATATTGAGCAATGGCTGGCACAGGATTTGCAGAAACAATAATTATTAACTTAAAAATTGAATAGATGAAAAAAGTAATTGTAACCCTTTTGATTATTGCCGTGGCCGTCGTACTGATTCTGGCCACGTTTGTCAAACCGTACAACAACATGGTCCAGAAGGACGAGGTGTGCTCGCAGGCCTGGTCCAATGTGGAGAACGTCTATCAACGCCGGGCGGATCTGATTCCGAATCTGGTGAAGACGGTGCAGGGTGCCGCCCAATACGAGAAGAGCACATTGGAGGCGGTCATCAACGCCCGTGCCAAAGCAACGTCGGTACAGATTGACCCGAGCAACCTGACGGAGGAGAACATCGCCAAGTTCCAGGCTGCCCAGGACCAGTTGAGTTCCGCTTTGAGCCGTTTGCTGGTTACCATTGAGAAATATCCTGACCTGAAGGCCAACCAGAACTTTTTGGAACTGCAGGCTCAGTTGGAAGGCACGGAGAACCGTATCGCCGTGGAACGCAATAAGTTCAATGAGACAGTGAACGATTACAATTCTTATATCCGCAAATTCCCGAACAACATCATCGCCGGGCTGTTCAACTTCGACAAGAAGGGCTATTTCAAGGCTGCAGCCGGTGCGGAGAATGCTCCGGAAGTGGAATTTAACTTTGAATAACGATGCGTAGAATTGCGCTTTGTCTTGTTGGTCTGCTCCTTGTGGCCACCGCGTTCGCCCGTGGCCACAAGGATGTCATCCCGCCCGCTCCCGACCCGCCGCGGTTAGTCAACGATTTTGCCGGCGTGATAAGCCCTGATCAGGTGGAGAGCATGGAGCAACGCCTCGTGGCTTTCAACGACACCACGACGAATGTCATCTGCGTGGTGACCATTGAGGACCTTAGAGGCTATTCCGCCGCCGAATTCGCGTACGAGATTGGCGACAAATGGGGTGTGCGGGCCAAAAACAGCGACAAACGCAACGGTGTGGTTATCCTCATCAAGCCCCGAAACGAGACAGACGGGGAGGTTTACATCTCTGTAGGTTATGATTTGGAGGGTGTCCTTCCGGATGTCACCTGCAAACGCATCATCGAGCGCAAGATGATTCCCGAACTGAAAGAGGGACGCTATGGTGACGCGGTGGATTCGGCCTTGGCTTATATCCTTCCGTTGGTGGCAGGCGAGATCTCCGACCTGCCCGAAGAAGAAGGCGAGGGATCGCTATTCGCCCTGATACTGTTAGTGGCTGTCTTGGCGGCGGTGGTGTTGGTGGTTTTTCTGCTCTCCTCGGTGGATGACGGCTCGGCGGGCAATACAGGACATTTTGGCGGTGGCTCGTACGTAGGGCCCTATTTCGGCGGAAGGCCATGGGGCGGCGGCAACACCTGGAGCGGAGGAGGCTTCGGCGGCGGAGGCTTTGGCGGTTTTGGTGGCGGAGGAGGCTTCGGCGGCGGCGGTGCCGGCGGCCGGTTCTGACCAGTCCCCGCAAAAGACACAACACAATGGCCGCTTGAATGGACTCCGCTTTTTACTTGCCACGGTGCGGACGCACTTGCAGCTCAAACGGCGTTAGCAGGTCGTCGTATGTGAAATTAGTGTCCAAAGTCTCATAGCGACCGTTTTCAGTGCCATCAACATCATTTACCAGAAGTTGTACCTGGTTGGGGTGCTCCGCACCGTCCACAGAGACACAAAACACACCTGCGCTGTCCGTGGTGGCTTCCAGTTCCAAATCCGGAAAGTTTACGGCCAAGCCCTCCACCGGCTGACCAGTTTCCATGTCGGTTATGGTAGCCATAATGATAATATCCTCATCGGGCGACATCCGATTTTGAGGCATCCCATAGCAAGCCTGAAAGACAAACATCAGAGCGGTGGCGGAGAATGATCCGAACAGGAATCGGATCAGCTGTTGTTTCTTATCTTTGATTTTCTGAATCAGTTTCATTATTCTCTTTTCTTGATTTTTTATTCTGCTCCGGGGTATTCGGGGCTTGTTGAGAGTTTTCGTCCGCCTTGGGCATGTTTTTGTATTCCACGGGAGGTGGACCATACATCAAGATGTTTTCACCGCCACCCGGAGGTCCTTGAGGGGGGACCATCTCTCGGTTGCAGGATGTCATCACCCCTAACGCCGACAATATGAGCATGAAAAACTTTTTCATAGTATAGATGAATTAATGCGGTTGCAAAGATAAGTTTTTTTTTGTCTATGAATAGCAAAAATCAACTCAGTCCTTCACACAACGCACGGATCTACCCATAGAAGGAGAGTCAGAAAATCCATAAGTTGACGAATCATCATATTGAAAGGCCCAACCAAACGGTTCCGATTCACCTGAAGAAATTGATGAACTCCAAAAATGACACTCTTCACCTTCATCCTCATATAAATAACCATAAGGATAAAAAATACCCGCCGGAACGGCGGAAAAGCCCGTGGCATTGTTCATATTCGGATTGTTGCCTGGAGTACATGGGTTGTCACAATAAAACCAACCCACATCGGATGCAAGAGCCTTGGCTATGTTACCATAGTAACCGCATCCATATTCGCTTTGCAAAAACAAATAGTAAATCAACTGCAAAATCTCCTCCTCGCTGGGCACATGCCAGCCCGTGGGGCAGATGCCCTGCACGCCGCTGGGGTTGGCATCAGAGGCACTGTCACCGTGCATCACCGCCGGCCAGTTGTACAGGTAGCCACGATAATACAAGGGAATGGAGGAAGTGTCGTTATCGTAATAATATGGGTAGGTTTCACTATAACTTTGGCCTAGAGGAATGGGGGTGCCATCGTCATAATGCGTAGTGCGCAGGTTAAACTGCATCCAGCACTGCTGGCCTATCTTCACCGTGTTATATATGTTGCCGTCGTAGTCGGTGACCACAGGGGCGTCCGAACAGGGAAGGGCATCCCCCGGTGCCGGCAGAGGTGTGGTAAATGGCAACAGGATCATCCCGCCTTCGGTTTGGTATTGTGTCATGGATTGGCTGGCAATTCCACGGGCATACGCCACATAGCGCATATAGTCGCCCAATTGGAACGGGTGGTGGGAGGAACCCTTGGCGGATTTTGTCCTTGTAGAGGCGTCATAATATGGCGTGGAGGCGTCATAGTATGGCGCCTCTACAATGCCATCGTATTCCACGGCATCCTTGCCACCGTTGCCGGTGTTCAACAATTTTGCGGACAGGGTTTTGCCGTTCACGCGGGCCGTCAACACGTAGGTGCCCGGCGTGCGCAGCGCCACGCGCAGATTATGGGTGCCTTGCTGTAGAGACGCGATTAATCGCGTCTCTACGACATGTCCGTTCACATCCGCAACCTCCACCTGCACGTCGCCGGGTTCCGGCATTTGCAGGTTCACCGTGGTGGTGCCGTTGAAGGGGTTGGGGGTGGTCTGTAGAGACGTTGCGCGCAACGTCTCTACATCCTCAATGCCCGTCCACACCGTCAGATTATATTGGGTGTCAGGGTAGTGCAGCGTCTCCGTCCACCCGCGAGTGATGTTCTCCACTATGATGATGTCGGGCTGCACCCACGTTCCGTCCACCATACGGCAGGAGAAAGTCAGAGACAGACTCTGCGCCATCGCGCCCGCACTTAACAGCATCATCGCAATAAGGGTAAAGATCTTTTTCATGTCTATAAGGTTTTAGTTTTTAGTTTTACTACCCCGCCCTGCGGGCACCCCTTCTAAAAAATAGAAGGGGAGTTTTTTGTGTGCGTCCTCCTCAAATCCATTCACTGTTCACTAATCACTGATCACTATTCACTATTTCAGTCCTTCACGCAACGGACGGAATTCCCGCAGTCCTTGGGACCGGCGCTCCTGAGCACATCAGCGGCGCCGTAATAGAGATTGCGGGAGTAGGCGTTTGTGCTATTGTTCTGGGACTGGGTAGTGCTCCAGAAGTTTGCGTTGTAGGTGAGACCGTAGTAGTAGCCTCTGTATTCGCCAGCGGGAATGGCCGAAAAACCTGTGGCATTGTTCGCGTCCGGATAGCTGCCAACAGAATAAGGCACCGAACTGTATTCCCAGAATGATGTCGAAGCCAACGCCCGGGCAATGTATGTGCTATTGTTGTCCCAATAGTACTGGCTTTGGCTGCCCACATAGTCTTCCAATTGTGTCCACTCCGGATCGCTGGGCACATGCCAGCCGGTGGGGCAGATGCCTTGTACCCCAGAGGGGTTGGACAAACTGCTGTTCGCCCCATGCATCACGGCAGGCCAGTTGTACAGGTAACCTCTGGTCTGCCAGGGAATATTGGATGTGGAATGATCGTAATAGTAGGGGGCACTGTCGCTTTGTGTTGTGCCAGTGGGAATGGCTGTTCCATCTGCGTAATGCGTGGTGCGCAGGTTATGGCGCATCCAGCACTGTTGGCCTATCTGAACTGTGGGATACACATTGCCATCGTAGTCGGTGACCGTAGGGGTGCCCGGACAAGAATTATGGAGCCCCACGGGATCATAATCATAATAATCACGAAGGCAGCGGACGGCACACGCGTCGGCATGGCCTGCCCCTGCATAGTTATACGCATCGGGGATATCGTACTCCATATAAAAGAAACTACCATAACTGGTGGCACCCGAAGAGGACCAAATATAGGCACGGTATCCTAAATTACAGAACCCCGAGTCAAAATAGCCGCCCGTCGGGAATACACTAAAACCAGTGGCGTTGTTGTCCGCCGTATTGTTACCCACAGCGCATACGGAGGTGCTCGGGTTCCAATCAGCGTCAAAAGGACCGGTTGCGAGCGCTTTGGCGATATTATCCTCATTCCCGCCACATCTATATTTGGGACGACTTTTCACATAGTCTATCAACTGATCCCACTCCGCCTCGCTCGGCACATGCCAGCCGTTGGGACAAACACCCTGCACACCGGAAGGGTTGGCATCGGAAGGAGTGGCACCGTGCATCAACGCCGTCCAATTGTACAGAAGGCCGCGTTGGGTCCACCACATAAGCCATCCCTCATATTCGTAATAGTATGGGGAGGTGCTGCTGGTGACCGGGGTGCCCGAGCCTGATACAGACGACCCTCCGGAAGGGATGACCGTGCCATCGGCAAAGTGCTTGGTGCGCAGATTCGACATCATCCAGCACTGTTTCCCAATCCGGACCGTTTGGTAAACATTACCTTCAACATCCCTGAGAATAGGAATTTCCGGACAGTTTACACCATCCTGAACCTCCGAAAACTTCAACGATATCGTTTCCGAGGAATTTTGTGATTGGATTATAGGATAACTTTCCACCGCCTCCCCGTCAAAAGTGGCGTAGCCCCTATATTCCATCTGATCACTGTAATTGAACGGATGGGTGATGTGGCCCTTAGGGGCATTTTTCAGTTGGAAGGCATTGTCCGCCATACCGGAGTATGCCACCGCATCCGCACCGCGTCCCCGATGGCACACCATCTTCATCGATGTGCTTCGTCCCGCCTGACGGGCCGTCAGGAAATAGACACCCGCCGTGGACACTGAAACGCGCAACTGGTGCACACCCGGTTGTAGAGCCGCGATTGATCGCGTCTCTACGATGCGTCCGGTAATATCCGTCATCTGCACCGTCACGTCCCCGGGCTCTGCCACCTGCAGATTTACGAAGGTGGTGCCGTCAAACGGGTTGGGATAGTTCTGCGAAAAGGCGAAATCCTTTCCACCAACATAATCTTCAACGCCCACCCCATTCTGAATGGTCAGAACCGTATCCGGCCAATAGAGGGTCTCCTGCCAGTGCTTGGTCCTGTTGGACACCACCACACTGTCGAGCTTTTTGTCGTATCCGTTGTAATCTTTTCCGACAAACGTCAGCGTTACCGTTTGCGCCATCGCGCCCGCGCAAAGTAGCAGCAGCGCGATAAGAGTAAAGGTCTTTTTCATATTCACAAGGTTTAATTATTAACTTTTAGTTTTACTACCCCATTTGGTGTCTGCTTCACACCCGAATCTATTCACTGTTCACTAATCACTGATCACTGATCACTGTTCACTATTTCAATTGTTGCGGAGACAACGCACAGAAAGACCATATCTCATATCGGAGCTATCCCTGTGCATGGAGGCACTGTCATTAACGAGAGCGCGAAAGAAACACCAACCGCTGTTATAATTCTTGGTAGAACTCCAGAAGTAAGTAGCGATGCCGAGATTATAGTATCCATAAATGCCAGCGGGATAGGCCGAAAAGCCTGTAGTATTGTTTGAACTCTGGTTATTGCCCACATTACATATATTGGAGGAGCTGCTTTCCCAACCCGAAGCAGAAGCCAATGCTTTGGCTATATTGTCGCTGCTGGCACCACATACATACAGGCTGTTGCCACTCACAGAGTTTTCTAACTGCGTCCACTCCGCGTCGCTCGGCACATGCCAGCCATTAGGGCAGATGCCCTGTACCCCACTGGGATTGGTGGTGCTGCTGCTCGCCCCATGCATCACGGCAGGCCAGTTGTAGAGGTATCCCCTGTCTGACAAGGAAATGTTAGTGGTGGGATAATTGTAATAGTAGGGGACAGTAGTACTTCCAGATGAGCTGGTGGAGATAGAAGTTCCATCTGCAAAGTGTGTGGTACGCAGGTTCGACTTCATCCAGCACTGGTTCCCGATCCCCACCGTATTATAAACATTGCCATCATAATCGCTCACCGTGGTCTGGCCGTGGCATGCACCAGTCGTGAACTCCATCACGTCACCGTAAACTGTACCGGCACCATTTCTGGCATAAGCACGTACATAATATTTTGTGTTGCTCTCTAAATTATCATATCTAATAGAAAAACTACCCAGATGGTAATGATAATAGGAGGGCTCATTAGAAACCAAATGGCAGTCGTCACCATTTTCTGTAGGGTTGGGCAATCTGCTATAAATCATGCCGCGAACATAATGCTCACATTGAGCACTACCCTTTGAGGTTACCGTGCCATGCAGAATAATGGCATTTGGATGGCCTGGGACACTAGAGACCGAATCCGTACGCACCGAAGGAACCTCATAGTACAATATCACATCATTGCCGTACACCACCGTGCCGGCGGCAGTCTTGGCGTAGGCCCGCATGTGATAGATGCCCTCCGTCAGCCCCGTGATATCATCGGTGTAGATAAAGCCGGGGCCCGAACTGACCTCCACATGGTTGCCGCCCAACGTGGGATTGGCATAGATACTCCAGCACACACCTTTCTGCACTATCGGTGCACCACCGTGGGACGTGACATATCCATAACAACTGGCTCGACCCATAGATGCATAATATTTCACGCTGTCGGTGGTCACCGTGGGAGGGGTCGTCTCCTGCTCGTCGCGAAGGCAACGCACGGAGCATCCGTCTGCACCAGTCGAAGGGTTCACTAATACAGTTGGTGAGTTTGTTACAACCCAGGGACCATACACCTGTGAGACATTTACGTATGGATCATAAATGATTCCAAAAGAGCTCCAAAACTTCGTCAAATCGCCGAAGCCACTGGTGGCGCCATTGGTGAGGGTTCCTGCAGGAAAGGCTTCAAATCCAGGGTAGAAGTTGTCCTCTGCGACAATGTCTGCAAAGCCGTTGGAGGAGGGATCGTTGCCCGGAGCGCAAGGCACACTGTTGGCACTCCAGACTTCCGCCTTCGTCGCCATTGCCTTGGCATTGTATCCTACAACTCCATTGCAGACATATTCGTCGCGGCTGTTCAGATAGTTCAGCATCAGTGTCCACTCGGCAAGACTCGGCACATGCCAGCCGTTGGGGCAGATGCCCTGCACCCCACTGGGAATCTCGTTGCTGTAGGAGGCCCCGCGCATCACCGCCGCCGAATTGTACAACAAACCGTAGGACCCTGAAACGGTGGGGTTCCCGTTCGGATAGTAGTAGTAGCCCGTCTGGTAGGATGTCATTATGTTCGAGAGGTTCTGGTCCCCGCGTGCAATGGGCGTGCCGTCCGGATAGTGTCTGCTGGCGAGGTTTACCCCCATCCAACACTGGTGACCCACCCACATCGCGATATAACTGTTGTTGTCGTAGTCGTACACATAACCGTTGTTGATGCAGTTCGTCCCGTCGCGTGTGGGGAACCACAGCGTCACCGTCTGCGACATCAACGAGCCTGTCTCACGCAGGCTCTTAAACGCGCGGGTCGGCATGGGCTCGCCCCACACGGCATGCGGATAGTCGTTCACCGTGATGTAGCCCACATACTGCAACGAGTCGCCGTAGTCCCACGGATGGCTGCCATAGACCTTCATCTGCGACTTGCCGTTGGCGGCGCCCGTCATGCCCACGTACTCCAGAGTGTTCGCACCGCCGTTACCGCGGCTCACCATCTTCACCGTCGAGGTGCGGCCGTTCTGCCGCGCCGTCAGGAAGTAGAGGCCCGCGTTGGCGAGTGTCACGCGCAGCTCGTGCGCACCCTCCTGCGGGGATTCGATGCGTAGTGTCTCCACCACGCGCCCGAAGATGTCCGAAATCTGCACCTGCACATCGCCGCGGTCCGTCACGTTCAGCGTGGCGCGCGTCTCGCCCTCAAAGGGGTTGGGCCTGTTCTGCGTCAGGCCGAAAGCGCCCGTCTGCACATAGTGCTCCACGCCCGCGGGCGAGAGTATGAGGCGCAAGTCCGGCGCATACACCGTCTCCGTCCAGTTCTGCGTCAAGTTGGTCACCACCACGCTGTCCATCTGTACAGCCTGGTCGTTACCGTCCATTCCTTCAAAGCTAATCACTACCTGTTGCGCTGGCAACAGCAGCACCATCAGCATCATCGCGATAAGAGTAAAGGTCTTTTTCATATCTATAAAGTTTTAATTTTCAGTATTGGATTGCAAAGATACAAAATCCGGATAAACAAATCACTCCCCAAAGAGCTTCCTGTACAGGCATCCCACCAGCTGGCGGTCGTCGTCGCGCTGGTGCATGCCGCCGCCCAAACAGTAACGGAAGGCCTCGCAATGCTCGCACGGGCCGGTCTTGGCCCAACGGCGGTCGCGGAACTCCTGAAAACGGTTCTGCCACACATCCCAGAAGTCGTCCTTGTAGATGTTGCCCTGGTGGAAATTGTGCCGGATGCTGGTACAACCGGAGATACTGCCGTCGATGCGGATGCTGGCGGCATTCACGCCGGCGGCGCAATGGTAGAAATAGTCGCGCACCTCAGCCTCGTATTCCCCTAAAAAGCCCTCGCAGGCAAAATTCAGACGGATGCGGCCCTCTTGGCGGGTGCTTTTGATGAATTCCATGATTCCCCGCACCTGCTCGGAGGAGAGTTGCAGCGTGTCATCGTCGGCCGCACGTCCCGCCGGGAAAATGGTGAAGATGCGCCAGCGCCGCACGCCGAGGCTGATCAGGAACTCCTTGAAACGTTCTAAATAGGGAAATGTCTGCGGCGTCACGCAGGTGACCACATCGTAGGTAAGGCCCTTCTCCTGTGCAATCATCTGGATGGCCTCCACGGCCCTGTCAAAGCTGTCGGGATGGCCGCGCATGGCGTTGTGCTCCTCGGTAAAGCCATCCAGACTGATCGTGATAGAGTGCAGGCCCGCCCGCAATAGGGAATCTAACCGCGCACGGTCCAGCAACATGCCGTTGCTCACCATGCCCCACGGATATTCGCGCTTGTAGAGTTCCCGTCCCACCTGCTCCAAATCGTTGCGCATCAAAGGCTCGCCGCCCGAGAAAATAATCATCACCTTATGCGGGTCCACATGCGGCGTAAGCTTGTCGATGACGGCCAGAAAATCCTCCGCCGGCATGTCGGGCGTGTTGCTCTTGGCGGTGCAGTCGCTGCCGCAGTGCTTACAGTTGAGACAGCAGCGAAGCGTACACTCCCAGAAGAGCTGCATCAGCGTATGTTCCCGCACTTCGATGGCGTGATACTTGCGATACAACTCCAGCGCGACCCGTTTCTTCCAACCCAGTTTCATAAACGGCTATTGGGAATCGTCTGTGTATGGCAACTCTTCGGATGAGACACCCTCCGTTTGCGGGATGGCGTCTGTTTGCTTGCCAGGCTCAAAAGTCTTGTAAACAACACCATACATTTCCGACATCGTATCGCCAGGTGTCGTCCAGTGATCGGGAGGAACAGGGCCATACATGAGTTCGGGTCCGTCACAGGCTGTGAAAAAGCCCAAGGCTGAAAGCAGCAATGCGAGGATCTTTTTCATGACAATTAGACTTATTGGTTGTTGTTTTTCTGCGAGGTCCGTTTCACAGCGCCTTCTAACGTAGTAGTCTTCATTATCTCGCCCATGTTCACACCGGTGGCGTCGGACACCACATCCATGGTCTGGCGGATGACGGTGGGCACATTGCCCGACATCTCGGCCACGCCCTTGCCGTCGTTGCCGTAGATGCGCACGTCCTTGATGGCGGAGATGGGCTCGGCGATGCTGGCGGCGATTTCCGGCAGTTTCTCGATGACCATCTGGGCCTTGGCGGCATCGCCGTACTCCTTGTAAGCCTCGGCCTTCAGACGAAGGGCTTCGGCCTCCGCCCTACCCTTCTGCTCGATGGCGTAAGCCTCGGCATCGGCAATTTTCTTCTTACCGATGGCTTCCTGCTCCATCTTGTACTGTTCGGCTTCGGCCATGGCACGAACCGCTTTGGCGTTCTGTTCGGCCTCGTAGGCGGCGGCTTCCGCATTGCGCTTGCGCTGCTCCAACTCGGCGGCGGCGGCAATCTCGGTGTTGTATTTGTCGGCATCGGCCCTCTTCTGGATTTCGGCTTCCAACGTATTCTGCTGAATCTTAACCTTTTCGGCGGTCAGTTCCTGCTCGCGTTTCGCCTTTTCAATCTGGGCCTCCACCTGCTTGGAGTTGATAACCTTCTGTTTCTCCTGTTCGAGGATGCTCTTGGCAGCCACAGCCTCCACCGTCTTCTCGTTCACCGTCTTCTGTTGCTCTTGCTGCTGAATCATGTAGGCAGCGTCGGCCTTGGCTTTCTGCGTGTCTTCCACCACCTTAAGGTCGGCGATCTTCACCGCCAACTCATTGTTTTTCTCAGCGATGATGGTCTCGTTGAGCACGCGCGCGTCGTTGGCGGCCTTCTTGGCCTCCGACTGCTTGATGGCAATGTCACGCTCGGCCTCCGCCTTGGTAATGGCCGCCTGCTTGCGGATGGCATAGGTGTTGTCGGCACCCAAGTCCTTGATCAAGCCCACCTCATCGGTGATGTTCTGGATGTTGCAAGAGATAATCTCAATGCCCAGCTTGGCCATATCCGGACCGGCTTTCTTGGCAATCTGGTCCGAGAAACCGTCGCGGTCGATGTTGAGGTTTTTCAGCGTGACGGCGCCGATGACCTCACGCATGTTGCCCTCTAATGAGTCCTTGCACTGCAGGGCGATATCTTTCTCCGACATGTTCAGGAAGTTCTTGGCAGCCAGACGGATACCCTCGGGCGTGTTCATGACGCGGATCTTGGCCACCGCATCCACCATCACGTTGATGAAGTCGTTGGTCGGCACCGAGGTGCTGGTCTTGATGTCCACGGAGGTCTGTCCTAAAAACACTTTGTCAATCCGCTCGAAAAACGGAATCCGGAATCCCCCCTTGCCAATCAGGACACGGGGTTGCCGGGAAAGGCCGGAAATGATCATAGCCTCTTTTGGCGGGGTTTTAACGTAGGAAAAGAGGATTATGAGAAACAGTGCGATAGCAGCAATAATAATAAGGATACTCATAATGGTTGTTTTTGGGGTTTAATACTATGGATTATAAATTTCTAATGATTTTTGTATCTTGAAAACACAACGGCAAATGTACATTTTTTTTTAAGACATCCCATTGAAAATATTTTGTATTTTTGCTGCCGTTTTGAAAGGGGTGCCGAAAGGCTGAGATCAGACCCGTTGAACCTGATGCGGATAATGCCGCCGTAGGGAGATAAACAGAGTCTTCTTTTCCCTCTTTCAGTATTTGTTTAATTATAAAATAAAACTGTTAGAGTTATGATTAAAAGTTTAGAATTTAGAGTTGAGCGTTTCAAGTACAACAATCAACAGCTAACGGCTAAAGGCCAACAGCCCGCGGCCCGTTTTTTCCGTTTGTTTTCTGCCATGATAGCCATGCTGATTCCGTCAGTGTTGTTCGCGCAGCGCCCCGACACCGTGCAGCGCGGCGAGGTGGAAGAAGTGACCATCCAGTTCACCAAGCCCACGGTGCAGACTTCGGCCAACGTCACCACCATGTCCATGCCGCAGATACGCGCCCAGCAGGGCAACGGAAGCGTCAACAACCTGTTGGAACTGATGCCCTCGGTGGTCACCACCTCCGAATCGGGCAACGGTCTGGGTGCCACCTACCTGTTCATCCGCGGCATTGACCAGACGCGTATCAACACCACCCTCAATGGTGTGACCATCAACAATGCCGAGTCGCAGGGTTCCTGGCTGGTGAACCTGCCGGACATGGCGACGTTTATCGAGAATGTGAGCGTGCAGAGCGGGGCCAACACCTCCGACGGCAGCACCTCCTACGGTGCCCGCGTTGATTTCGTGACCCGCAAAATACCCGCCAAGCCCTTTGCCGAGGTGCGCAGCTCTTACGGCTCGTTCAACACGTTCCACAATATGGTGAGCGCCGGCACCGGCCTCATCGGCAAGCGCTTCTCCATGCTGGCCTCCTTCTCCGACATCCGCAGCGACGGCTACATCGACTACTCCGGCGTACGCCTCAACTCCGGCTTCCTGACCGCCCAATATGATTTGTACAATTTTAAAAAGAATAAAGACTATGGCAAACTGAAATTCCATCTCCTTTTCGGCACCGAACACACCGACCTTGCCTGGAACGGCGTGTCCCATGATATGTTAGAGACCAACCGCACCTACAACTCCTGCGGTGAATATTACGATGACAACGGAGTTTACCATTACTATGAGAATTCCAAAGACCATTACACCCAGACATTCTATCAATTGGAATACGTCAAAGACTGGATTCGCCAAGAGGGACGCCAGCGCCACAGTCTGCAGGTGATGCCCTATCTGACACGCGGCATCGGTTATTACGAACAGTATAAAGACGATAAGAAGGTGAAGAAATACGGTTTGGAAGGCATCATCCATATGGTGGGTCATGAACTGGACAGCGCCACGTACACGGTTACCACTCTTTATGACACTTCAAAGAAAGCCGACTTTGTCACACAGAAATACTTGGACAACTATTTTTACGGTGTTCATGCGCAATATACGGGCACGCAGGTGTTCAAGGAACATAGCGACCAAGGTCTGCGCTGGGTGGCTGGTGCGGATGTCAGCAACTACAACGGCAAGCACTACGGCTACATCGTGTGGGTGCAACCCGACCGCGTGGTGGATTGTCCGGCCATGTACAAATGGTACGAGGGCACCGGCAACAAGCTGCAGGCCAAGCTCTTCGGCAGTCTGCGCTATTGGTACAAGAATTTCAGCGTGACGGGCGAGTTGCAGTATCGTCGGGTGAATTATGCCATTGACGGTGTCAACGACGAGCTGACCCCCATCCCGCAGGATTATCACTGGAATTTCATCAACCCGAAAATCGCGTTACACTATTATATAGACAAGAACCCATTGAAACACAGTTTCGACCTCTCCTTTGCCACCGCCAACCGCGAGGCCACACGCAACGATCTCGTTGGCGCCCCTGACAACCGCAAGCCTATGCCGGAAACGCTCTACGACTTGGAGTTCAGCTATATGATGCACAATAACAAGTTCTTCTTCAACACCACGTTGTATGGTATGTACTATAAGGACCAGCTGGTGCGTACCGGCGAGTTGGACCAGACCGGCGACCCGCTCATGACCAACGTCGATAAGAGCTACCGCGCCGGCATTGAGCTTTCAGCGGCCTATCGTCCGGTGCGCTTCTTCACCTGGCACATCAACGGCGGCTTCAGCCTCAACCGCATCATCGATTACGTGCATTATGTGGATCACTATTCGGGAGAAGATTGGGACTGGGACGGTCAAATCGAACAACACCTGGGCAACACCCCGATTTCCTTCTCTCCGAGCGTAGTGCTGGGCAATGACTTCACCTTCACCCCGCTCAAAGACTTCAACATTTCATTGATCACCAAGTTTGTAAGCAAGCAATATCTCGACAATTCCGGTGACGACACCTATTGTTTGAGACCGTATTCCTACAGCAACCTGCGTCTTTCCTACACTTTCCATTTCAAATGCTTGAAGGATTTGGAACTCTTCTTCCATATCAACAACCTCTTCAATGCCAAATACGAAAGTAACGCCCAGATATATACCTCCTATTATGAGAATGAACCGGACAAGTACTACAGTACCGGTTATTTTCCGCAGGCAGGCATCAACTTCTTGGGCGGCCTGAGATTGAAATTCTAATAGTGTATTCTATTTAACCACCCGCCCTTCGTTGTTGGCGATAAAGGATTTCCAATCGTTGAACTTCTTCCCCCCGCCGACGACCACGCGGTGCTGCAGATGATGGCACACGGCGGCGGCGAGGGCATCGGTGGCGTCCAGATACTCAATGGAATCCTTCAGCGGATACATGTGACACAACATGGCCGCCACCTGCTCCTTGGCAGCGTTGCCGTTGCCCGTGATGGATTGCTTGATTTTGCGCGGCTCGTACTCATAGACCTCCATGCCCGCATGCAGGCAGGCGGCGATGACAACCCCCTGCGCACGACCCAATTTCAACATAGATTGTACGTTCTTGCCATAAAAGGGGGCTTCAATGGACAATATATCCGGCTGATACTGTTCAATCAACGCATTCACTTTTTCGTAGATGAACTTCAACTTGGCATAATGATCCAACATTTTTTTCATCTGGATCACACTGATCACCTCCACCTCCGACTGGCTGAGATGCGTATTCAACACCGCATACCCCATCACATTCGTGCCGGGATCGATGCCTAAAATCTTATGACGGACAATTGGCTCTTCCATCTTTTATTCAAAAACGAGATAATTGTCGTGATAATTGATTACAGCCTTGTGGTTTACAAAAAAATCATTCCCCAAAATCATCTGGATGGGCTTACGCCGGAGCTTTTTGTATGCCGTGTTGATATAGGTAAAATCCAAAAGCGCCATATTCCGATAGCAGGGCAGATGGAAACGTCCGAGACGGAGGTCGGGCACATCGGCGATACGTACGGTGAAATCATCGCCGCCAATGCCGGCCGTCACGCCATCGTGCGGAGCCGTAGGCATCTGGGGCAAAAGCGATTGCGCATACGCCACATCCAAGCAGCTATGCGATGCGCCCGTATCCAGCACAATACGGATGGGCTGTCCGGCCACCGAACCGCGAACGAGCGTGTGGAAATCGCCCGACTCCAGCTCCACCACATTTAGTTTCGTTTTATACATAATTCAAAAGTAAAACACATTACACCCTCTTGCCAAGGCCTAAAGCCAATGTTTCTTGATGAAAAAGAGGACCAGAAAGACCAATATCAGCACACAAATGCCCATCACAATCCAAAAGGCGTACGGCGACGCGGCAAACGGCAGCGCCACATTCATGCCATAGAGGCCGCTGATGAACGTCAACGGGAGCACGATGGTGGAGATGATGGTGAGCATGCGCATGATCTCGTTGGTCTTGTTCGTCTGCAAAGAATCGAACGTGCTGGAAAGTCCATCCACCAACTCGCCGTAGTCGTCAATCATATCCCACATCTTCTGGTAAAAGTCCAAAATATTACCCCAGTATTCCTCCATGTCGTCGGCAAAGCCTTTGATGTCGCCCGACTCGAACTTGTTGAACAGTCGCAGCTGCGGGCGGAACATGGTGTTCATCTGGATGATGTTCTTGCGGAAACGGGAAATCTGCTCAATGATCTTTTCCGACTTGGTGCTGAAAAGCTCCCGATTGATGAAATCCAGCTCCGTGCCCATACGCTCCACCAGCAGGAAGGATTCCTTCATCATCCTATACAAAATATGATATAGCACCGCATCGCTGGTGCCGCTGATGTCGTCTTCGTCTTCCGGTTCCGGATTCACCTTCGTATAATTGAACAGATCCTGCACCACATAGTGGGAGTTCCCAACTGTAATCAGATAGTCCTGCCCCCAGAAAATCTTCGTCTCCTCTGTACGGACCAGCTGCGTACGCTTGTCCATCAACGGGAAATGCAACACGAGGAAATAGTAATCGTCGTATTCATCGATTTTGGGACGTTGTACAAAACTGGAGCAGTCGTCAATATCCAAAGGGTGAAAATGGAAGTTGTCGCGCAGGAAGTCCAAGTCTTCCACGGTTGGATTTGTTATATGGTGCCATTTAAAAGTACCGAAATTGATGGTGTCAACCATTTTACAACCTCCTTTCTACTTTTGGATTAACAACTAAAAGACTACATCTTGGTATGGAATTTCAAAACGCCGCAAAAGTACAAAAAAATGCGTAAAACGGGCGGGATTGTATATAAAATTAAAAATTGACATATATATCAAATTATTTTGTATTTTTGCCGCGTTATGAAAAAGAAGACTACGTTAGATATTATATCGGAATCCGAAAGGGCTACACTTTACTCCATTAGTTTCGAAAAGGATGGTACAACTGAATTTGAGAAGTTTGTAGCTGAATTTGAAATGAATGCCAAATACAACTATGATTATCAAAGAATTATCGCTGCCTTGCAGGTGATTTTGGATAAAGGAGCATTAGAACGGTTCTTCCGTCCGGAAGGAAGAATGAACGACAATGTCCATGCCATCCCAATTGAAGGCAGCAAATTGCGTTTATATTGTCTTCGTATTTCGGAACAGATTGTCATCCTTGGGAATGGGGGTGTTAAGAATACGAAGAGTTACCAAGAAGATTCTAAATTATACGGTTATGTGTTGGACTTACAGCGGTTTGAAAAAATTCTGAAGGAGAACATTGACAAAGGTTATATTCACGTTGATGAGAAAGAACTTCACGGCACCGAGCAAATCACTTTTGAGATATGAACAACAAACAAGAATGGTTTAAGACAAAGGTGGAAAAGGTTTCACCGGAAATCATGGCTGAAGTGCAGATGTCTGCGAGCATCATTGCACGAATAGACAAGATTCTCAAAGAAAAGCACATGTCCCAACGGGAACTTGCCCGCAAAATGGGGAAAGACGAAGCTGTGGTGTCACGATGGATAACAGGATTCCCGAATTTCACCCTGCGCACACTTTTGCAAATATCCGCCGCCCTCGGCGAACCCCTCATTCAATTGGCAGAATAAAGAATCATCCTATAGTTTTTGCAATCTTCTCGATATTAAGACTCCTTGCCGAAGCATCGATGATTTCCTTGTAAACACCGCCTTTCCGGTAGATTTCGTCAGGGTCGCCCGACTCCTCCACGCGACCGTTCTTGAGGGCGTAGATATAGTCTGCATCGATAATCTGCGAAATGCTGTGCGAGATGATGATGACCGTGCGGTTCTGCTTGATGGCGTCGATGCTGTTCTTGATCTGCTCGGTGGCGATGGCGTCCAAGCTGGCCGTCGGCTCGTCAAGGAAGATGATGGGTGGGTTCTTGAGGAACATGCGAGCGATGGCCACACGCTGCTGCTGCCCGCCGGAAAGGTCGGTGGCACTGTGCGCGAACTGCTTCGGCAAGGCCATGATCTGGTCGTATAGATGCGCCTTCTTGGCGGCCTCGACCACCTCGTCGTGACTTGCATCCGGATTGCCGTAGAGAATATTCTCCTCGATGGTGCCGTCGAAGATGTGGTTCTTCTGCAACACTAATCCGATGTTCTCGCGCAGGTAATGCGTGTCGTAGTCGCGCAGATCAACACCGTCAAGGGTAATGGCACCCACCTGCGGCTCATAGAACTTATCCAACAAGTTGACGATGGTACTCTTGCCCGCACCCGACAATCCGACCAAAGCCGTGATCTTGCCCGGCTCAATCCGCATGTTGACATCAAACAGCGCCTGCGTGCCATTCGGGTAGGTGAAATCGACATTTTTAAGCTCGAAGTTTCCATGAATCTGCTCGGGACAATAGTCACCCGACGGTTCGACCTCCTTTTCAGAGTTGAGGATGCCGAAGAAGCCCTCGGCATAAATCAGCGCATCGTTCACGTCGTCGAAAATGCGCTGCAGCTGCGTGATGGGCGCAATGACGTTGCTGAAAAGCATCACGTGGTACATGATCTTACCGATGGTCATGCCGGGATATTCAATGAGCACCAGATAGGCGGTGAGAATGATGACCAACACGGTGCCGATTTGCTTCACAAAACTCTTGAGCCCGTTGTAGTAGAAAGCCACCTTGCGGGTTTTCATCTGGTTCTCGGTGACTTGGTTCTGGATATCCAACTGTTTCTGTCCCTCAATCTGCTCGCGGTTGAAGCTCTTGATAACGTTGATGGAATCAATTATATTCTTGATTCCCTGACTTTTGGATTCCAAGTGACTACGCATCTCGCGGCGCCAACCCTTGAGACGACGGGCCTGCCGGTAAGTGATCCAAAAATAGACGGGCACGATACCGAGCGCCACAAGCCCCACATAAACGTTAGCCGCGAACATCAGGATGAGGGCGAGCAAAGCGCTGGTGAAGAGCGGCAACAAGTCGATGAAAAAATTCTGCACTGTGCGTGACAACGAACTGACACCCTGGTCGATACGGGCTTGCAACTTGCCAGTGGCATTGTCACCGGAGTTGAAGAAGGCCATCTTGAAGGTAAGCACCTTCTCGATGACGCTCTGAGCCAGATCGCGGCTGACGTAAATGCGCATCCGCTCGCCAAAGTAGTTCTGCGCAAAGGTCACCAATGAAGAAAGCAACTCCTTGCCTAACAGCACGATGGAGATGACAGTCATAATCCGTGCCGCCTGGCTCCACTGGAAATTGGTGCCAATGAGCGCATTGATGGCATCCACCGTACGGTCCAGCACGATGGCATTGACCTGCGCCATCAAAGAACCGACCAACGTGAGAATCAATGTGATGAGCACCAGCCATTTGTATGGTTTCACAAATGGTCGGAGATTTTTGAAAAGTTGCAACAGATTCATATTTTCAAGATATTATTTTACAGCCTTATAAACGGATGCTATGCCGAAGGAATAGGGCGTGCAACGCGGCACGCGGAAGCCCGTTTGCGATAATTTTTCCGTCATCTTCTCCCCCCAGATGAAATTCTTCACACTCTTGTTCAAATAGGTGTAAGCCGACTTGTCGCGACTCAGCCAGCGTCCCACGGCGGGCAGGATGTGCGAGAAGTAGAGGTCATAGCCCCATGCCACGATTCTGTTTTCCGGATAGGAGAACTCTAACACCATCAGCTGTCCGCCGGGCTCGAGCACACGGAGCATTTCCCGAAGGCCGGCGTCCAGATCGGAGAAGTTGCGCACTCCGAACGCACAAGTCACAGCATCAAAGCTGTTGTCATCGTACGGGAGTTGCAACGCACTGCCTTCCCGGAAGGTGATACGGTCCGACATGCGCTGGCGTTCCACCTTTTCCCTGCCAATGCGCATCATCTCCAGGGAGAGGTCAATGCCCTCCACCTGCGCGGCCTTTTCCTGCCGGACAAGTTCAATGGCCAGATCCGCCGTGCCCACAGCCACGTCCAGCACCGTCTCACAGGAGGCCATCCCCTTGACGGCACGCCGCCGCCATCGCCGGTCCACATTCAGCGACAAGATATGGTTAAGCCGGTCGTAACTGCCCGCGATGCGGTCAAAAAGTTTTCCGATATGCTGTTTTTCCTCCATTATTTATCCAGACTATCCAATAAAATAGTGACAGGGCCGTCGTTGATGAAGTCCACTTTCATATCCGCGCCGAAGCGTCCCGTTGCCACGGGGATACCGTATTCGTTTTGGAGCAGATGGTTGAAATATTCGTACAGGGGTTCGGCCACCTCTGGGCGGGCGGCGTGCACGAAGCTGGGGCGGTTGCCCTTGCGTGCATCACCGTACAGGGTGAACTGCGATATGCTCAGCACCGCGCCGTCCACATCCTTCAGTGCCAGGTTCATTTTTCCCTCGACATCATTGAAGACCCGCATACCTGCCACTTTTCTGGCCATATATTCGGCATCCGCCCGTGTGTCGTCATGGGTGACGCCTACCAACAGAAGGAAGCCCGTATCTATACGTCCCGTGACCTCTCCGTCAATGCGGACCTCTGCCCTGCTGCACCGTTGAACAACTATTCTCATAATTCGATTAAATCAAAGTTGCAAAAGTACAAAAAAAGAAAAAATACGCTATTTTTGCGCCAAAATTTGATTTGCATGAAAAGAATCCTAATCCTGCTGGCATTCTTCGCCATCATCGGCGTCGCCATCGGGTATCTTGCCCGGCGCACCGCCTTCATATTCGGATGCAAGCCCGGCTGGCTCTATATTGGATACACGCTGGCCCTGGTCGGGACGTTTGTGTTCACCTTCGGAGGTGCCTCCACATGGAGTTGTAATCCTGTGTGCCATATTCTGTTCTGCATCTTCAGCACCCTGTTAGGCGTGCTGCTGTATCTGCTCATCATCATGGCAGCGGTGGACATTGTGCAACTGTTTGCGCACTTCTCGCCACGGGTGTTCGGGCTTGTCGTGGGAGTGTTCACGCTGGCCCTCTGCACTGGTGGTATCATCAATGCCTTCGAGCCACGCCTCACGCCCGCGACGGTGGAACTACCTAACCTACAGCAACCTGTGCGCGCCGTATTGCTCACCGACACCCATCTGGGACACTTCCGCGGCGGCGCGCATGTGCAACGCCTCGTCAACAAAATCAACCAAGCACAACCGGACATCATCTTCTTCACCGGCGACTGCTTCGAAAGTCCCTACAACCTTAACACTCAGACCCTTGAGCCGCTAAAGCAACTGAAGGCCCCCGTCTATTTCGTGGCCGGCAACCACGACGGCTATGTGGGCACCGACTCTGTCAAGAAACTGCTGCGACAAGTGGGTGTGCGGGTGTTAGAAACGGAATCGGTGGAGGACCACGGTCTGCAGATTGTAGGGTTGGACTACATGCGCGCTGACGAGCAGGATGGCAACTCCATGCACGCGCCCGTGGGCGACGCCACCGTTGAGTCCGTAAGCCAGGAGATGATACACAAGGGCGATTTGCCCCTTGTGGTATTGCACCACAACCCTTGCGGCGGGGAGTATTTGGAGAAGGCTGGTGTCGATCTCTATCTGGCGGGGCACACGCACGGCGGACAGCTCTATCCGCTCATCTGGGTAAACGACCGCGTCTTCCAGTTCAACCGGGGATTGTACCGCTTCGGAAATATGCAAGTGTACACCTCCTGCGGCAGCGGCACCTTCGGCCCACCCATGCGCATCGGCACCCGCAGCGAAATCACGGTGATGGATATCAGGTGAGAAGGATGTAAAGACGTCACACCGTGGCGTCTCACAAAAAAAAAGGAAACCGTAAAGACGTCACATCGTGGCGTCTCAACAAAAAAGAGGAAACCGTAAAGACGTCACACCGTGGCGTCTCATCAAAAAAAGAGGAAACCGTAAAGACGTCACACCGTGGCGTCTCACCCCAAAAAAGAGGAAACCGTAAAGACGTCACATCGTGGCGTCTCACCCCAAAAAAGAGGAAACCGTAAAGACGTCACACTGTGGCGTCTCAACAAAAAAAGAGGAAACCGTAAAGACGTCACACCGTGGCGTCTCACCCAAAAAAAGGAAACCGTAAAGACGTCACACCGTGGCGTCTCATCAAAAAAACAGATATGCCAAAAGAGAAGATCAACAAGACCAACGCCTGCCGTCTGCTAGACCAGAAAAAGGTGGCATACGAGCTGATACCTTACGAAGTGGATGAAAACGACCTTGGCGCGCAGCACATCGCCGACCAGTTGGGCGAGGATATCGACCAAGTATTCAAAACATTAGTGCTGAAAGGCGACAAGACCGGCCATTTTGTGTGCGTCATTCCGGGCAACGAGGAGGTGGACCTGAAGAAGACTGCCAAAGTGACGGGCAACAAGAGTTGCGACCTCATCCCGATGAAGGAGTTGCTGCCGTTGACGGGCTACATCCGGGGCGGTTGCTCGCCCGTGGGCATGAAGAAGCCCTTCCCCACTTACATTCACGAGACCTGCGAGCTGTTCGACTACATCTATGTCAGCGCGGGCGTGCGCGGCCTGCAGTTCAAACTAAACCCGCAAGATCTGATTGCGGCGGTGGGCATGACGGTGGCGGACCTGACATAGGAATGGCCGACATTACCGATGTCTCACCGCCACACCGCGAAACAGTATAATTTTCCCGAATTTTCACAGGCTAAGGTTTTAAAAGTTTATATTCGCCAACCCTTTAATTTCACAAATCATACAATATTGTTGACAAAAACCACTGTTTTTTGTCAACATTGTGCTGTTTTTTGTATTTTTGCACAATCAAGTCATATTGATTTGATTAACTGCTGTTATTGACTTTTTTTTATGACCCAAAACGAAACAATCCTTATCATCCCCGAAGGGAAAGTCCGCGATTACGTTGACGGAACCATCCGCAACGACACCCCGGAAGAATATGTGCGCCAGACTGTTGAAAAACGTTTGGTGAACGAACACAAATACAACAAAGAGCGCATCGCAGTGGAGTACCATGTGCAAATTGGCTCAGGCAGGAAACGGTATTACTTAAATTACTAATCGAAACGAGTATAAGATATGAATCATAATGACATTGAATTTAATGACGATGGTATGATTGTCGATTGTTTGTCAGGAGCGTTACTTAAAG
>JAEEGG010000865.1_pt1 | contig 87116 bp, 83 predicted proteins | sample 9134161 | NCBI WGS metagenome assembly JAEEGG01 (sample SAMN16246543, study PRJNA631951) | gut metagenome | biome: gut microbiome; feature: rumen; material: CR-attached | host: Bos | place: Iran: Karaj | collected 2018-10
AGGCCGGAGTGATATCACGCCGAGGCGACATCGAAAGTCAAAACACAGTGTCGGACTACAACGCCATCGAGCACGAGCAGGGGCGTTCGGTCTATTCAACAGTTCTGCACGTCGAGTTCAACAACAAGAAGTTGAACATCATCGACACCCCGGGATTGGACGACTTTGTTGGCGGAGTAATATCGTCGCTCGCCGTAACCGATGCCGCCATTATGGTCATCAACTCGTCGAAGGGTGTTGAGGTGGGAACACAGACCATCTCGCGTCACTGCAACCGTCTGAACACATCGATGCTGATTGCCGTGAACCAATTGGACCACGAAAAGGCCAATTTCGACAAGACTATTGAGGAACTGCACGCACTCTACGGCAATAAGGTTGCCATTGTGCAGTACCCAATCAACCCGGGCACGGGCTACAACGAGATGGTCGATGTGCTGAAGATGAAGATGTACCGCTGGAAACCCGAAGGCGGTGTTCCGGAAGTGCTTGACATCCCGGCCGACCAAATGGACAAGGCCAAAGACTTGAACGCCAAACTGATTGAGGCTGCCGCCGAAAACGACGACACGCTGATGGAGAAATTCTTTGAGGAAGGCTCGCTGGACGAGGATCAGATGCGCGCCGGAATCCGTGCCGGCATCATCAGCCGCGGAATGTTCCCAGTGTTCTGCGTTGCAGGCAAGAAAGATATGGGCATCCGCCGTATGATGGAGTTTGTGGGCAATGTAGCCCCGAATCCGACCGAAATGCCAGCACCCGTCAATTCAGAGGGCAACGAGGTTAAGTGCGACCCGAACGGCAAGACTTCGGTCTTCATCTTCAAGACAACCGTTGAGGAGCACGTGGGCGAGGTTCTCTACTTCAAGGTGATGTCAGGAAAAATCACCGAGGGTATGGACCTTGTGAACACCAACAAGAACGCCAAAGAGCGCCTGTCGCAGTTCTTCTCGCCTGCCGGTAAGAACCGCGAGAAACTCACCGAAATGGTGGCCGGCGATATTGGCGCAATGGTGAAACTGAAAGAAACAAAAACCAATCATACGCTGAACGACAAGGATTTAGACTGGACCTATCCGGCAATCCAAATGCCCGACCCGCGCTTCCGCACAGCCATTAAACCGGTTGATGCATCGGAAGAGGAGAAATTGGGCGATTTGCTCGTTCGCAAGTCACAAGAAGACCCGAGCATTGTTGTTGAGTACTCTAAAGAGTTGAAACAGACCATCGTTTACGGTCAGGGTGAGTTCCACATCAACTCGCTGAAATGGCAACTCGAGAACCTGCACGGCCTGAAGGTGCAGTTCATCGACCCGAAGATTCCGTACCGCGAGACCATCACCAAGGCCGCTCAAGCCGACTACCGTCACAAGAAACAATCGGGCGGCGCCGGACAGTTCGGCGAAGTTCATATGATTATCGAGCCGTACACCGAAGGAATGCCCGCACCATCTACCTATAAGATTGACGGCAAAGACTGGTCGGTCAGCCTTCGCGGAACTGAGGAAATCAGCCTGCCGTGGGGCGGAAAACTCATCTACTGCAACTGTATTGTAGGTGGCGCCATCGAGGCAAGATTTATGCCGGCCATTCAAAAAGGTATTATGGAGAAGATGGAGGAAGGCCCGCTGACAGGTTCGTACGCACGCGATATCCGCGTCTGCATCTACGATGGTAAAATGCACCCGGTTGACTCGAACGAAATCTCGTTCAAACTTGCCGGACGCAACGCTTTCAGCCAAGCATTCAAGGCTGCCGGTCCGAAGATTATGGAGCCGATTTACGATGTTGAAGTGCTTGTGCCATCAGAGTATATGGGCGACGTGATGAGCGACTTGCAAGGCCGCCGCGCAATGATTATGGGTATGAGCAGCGAGTCGGGTTACGAGAAACTGCAGGCACGCGTTCCGCTGGCCGAGTTGAACAAATACTCAACCGCGTTGAGCTCGCTCACATCGGGCAGCGCAACCTACACAATGAAGTTTGCTGAGTACGCACAAGTGCCGAGCGATGTTCAGGACAAGTTGTTGAAAGCCTACGAGGCCGAACACAAAGAGGAAGAATAATTTTTTCATTGTTTATACGGAAAGCCCTGCTGCATTTTATGTGGTGGGGCTTTTTTATGAGTAAAGTGAAATAAAAGGCTATAGAAAAATAGGCATGATAATAGTTAGATTGCTGTTTTATGAAATGAGTTGAGTAACTTGCGGCCCTAAAAAATCAGAAAATGAAACATCTGTTTACTATTCTGGCACTAATTATTGCGGCTCACGTAACTGTGGCACAGACACGCCCCGTGGCCGACATGGCAAAGTTTGAGAACCAATTGAAAACCACCGCCGAGAAACTTAAATCAATCGAGAGCGACTTCACACAGGTGAAGCACCTTGATATGTTTGACGAGGATGTTACTTCGAAAGGCCAATTCTACTATCTGAAAGACAACAAGATAAGTCTCGATTACTCGAAGCCGTTGAGTTACCTGATTGTGATTAACGGCGGCCGGCTGAAGATTGTGGCCGATGGCAAAAAGAGCGTTATGCAGTTGAACACCAACAAGATGATGAACGAGATGCAGGATATGATTACCGCCTGTATGGTTGGCGACCTGAGCCGGATGAACAGCAACTATGAACTTAAGTATCAAGAAGATGATCATCAGTACATTGTCAGCATCACACCACGCAGCAAGACGGTTAAAGAGTACGTTTCGGCCATCGAGATTAGGCTGAGCAAGGCAGATATGTCGGTCGATCAACTGCGAATGTACGAGAACGAAGCCGACTACACCGACTACCGCTTCACCAACAAACGCTTCAACCAACTGACCGACGAGAGCCGGTTCAAAATTGACTGATGGCGCGCCAGTTGCTAAAAATATTGACAGTAAGCATTTTATTACTCGCAGCGAATGTCTGTTTTTCGCAGCCAATAATTGCGCCCGGCAAAACAGCACGTCATAATTTGCAAATCGACACTCGTGGCAACCACTTTAGCGGAATGATGATTGCCCGCCCCACTGCCGAAGGCCCGCGTGTGCTGGCCACATCATATTTTGGCCCCACCATTTTCGACTTCACCCTGACGCCCGACTCGCTGAAAGTGAACAGTTGCGTTGAGCCAATGCGCCGCCCGAAAGTGCAGCAACTGCTTGAGCGCGACCTACGCGTTGTACTCACTGACCGCAATCTGGCAAAACTCAAAAAAAAGACTGATTACATTGAGCAAAGAAAGCGCGGCCATGGCTTTGGAAAATCGGCGTTTACAACCATTTATAATGCTGACGGCAGCGTAAGCCGAGTGCTTATCAAACACCCGTGGATAAGGCTGGAATTGACTATTGAGGAGATAAAGTAAGATTATCATCCGTTTCCGAACGCGGCCACAATCACTTGCTCAATCTTGTCCACAAAACGGATTTCTATGCTGTACTTCGAAGTTTGGATATTCTTCTGCTGATTAGGCACGAAAATGCGCTTGTATCCCAGTTTGTCGGCTTCAGCAATGCGCTGCTCGATGCGTGCCGTAGGGCGGATTTCGCCCGAAAGTCCCACTTCGCCGGCAAAGCAGTCGCCCTGACGCAGCGGTCGGTCAACATCCGACGATAGAATGGCGCAGATGACCGCCAAATCGAGTGCCGGGTCGATGACCTTCAGGCCACCGGCAAGGTTCAGAAACACGTCTTTGGTGGCCAATTTGAAACTTGCCCGTTTCTCGAGCACGGCCAAAAGCATGTTCAGCCGCCGCGAGTCGAAACCAGTTGTTGAGCGCTGTGGCGTGCCATAGACGGCGGTGCTCACAAGAGCCTGAACTTCAACCATAAACGGGCGCACACCTTCGAGTGTTGCGGCTGTGGAAACGCCGCTGTACTGCTCGCGATGGGTGCCAAGCAGAAATTCCGATGGGTTGGCAACTTCCTGCAATCCTTCTTCGCCCATTTCAAAAATGCCGATTTCCGACGTTGAGCCGAAACGGTTCTTGTGAGCACGTAAAATTCTGTAGAAGAAATGGTTATCGCCTTCGAACTGAAGCACCGTATCAACCACGTGCTCAAGCACTTTTGGTCCGGCCAGCGAACCGTCTTTGGTGATGTGGCCGACAATAATCACCGGCGTTGAAGTCTCTTTTGCAAACTGCTGCAGTTGTGATGCGCTTTCACGAATCTGCGAAACCGTGCCCGGCGACGACTCAATATAATCGGTGCGCAAGGTTTGAATGGAATCAACAATCAGCAGATCGGGTTTGAGTGTGCGAGCCTGAGCGATAATGTTTTCGCACGAAATTTCAGCCAGGAAATAGATATTGTCGTCGTGAACTTTGAGCCGTGTGGCGCGCATCTTGATTTGTTCGGCGCTCTCTTCGCCCGAGACGTAGAGCACCGTGCCGTCGAATTTTCCGGCAACCTGCAGCAGCAGAGTCGATTTGCCGATGCCCGGCTCGCCACCGAACAGCACCACAACGCCCGGAACCAATCCGCCGCCAAGCACGCGGTCGAATTCAGAACTTTGCGTCGAGCGCCGCTGCTGACGGTTCTCAACAATGTCTTTTATCAGTATGGGTGATGAGCCAATGGCCGCGCGGCCAACCGTGGCGGTTGCTTTTGCGTTTGTAACTTGCTGAACTTCTTCGTTGTAGGTGTTCCACTCACCGCACGACGGGCAACGTCCAATCCATGTCGACGACGATGCGCCGCAGTTGCTGCAGACGTAAGTGGTTTTCAGTTTCGGCATCGAACTATTTCTTTACCAGTTCAATGCGAGTATAGGCACCGCCTTTTCGGTCTTCAACGCCTTCGGGATGTTTGCGCTTAATCATTTTCAGGCGTTTGTTCTTTTTCAATTCGTCGAACCAGTAGGTGCCACGGATATCGTTACTACCCTTTATATATCCATCGTTGCCGTTAATGCCTTCGTATGAGATGGTAAGTTCCTTTCCGACAGTAGAATAGACATAAAGACCATACTTGATTGTATCGCCCGCAGCAACCTCAACTTTTCTCTTATATGTGCCGCGTTTGTTGTTTGCTGATAGATTCTGGTGCGGATGCACAACATCGCCCGGCTTAACCTTTGAACTGTCGGTCTCAACGGTGAACACTTCAAGCACGTCACCTGCATAGAATGTCCAGTATGTGATGGCGGTAATTGAGTCGGGATCAGTGAACGGAACCTGACGCCAAACGCCCACCAACTTGTCCTGACGGTCGATTTTGCAGGTTGCGAAACATAAGGCAATGGCCAAAAACGGGAGTATTGTCTTTATTCTCATTGTGTATCAATTTTCAAACCGCTAAAAGTATCAAATAATTATGTTGACTAAAATTATTTTTTTACAGACGGCCTGTTTTTATTGTCGAAGGAAAAACCGCTCCGGAATATCTGATGTTCAAACATCACTTAATGAGCATATTGGTTGCGGTGTCGGGGAAAATGAAGGTGGGTTTGAATTTTTTAGCCTCTTCAAAATCCATCTGCGCGTACGATATTATCACCACAACATCGCCCACAACAGCCTTGCGCGCTGCCGGACCGTTGAGGCAGATGCAGCCTGAACCGCGTTTTCCTTTGATGATGTAGGTTTCGAGTCGTTCGCCGTTGTTCACGTTCACAACCTGAACTTTCTCATTTTCAATCATGTTTGCGGCATCGAGCAAATCCTCGTCGATGGTGATGCTACCAACATATTCCAGATTTGCCTCTGTCACTGTTACTTTATGAATCTTCGATTTTACAACTTCGATATTCATTTCAGATGTGCTGTTTAAACGGCCGCAAAGGTAGCAAAAAGAGTTTAGAATAAAACATTGATTTTTTGTATGGCAGTGCCGATATGTTATTTGCGCAATTGTGTGATTGTTAGCAAAAAGAATTTTGCTGCTGCCATTTGATTTTCCAATTCTCACATCAGCACAATTCCTGTTCCAATCCGACCAAGGGTTTGGTTTCGGCGATGCGAGAAAAGCCCGTTCGGGCCGCATTTGGTGCACTCGCCCGATGATTCAATATTTGATGCCGGAACGCCTGCCTGCTCAAGTTGAAGACGATTGGCAAGCACAAGGTCGATGTGGGGGCGGGGCCATTCGCTGCGGTGCAGAATAGTGTCAGGCCAGCGGCTGAAATGCTCGGCCACATCGCCGCCCACTTCAAAGCAGCACGCGCCAATACACGGTCCGATAGCCGCCATCAGATTTTCTGGTTTGGTGCCGAACTCGTTAGCCATCTTCTTGACTGTCAAACCAACAATGCCGTTGGCCGTACCTCGCCAGCCTGCATGGATTGCGGCTGCAGAATGTGTCGCGGGGTCGTAGAGCAGCACGGGCACGCAGTCGGCTGTGAGCACCATCAGCGCAATGCCGCGGCGGTTGGTTATCAGGGCGTCGGTGCAGGGAATTCGGCTGTCGATGTCCACACTTCCGCGACCATCATCGGCATCGGTCACAACCGCGATGTTGAGGCTGTGAGTTTGCTCGCCAGTAACAAGCCGATTGATGTCAAAACCAATTGTCTGTGCCAGCCTTCGTCGATTGTCGGCTCCACCCACCGACCGCAGATTGATGTCGGTTGCTGCATTGTTGCCGCACGTAACAAAATGCTTTACAGTGCTGAATCTGTCGAGATTGGCAAAAGTGAAAAACGGGAAACCGGCGGAATGCAGCATTATCATAGAGCGTTATTTTTCAGTAATTTCAACAAGATCAACTACAGTAAGCGTTGAACCATCTACATGGAACCGAACATCGTATCCGGCAAACGGCATTCCGAATGTTTTGTCGGCACCGGCTTGCACGGGTGGGCGCGGGTCGTTCTGAAGCACATTCACGAGTGTGTCTGCCAAATTGTTGCCTAATTTTTGACGGAACGAGTCGGGCAGAACCACATCCAAATGGCTGAATTCAACATCGTCAACAAAGCCAGATCGCGCCTCGCTGATGCTGTCGGCGTAAGCCACGTAAGGCTTGATGTCGAAGATGGGTGTGCCGTCCATCAAATCGGCGCCAAGCACATGAATGACAGGGCCTTGCGGCGTTTCCAATTCGATGCGTTCGATTTCAACCGCCGACAGTCCCAATCCATTCGGGCGGAACGGCGAGCGCGAGGCAAAAACACCCACCTGCCGGTTCCCGCCAAGGCGCGGCGGGCGCACCATCGGCTGCCAACCACTTTGCCGGTTGGCCGAAAATTGCCAGATAAGCCACAGGTGCGAGAACCCTTCAAGGCCGCGTAGGGCATCGGCATTGCGGTATTTTGGGCAGAAGACAATCCGTCCGCGCAAGGTTGGCACAACACCGCTCTGCCGCGGAATGCCGAACTTGCTCGGAAAATCGGTGTGGATATGTGCAACGGGCCCTATTTCAAATCTTTCAGCCATTCGTCGGTCTTTTTTTTTGATTGTCTCTTCACCTGAGCCGTATAAAGTTCACGGCTATTTTTTAGTGACTTTCGCTATTAGCGTGTATATGGCCAACGCCACAGCCACAAGCGACAGCACAAGCGTAAACAAAGGTTTGGTGTCGAAGCGAGCATCGAGTTTGATACCTCCCCATACACCCAAAACAATTATGCCAAGCATTTCGAACGCAACGCCCGAATACTTGGCATAATTTGGAAGGTCGTTTTTCAAATCATCATTTTTCTGCGGCATTGGCCTGGGCTTTACCGTCCATCTTGCAGTTGCCCGTAAAGGTTGCTCCCGGCTCAATGGCGAGTTTCGTCGTAGAGATGTCGCCAAGAATAGCGGCTGTACTCTTCAGCACAAGCAGTTCATTCACAAAAATCTTACCCTCGAGTTTACCTTCGATTTCAGAATTCTTGCAAGTTATCTGGCCATTGATGTCGCCGGTTGGCCCCACCACAATTTTACCTGAGATTTTGATGTTTCCTGTAATTTTCCCGTCAATGCGCATATCGCCATTGCAGTCGATATCGCCCTTGATGGTTGTACCCGCACCAATTATGTTAATCTGGTCGCGGAACGATTCGTTGTCTTTAGCCATAGTCAGTACTTTGATGTTTTTCTCAATTTCGCGTTTCGCGAAGCGCCCAAAGATAATCTTTTATGCGAAAATATAAACCATAAACTCGGCATATACGAAAAACAGTTTCTTCAAATGACTGATTTACTCTATCAAGCGGAATTCTTCTGATGGGGAAACCGCCTTGTATGCAAACACTAAAAAACTCCGTAGAACCGGCTTTTAAAGCGCTGTTTACAAAACATTATCGCGATTTTTTCCACAAACAGGATTTTGAATCATTTTTTTTGTATCATTGTGTCATTGATGATAATTCAATAAGTCTAATTTAAAATAAAAGAAAAAGTTATGGGAAAATTTGTAGTTAAACAAACAAAGACCGGCATTAAGTTCGACTTGAAAGCCGGCAATGGAGAAGTAATCGCAACATCAGAAGTTTACAATTCTGAATCAGCATGCATGAACGGCATTGCAAGTGTGAAAACCAACTGCGCAGCCAACGTTGAAGACCAGACTGTAGAAAATTTCGAGCAGCAGAAACACCCGAAATACGAAGTTTACGTCGACAAAGCCGGTGAGTTCCGTTTCCGTCTGAAAGCACGCAACGGCGAGGTTATCGCTGTATCAGAAGGCTACAAGGCAAAACCGAGCTGCATGAACGGCATTGAAAGCGTTAAGAAGAACGCTCCCGATGCAGAGATTGTAAAGGAATAAAATCATTCTAAATCACTGAAAACCTGTCAACAACATTATTGTTGACAGGTCTTTTTTGTTTTTCGAAAAGCACTCAAACCTAACTGATAAAATAGGACAAACAACCTACTCCCCTATTTTCAAAAACATTTGTATATGAAAGCAATATCAACACTCAGAAGAGTTGCATTGTCAACCATCGGCATTGGAATGACAGTTGCATTCTCATCATGCGAAGAACTCTTTAATTCTGAAACACAAACATTTGACACCAATGCGGCCTTGAAAGAGGCTTTGTCGATTGGCGCGCAAACAGCCGCAATCAATTTGGGTAAAGACGGCGGCTACATGAACGATGTGGCAGTGCAAATTGGCGTGCCAGAGGAAGTTTCAACCGTTATGGAACTGGCGGACACAGATGCCGGAAAAACATTCTTGGCAGCAATCGGTGCCGAAATCTTCAACGAAGGCGAATTGATGCAACTGATGAACAAAGCAGCCGAAAAGGCCGCCCCGCAATCGGCTGAGATATTTGTGGGCGCCATCACCAGCATGACCATTGCCGACGGCGAGAACATTCTGTTTGGTGCCGAAAACGCTGCAACCGAATATTTGAGAGCCAAAACTTACGTTGAATTGACAAGAGTATTTGGCGATGTGGTTACAAGCACTTTCGACTTGGTTTCGGTTGGCGGACACACACTGAACGAAGCTTGGGCAGGTTTTACACAGTACTACAACCGTATTATCGATTTTAAAGAAAAGCAGGACTTGAAGACTCTGGCGGTTATTGCCGCTTTGAAAATAGGTTTGTCAAGCACTGGAAACGATGCCTTGTACAACAAAATAATGTCGATTGAACGTGTAAACACCAATTTAGGCGAATATGTGACTGGCAAGGCTCTCGACGGCTTGTTTGTTAAAGTGGCCGAAAAAGAGAAGGGCATTCGTACCGACGCATCGCAACGCGTTACCGACTTGTTGCGGAACGTATTCGGACGACTGGATTAACCACTCTCCTATTGACGTATCTTAAAGGCAGTCAGCATTGACTGCCTTTTTTCGTAGAATGCAGGATATTTGCAGCCTGCTCGTTTGAATATAAAATTCTAAACATCAATCATTTTATGCAGTGTAAAGAAAAATTTGTTCTTTTTAGTTTGCTAATGAAAGCCAAATTCCTACTTTTGCACCGCTTTGTGAAAAGCACGTTCAGCACAGAACACTTTGGAGAGGTGGGTGAGTGGCTGAAACCAACAGTTTGCTAAACTGTCGTACGCGATTAGTGTACCACGAGTTCGAATCTCGTCCTCTCCGCATATATGCATTGAAATTCAAACAGTTACTACAAAGTGTTGACAAAAATGTTGACACTTTTTTTATTTTAAGTCCCTTAAAAAAGGTCGATTTGCTGTCAAGTCCACTTTTAGACAAATTTCTTTGTAACACATTAAAAATCACCATATTAAAGCATATTTTTTCGTTTTTTGCTGTCAAGTACCTTTAAAGTGGTTCAAATCATTGAAAAATAGCGAGTTAAATGTTGTTTTTCAACCTTTTCTGTCAAGTACTTGACAGGGGTAATACTCACAATATCAATTAATTACGTCCTTTTGTCAAGTTAAATAATTCCCCAGAAAACACTTGACAACTCACTTATCGTCTTTGACGGCAGCACCCATACTCCGTTTTTGCGGCCACCTTCACGGTGCAAAAGTCCAAGTTCCTGAAGTCGAGCGATATTGTATTTAACACCATCTGGGGATATGCCAATGTTTGATTCCAATTCTCTTCGGGTTATTTTCGGATTGGCAGAAATCTGTGAAAGAATTGATAATTGATTGGCCGACAACGACAATCCCCTTGAATTGAGAAAATCATCAATATCTTTTTGGGTAGTCTTTTGGGTAGTCTTTTGGGTAGTCTTTTGGGTAGTCTTCCAAAAGATAATCTTCGCAGTATAACCATCGGACTGATACTCTGGCTCGGGAAGCCCTTGCTTTTTGTTTATAGTGAGCGGTATCACTCTTGTTTTATAATCTCCCAATGGTCTGTTTTATCACTGCCGACACGTTGTATGAACTTGCCTCGCAACAGTGCAATATGATTGTTTACGGTGCGAACAGAAATGCCAAGATTCTTGCTCAAATCTTCAATGGTCGCATAGGGGTTCTCGGCAATTGCGAGAAAAGTCCTCTGTGCAGATTTCGGTATTTCTCCGTGCAATTTACTGTGCAATTTACTGTGCAATTTTTCAGAAACATCTTCAGCGGACTCGTCTTCAATCTCAAAGGCGAACGAAATGGTTACGCGCAAAAAGAAATCGAGGAACTCAAATGGTTTGCTAAACAATTGTACGAAAATGGTTTTGAATGGTTAGAGTTAAATATCAGGATTCTCGGCGAGAAGTTCTTGAATCATTTTTTGTGCAACTTCTTTTATTTGAGTTTGACTATCAAAAAGTTGATTGAAATTAACACAGGTTTTCATACAAGATAATTCGCCTTCGTCTTCATAATAGCCGAAGGCATAGCAATTGGTATGAATAAGCAAAAGCCCATTTTCAATGTCCTTATCTATTTGGCTAACAGGTTTGGCTGGCAAATAGTTGTTGGATATAAAATGCTCAATGGCTTTGCGTTTATCTAATTGCATATCACCTATAATACGTTCACGATAGCGGTCGAAAAAATGAGACGTGTAAAAGGTATAGGCTTCTTTCTCGGTTTTGAACAAAGAATGATAGAGGCTGTGGATACTGAGGACTAAGAAACCATCTTTGCGTATGCAATAGGCAAAGATTTGCGACTTTGGGTCTTTTTTAAAATCGGTTTCGCTATCGTTGAACATCAAAACATAGTAGTTTAACCCCCGATTACCATTGAATGCATATAGTTGAGGTTGTGGTGGAAAAAGATTTCTCCGCCGCTGTCTGAGGTATTGCAGATATTTTGGCGCAACATCTTTATACAGGTTGTTTCTTACCATAGGGACATCTTTCTGCGTTATTTCAATAATATCGCGGAAAGACATTGAATCGGTGATAAGACGTTGTGGCATATTGTTAGAAGTTAGAATAATATGGCATAAACCACTGGCACCGACGGCTTGGTTTCGGTGGCGAGGGGGGGAACTCGAAAGGTGGACGCTTGAGCATTTAACTTAAAGTTTCTTTTGAGACTGCTGTACGAATTAACCTGGAAACCATAAGGGACCATTGCTTATTTCCCATTTCTGAAGCGCAGGTACATCGCTTCGGCCATCTCTTTCATAACGCGCTCGTAGAACTGCGGGTCCTCGAACAGTTTTGAGAAGGCGTCCATCTGTTCCATATAGCACGTTTCGGCTATCTCGTGGAAAGCCTTGGGGAAGATTGCCGAAGTGAACATTGCGGCATCGGTGTTTTTGGCCTGCTTCTTCAGGGTGTCGCTGCCTTTGCTCATCCTGTCGAAAATGGTTTCGACAATCACGCGGTCGGCTTCAGTGAATTTGCCTGCATACATTAAGTTGATTTTGTCGATAATGTTTGCAAGCAGGTCGCGCTTATCGGTTTTGAACGCTCCCTGACCGCCGTTTTCAGCCTTGACCTTGTTCTGGCCGTGCTCCAACTGTATGCTGCCGCTGAAGGTCTCTGTCAACTTGTTGTTGATTAGGGCAATTTTGTTTGTCAGGTCGACTATTTCGTGCGGATTCTTGGGCAGAAGTTTGTAAAGATACTCGGTGAAGATATAGGTCTTGTAGAGTTCCTTGTCGAATGTGCGCACCACCTGCGCCATATAGGCGTAGAAGCGGTTGAAGTTGTGAATGAGGAACCGCACCTTGAACTTTTCCTCCTCGGCCAACGTCTCGTAAGCCGCCATTACCGATTTGAAGGCGCTTGCCAACTTGCCCATATCGGTGCTGCTCTGCTTGGTGGCGGAATATATCTTATAGACTTTCTCCTCATCGTCGGTGTTCCAAAGGTGGAATTGCTGAACATCGTTCAAATACTTGTAAACCATATTTATATCGACGCCTTCCTCGAGTAGCGTGTCCTCGTAGAACGGCTGGAACGATTTTTTAATGCTTTCGGTGTCGTTGCTGAAATCGAGGACATAGGTGTCGTTCTTGCCTGGGCAACTGCGGTTAAGGCGCGACAGGGTTTGAACGGCCTTCACGCCGCGCAACTTCTTCAACACAAACATTGTGTGCAAAAGCGGCTCGTCGAAGCCTGTCTGGTATTTTTCGGCAACAATAAGAATGTTGTACATATCGCTGGCAAAGAACAGCGGCAGTTTGCCTTCAGAAATCTTTTCGCCGTCGGCCGAGTTGATTTGGCTCTCGGTGTACTCCACTCCGTTGAATTTCACGGCGCCGCTGAAAGCCACAAGTGGTCTTACATCGTCGTAGCCCTTGTGCTTGCAGTAGTCGCGCATTGCAAAGTAGAAGCGCACTGCGTGGGCGCGCGAGGGCGAAACGACCATTGCCTTGGCGCGGCCGCCAATCTTGTGCAGGGTTATCTCGCGGAACTTCTCAACCATTACCTCCACAAGTTGCTCAATGACAAACTTATGACTGTCGTGGAAAGCCTTGACGGCGCGTGTTGCGGGCGGTTCCTCGTATTCGGGATTGTCTGACACCGACTTGGCAATCTCGTATGAGGTGCCAATGGTGGTGTAGAATTTCAGCACATCGAGAATGAACCCTTCGTCGATAGCCTGCCGCATACTGTAGTGGTGGAAGGCATCGTAGCCTTTGTCGGTTTTGACGCCGAAGGTTTCGAGTGTTTTGGGCTTTGGTGTGGCTGTAAAGGCGTAGAAATAGAGGTTCTTGTGCTGACCCTGCGTGAGCAGCGTCTCCATCATCACGTCCATTTCGTCTTTGAGTTCGGCCTCGGTCTTCTCCTCAATTTCGGCCATCTCGCGCAATGCCTCGTCGGTGTCGGCAAGGGCGGCTTTCAGTTTCTCGGCACTCTTGCCCGACTGCGAACTGTGCGCTTCATCGACAATAATGGCGAAGTTCTTGCCAATATGCTCATCCAACTCCTTGTAAATGATTGGGAAACGGTGAAGCGTGGTTATAATGATTCGCTTGCGGTCGTTGATTGCGTCTTCGAGCACCGAAGAGTTGTCTTTGTCGGTGATTGTGGCAATCTGCCCTTCCAAATGCTCGAAACCGAGAATGGTTGACTGCAGTTGGGCGTTGAGCACGCGGCGGTCGGTTACCACAAACACGGTTTGGAACATCTCCTTGTCGAGGTCGTTGTGAAGCGAGGCAAGGCGGTAGGTGAGCCACGCTATTGAGTTTGACTTGCCGCTGCCCGCCGAATGCTGCAACAGATAGTTCTTTCCGCCGCTGCTGGCTCTGGTGTCGGCAATGAGTTTCTCAACCACATCCAACTGGTGATAGCGCGGGAAAATGAGGTAGGTGCTTTTCTTTTTCACCTGCTTGCCTTTTTCGAGCGATATTTTCTCTTCGGTAATCTTCGATATATAGCGCTGAAGCAGCGAGAGCAACATCTCGCGGTTGAGCACACGCTCCCACAGGTACGAGGTTGGATAGCCATTGGGGTTTTCGGGGTTGCCGCCGTCGCCAATGTTGCCCGCGCCGTTGCTGCCCTGATTGAACGGCAGGAATCGTGTGGCGGCGCCCTGCAACTGGGTTGTCATTGCCACTTCGTAGAGGTCGACGGCAAAGTAAGCCAATATGCGGGTGTTGAAGTTGAAAATGAGTTCTTTGGGGTCGCGGTCGTACATAAACTGGTGTTTGCCGTTGGCTACGCTCTGCCCCGTGAGTTGGTTCTTCAACTCGAGCGCCACAACGGGAATGCCGTTGACCGACAAAACCATATCAATGGTGTTGTGGTTGTCGGTTGAGTAGGCGAACTGGCGTGTGCACTGCAGAATGTTGGCGTTGTAGCGGTCCACCAAATCGAGGTTCAGACTGCTGGCAGGCTTGAAGAAACAGAACTTGATTGCCACGCCGCGGTCCTTCACTCCGTTGCGCAGAACGTGAATGAGGCCGTAGTTGGCCACATCGGCTTGGAAAACCTTGTAGAGTTGGTCGGCTGACTTGTCGCCATAGAGGTTGACATAGCGCTGCCACACCTTTGGCTGGGTGGCCTGAATGAACTGCAACAGCACTGGCATATCAATAGCCCGCCGCTTGTCGTAGGTGCTTTGGTCGCCTTTCAGATAGCCGCCTTCGTTAAGAAGATAGGCTTCTATGTCGTTCTCGAAGTTCTTCTCTTTGGTCTGCATAACGATTTGCTATGAGTGATTAAAGATTGTTTCTTAAATGCTGCAGCATAATGCGAACATATTCGGGCTCTTTTGCGAACAGGCGCTGTTTACGGCTGTTCCACGAGGCAATATCTTTTGTCACCACATCCACCAGACTATCTTCGTCCATATTACGCCACTCTTTCAATTCGGCTTTTGTTGTAAGCAAGAAATCGATTGTTGCAAGCAACTCCAGCGAATAATTGGAATAGAATCGGCCTAGAAAACTTTTTGTTCGGTTTGCTATTTCAAGATATTGGGCGTTCTCCTTACGCTGAAGCATTTCGTCGGCTGCGGCTTGAGCGTCGGAAGTGAGCCAAATCTCATCGAACGGACGCTTTGAGAGGTCGCTCATTCCCATAATATAACTGCCGTTGAGATAGTGCAGGACATACCGCACCTTTCCAGAGTATGGACCATAAACACCTTGACTGAACGAGAGTTTGAACACATCCTGTGCACCAAACCGCTGAAGAAAGTAGGCGATTTTTTCGGCTGCGAATTCAGACACAAACTCGCCGTGCGCCACCATATCGGCCATAATGCTCAACATCATTGCGCGGGCGGGTGTGAGCGACACACGCTCTTTTTTCATCTTCTCGTTAATTGAGTCGGAAGGCTCGTAAATAACAATGTCGCAATCCAAGTCCTGCAGTTTACCGACAATCATATCGCGAACCCTGTGCCAGTCGAGTCCGCCGTTTCGCGAACCCAGCGGCGGAATGGCTATTGATTTTATCTGTCGGCTGATTATCTCCTGTTTCAGCGCGTCGAGCCCCGATTCTATGTAACTGTACTCGGAAGGGCGCCGCCAATCGGTTTTGGTGGGGAAGTTGACAATAATTTTTTTTGCGCCTATCAGTGTCAACGCTTCGGTGATTAGCATTTTGCCTGGCTGCAGATTGCCAAGTTTGCATTCTTTGCGGTAAATGGCATAATTGTCGGGGTAGGCTTCTTTGAACTGCAAGGCCAAACCTTTGCCCATCACGCCAACTGTGTTCACCGTGTTCACAATGGCTTCCGCCGTACTGTCGAGAATGTTCCCTTTGGTAAAAGTAATCATAGCGTTAAAAATAATATTCGGGCGCCACAATAATCCTGTTGTCGGCAACTCCCATTGAGATTAATTTCTGTTTTGACTCTTCGTTGTAAACAAAGAATCCTGCAATACATTGGGCGGGAATTTCGTTTTTTATGAGCAATTCCGCCTGTTTCCGCCTTTGCAGGTCGAGGTCGTTATCATCTTTCCAATATTTTGCATAGACATCGTCGACGCTCACCAGTTTGTCTAAATCTGGCAGTCTGTCCTGCTTGAAAAAGGTGGTGATTTCGGTAACGGCGTGTCCGTCGGTGAATATGCACTCCCAGCCTTGCTCAATCACTGTTTCTATTTTTATCACGCAATAAACAATGTTGTTGGGGTGATATTTTGTGACGCCATAACCTGTTTGAATGTTGAACAGCATTGGTGTATGCGGACCGAAATAGAACGGTATGTAGTTGGACAACTGATAACCGTGGTGTGTTTCTTCTTCGCGTATTTTTATGATAGACTGGTTGCCTATGTGGATATAGTTTGGACTTGCGTTTGGCGAGTTGGGGTGCACAAATCCTTCTTTGAGCAAATACGGAATATTATCGATATGCGTAAGCCTGTAGGCATACACTATTTTTCCCCAATACGGTCTTACAATCTCCCTTGCCATATTTCTGCCGCCAAACAGATTACATTCTATTTCAGTGAAACAAAGTTAGTTTTTTTTAACCAAAGAACCCTTACCGCTTTCTAAATTTCCTTTTTCCCCGTCACACTCTCGAATATGACCGATTTCTTGTAATGTTCTGTTTTTTGCGCTTTGCGGTTGTTGGTTGAATCACTCTTTGTATTCAGCCATAGTTTCGTCCATCAATTTTATTATTTGCTGTATTTCTTCTGAAGAGTATACGTTATATAAAAAATCGCGTTTTTCGTCATATGTCATTCCTGCGAATGTTTTTTCACCAAGAGAACATTCCTTCTCGAAATATTTCGTTTGGTCATATTTTACCAAGTATTTGATATTCTTCTCGTTAGCCTTCTTCAGCAAAATATTGGCGCAGTTATTTATTTTATTATTGCCGCCTTCTATGTGCAGCACCAAGTACAAATTATGGCTTTCGAACAAATCGGCATATGATATGGGAATCCATTCAAAATGTGGGGATAAATTGGAAATTTTCTGCCACTGGCCATTTTTGATTTGGTAGTATCCTCCGTTTGGTTCAATTTTGTTATTGTCTGCACAATCAAAACCATCCACTTTCTCAAAATACTCTTTGGTCAACTTCTGCAGATCTGCGGCAACTTGCCCGCCAAATTTGTTTACTTCGCTTTCCAATGCTCTTTCCAACTCTCGAACATTGTCGAACATCTTCTTTATTTCTGTAAAGTTTTCTTGTATACCCATTTCGCCAAGTAGTTTTTTAATTAATCTTTTTTGCGCCTGCCCTTGATAATCCAACTGTCCGAACCTTCCTTTCAGGTAGTCGATATACTGATATATTGCTGTCTCGAGACACCGCTCTTTCACTTTGCAATTGGGCAGGACATCGTCTTCCAACCAAGGCAGAATGTTGTGCTGAAAACTCATCGGCATAAAACGTTTTCCGAGCGCTTTTTCAGTATCGGCGGACAGACTGCTGTCCGAAACGGCTTTGCTTCCATCAAGGGTTAGATATATGACATAGATTTTATCAATCGAAACGCCACGCTGGGTGTTTACAAATTTCACATATCGGTCAATCTGCTTGTACTGGTCGCCTGCAAACCATATTTTATTCTCAATGATAATGGCGTACTTGCCGCTCTCAATAACAACACCGTCAATTCTTCCGTCGCTTGTCGGGTACTCTGTGTCAATGGTAGGGCGAGTTACTTGAATGTCGGCCTCGCCATCGCACAAATCGTTTATTCGGTTGATAAAGGAACGCAGCCAAGGATATTCGCCATTCTCGGTGTATTGAAGCAACCGCATAAGTATTCGCGAATGAGCATTTTCGTTGTCGTGCAGTTCCTGAATCACATTCAGACGATAAGGGAAATTTTCCTTTTCTTTCTGATACAGAACCGAATATCGTTGGGCGACTTTAATCAAGTCTTTGAATTGTTCTTCTATCTCTTGCAAATTCATTTCTCTACCTCCTTCTTCCCCGTTACATACTCGAATATGACTGATTTCTTGTACTCTTTCAACGCTTCAATCTTCTGCTGCTTTACGGCTATCAGTTCGTCTATCTCGGCGCACTTCTCATCGAGGTAGGCGGCTATGGCGCGCTGCTCGGCGAGAGGGGGAAATAGACAAAGAACTTTATAAAAGTTTGAATTGGACAAATTTTGAAGACCTACTACCATACCATTGGAAGCACCTGCTAATATCAGTTTGTACTGGTGACTATGAAACAGATATTCGAAATATTTCGGGCTTAATTCAACCAATGCTTCATATACACCATAATGAAAAGAGACCATACCCACATACTTTGAAGCAAACAACACCCCTAAATGTGCCTTAAAACGATTTAATACCAAATCGTTAACAACAACTCTTTTCCATCCTTCATATGTTGACGTTAGCATAGCCTTTTCTTTCATTTCCGAAGTAGGAATCAACCCGTCAACTTGTGACAACGATAAAGAAATGTCGCCTTTTTGTGGAAGTCTGACGTTTTCCTTAAAAACACGTCCACACTTTCTCACGTCCCACCCTTCTGGTATCTCCCCAATCCATTCCACGCCGCTGTCCTTCATTGGTGCGTTTTTGTTTAGGCCTTTGGTGACGGCTTCGGTAATGACGGACTGCTTGTAGCGTTTGAGTTCGTCAATCATTGTCTGCTGCAAGTCGGCGAGTTCGTCAATCTCGGCACATTTGCGGTCGAGGTAGTCGGCTATGCGCTGCTGGGTGGCGAGAGGGGGAGCGGCAATTCCTAAAGCGGCAAATTCGTCATAAGTTAGTGAATACCTTATGTTTTTAGAGAGATATTTGTATTTTCTGCCGTCAAAAATGTAATCGAACCAATAACCATAGAAAGCAGGGAAATATCCATCTAATGTTTTAAGCACTTTGTATGCAGGGGATATCATCCCGTGAAAATTGCTCACTCCAGAAAAAACGGCAGAACAATCCAAATCAAACAAGCACATAACCAAATCATCTTTATTGACAACCTGGTATGTTTCATAGGAATCGGGGACTTTACCGCTCGTACTTCCGATTGCAACTTCTTTAACTCCCTTTGTCGTTAATGATAGTAATTGCGTATGACTCCAATCTTCACCAACAAGACTTTTGGAACAGGCAAATACATTTTTTGTTCTTACCACCTTCCAATCACTCGGAATCATTCCAATCCACGGGACACCGCTGTCTTTGTATTTTGTAGCCATAGTTTCAGTCCAAAAAATATTGTTTGCGGAAAGCGTCGTATTGTGGCGCGGCTTTAATGTCGCCAAGCATATCGTTGTAATATTTCATTTCAAAGTGGCAGGTGGGCCAATTCAGGCTTTTAATGAAATCATTGATATCTGTTATGGCATCCTTTGCTTCTTTTTCAATAATACATTCTATTCGCTTTTCGAGATAACTCTTGCTTCGTTTCGATTGTTTCTCCACAAGGTCTATGAAACGGTTTGTGGGCTTCCACGAAACGCTTTCGAAGACAATCTGTTTGCCGACATATACTTGCGGGTTTTCCAAATAATGGCGGTAAATGGCAAGCAAGTGTCGGTATAGTTGCGTGACGTTCAGATATATAAAATCGGAATTAACTTGTCTGAACTTTTTAATCCAAAGGGCAGAATTAGGAATGTTGCTGTAGTATTCATCATTCAAATACGAACAAATAATTTTCTCATTTCCACTATAATATGGTTCAAGGTATTTGCTTTCCACAAAATGTATCTCGTTCGCAGTTTCGTATCGCACATCGAGGTTGGCTGGTGGAATATTCCTTTCGGGAATTACCAATGGTGTTGATTCGTTCCACTCAAACCTCAATGCCGAAATCCTGCCTGTCTGCTCCAACATTTTATAGTAGAATACGGCAAGGCGCGCGGAAGAGTTTATCTTTTCCAACTTTTTGTCGGGGTGTCCCGAACCTTTGTCCAATCCTTGAAAGCCATTGCTGAACAAAGGGATAACCGAGAAATCAGTGGTAAACTTATCTCCCTGAATATCAATACCACATTCTTCTTTGTAGTATTTGGCAATGAGTTGTTTGATTGCTGTCAGTTCCATATTCCCGCTATCCCAAAATTTTGTTCATCAGTTCGGTTTCGCGCGCGCCTAACTCTTTGAGGTGGGCGAAGATATTGTCGCTCGACTCCAAAGGCACGTATTTGTATTTTGTAGCCATAGTTTCAGTCCTCCCTGTTGTTTTCTTGAAACTCGGTTATCCACTCCTTCAGTTTGGATTGCAGAAGTGCCTTGTCGGGCAGATAGAGCGAATAAGCCGCGGCGTATATCTGCGCGTCTTTGGGCAGTGTAAGTTCCACAAGTGCATCGTTCTTTTCTTCGCAAAGCAAAATGCCGATTGTGGGCTTTTCAAAATCCTGCTTCACATAGCGGTCGTAGTAGTTGACATACATCTGCATCTGTCCCAAATCCTGGTGGGTGAGTTTGTCGGTCTTCAAGTCAATGAGCACATAGCATTGCAGCAGACGGTTGTAAAGCACCAAATCGACATAGAAGTTCTGTTCGTCGAAGGTGAACCGTTTCTGGCGAGCCTCGAAAAGGAAGCCTTTGCCCATCTCGAGAAGGAACTGCTGAAGTTTGCTGATAATGGCGTTTTCAAGTTTGCTCTCCGAGTAGGCTGTATCGGGTTTCAGCCCCAAAAATTCGAGTGTTACAGGATTCTTAATGACGTCAGAAGGTTTTTCTATGGTTTGTCCTTCGGTGGCCAGGCGCATAACCTCATCTTTGTTTCGGCTCAAGGCCAACCTCTCGTAGAGGCTGCTGCCCACCTGCCTGCCGAGTTGCTTTACCGACCAATGCTGTTGTGCCGCCTCAATCTCATAGAAACTGCGGGCTTCTATGTTCTCAATTCGCATCAGCACAAGATAGTGCGACCAAGAGAGCGTGAAGCGGGGCAACTGAATTGTGGCAACAGCGTTGCCCCAATTTGTATTCTGCTCATTTTCAGTAGTATTATCAACTCCTTTCAATTGGGGCAATGGCGTTGCCCCAATTGTTGCATCTGAGTATGACTGATAAAAATATCGGCAGCGTTTCAATGTATCGTAAGTCCAGTCGTCGCCGTAACGGCTCATCAATCTGTCAGAAAGATTTTTCAGCACCTGCTTTCCGTATGAAGCGCGTTCGCCTTGCTGCTCGTCTTCGAATATGAACCTGCCAACTTCGTAACGAGTCTTCACCTCCGCCACCTTAACCGAACTGGCAACAAACTGCCTCGACTGCTCAATCAAGCGGGCAATCTTTTCAAACAGTATTTCTTCTCTCCGCTTTTCTATTTCGTTGTTGTTCGCCATAGCACTACTTTCCAAGTATCTTGTTCATCAATTCGGTCTCCTTCGCCTCCAACTCTTTGAGGTGGGCGAAGATATTGTCGCTCGACTCCAAAGGCACGTATTTGTAGAACTCGCGTGTGAAGGGGATTTCGTAGCCCGTCTTGGTCTGCTTCTCCACAATCTTGGCCTTGGGCTGGAAAGGCAGCACGTTCTTCTGCATATACTGCTGCACATCGTCTTTCCACGGGATAATCTCGGTGTCTTTCTCGAGTTTGGCTTTCGCCGATTTTGCTGCCGATTTGTATTCGGCCTGCGGCTCGGCGGCCATCGCGTAAGCACTGTCGGCATTGGTGCTGTCGCTGGTGGCGGCTGGGTATTCGACAGTGATTTTGCGGTATTTGAAGTCGTCGTTGTCCTTCACCTTGCTCTCCACGGCCAGGTCGCCGCTGGTGTAGGCGCCGTCGGCAAAGGCGTTGTAGGCTTTCATTATGAGGGCAATGCACTCCTCGTCGAACTCGTTGCGCTTGTTGCCCAAGGGCTTGCGGCGCTTCACACTGCATTTGCTGGCGTCAATGAGTTGCACCTTGCCTGCGCGTTTGGCCGATTTGTTTTTGGTGATTACCCAAATGTAGGTGGCAATGCCCGTGTTGTAGAACATATCGTTGGGAATCTGCACAATGGCTTCAAGCCAGTCGTTCTCGAGCAAGTAGCCGCGAATGTTGCTCTCGCCGCTTCCCGCATCGCCTTTGAAAAGTGGCGAGCCGTTCTGAATGATAGCCATACGGCCGTTGTCTTTGAGTTTGGCCACGCCGTTGAGCACAAAGAGTTGCTGGCTGTCGCCAATGGCTGGCAGGCCTGGTGCGAAGCGTCCGTACTCGCCTTTGCGGTGCTCGTCCTCCACTTTGGCTTTCTCGTTCTTCCACTCAATGCCGAAGGGCGGATTCGAGATTATATAGTCGAAGGTGAAGCCGTCGAACATATCGTTTGAGAGGGTGTTGCCGTGTTTCATATTCTCGGCGTCGCCGCCTTTGATAAGCATATTGGCTTTGGCAATGGCGAAGGTCTGCTCGTTGAGTTCCTGCCCGAACTCGGTGAGGCTGGCGTCGGGGTCAATCTCGTGCAGTTTCTCCGAGAGGCAGTCGAGCATCTGCGAGGTGCCCATAGCCATATCGTAGAGGGTGGCGGTAATGCCGTCGTCGTGCAGACTGGCTCTCTTTGGCGCCACCAACAGTTCGGCCATCAGGTAGATAATGTCGCGTGCGGTGAAGTGCGCTCCCGCCTGCTCGTCGTAACTTTCAGAGAACTTGCGCACCAACTCCTCGAAAATGTAGCCCATATCAACTGCCGTAATGGCATCCAAACCCATATAGGCTTTCTTTGAACAGAACTCCTGAATCACATTGTAGAGGATTCCATTGTTGTCGAGTTTGGTAATCTCTTTGTCGAAGTCGAACTTCTCGAGAATGTCAATCACGTTGTTCGAGAAGTGGTTCAAGTACGAGCGGAAGTTGTCGGCAATGTTCTCGGCATCGGACAGCAGCCCCTCGAGAGTGAATGGCGAGAGGTTGTAGAAGTCGAACCCCGAGGCCTTTGTGAGGAAGCCCGCCTTGACGGCCAGTCCGCGCTTGTCGAGTTCGGCGTTGGTGTCGAGCACCTTCTGCTTGGTGGGCGCCAGCACATCGCTGAAACGCTTAATGACGCACATCGGCAGCACCACGTTGCCGTACTCGTGCGGCTTGTAGGTTCCAACAAGTTTGTCGGCAATGGCCCAAATAAGGTTGGCTTTCTCTTGTATATTGACGGTTGTCCGCTTCTGCAATTCTTCCGTTGACATAGTTCATCTATTAGTTAAAACGAAAGTGCAAAATAGGGAAAAAAGCGGTGCGGGGAATTGAAAAATGTGAGAGGAGGAAGGATTTTTTTATGGAAGGGCAGCGCTACAATTCTCGGAACGATTCTTGTTCAGGCACCAGCCTTTTCTGTCATATCCCGATATAAGTCGGCAGGACCGAGGTGCCACAGTTTTGTCTCTTCCTGCTCCATATGTTTGTAGGTGTCTGACAGATACACTGCTTTGATAGCATCGATAAGGCTGACATTGCTGTGCTCCTGCACAAAACCAGCCATTCGGCTCACCTTCGATGGCAGCAACAAGTACAAGTTCTGCTGGGTTATTTCTCCAATCATCATATCCTTATCTCCTTTGCTTCAGCAAATATAATGCTTTTGAGCGAACGCGCAGTATGAAACAGATATTGGTCGATGAGTGAATATGTGCGCAGTTCTGCAATTAGCGCCTGTTTACCTATCACGCCACCCTCATACAATGCGAAAGCCGCATACACACGGTCGTTAGCCACAGGTCCATACACTATATCATAGTCGTGAGTAAATCCTTCCTGCATACGATTTGCCATCACAAAATCAACCCATTCTTCGGTGGGAGCCTGAAACGATATTGTTTTTAGTGATTGCATTGCATCGGTATCAAACTCATACACATTCACATAGCCAGTGTCCACTTTGTTTTCTTTCATACGCCGCTGCACCCACCGCAACACTTGGTCGTACGATGTGGTTGTGTAGAATCCGTTTCCATAATCGAGTGTGCGCTTTGCTACTCTTATTTCAGGATTCTCAACCTTCTCTATGCTTCCGTGGTATAGTTTGATTTTCATTTATTTTTCTTTTCTCTGATGCCAATATACTCATCAATATCTTCAAGTATCCACTGACAACTCTGTGTATGCAGTACATCGTAGTTGTCTTCCAGATAACCGAGCACGCCAAATTTGTCGAGTTTCAGCATAGCCTGCTCGCCAGTCAGTTTTTTGGCATTCTTGTATTGCTCAATGCAGAACGATACAAAATAGGCAATGTCTTGCTCTCTGCTGCTCATAGTTGGTGTATTATCCGAACACTATTTGTTTTTGCAATTATAGCGATTTTTCATTTTTGATGTTTATTGTTAAGCGAGTTCATCGAGGTTTTGCGTGCATCGTTCATAATATCAATGTAGGGTTTCATACGTATTCTAGCACTGTCGCTTTTCTTGAATCTCGAATCGAGTATAAATCTAATCTGATGCTTCATTTTGCGTTATTATTTAATTTATAATTGTACTGACATTTTGCTTACATTTTCCTTCAAATGGGATTTGTGCAAATAAGTAATTTGGCGTTGGAAATATCATGTAAAATATTGATATACAGTTGTTTTTGTTGATTATTTAGAAAGGATGGTTAGATAACCGACTCCGAAGACTTAAATCTTTCCTTCAATTAATTTAGAATTACTTTCTAAATATTAAACAATTAAGTATGTGATATAACAATCGATATGGAACTTACAATCAATCAGGCGCAACAGCAAGTTGACGAATGGATAAAAACCTACGGAGTGCGCTATTTCAGCGAGTTGACAAACATGGCTCTGCTCACCGAAGAGGTGGGCGAGTTGGCGCGCATTGTGGCTCGCACTTACGGAGAGCAGTCGTTCAAGGAGAGCGACCGCCAGAAAAACCTTGCCGACGAGATGGCCGATGTGCTTTGGGTGCTTATCTGCCTTGCCAACCAAACAGGCACCAACCTGACCGAAGCCTTTGCCCGCAACATCGAAAAGAAAACCCAACGCGACAGCGAGAGGCACACCAACAATCCGAAACTGCGAGGGTAATAACCAACCAAAAACACAAAAAGATAGGGACAGAAAAATATCTGTCCCCTATCTCCACGGTAACTAGTCGTTGATATTTAGTATGAGTTTGCGCACTCAGTCTTTCAGGTATTTCGCATACGAATCGTGGCGCATCTTGGCGACCTTAACCATCGGGTTGCTCAAAATTTCATCCGAATAAATGGTGGAGTCAACATCTACATAAAATTGAGTCATATAATACAACGCACTGCCAAGTTTGTCGGCATTTTGGCTTAGGTATTCTTTCAAGACTGACTCTGACTCCTCATCATCGGCATGCTTTTCACTCACTTTGCGGAACATTTTTTCGGTTTTGCTCCATTCCTTATAAACATCGCCCGTGCCAGAATATTCAAAATCCGGATCTTCGTGGTTCTTAATAAATTCCAAATCTTTTAATGTCAATGAGAATTTGGCTTTTTCGCCGGGAATAAGTGGTATTGGGAACTTTAAAAGCGTACGATCTGTTGTTGCTTGAATCAATGCCATACAAGGCTCCGTAAGATAGCCGCTGAATGTGGCTTCACCGTTCTCATCGAGGTCAAAATCGGCAATTTTGTTGCTTTTTTGACCAATACCGGTTTCCATAGCCACAAGTTGGAATACCCCCATCCTCCCTTCGGTTTCGATTTTTAGGGACAGTGTGAAATTCGGATCTTTCCCGGCATATGGGGCCTCTCTGATGCCTTTTGCTTCCACCAATGCATCATAAATTGCATTGATATTATTCCCATTTTCATCCGTCAGATTGTATGGCACCGATGCCTGATGTGTATGTATCAAATTAAAACTATTCACACCTTTTGGCAGCGGCTCGAAAGCGTATTCTGTACCGCGGACAAACCGCTGATAACGGTTGGTGATGGGGTTAATCTCCTCAATGAACCGATAGGTGTTGCCAGAGGAATCTTGCAAGAAATAAGTGTCATTCAAGCCTCTCTGGTACTCCCACTGTTTTTGAGTCAGCGTAATGATTGTACGGTTTTCGCAGAAATCAACTTTTTCAACCGTAAAAAGGCTACTACAAAAATCATCAATGACATCAGTCCACGAATGATAGCAGCCTTCGGGCTTAGGCTCGTCGGCATACATCTGCCTGCGCAATTTACGCGCCTCATGGTTAATCCTCGTCTGATAATTAGAATAAGTATGCTGCGACGTTGCAAAACGTGAAAAACCGTTACGCGCTGACAATCCGAAAGTTGCGCCGGGTGCAGCAAAGGTTTCTATCCATTCCGAACTGACTTCTCCTCCATAAGGAATGCGTTGAATGCGGCAGACTGTCAACCGGTCAAGGTCGGTCTCAAAGTGAAACTTATTGTCAATCACCGGAACGCAGGCCACTGGAGTGTCAACAATGTTGTAATCTTCGTCGGCAAAATAGATTAGGTAACACGAGTCGGTGAGGACAGAATCGACTTCGCCCTCAATCACAAACTTCTGACTGACAGTGGATTTTGAAGGTTTGGTTTTGCAAGCCGTAAAAGTAAAAACGCAAAACAGCCCGGCTATCCACACAAGCGTGACAATCTTTGCCATGCGGCTCAATGTTCCAACGGCTGTCGATTTCATCTCAATGAACCTCTGGCGGATAAACGAATGGTTGAAGCCGCTCACCACAGGGCTCGAAACGTTCATTACCATTTCCAAAAGCGCTGTCTGATAGTCAGTTATATTGACATGTCCGGCAATCACATCGTGATCAGCCTGAAACTCATGCACATTGCGCAGTTCGCTGCGGCAGAGCCACACAAACGGGTTAAACCAGAACAGCCGCGTCAGAAACTCAATGAACCACACGTCGGCATAATGGCGGTGGGCGATGTGCGCCTTCTCGTGTCTGATTATCAGGTTTTCGCGATGCTCGTTCAAGCCTGCCGGCAGAAAAATGGTGCGGGCAAACGAGAAGGGCGTCTTCACTAGCGTCGAGCGGATGAGTTCATATCCTTCTGCGGTGGATTCAATCTTCATTTTCGATTTGATAACCAGCACCTTGCGTATCTGCCAAAAGACCAGAAGAAGCATAATTAGAGATATGGCCGACAGCCCCCACTCAAGCACGGCGTACCAATTGATGACAATTGTGCTCTTTGCTGCCACCGGTGCCGCTGGCTCCTCAACAGCAGAAACAACGGGCGCTTTAGATTGCGCCTCTTCGGTTTCGAGCATCGAAGCAACCATAACGGGCTTGGCATTTGCATCATCGAATGTGAACGTGAGCGGCTCAAACTGCTCGGCAAAAATCTCCGTTGCAGCAGGCGTGTAAACCTCGAACGACAAAACACTCATCATCAGGCTGACAACCGGCAACAGCAGCAGATAGACTCGGCTAACTGAATAACTGGCCTTTCCGCGCAGCACAATCCGATAGAACGCAAACAGCAGCGCCGCCGAAGCAATGAATTTCAAGAGAATAGTAATCATAGTTGTGTGGTGTTTTCGTGGTTAATTGATTAATCGGTGAACTGGTGAATCGCTGAACCGAGCATTCGATTATACGATTATCCAGTTATCCAATTCAACATTTATTTGTCTTTATTCATCTCCTTCAGAATCTCCTCAAGTTCCTCGCGGCTGATTTTCTCGCTTTTGGCAAAGAATGAGAAGAACGAACGCATTGAACCGCCGAAAACATTGTCGCAGGCGTCGTTCATAAAGCCTCCAATATACTCGTCGCGGCTCAAAACCGGTTTGTAAACATATGCCTTTCCCACTCTGTCGAAATCAACTATTCCCTTCTTGGTCAGAATCTGCATAACAGTGAGCGTGGTGGTGTAAGCTGGTTTCGGGTTTTCCAACAAGTCCTGTATCTGCTGCACTGTTGCTTTTCCTTTGTCCCACAAAATGTTCATCAGGTGAAGTTCCGCTTTCGTAAGCGATTTGTTGTCTTTTTTCATGTTTGTAAATTTTTAAATAAGTAGTACGACAAAAGTAGTAACATTTTTCATACGTGCAATAGGGATGAACATTTTTTTCAACCTTCTCAACCTTTATTGCACTTCATAAAGCAATCGCCGCAGGCTGCATGCCGCCCACGAAGGCGGTTTTCAATCATTTCGGCATAGCGTTCGGCAAGGATTGGGATGCGAATTGTACGGACAACCTCATGTGCGAATGCCGACATCAGCATCATTTTTGCCTCCTCTTCGCCAATGCATCTCTGCCGCATATAGAACAATGCGCTCTCGTCCAATTGACCCACGGTGGCTCCGTGGCTGCACTTTACATCGTCGGCGTAAATTTCGAGTTGCGGCTTGGTATACATCCTCGCCGACGGCGATATGCAGATGTTTTTGTTCGACTGCTGGGCGTTAGTTTTTTGCGCGTCGGGGCGGACAAGAACGTACCCGCTGAACACTCCCACCGACTCGTCGTTGAGCACGTTTTTGTAGAGTTCGTAACTGGTGCAGTTGGGCACGGCGTGGTCAACGTAGGTGAAGTTGTCGATGTGCTGATGCCCCGCCGGCAGCGACAATCCGTAGATGTTGGCCTCTGCGTGTTGGCCCGCCATCAGCACCTCAACATTGTTGCGCACAAATCCGCCATGAAGAGTCAGTGTGTTGGCAAGGAGTTGGCTGTCGGCGTTTTGTTCAATCAACAGTGATGCGATTTGCGACGAGCGGTCGTTCAGGTTCTGAATGCAGTAGCAATCGAGTTGCGCATTTGGTTGCAGCACCGTTTCAGTAACGTTGTTCAGCAAGAACTGGCTGTTAGAAAGCGTATGGTCGCAGATGACTATTTTGGCTTGGCTGCCACGCCCTGCAACAATCAGATTGCGCTGGTTCACCATCAGCGGATTGCTACCAGTCAGCACATTGACAATCTGAATTGGCTTGTCAACCACAACATTGTCAGGTATATACAAGAAAAGTCCGCTGCGCGCAAATGCGGTGTTCAGACTTATTGTTGTGTCATCTTTTTTGTCGGCCAGACGGTTGTAATTGGCTTCAAAAATCTCGGGATATTTGTTCGCACCATCCGCTATTTCGGTTGCCACAACATTGGCTGGTAATGTACTGTTTTTCAAGTCAATCCAGCCGTTATTTAAAATAATGGTATAAGTATCGAGGTCGGGTACAGCACAACGAAATACCGACTTGCCGTCAGTTGTCGCTAACTTGTTGATAGAGTAGCCGTAAGCATGGCCGAAGGCGGCCATAATTTCTGTAAATCGGTATCGTTCGCACCCTTTTCGGGGCAAACCCAAAGCATCGAACTGACTGATGGCAGATTCGCGCACTCGGTTCATCGCCGTGGGCATACCGTCAGCAATTTGCGCGGAATACTGGCGATAAAGTGCTGTAAGTTTGTCTTTTATACCGACTGAACTAACGTTTTCCATAAACTACTTGTTGTCGAATTCGCTTTTTATCCAGTCGTAGCCTTTCTCTTCAAGTTCTAGCGCAAGTTCCTTGCCGCCCGTCTTCACAATCTGGCCGTTGTAGAGCACGTGCACCACGTCGGGCACAATGTAGTCGAGCAGGCGCTGATAGTGCGTGATGACAATGGCCGATGTTTCGGGTGTTTTGAGTTTGTTCACACCGCTAGCCACAATGCGTAGGGCATCGATGTCAAGGCCCGAATCGGTCTCATCGAGAATCGACAAGCGCGGCTCAAGCATCGCCATTTGGAAAATCTCGTTGCGCTTCTTCTCTCCGCCCGAAAAACCTTCATTCACAGAGCGTGACGTCAGTCGTGAGTCAATCTCGACCAACTGGCTTTTCTCACGCATCAACTTCAGATATTCGGCAGCCGAAAGTGCTGGCAGCCCGTTGAATTTGCGTTTCTCGTTGACGGCGGCACGCATAAAATTGACCATACTGACGCCCGGAATCTCAACCGGATATTGAAAACTCATAAAAAGGCCCAAACGAGCGCGGTCCTCGGGCGGCATAGCAAGCAGGTCGCGGCCTAGGAACGTCACCTCACCGCCATCGACAGTGAAGCGGCTGTTGCCCGTCAGCACCGATGAGAGCGTGCTTTTTCCCGACCCGTTGGGTCCCATAATGGCGTGCACCTCGCCCGCATTGATGTGCAGATTGATGCCTTTCAGTATCGGCTTTCCGTCAATCGAAGCCCGTAAATCTTTTATTGTCAGCATATTGTCAACTATAACTATGAACTATTACGATAACGCAAAATGCGGTGCAAAAGTAATCAAGGAAACCGACTTTATAAAGATTAATGTGCAGAGAGTTAAGAATGTTTGAATCAGATAAAAAGAATTTGAAACAAAAAGTTTGTATAATCGGTGCCATCTGCGCTCAAAATCAACGAAAAACTATATTTGCATTCAGGAACGGGAAAACCGTGCCGAGATATTTTGAACTGAAAATGAACGAATTAGAATCGCGCCAGCAACAAATAATTGACGAGTTCGGCATCTTCACCGACTGGATGGACAAGTACGAGTACCTGATTGAGTTAGGCAAGGAACTTGAGCCAATGCCCGACAGCGAGAAGACCGACGAGAACCTGATTAAAGGCTGCCAAAGCCAAGTGTGGCTCACGGCCAGTTGCAATGGTGGCATTGTCACCTTCCGCGCCGACAGCGACGCCATCATCACCAAAGGCATTATCGCGCTGTTAATCAAAGTGTTGTCGGGACTTTCTCCGAAAGAGATTGCCGAAGCCGACCTGCACTTTATCGATGCCATTGGCTTGCGCGAGAACCTGTCGCCCACACGCTCCAACGGCCTTGCAAGCATGGTCCGCCAGATAAAGATGTTTGCGATTGCCTTCAGTAACGCTTGAATTTGGACATCAGAAAAACTTAAAACTTAAGAACTTATAACTTAAAACTACCCCGCCGATGGACCAACTGCTTGAAACCAAAATAATCAACGAGTTGAAAACCGTTTACGACCCCGAAATACCTGTGAATGTGTACGATTTGGGGCTTATCTACAACCTGAAGGAAAACGCCGGCGTGCTCGATGTTGAAATGACGCTGACCGCCCCCGGTTGCCCCATTGCCGACCAAATTCTCGACGAAGTGCGGATGAAACTCGAGTCGGTGCCGGGAATTCATCAAGTGAACATCAACCTTGTGTTCGAGCCCGAATGGAACCAGGATATGATGAGCGAAGAGGCCAAGATGGATTTAGGATTCTTGTAAATTGAAGATACAGTTTGGTGGAGGCGTGCCCCGAGAAAACCCGCAAAAACCGCCCATCACTCCCCCTATACCTTCCTAATATGATGGCTATAGGATAACAAAATGCCCGTTACTCAAAAAAAAGTCCCCGTCCGAGTATCACCCAATCAAAAAATATTCTACCTTTAAAAGACGCTTTCGAGCGGAAAATTACGTAGTCGTTCCTGATTCGCCAAATAGGTGGTCTTTAAGCAACTACGCCAAACTTGAATATTATTTTGATGATATGGGACTTTTAAAATCATTGGTTGCAACGTGCCTTTTGTTGGCGGCAAACCCGATATTTGCGCAAGACACCATTACGAATCAGACCGACACGGCGGCAGCCGTCGCACCTGCGGAAAAAGGCTTCGATGCTGGCGAAGTCATAATGCACCACATAAAAGACTCGCACTCGTGGCACTTCTACGACCGCTCGGCACCCGACGGCAGCGAGTCGGCAGTGGCCATTCCGCTACCTATTATATTATATAGCGACGGCCACCTTGACGTTTTTATGTCGTCGGCGTTTGACGAAGGCAAGAAAACCGTTGTGCGTGGCGGGGGCAGCCGCGAGTACATTCTGCACCACGACAAGATTTACTTTGCAGAGAGCGGCCAACTCAAGCACGACGAGCACGGCGCCATTCTGAACGCCGCACCGCTCGACCTTTCGATAACCAAAAACGTGGCTTCGATGATGCTCTCGGCCATTCTGCTGCTCTGGATTTTCATTGCCACCGCGCGCGGCTACAAAAAATACGGCGAAGTGCCCACAGGCCTGCGCGGATTCACCGAGCCGCTCATTCTGTTTGTCAAAGACGAGATTGCAGTGCCCAACCTGGGCGAAGCGCACTACCGCAAGTATCTGCCCTATCTGCTCACGCTCTTCTTCTTCATTTGGATAAACAATATGCTCGGCTTGCTGCCAATGGGCGCCAACCTGACGGGCAACATTGCTGTGACGCTGCTTTTGGCCGTGTTTACGTTCATCATCACCAACTTTTCGGGCTCGAAGCACTATTGGAAAGAGATTGTGCGAATGCCTGGCGTGCCAATCGCTATTCAGCCCATAATGACTGTTATTGAGTTTATTGGCCTGCTCACAAAGCCCTTCTCGCTTATGATTCGATTGTTCGCCAACATCACGGCAGGACACATCATTGTATTGAGTTTCATTTCACTGATATTCATATTCAAGAGCGTGCTGATTTCGCCCGTTTCCATTGTCTTTGTGCTGTTTATGGACGTTCTGGAGTTGCTCGTTGCAGCGCTTCAGGCCTACATTTTCACAATGCTGACGGCAATGTATATTGGTATGGCGGTAAAACATTGATTAGTTAGGAGTTAGTAATTAGGATTTAGAAATTAGTAGTTAGAATTTAATAATTAACAATTTAGGGCAAATGTAGGGACGTGGCGTGCCGCGTCCGATAAAGGAAAAGACGGATAGAAAAATGAAAAGGATTCTGTTATCGGCGGTTTTGGTTTTTGTGGGTGCCGCGCTTTGGGCGCAGGCATTCACGGGCGATTCCGTGCGTGACGCGAGAATTAAATCCGAAATCCAAAACCTTACTGCCGACGCAACCATTTCGATTGACGAACAGACATACCTTTCATTGCTAGATAACGAAATTGAATTGGTTACCAAATATTTGCCAAAAAACAAGTTGACCGAGAATTTGGTTGTGCCTGAATTCGGGAAATTTGAAGTGATAACTTATCTGACACCAAATTGCGAATTGAAAAATCTTATTGCAAAGATTTCCGACTGCGAATGGGACGCTGTTGGAAAGTATGCGGAGGATTTGAAAGAGGCAGGCTGGAACTTCAAATATGATATGGTGCTGTATGGCGAGCATAAATCGGAACCCGATGTAAAGTTATCGTTGAGTTATCAGAAGAAAAATCAGCAAATGACTATGCTCATTTGTCGTTATGAAATGATGAGTGGATTCACAAAAACTGTAATTAAGGCTAACGGTGACGTGGAATATTATAGAAGTAATATAAGTAATTATTAATAAAGAACTTACGTTTAATTTAAAATTAAATTTTATGGAACCATTTTCAGTAGGTGCGGGTTTGGCAGTATTAGGTGCTGGTCTCGCAGTAATTGGTGCAGGTTTGGGTATCGGCCGTATCGGCGGTCAGGCAATGGACGCCATTGCCCGTCAGCCAGAGGCTGCTGGTCAGGTGCAAACCAATATGATTATCTCGGCTGCATTGGTTGAGGGTTGCGCACTGTTCGCAATCGTTGTATCACTGCTTGCTTCGTTGTAATCGGCAAACACCAAAAACAACTAAATGCCACTTGCAGCGATTGGCTGCAAGGGCATTTTAAAAAGGAAACTAAAAACGAAACAATATGGATTTAGTAACCCCACAAATCGGATTGCTTTTCTGGACCGTCCTAATCTTCCTGGTGCTGGTCTTCCTGCTTGCAAAATTCGCCTGGAAGCCAATCTTGAGAATGGTTGAGGAGCGGACAAAGAACATTGAGGACGCACTCAACTCGGCCGAGAACGCCAAAAAGGAAATGGCTGGTCTGAAGGCTGAAAACGAGCAGATTATGAAAGAAGCGCGTGCTGAACGCGACAAAATCGTGCGTGAGGCCCGCGAAATGAAGGACAAGATTATCGAGGAGTCGAAAGAGACGGCCAAGGCCGAAGCCGACAAGATTCTGGCACAGGCCCGCAAACTCATCGACGACGAGAAGCGCGCCGCAATGAACGAGTTGAAGGACCAAGTGGCTTCGCTCTCAATCGAGATTGCCGAAAAAATCCTGACAAAGGAACTTTCCGACAAGAAGAAACAGGCCGAACTCATCGACGACATTCTGCAACAATCAAACCTGAACTGATATGGACCAAAGCAGAATAGCCGTCAGATACGCCAAGGCACTCTTTGAACTGGCACAGGAGAAGAAACTGGTGGAGCGCGTGAAAGCCGACACCGACCTTGTGGCTCAAGTGTGCGCCCTGCCCGAAATGGTGCAACTGGCCGAAAGCCCCGTCATCAAGCCGTCGGCAAAGGCAAAGGCGTTCGACAAGATTTTCAGCGGCAAGGTTGACGCGCTGACACTCGCATTTCTGCAAATGGTGGTGGCCAACCGCCGCGAGCGCTACATTGGCGCAATGTGCCGCAACTTTGCGAGCCGATTCTACGATTACGCCAACATCCGCCAAGTGCACATCACCACGGCCGCGCCCATCGACGAAAAGACGACCGAACGCCTGCGCAAGGCCATTGCCGAAATGTGCAAGTCGGAGGTGGAAATGACGGCGTCGGAGGACCCGAGCCTGATTGGCGGTTTCGTGCTTCGCATTGGCGACCAACAGTTGGACGCAAGCGTCAGTTCGAAACTGAACAACCTGAAACAGAAATTTACTCAAACATCGATTAATTAGATAAAAACCAAAATATTATGGCAGATATCAAACCATCGGAAATATCATCGGTTCTGAAGCAGCAACTTGAGGGCTTCAAATCGGCAAACGAATTTGACGAGGTGGGCACCGTGCTGACCATCGGCGACGGCATCGCCCGCATCTACGGGCTGTCGAACGCGCAGTCGAACGAACTTATCGAGTTCGAGAACGGCGTGAAGGGCATTGTGCAGAACCTTGAGGAGGACAACGTGGGCGCCGTTTTGCTGGGCCCGTCGGAGGGAATCAAGGAGGGCGACACCGTGAAGCGCACCCGCCGCATCGCGTCTATCAACGTGGGCGAGGGGCTGCTGGGCCGCATCATCAACACCATTGGCGAGCCCATCGACGGCAAGGGCCCCATCACTGGCAAACTCTACGAAATGCCGCTGGAGCGCAAGGCGCCTGGCGTTCTGTTCCGTCAGCCTGTGAAGGAGCCGCTGCAGACAGGCCTGAAACCTGTTGACGCTATGACGCCAATCGGCCGCGGACAGCGCGAACTTATCATTGGCGACCGTCAGACAGGAAAAACGGCCATCGCCATCGACACCATCATCAACCAAAAGAGTTTCTACGACGCTGGAAAACCCGTTTACTGCATCTACGTGGCAATCGGGCAGAAGGGCAGCACCGTGGCCAACATCGCCAAAACGCTTGAGCGTCACGGCGCAATGGCCTATACAATAATTGTTTCGGCAACGGCTTCGGACCCTGCCGCAATGCAGTTCAACGCGCCGTTTGCGGGCGCCGCCATTGGCGAGTTCTTCCGCGACACTGGCCGTCCTGCGCTGGTTGTGTACGACGACCTTTCGAAACAGGCCGTGTCGTACCGTGAGGTGTCGCTGCTGCTTCGTCGTCCGCCTGGCCGCGAGGCTTACCCTGGCGACGTCTTCTACTTGCACAGCCGTTTGCTGGAGCGTGCCGCGAAAATCATTGAGAGCGACGAGGTTGCGCGCCAAATGAACGACCTTCCGCCTGTGCTGAAGGACGCCAAGGACGAGAACGGCGAGCCGCTTGTGAAGGGCGGAGGCTCACTCACCGCGCTGCCAATCATTGAGACGCAGGCAGGCGACGTTTCGGCCTACATCCCGACCAACGTAATCTCAATCACCGACGGACAGATTTACCTTGAGTCGGACCTGTTCAACTCGGGCATCCGCCCTGCCATCAACGTGGGTATCTCGGTATCGCGTGTGGGTGGTAACGCGCAGATTAAGAGTATGAAGAAGGTGGCTGGTACGCTGAAAATCGACCAAGCGCAGTTCCGTGAGTTGGAGGCGTTCTCGAAATTCGGCTCTGACCTTGACGCCGCCACAAAGGCCGTGCTCGACAAGGGCCGCAAGAACGTTGAGATTCTGAAGCAGGGACAGTACGCCCCAATGCCCGTGGAGAAGCAAATCGCCATCATCTACTGCGGCGTGAAGGGCTTGCTCGCCGACGTGCCAATCAACAAGGTGCGCGATTTTGAGGCTGATTTCCTTGAGACAATGGAACTGAAGCACCGCGACACGCTTGACGAACTGAAGGCGGGCACATTGACCGAGAACGCTGAAAACGTTATAAAAGAGACAGTTAAAGAAGTATCGGCTAAATACGCAAACTAAAAGTAAAACGCTATGGCAAACCTGAAGGAAATCAGGCAAAGAATTGCTTCGGTGCAGACCACGCGGCAGGTCACAAGTGCAATGAAACTTGTGTCGGCGGCCAAACTGCGCAAGGCTCAAGACGCCGTTATCAAACTTCGGCCTTTTGCCAACAAACTGGCCGAAATACTGGCGAACCTGTCGGAGACGCTGAACGAGTCGGGCGAGTGCGCCTTCACCAAGGGCCACGGCGACGGCACCCGCCTGCTGGTGGTTGCCATCAACTCGAACCGCGGCTTGTGCGGCGCGTTCAACGCGAATGTGAACAAGGCTATCAATCAGGTGATTGCAGAGCAACGGGCGCAGGGGCTCACCAACGCCGACGTGATTGCAATCGGCAAGAACGCCTTCGAGTTCGCCAAACGCAGCAAACTTGAGGTGACGGAGTTCAACGAGTTGTATTCGACACTCGACTTTGCCCACGCCCTGCCCATCATCGACCAAATAATGGGCGACTTTGCCGCAGGCAAGTACGACAAGGTGGTGCTGGTTTACAACTTCTTCAAGAACGCATCGACGCAGGTGGTGACCACCGAGCAACTGCTGCCGATTGTGCCCGCAGCCGAGGCTGGAGGCAAAAACACGGCCACAAACTACATCTTTGAGCCGTCGGAGGAGAGCCTGGTGGAGAAGATTCTGCCAATGTCGCTGCGAATGCAGTTCTACAAGGCCGTACTCAACTCGTACGCCGCAGAGCACGCCGCGCGAATGACAGCAATGCACAAGGCCACCGACAACGCCACCGAACTGCTGCGCACACTCAACCTGCAGTACAACAAGGCGCGTCAGGCGGCCATCACCAACGAGATTACTGAAATTGTGGGCGGCGCCGACGCTCTTAAAGATTAATTGACAGAGAATGAATAAGATATTAGTGACAGGAGGAGCGGGATTCATTGGGAGCGCGTTGGCTGAAAAGTTGATTAGCAACCCCGACAACTATGTTGTGATTGTCGATAACCTTTCGACAGGCAACATCGGCAAACTGCCCAACCTGCCGAAAACCAACTGGAGGTTCATCAAGTGCGACGTGAACGACTACACCGAGATTGCGCCCGTTATGACAACCTATCAGTTCGACTATGTGTTCCACTTTGCAGCCGTGGTGGGCGTTCTGCGCACGCAGCAATACCCCGTGAGCGTGCTGCGCGACATCGACGGAATAAAAAACGTGCTGTCGCTCTCGAAGAACACAACCGTGAAGAGGGTGTTTTTCTCATCGTCGTCGGAGATTTACGGCGACCCTGTGGAAATGCCGCAGAACGTTTACACAACGCCGCTCAACAGCCGTCTGCCCTACGCGGTGGTGAAGAACATCGGCGAGGCCTTTCTGCGCTCTTACAAGCAGGAGTACGACCTTGACTACACCATCTTCCGATTCTTCAACACCTACGGGCCCAAGCAGAGCCGCGATTTTGTCATCAGCAAGTTTATGCTTGCCGCGCTCAACAACCGCGACATCACCATCTACGGCGACGGCCTGCAAACGCGCACCTTCTGCTACATCGACGATAACATCGACACCTGTCTGACAGCCTTTTACGAGAACAAGGTGGTGAACGGGGTGATAAACATCGGCGGAAACCGCGAGGTGACAATCAAGGAGTTGGCGGAGATAATCATCCGCGAGACGGGCTCGAAATCGAAAATTGTGCACGTTGACCCGCTCAAAGAGGGCGATATGCGCCGCCGCCAACCCGACAACTCGGATATGAAGGCGTTGCTCAACCGTCCGCTCATCAAGGTTGACGAGGGCATACGCAAGATAATTGAAAAAGGACTTTTTGAACTGAACATTCAATAATGGAAAGCACGGCCAACATATTGAAAACCATTGAACAGCGCATTGCCGCACTGCCTTTGCAGCGCGAGCCGCAGGGGCTTTACGAGCCGATTGTGTACTCAATGGGCAACGGCGGAAAACGCATCCGTCCGCTGCTGACGGTTCTGGCCTGCCAAGTGTTTGACGCTGACAAGGTTGCCGACGCCTACACGCCCGCCATTGCGTGGGAAATGTTCCACAACTTCACGCTTCTGCACGACGACGTTATGGACCGCGCGCCCATCCGTCGCGGAAAGCCCACGGTGCCCGCCAAATACGGCGACAACACAGCCATTCTGTCGGGCGACACAATGCTGGTTGAGGCGTTCAGCATTCTGCATCAGACCAAGAGCAACAGTTTCAGCAAGATAGCCGAACTGTTCGCCCGCACGGCGCAGGAGGTTTGCGAGGGGCAAATGTACGATATGGAGTTTGAGGAGCGGGCTGATATTACTGAAAATGAGTACATTGAAATGATTCGGCTGAAGACATCGGTGCTGATTGGCGCCTGCCTGAAAACGGGCGCACTAATGGGCGGCGCATCGGACGACGACGCGCAACTGTTGTACGACTTCGGCATCAACCTGGGCCTGGCGTTCCAACTGCGCGACGACCTGCTCGACACCTTCGGCAACCCCGAAACGTTTGGCAAGCGCATTGGCGGCGACATTGTGTGCGGAAAGAAAACCTATCTGCTAATCAATGCGTTGAACGCAGCATCGGCGCAAGACCGAGCCACTATGAACGACTGGCTGGAGCGCACGGAGTTTGACGAGGAGGCGAAAATTGAGGCCATCAGGGCAATGTATGTGAAGTACGGCATCGACCGAATGAGTGAGAAAAAAATTGAGGAATACGATAACAAGGCAACGCAGATTTTGGATAAATTGAGTGCCCGCGGACTTGAGGTGAGCCCGCTGCGCGAATTGAGCCAAAAACTGCTGAACCGCAACAAATAAAAAAGTGTAACTATTAATCTTTCAAAGATATGGCGAAGAATATTGGTAAAATCGTTCAAATCATCGGCCCTGTGGTGGACGTGAGTTTTGAGCAAGAAGGCAACCTGCCTAACATTTTGGACGCGCTGGAGATTAAGCGCGCCGACGGCAGCACTCTTGTGTGCGAAGTGGAGCAACACATTGGCGAGAAGACAGTTCGTGCCATTGCAATGGACTCAACCGACGGTTTGAGCCGCGGTGTTGAGGTGGTGGCCACTGGCGCGCCAATCAAAATGCCTGTGGGCGAGCAGATTAACGGCCGCCTAATGAACGTTACGGGCGACACCATCGACGGCATCGGCGCTCTGCCAAAAGAGAACGGCTACCCGATTCACCGCGCGGCACCAACCTACGACCAACTCTCGACCGAATCGGAGGTGCTCTTCACGGGCATCAAGGTCATCGACCTGATTGAGCCCTACACAAAGGGCGGCAAGATTGGTCTGTTTGGCGGCGCTGGTGTGGGCAAAACGGTTCTTATTCAGGAACTTATCAACAACATCGCCATCGGCTATTCGGGCATATCGGTGTTTGCTGGCGTGGGTGAGCGCACCCGTGAGGGCAACGACCTTCTGCGCGAAATGATTGAGGCTGGAATTGTTGACTACGGCGAGGAGTTCAAAAAGAGTATGGAGGAGGGCGGCTGGGACCTGTCGAAGGTTGACAAGAACGCCCTGAAGAACTCGAAACTGGCTATGGTGTTCGGCCAAATGAACGAACCCCCTGGCGCACGTGCACGTGTGGCTCTGTCGGGTTTGTCGGTTGCGGAGAGTTACCGCGACGGCGACGGCTCGGGCAAAGGCCGCGACATCCTGTTCTTCATCGACAACATCTTCCGTTTCACGCAGGCTGGCTCGGAGGTTTCGGCGCTGTTGGGACGTATGCCATCGGCCGTGGGCTATCAGCCGACTCTGGCCACTGAAATGGGTAATATGCAGGAGCGAATCACTTCGACAAAGAACGGTTCAATCACATCGGTTCAAGCCGTGTATGTGCCTGCCGACGACCTGACCGACCCCGCACCTGCCACAACATTCGCCCACTTGGACGCCACCACGGTGTTGAGCCGTAAGATTTCGGAGTTGGGTATCTATCCCGCCGTTGACCCGCTCGACTCAACATCGCGAATCCTGACCGAGGAGGTTGTGGGCAAGGCTCACTACGAGACGGCACAGCGCGTGAAACAGTTGCTGCAGCGCAACAAGGAGTTGCAGGATATTATATCGATTCTGGGTATGGACGAACTCTCGGAGGAGGACAAACTGGTTGTGCACCGCGCGCGTCGCGTTCAGAGGTTCCTGTCGCAGCCGTTCCACGTTGCCGAGGCGTTCACTGGCCTGAAGGGCGTGTTTGTGAAGATTGAGGACACCATCAAGGGATTCAATATGATTATGGACGGCGAGGTTGACCAATACCCCGAAGCGGCCTTCAACCTTGTGGGCACCATTGAGGACGCCATTGCCAAAGGCGAGAAAATGCTGGCGGAGACGAAGAAGTAGTTATTGAGGCATTAGGCACTAGGCATTAGTGATTAGGAATTAGGAGCGATATGGTAGTTTTGATTGTTATAGCGGTAGTAATGATTGCTTTGGGAGTTTTGCTTCTTAAGGGCAAAGCCGATAGGTTTATTGCTGGTTATAACACCGCAAGCGAAGAAGAACGTAAACAGATAAACATCAAGCGATTGCGTTTGGTGGTGGCCTTATGCCTTTGGGCAACAACGGCAGTTTGCGTTTTGGTTCTTCCTAACCTTCCAAAGCACGAAAAGCCTGGAAGTGAAGCGTTTATCGTAATGGGAATATTTTTCGCTATAGCCATTGTGACGGTTATTTTGGCAAACACTTGGTGCAAAAAGAAAGCGGGAAATTGATATTAGGAGCTATATGATTATTGAAATTGTCGTAGGGGTATTATTTTTTGTCTGGGGTATTATCATCCTGCTTGGCAAGGTTGACAAGTGGCTGATTTATCCTGGCAATAAAATAAATATGAAGCGATTCCGTATAGTAAGGGGTGTGGAAAATATATGCGGAGGTGCTTGGTTGGCCACACTACAACTTTTTGGCGATTTCTTTACCATTCTGCTTGTAATAATTGTAGTGGCGTTTATTTTACAATTCACTTGGTGCAGGAAGTTGCCTGAAAACCAAACAAATCGCTAAACATTCTAAACGCTAAACTTTTGAAGAAATGATTTTAAAAATTGTAGTATCGGCAGTATTTTTTGTTTGTGGAGTTCTTACTCTGTTTGGCATTTTCGATAAGTGGTTGCTTTATGGCGATTCAAAAGCGATTGAAGAGGAACGTAAACAAATAAATATAAAGCGATTTCGCTGGGTGAACGGAGTGGCTCTTTTATTGGCCGCAGGGTGCGTGTTTCTGTACTATGAAGTAATAATTGTCATTGTTATTATTTCACTTGTTTTACGATATACTTGGTGCAAGAAGAAACCTGAAAACTAAACCTTCTAAACTTCTCAACAGCGAAGCGACTCAACTTTTAACTCTAAACTTTTAAAGAAATGATTGCGGAAATAGTAACACCTGACAAGTCGGTTTACAGCGGAAATGTGACGCTGGTGAGCGTTCCTGGCGTTATGGGTTCGTTTGAGATTCTGAACAGCCACGCCCCGATAATATCGGCTTTGGGCAAAGGCCAAATACGTATTGTGGAAGACAACGCCGACCACAGCGAGCAACTGTTCGAGGTGGAAAGCGGCATTGTCGAGGTTAAAAGCAATAAGGTTAACGTGCTGATTGAGAAATAACCGTCAACGCTGAATAGGTAAAGAAGCCGCTTCGAAAGAGAGCGGCTTTTTTTGTGGAAAGGTATTGGGGAGATGCTAAATCGGCAGATAACTTCTGCCAATTTAAGCAACTGGAAAAAGATGGAAAACAAAACCAGGCTGTCCAAAATTTTGAACAGCCTGCTTTATTTGTAGAAGTTGGCAAAACCCTAACGGTCTGCATTAGAAGAACTTGACAATGTCGTCAAGGTTTTTGTGCTGCGGCTGGCGGGGTTCACCACTGCGGTAACCCAACGAGATTACGGCTGTAATGGTCTCGCTTTCAGGAATTCCGAACAGACGGCGCAGAGCATCGGCATCGCGCATACCCATAATCAACGTGTCGAACCCCATTGCGCGGGCCTTCAGAACAAGGTAGGCATTAGCCAGACCGTTGTCGTAGGCACCCCAAAGGTCGCCCAGTTCGTTGGCTGGATTGCCGTTGAAGAAACCCGATTTGCCGCGCTCGAATGTAGAGACAATCAGCACTGGCGCGCCTTCAACATTGCGGCGGTTGCCACCAATGTAGTTCTTCACGGAGTCAATCATTGCGGCGCTCTGTGCCACGTAGTATTTTGTGGGCTGCTGGTTTGCCCACGATGGTGCTTCCTGTGCGCTTAAAAGCAGTTCGCGCACTTCGGCTTCGCCGATGGTTTTGGTGGCATCGTAACTGCGCACGCTGCGGCGTGTTTTAATCACATCGTCGAACGACACACTGTTTGAACCCACTTGTCCGCTGTTGTTGCAACCGACCAATGCGGCCGCCAATGCAACTGTGAATAAGATTTTTCGCATAAAATTCTGATGGACTTCTGGTTAATGATACCGAATGCTGTTTTTACCGTTTCTGCGAAGTCCGAAACAAAACTGGCAGACAACAACGCAATAAATATAGGCAGATATCGTGCAAAACCGATTGATTTTGGGCGATTTCCGTCAGCCGATTGCCGATTGTTTTTGTACGATAGCAGAATTTAATGCCAATGCAAACTGATTTTTCCTCCTTGTGCAGCGCGTTGGGTGCGTTTGAGTTGTTTTTCATATATTTCGGCACAAAATGCGATTTGATATGAAAAAAATAATCACACTTCTGATTTGTGCCAGCCTTTTGGCACCGCTGTGCGGCATGGCGCAGAATACAACGGGTTGGAAACCCAACGACTACACGACGGATTATAAACGTTACACTTTCAATTTCACAAAGCAAATAAGTCAGGCGGGAAATTATTCCATTTCGTTTATCTACAACAGTGGATTGAACCTGCTTGCCAGCCGCAATGCGGTTATCGAGGTCGATGGGAAGAAGATTGCGTCGTTCGACAAAGAGGTGAGCGCGGGCTTGAAGCCGAAGCAGTGGACCTACACGTTCAATGTGCAGTCGAAGCCGAAGAAGGTGATACTGACTGTTGATTTGCGAACCAGCGGCGGCACCGATTCAAAAGGCACCATCACGGTAACCCGAAACGGCAACGCCGACAGCAGCGATGCAACGCTTGATGGCGGTTATAATGTCTACTCAAAGAAATCGACAGACGGGTCTTCGTCGAATTCAGGCTCTACGGCGCGGCAGGGCGGCTCATCTGGTCAGAAAACATCGTATGGCGGCAAAGGCAAATGGCAGCGCGACTCGAAGCCAGTGAAAGTTCCAAACGAGTTGATTATCTACAACCGACACTCGTCGGAGAGCCGCAAGCCGCAGCGCACGGAGGTTGTTTTGTTCAAAAACCAGCCCAAAGTGGCAGAATATACCACGGGCGACATCACGCGCCCCGAAAAGAGCAGGTATGAAAATTATGTATCATATCCAGTGAACGACGACGCCAAACGCGAGAACAAGGCAGCCGCGCGCAACGACCGTGTTGAGAAAGGCTTTCTTTACATAGCCGAAGGCACAACAACCATCTACAAAAACGCCTACAACGGCCGCACCGACATTGTGAGAGTGATTCTGCCCGAAAGCGTGACAACCATTGGCGACTACGCCTTCGCCAACATGCCCAACCTTCAAACGGTGTCTGGCAACAATAGTAAGGTAAAATATATAGGCGACCACGCTTTCGACCAGGATATGAACCTATCGTGGATTCCACGTTTCTACAATCTCGATTATTTGGGCAGGTGCGCTTTCCGCGAGACGGCACTCACCGACGGCACCATTGCACGAGCCTATTTTGTCGGCGATTCGGCCTTCATGGGCTCTGCTGTGAAAAAGGCTGGCTGGAGAGGTATTACAGCCATTGGCGACTATGCCTATAAAGACTGCAAGAATTTGACAGACTTTGATTTTACTGACGCTGATGGTTTTAGTTCCACGTTGGAATATATTGGGCACGGCGCGTTTTTGGGCACGGGACTTACTAAAGTCGCTTTGCAAGAAGGGATAATGGTGGGAATGGAGGCTTTTGAGCCGAACACCGAAATATCATGGAATCTGAACTATGCGAAAAGCGAGGAGAAAGTGCGCCCGCACTTCACGGCTGATGATTATTATGAGATAATGCCCGACATCAACGACTTCTCAATACTCATGCCCGAAGACTACGACCCTGTGACGAGCGTCGATGTGCCAATGATTCTATACCTTCACGGCCGCAGCATGAGCAAAGACCTGCCACGCGCTACCCAATACGGCCCGCTGCAATCGATGAGCCAGGGGTACAAGATTTTTGAGCATGGACAGTCTATTGTGGTGAGTCCCAATGCAGTATCGAGCGAGGGCTGGTCGTCGGCCAAGCTGCACAAGTTGTACGAGTTTCTGAAGGCGCACTACGCTTTCGACCATAACCGCTTCTACGTCATAGGATTGAGCATGGGCGGTTGGGGAACGCTGAACTACGTGAACCGCTACCCCGACGAGGTGGCGGCCTGCATTGCTTTCTGTGGCGGCTGCGATGCTGCCAAACCCTGCGGACTGAACCAGGTGCCAACGTGGATTGTGCATGCCCAGGACGACGAGATGACATCGGTGAAATACTCCGACCGTGTGGTTGAGGCCATGAAGAGTTGTGGAAACACCAACTTGCTGAAATATAGCCGTCTTGAGCAAGGCGGACACAGTCTGATTTACTATTTCGATTATTACAATCTTTACGACTGGCTTCTGTCGCACAACCGCCAGAACCGCACGTTCAACCACAGCATCGATTTTGTTGCCGACCCGCGGTCGACTGTCGATGACGATAATTTCTGGTTAGGCGTAACATACCACGAGATATCGTGGACTGAAATAACATCGGTGAAATTGTCGGAAATAAAGGCGCGCACGCCCAATGCACAAGGAACGCCAGTGCCGCCAAAAGTGAAGCCTGTGGTGGAGCCAGTAAAAGTGGAGCCGGTAACGCGCATCCCGACAGGGCGGAAAAAATAGACTCTCCGACGCCGTTTTGTTATCCACTTAATCCGATTCAAAGAGGCGGTATCTGATAAAAAACCGTACCTTGCGATTCGCGGGAAGCACATCGTCTTTGCTTTCTTCTTTTTGATAATAAGGATGATAGACCAGGAAACAGTAACTCGGATTATTGACGCTGCCAACATTGTTGACGTGGTGTCCGATTTTGTGAGCCTCAAGAAAAGCGGCAACAACTACTTCGGATGCTGCCCGTTTCACCATGAGAAAACAGCATCGTTTTCTGTGTCGCCGGCCAAAAACATCTACTACTGCTTCGGCTGCCACAAAGGCGGCAACAGCGTCAACTTCATCATGGAGCACGAGCAGATGGCTTATGTTGAGGCGCTCAAATATCTGGCTCAAAAATATCATATCGAGGTAAAAGAGAAGGAGTTAACGCAAGAGGACCAGGAGCGCCACGACGACCGAGAGAGCATGATGGTGCTCAACGAGTTCGCCAAAAACACCTTCATCCGCAACATGACGGAGACCGACGAGGGACGCGCTATCGGCTACAAATACTTCAAGGAGCGCGGCTTCAACGAGGAGACCATCAAAGCCTACGAGTTGGGCTTCAGCCTTTCCGGCCGCAAAGCCTTCACCGATTTGGCACTCAAAAGCGGCTACAATCAGAAATACCTTGTCAGCACGGGCCTATCGATTCTGAAAGAAGACGGCTACATTTTCGACCGCTTCAGCAACCGCGTAATGTTCCCCATCCACAACCTCACGGGAAAGGTCATCGGATTTGGCGGCCGTGTGCTCGACGCACGCACCAAAGGCGTGAATGTCAAGTACATGAACTCGCCGCAGTCGGAAATCTACGACAAGAGCCGCTCGCTCTACGGCATCTATCAGGCCAAATCCACCATTGTGAAAAACGACAAGTGCTTTCTGGTTGAGGGCTACACCGATGTGTTGAGCATGCACCAGAGCGGCATCACGAATGTGGTGGCCAGCAACGGAACGGCGCTCACAACAGAGCAGATAAGGCTCATCCGCAAGTTCACAACCAACATCACGGTGCTCTACGACGGCGATTCGGCCGGTATTCATGCCGCCTTGCGCGGAATCGACATGATTCTGGCCGAGGAGATGAACGTGAAGGTGCTGCTGCTGCCCGACGGCGAGGACCCCGACTCGTTCGCCCGCAACCACAGTTCGTCGGAACTTGAGGATTTCATCGCCAAAAACGAGACCGATTTCATCCTCTTCAAAGCCCGTCTGCTCTTGAACGACGCCGGCAACGACCCCATCAAACTGTCGGGATTGGTAAACGATATTGTTGATTCAATCTCGGTTGTGCCCGACGGCATCAAGCGCGCCTTCTACGTCAAGGAGTGCGCCCAACTGATGAACATCGATGAGAGACTGATTCACCGCGAGATAAACAAGCGTTTTCGCAATCGGCGTGAGCAGTGGCACGACGCCGAACAGAAAAAAGACGAACAAGAAATCAAACTGCCGACAGTCAAAACGTTCAATCCGGAACAGGAGGCGCTGAATCGGTGCCGCAAGTATGAGGAAGAATTGCTCTCGCTGCTCATCAAGTACGGAAACGACATCCTTTTCGTCGTAGCCAAGGGCGATGAACCATCGGTCGATGTGAAAGTGGCGAATTACATCATCAAAGATCTGAATGACAATAATATAGAATTCAAAATCCCCATCTGCCGGCGTGTGCTTGAGATGTACAACGAGGCCATCGAAAAAGGTAAAAAGCCCGATGCCACCACATTCACTCTCTGTGCCGACGCCGAGGTTAGCCAGTTTGCCGTGAGCCTGCTGATGCAAACAAACGAGTTGAGCAAACTATGGGAGAGTCGCAACCGCTATATTGCCCCCGAGGAGAGCAACCTGCAGGGAGTTATTGACCGTGCGTTGAATGGCTACAAGAGTGAACAAGTGCAACAAAAACTCGAAGAGATACGGAAACAGATGAAAGAACTAGAGGAAGGTCCTGACAACGAACTTAAAATCAGCGAATTAATGACCGAACTCTCTATTTATCAAAAATACAGAAACAAGTTGAGCAAGTCTTTGGGACGAAATTCTTAAAAATAAACGGTCGCTTGCAGAATCAACACATTGACAAGTCCGATTCCCTCCTATTTTTGTCCTTGATTAAAAAAAACGGCTCCTCAGTTGTCAAAATCATTAAATAGTAACTACTTTCAAGCGTTTTTTGTAAAATGACTTGTCTCAAATTATTGAGGATTGAGCCATGTTTGTTATTATTGTAGGCAATATTCTGATTTATTAATTAAACTCAAGCGTATGGACCAGAAAATCAGCATTATCAGTGACTGGACACTGCAGCGGCTGCTCACCGAACTGAAAGCCGGCAACATCAAAATACCGCGTTTCCAGCGCGATTATATTTGGGAAAAATCGAAAGTGGTGAAACTGCTCAATTCGGTTTACCACCAGTACCCCATAGGCTCGCTGTTCTTTTGGAAGGCTCCGGCCAAATACGCATTTTTCATCCGCCCGTTCGACATTGAGGGCATCAACGACACCAAGACCGATGGCGATTTTCAGTTCATCCTGGATGGTCAGCAGCGCATCATGTCGCTTTTTGTGGCGCTGATGGGCAAAACAATGGGCGACTGCGACTATTCAACCATCTGCTTCAACGCCGATCGCTGCGAGTTTGTGATTCCCCGCAGCCAGCGCGAGAAAAACAACGTTCCCGTTTGGCAAATCATTGACGATGAGGAATTTGACGCTATTATTGTCGAAACTGACAATGGCAAGAAAACCAGTAAGGCCGCGCAGAACCTGCGTCAGTGCCGCGAGATTTTCCTCAACTACCCGATGAGCATTGTGCTCACCACCAACACCGAAATCGATGATGTGGTGGAGATTTTCGAGCGCATCAATCAGGGAGGCAAACACTTGACAATCTTTGATTTAATTCATGCCACCACATGGAGCGAGAAGTTCGACCTGAAGCAGAATATCGATGATTTCAACACACAGCAACGCATCAAGCAATTCGGGCGGTTGGGCGAGAAGGTTTTCTCACTTTCGCTGACAATCAATGCTTTCGGCGATGCCCGCAGCCTATATCAGTTAAAACTCACGCCTGAAATCTGCCAGAAAATATGGCCGCGCACCAAAGCAGCACTGCTCAGTTCGCTCGATTTTCTGAAGCAGATGCGCCTTTCGGGCGACCTGACAATGTATCACAACCTGATTCCGACACTGCAATATTATTTCTTTGCCTCAGAGGCCAAAACCATCGACCCAAGTCATCAGAAAACACTCGAAAAATGGTTCTGGGACGCCAAATTCTCGAAACGTTATTCGGCCTCGGCCGCAACCCGCTTGAAAGAGGATGTGGTGTGGATTCAATCGCTAATCAAAAACGAGATATGATAAAAAAACTTCTTCCGGCCGCACTGGTCATATTATTCATCGGCTGCAGCAAAGAGACTCACTGCCCTGCGTTTCCCTACGACATGGAGGCGTGGATTTCATACTATGAGGGCGAGGAAGTGAAATTCACCGGTCCCCATAGCAGCCAATCGTTCAATATTATTGAGTCAAATTCGTCGAAGTATTACACTGTGGGGCGGACCGAAGCCTGCGAATGCGAATCGAGCGCTCGCAGCAAGACGAACATCGATTCAACCAACAATATTCAGTTGGTTTGCTATGCCAACAAACTGAACAACCGCACCGACTTTGAGTTCAAATTCCAGCATTTTGGATACTACCACGGAACTTTCTATTTTGCAGAGAAATACGACAGTTTCAGATTTTGTTTGAAATCCAATGGCGGTATCGAATCGGCCTCTTTCACCGATAATGTGACAGTTGGCGGGAAAAACTACAACCATGTGATTGTGGCCGAATTGGACACAAATTCAATGCCCGGAACCATAATTCATAGAATCTATATTGCTCAAAACGAGGGCATTATAAAATATTGTCACCGCACGCTCGGCGATTTTGAACTCACTGAGCGTACCGAGCGCCCAGAACCCATTAACTGACGCGAAATGGAAGACACTCTTGTAAAGACTTACGGCTCAGCCGTTTTCGGAATTGATGCCATCACCATCACCGTTGAGGTTGACCTCAGCCCCGGAATGGCTTTCTACCTTGTGGGCCTACCCGATAATGCAGTAAAGGAGAGCCAGCAGCGCATCAATGCCGCGCTGAAAAACAATGGCTACCACCTACCTGGCAAAACCATTGTTGTCAACATGGCTCCAGCCGACATCCGCAAAGAGGGTTCTGCCTACGACCTAACACTGGCTGTGGGCATTATGGCCGCTTCAGGGCAGATTAAGGCTGAAGCGGTTGAGGATTACATAATTATGGGCGAACTCTCGCTCGACGGCAGCCTACAACCCATCAAAGGAGCGCTGCCCATCGCCATAAAGGCTCGTGAGGAAGGTTTCAAGGGATTCATCCTGCCAAAGCAGAACGCCCGTGAGGCCGCCGTGGTCAACAATCTTGATGTGTACGGCGTTGAAAACATCCGTGAAGTGGTTGATTTCCTGAACGGCGATTCCAAACTTGAACCAACCGTTGTGAACACCCGCGAGGAGTTCGCAAACAGCGTAAACCATTGGGATTCAGACTTTGCCGATGTGCGCGGACAAGAGAACGTGAAACGCGCAATGGAGATTGCCGCAGCCGGCGGTCACAACATTATTATGATTGGCCCTCCAGGAGCAGGCAAGACAATGCTGGCTAAACGTCTGCCAAGCATTCTGCCGCCGTTCACGCTGCACGAGGCGCTGGAAACCACAAAGATTCACTCGGTGGCTGGCAAAATCGACCGCGAGACCAGCCTGATGACCAAACGTCCGTTCCGCTCGCCGCACCACACCATCAGCGATGTGGCGCTTGTTGGTGGCGGTACATTTCCGCAGCCTGGCGAGATTTCGCTGGCTCACAATGGCGTGCTTTTCCTCGACGAACTGCCTGAATTCCAGCGCACAGTGCTCGAAGTTATGCGCCAACCATTGGAGGACCGCGTGATAACCATCTCGCGTGCTAAATTCACAGTTGAATATCCGGCCAGTTTTATGCTTGTGGCCAGTATGAACCCCTGCCCTTGCGGCTACTACAACCATCCCGACAAGGAGTGCACCTGCACGCCGATGATGCGCCAGAAGTATATGAGCCGCATCTCAGGCCCGCTGCTCGATCGTATCGACATTCACATTGAGGTGGTGCCAGTGCCGTTCGACAAACTCTCGGGCAAGGAACAACTTGAAACGAGCGCACAAATCCGCGAACGCGTGACAAAAGCCCGCGCCATACAGCAGGAGCGTTTTGCCGATTTTCAGGGCGTGCACTGCAACGCGCAGATGACCTCTCGGCTCATCCGCAAATACTGCGCCCTAAGCACCGAATGCAGCAATATGATTAAGACCGCAATGGAGAAAATCGGCCTTTCGGCCCGCGCCTACGACCGCATTCTGAAGGTGTCGCGCACCATTGCCGACCTTGCCGGCGAGCCCGACATCAAGCCTGAGCACCTTGCCGAGGCCATTCAGTACCGCAGTTTGGACCGCGATAATTGGGGACAATGATTGAATGCTAGAGGTGTTGGGTATTTGGTTTTAGGTGTTAGTTGTAGGAAGGTGAAGTACTGCGTGCAATTAAGGCCTGACAAAACAAAGACGGGGGTTAAACCCCCGCCTTTTATTAATCATTTATAAATCCCCGACGGGGCGACAGAATTGTCTAGACTAATTATTAAAATCAATGAATACAGATTGGCAATCGTTGTTGGCGACATTAAATTCGTCTGAACAAACCATATTTGTTCCGCAATCACCTACGGCTTTATATTTATGTTTGCCTTGCTCAATTTCAACAGCAAGAATGCGACCATTCTCATCTTTTACATCACAAGGAATTGACACTTCTTTGTCGGAATAAGGATTCTCCAATGTGCCAACAAGTTTATCGTCAACATAAACATCAACATTGAAAGGGCCGCAATTCACAATCATTTGTGCATTGGTGTATAACATAACCTTTACTTGGTCATTGCATTCTTTGTCTTTTTTGCAACTGGCAAAAGCAGCAAGAACCAATACTACTAATAATAACTTTCTCATAATCAACCTTTTGAATGGGTTGTTAATAAAAAACCGCAACCATACCTTTTGATACGGTTGCGGCGTTTTTGTTATTACAGCAGTGCGTCAATCTTCTGCGCAAGAATTGGTTTGGCGGCTGCACCAACCTGTTTATCAACCACTTCACCGTTTTTGAAGAACAGCAGAGTAGGAATGTTGCGGATGCCAAACTGCACCGGTGTGTTTTCGGCTTCGTCAACGTTCATTTTCACAATCTTCACTTTGCCTTCGTATTCGGCGGCAAGTTCTTCAACTATCGGGAGCAGCATTTTGCAGGGGCCGCACCACTCTGCCCAAAAGTCAACTACCACAGGGATTGCCGATTTAAGAACTTCAGTCTCAAAGTCGGCGTCAGTTATTCTTTGTGCCATATTCGTGTTATTTATTGTTGCGTAAATGTAGAATTTTATCGTTTCGCCACTAACCGATTTTGAAAGATTCAATCAGAATTTTATTCGCAAGCAGATGTTGAATATTCGGATGTTGCTTCGCGAGAAATATCGCACATAAGGCCGTAGAAAAAGCCAAAACTCTACTTCAGCATACTCACCGCCCGCAGCAGGCTGTCGTGCAGAATGTCAATCTCTTCGGTGGTGTTGTAGAAGGCTATCGAAGCGCGGACGGTGCCTGGAATGCCGAAGTGCTGCATTATGGGCTCGGTGCAGTGGGTGCCCGTGCGGACGGCAATGCCCATTTTGTCGAGCAGGGTGCCAATGTCGAACGGGTGGGCGAAATCGGTCACAAACGAAACCAATGACGCACGCTTTTCGGCGGTGCCAATCTGTCGCAAATCGCTGATAGATTGGATTTTGTCGTTAAGATAAGTGAACAGTTCGCTCTCGTAGGCGGCAATGTTGTCCATTCCAATGGCCTCAACGTAACGCAGAGCCTCGGCAAGGGCGATAATGCCCACGTAGTCGGGTGTGCCAGCCTCGAACTTATACGGCAACTGGTTGAAGGTGGTGCCGCTGAACGACACTGTCTCAATCATCTCGCCGCCACCTTGATACGGCGGCATCTGGCTGAGCCACTGCTCTTTGCCGTACAACACGCCAACGCCTGTCGGGCCGTAAATTTTGTGTCCGCTGAAGACTAGAAAATCGCAGTCGAGTTGCTGAACGTCAATCGCAAAATGCTGAATGGCCTGCGAAGCGTCCACCAGCACGGGAATGTTGTGGCTGTGGGCAATCTCAATTATCTGCTCAACAGGGTTGATTGTGCCCAAAGTGTTTGAAACATAGACAATTGACAGCAACTTGGTGCGGTCGGTTATCAACTCCTCAAGTTCGGCCAGATTCAGTTCGCCACGGTCGTCGAAAGCCCATTTTACAACTTTCGCTTTATGTTGGTTTTCAAGCAGTTGCCACGGCACAAGATTGCTGTGGTGCTCCATCTCGGTGACGATTACCTCATCACCCTCACTCAAAAACTGCTGGCTGAACGAATTTGCCACAAGGTTGATACTCTCGGTGGCACCACGGGTGAAGATTATTTCGTGCTCCGACGCAGCATTCAGAAAGCGCCTGACTGTCTGCCGCGACTCCTCCATTGCCGCTGTGGCGAGGTTGCTCAAGTGGTGAACGCCGCGGTGTACGTTGGCATTGTATTGGGTGTAAACCTCAACAATCTTGTCGATGACGCGGCGCGGCTTTTGTGTGGTGGCCGCATTGTCGAGATAGACAAGCCGATGGTTGTTGACGGTCTGCTCGAGAATTGGGAAATCTTTGCGTATCTCTTTGACGTCGAAGTTCATAGCACTATTTTTTCACAATTCGCATTTTCATCATCACATCGTTGAGCGGACGGTCGTTGCGGTCGGTTTCAACGGCTGCGATACTGTCGATAATGTTCAGTCCTTCAACCACTTCGCCAAAAACGGTGTAATCACCGTCGAGGAAAGGCGCACCGCCTTCGGTGGTGTAGATTTTGCGCTGTTCGGGGCTGAATTTGAACAGTTTGGCATCAGGATTAGTCTCGACAAGATGCTCCACAAGGCTGTCGCAATAGTGGTTGAAAGCGGCAAAGTTGCGCGCGCGCTGCAGTTTGGTCAGCGCCTCCTGGTCGGCCTTGCTCTCGTCCGATTTCAGCCAATCGTTAAGCATTTTCTGCTTTACCGACGCGTTATGCTGTTCCTCAATGTGGTCTAAATCCTTGTTAGAGTACACTTTACCCTGCACGATATAGAACTGGCAGCCCGACGATTTCTTCTCGGGATTGTTGTCGCGAGCGGCAGCCAGAGCACCGCGCTTGTGGTACTTTCCATCGACAAACTCGGCAGGGATTCGCTCGCCGTGACTTCCAGCGCCCAGCATCTTGCCCTTCGGCGCGTTTTTCGATTCGGGGTCACCGCCCTGAATCATAAAGTCCTCAATCACACGGTGAAAGAGCAAACTATCGTAGAAATGTTCCTTGACCAGCGCAACGAAATTTTCCTTGTGCAGAGGTGTCTCGCCGTAGAGTTTGACCTTCATATTGCCGTATGGCGTCTCGATAACCGCAAACGCAGGTTTCGGTTTCTTGCGGCTGCCCTTTGCCGACATCAGTCCGCCAGCCAGCAGCACTATCGAAATGTAAAACAATGCCTTTCTCATAATGGGGGCAAATATAGTAAATAAGGCATTAGGTGTTAGGCATTAGGCATTAGTGGTTTAGAATGTTGAGTGTTTTCTGCGAAGATTGAAGACGATATAAACCTCAACGAAAAAACCTTACAACAAATCATCAAATCAACTAAATTTGCGGGATTTTTAAAAACAACGCAATGCCGGACGCAGGTAACTATCTTTCGAGAATCAATTCGCCTGACGACCTTAAGAAATTCAAGGCCGAGGAGTTGCCTGCCATTTGCGCCGAACTGCGGCAGTACATCATCGATGTGGTGAGCAAGCACCCGGGCCATTTTGGTTCAAGTTTAGGTGTAGTTGAACTCACGGTTGCCCTTCATTATGTGTACAATACGCCTTACGACCAGATTGTGTGGGACGTGGGGCACCAGGCATACGGGCATAAGATTCTCACGGGCCGCCGCGACCAGTTCCCGTCGAACCGGCTGCTGCACGGAATTTCGGGCTTCCCAAAGCGCAGCGAGAGCGAGTACGACTCGTTTGGCGCTGGACACGCATCAACCTCAATATCAGCGGCTTTAGGTTTGGCGATGGGTGCAAAACTCAAGGGCGAGACCGACCGCAACGTGGTGGCCGTCATCGGCGACGGCTCAATGACCGGAGGTCTGGCCTTTGAAGGTCTGAACAACGCTGGCGTGCAGAAAACCAATCTGCTTGTCATTCTGAACGACAACAACATGGCCATCGACCCGAGTGTGGGCGCTTTCAAAGACTATCTGGTCGATGTATCGACATCGCAGCGCTACAACAAACTGAAAGACGAGGTTTGGAACATTCTGGGCAAACTGAACCGTTTCGGACCTAACACTCAATCGCTTATCCAGAAAATCGACCATGGCGTAAAGGCCATCCTGATGAAGCAGGGCAACTTGTTCGAGGCCCTGAACTTCCGATATTTCGGCCCCATCGACGGCCACGACGTCATCTACATGGCACGTGTGCTCGACGATCTGAAACGCATTCCAGGTCCCAAACTGCTGCACATCAAGACTGTGAAGGGCAAAGGCTTTCCGCAGGCCGAGCAGGACCAGACCACATGGCATGCACCAGGCTTGTTCGACAAGCGGACGGGCGAAATCATCAAAGGCAAAACCGACAACCGCCCGCGCTATCAGGACGTGTTCGGCCACACGCTGCTTGAACTGGCCGAGCGCAACCCGAAGATTGTGGGCATCACTCCCGCCATGCCAACGGGCTGCAGCATGAACATCATGATGGAAAAACTGCCCGACCGCACGTTCGATGTGGGCATTGCCGAAGAGCACGCCGTAACCTTCGCCGCGGGCTTGGCAGCGCAGGGCATGGTGCCGTTCTGCAACATTTACTCATCGTTTATGCAGCGTGCCTACGACCAGATTATTCACGATGTGGCTCTGCAAAACCTGAATGTGGTCTTCTGCCTCGACCGCGCGGGCATTGTTGGTGCCGACGGCCCCACTCACCACGGTGCTTTCGACATTGCTTTCATGCGCAGCATCCCCAACATGACCATTGCCGCCCCGATGGACGAGCACGAGTTGCGCAACATGATGTACACCGCCCAGCACAAGCCCTCAGGACCATTCTCTATCCGCTATCCGCGCGGAAAAACACCTGGCGACAACTGGCACGGCGCTTTTGAACTCATTCCCGTGGGCAAGGCCCGCACCATTCGCGAGGGCAACGACGTGGCCATTCTCACCATCGGCAACACTGGCAACTTTGTGAACGAGGTGGCCGACAAGATTCTGGCGCACGGCATCGACTATGCTCACTACGATATGCGGTTCGTCAAGCCGATGGATACTGAATTGTTACTCAACGTTTTCAAGCGGTTCAATAAAATCATTACTATAGAAGACGGCGTAATTGCTGGCGGTTTCGGCAGCGCGGTCATCGAGTTCATGTCCGACCATGGTTTTTCGGCAAGCGTGGTGCGTCTAGGCATCCCCGACAAGTTTGTGGAGCACGGCGCTTCGCACGAACTTTATGAGATTTGCGGCTACTCACCCGACAACATTTACGAGGCCGTTGTGAAACTCACTCAACCCACCCCCGACCTGCACGTCGGTCACCGCATCAAACTATTCAATGCTTTTCACTTTCTAAAACAATAAGCAATTGTTTTACAAGATGAAAGATAAGATTATTTGATGTTTTACATCAATTTACTATAGCCACTCCCACAAGTTGCTCGTATTCTGCGGCAGCGGGATAATAAGAGAAGGCAATTGTAGGAATTAAAAACGGCTATTAAATATCCATTGCCACCTTTATTGAGTGAATGTCAGTTTTCATTTGAGCAATATTGGCGGCAAGTTCTTGTAAATCAACGTCAGTGCTGCCTTTCACAAGTTCCGACACGTCAACTTTAAAGTATTCTGCAATTTGGACAAGACGGAGAAAAGAAATGTTTGTCTCACCACGCTCGATTTTGGCGTATGAAGTCTTTGATATTTCCAAATCAAATGCAACATTTTCCTGCGTCAGATTTTTAGCCCGTCTGACGTAAGCAATGTTTTTGCCGAGAGATGCCAAGTCCATTTGTTATACATTTAGTTATACAAAACTACCCTTTAGCATTATTAGTTTGTGTACTCATTAACTGCACAAAAAATAGTTGGGAATTGCAGTTTTGTATAAAATGTATAACTTTGAGTTGTTTTTTGAATAACTGATGATTAATATTTAAACAATTTAATTCTGCGAAAAATGAAAAAGATTATGTTTCTAATGTCTGTACTGGCTTTTACAGTCGCTTTTGTTGCTTGTGAAAAAGACAATGATAGTAATCTGGTTTCCGTTTCTGTAACGGCTGGTGAAGGCGGAACCGTCGCTGGAGATAATGGCAAACACAGCGTAGGTGAGAATTTAAAATTTGTTGCCATTCCAGATAATGGCTATGTGTTCTCGTGTTGGAGCGATGGTATAAAAAGTAATCCCCGTACTATAACCGTGCAGAACGACGACATTATCCTTGTTGCTCTATTTGCAAAAAGCGATGGCAACAATAGTGAGTATAACAACGAAAACAATGGCGAAAATCATGACGGGAACGGGAATGGTGAACAAAACACTGATAATAACCCCAATTATTTTACAACAGGTTGTTGGGAAGGATACTTGCCTATAAGAGAAAATGAAGGTTCAAACTATTCAAGTTTGTTTTATTTTTCCGATGACAACGGTAGTAAATATGGCATAGAAAATTCTTATTATAAAGGTGGTTTGGACAATAGTTACGATTTTCTATGGGAGTGGAATAATGACACGCACAGCGTTCTTGTTTTAAACTATGGAGGCAAATGGGCTGAAGACAAATGCTATGTTGAAATATTAGAATTTAACGAAGACCACATATATGGTTATTACTATAAAACGCCAGCAGATTATATTGAAAATCGTGTAAAAGTGGAGTTGAAACGCCATATGGCAACTAACGTTAACATTAGCAGTTTGACAATAGTTGCACAATCGGATGGTGCTATCAGTATTGAAGGAAACATAACGGCTAACGGTAATATTACTAAAATGGAATTACAAGACCTTGAAGGGAAAACAATTGCTGATATACCTATTAATAACATGAAAATTATTGAAAAGGAAGAAAACGGGAAAAAAGCAAGAGTTTTTTCTATGGATATTACTTCTGTTACTATTCCTATACAAAAAATGCAATTGGTTTATAAAGCAAAAGATGGTGATATAGGTAAGGGTATTGCCACGATAGGAGAAGATTATGCTTTTAATGTGGGTAATGGTTATAACACCGTTCTTGGTTCACAAATCTCTTTGGTTGACCAGAAATGCTACCTGTTGGCTGATTTTTATGACTCCACTACTGGAGAGGTTAATGATATTGCAAAAACAATTGAAGTTGTTTTGAAGGGCGGTACAAACGGCGATCCTTATCCAGCAGTGCTTGAATCAGCAAAAACGATGATTATTGCTAATCGTCCAGGTAACAATAGAACACAAGAGCAAACCGATGCTAACAAAGCCAAATTGGCTGATGCGAAAATATTCCCCAATGTTGTTTTTACAACAACAGGGTGCATTGCTACTTACACTCTAACAAAAGTTGATGATGTTACTTATAAATTGAGCGGAGTTATGATAAATTCGAAAGGTAATTATAAAGTTGATGTTTCAGCGGCATTTGCTAATTAACAGAAAGATGCTTTAATCAAATGAATCCGCAGCCATTGGAGCAAATTTCTGATGGCTGCGGTTGTTTTTACATGTTACAAAGATTTTTGGAAAAACCACTTTTCCATTGCGGTTTTAATGAAATGAATATCTGTTTTTATTTGGGCAATATTGGTGGTAAGTTCTTGTATATCAAGAAATAAGGCTCTTGTACTCACAAGGTTCACCATTTGGTGGTCCACCAGTTGGTGAACCGTCTTAAAAACTTCTCAATTGCCAATTTTGAGCACTCCCACAAGTTGCTCGTATTCTGCGGCAGCGGGATAATAGAACACCAGAAAAATGTAACTGTTCTCAGTTTCGGAGTGCGAGCCCTCAAACCGCTCGGTATCAACGGCGCCGTTGTAGTAACTGCGGCAGACGTAGATGTAGTCGTAAACGCCCTGTTTCAGCAGCAGGTCGGCCTCGTATCGCTTTGCGCTGAAGTTGTAGCGCATCATGTTGGTAGAGTCGAGCAGCCAGTTGTTGAACGCTCCGCACACAAACACATCGCCGTCGAGCACAGGCTCGGTGGTCAGCGTGGGGTGCGCAAAGGCATAATCGGCCGAGCGGTGAAAATCATCGAAACTCTTGTTCACCTGATTGGCGTAAACCACAAACTGACCATTCTGGTCTTCCTCTGCAAAATAGGGCTTGAAGGCGCGAATCTCGTCGGTAGGCGTTGTCACATGGAAATATCCGCCCGTGAACTCCACTGAATTATAATTGATTGGGGCCTGGCGGAGATAGCGCAAATCCAAACGGCGGAACTCATTGCCGCCTGGCATTGTAAGGTCGCCCGCTTGCGCGTAAATCAGTTTGTCGGCCGCTATATATTTGGGTTTCAGCCCAGTGCGCGAGGTGTACGGGCACCCGTTCTGCACAATGTCAACTTTCAGGTCCTCCAGAACATTGTTGAGCGGCAGACCGTTGGCATCGATGCTCAACCTCACTTCCTGCTCCGTGCGGTCGCTGCGCTCGGGTTTGCGGACTTCGGCTTCGATAGTCACCAGTTGCTCATAAACCAGAAATGTTGTTCGCGCGACAACCTTTTCGGGATGCCCAGCCTCGAAAACATTCAGCACGTAGCGCCCCGAAAGCAGCATTCGCACATTGTCGTTCGGCAGTGTGATGCGGTAGTTGTAATAGCCCACCACGGTGCCGACCGACGGCCAGTAATCGCTCACTGGATTCACATTGAATCCTTCGATATACTCCGTTGGTAATAAGTCGGTTGGAGTGCCGCAATTGAAGCAATGATGCAGGCTGTATTCAAGGTCGGCGGGAGTGTCGGCAAGGCAGTCAAACTCCACCACAATATGGTCGTCGCTATCAAGGCCAATTATCGGAAACGATGTCTCATCACCCTCAACGTGCGTGCGTAGTGTTCGCACCTGCAGCGATTTGAATTCAAGCGATGTCTGCGCCTCGGCAGTTATGCCGACAATCAGGAATGCGGCTGTCAGTATCGACCGTAAACGTGCCATGATTTCATCTTTTTTCGGCCAGCCGCCCAGCCGAGCGCGCGTACCAAATCATGTAAACGTAGAGCGGAATCATAATGAAAAGCGCCGCCTTCACGCCAAAATAATCGGCCACGGCACCCATCGCCACGGTGATGATTCCGCCGCCTGCTATCGCGGTGAGCATCAGGCTTGTAGCCTTGTTTGTGAGATAATCGAGCCCGCGTGTGGCAAGGCCGAAAATGTTGCCCCACATCACGCTTTGGCACAAACCCGAAGCAATGAGCGCCACAATGGCCACAGGCCCGTGGAAGAGCAGCCCGAAGGCCACCAGCACGATTCCCGCGGCAGCGTATGCCGAAAGGGCCGTCTTGTCGGTGACACGCTTCATAACAAAAATGCCAGTGAACCGCCCAGCGAGCATCGCCAGAAAATAGAAGGTGATGAACGTTGCCGCCCGCGACTCGTCAACGCCCAGAATGCTGCTGTCGGTGGCGTACTGCACCATAAAACTCGGGATGGCGATTTCAATGCCCTCATAGATGAAGATGGCCAGCACGCCATAGCGCAAGTGGCGGTGCTGCCACGCTTTCGCGATGGTTCCGCGGTCGTCGGTCTGGTGCGTGATAACAGGCAGTTTTATCAGGCTGATAATGATGAGCAAAACCAAGAAAGCCGCGCCAATCGACAGATAAGGCATCTGCAGCGACTGCGCCAATTGGGTACGTTGCACATCGCTCACGGGCAGCGTGTTGTCGGGGATAATCTGACTGATGGTGCCCAAAAACAGCGCCGTGCCCACCAGCGGTGCAATCATTCGGGCGGTGCTGCTGGCCGTGCCCACAATGTTCATTCGCATTGCGGTGGTGCGGTGCGGACCAATCTCAACAACATACGGATTGACAGCCACTTGCAGCAGCGTTATGCCCAGCGCCAACACAAACGTGGCGGTCAGGAAGAAGGGGTAACTCACCATCAGTGCGGCAGGATAGTAAAGGAATCCGCCCAGAGCGCAAATCATCAAGCCAATGAGCATTCCGCGCTTGTAGCCAAACCTCTCGGTTATGACCGACGACGGGATTGAGCCCACTCCGTAAGCCCCGTACCAGACCATGTTGATGAACATCGCCTGTGCGTTTGTCAGGCTGAAAAGAGTCTGCATGTACGGAATCAGGATGTTGTTCATTGTGGTCACAAACCCGAACGAGAAGAACATAAACGTCAGGGTGCTCATTCCGGTGATGCTGGTGCGTTCTGAAGTGGTGCTCATAGTTTGTTTTTTATTGATAGCAAGATTGATGGCAAAATTCTTATTTACAATACTTCTCCAGCATCACCTTCATCTCGTCAGCCACCTTGCGGGCGGCTTCGGCGGCGCGTTCGGCAAAGTCGGTGCCGTTGCTTGCGTAGATGATGGCGCGCGACGAGTTGACAATCAGTCCGCACTGCGAGTTCACTCCGTAGCGGCAAACCTCCTCAAGTGAGCCGCCCTGCGCTCCGATGCCAGGCACAAGCAGAAAATGGTCGGGGGCGATGCGGCGGATGTCTTCAAACAACTGCCCCTGAGTGGCGCCCACAACGTACATCATTTGGTCGGCGGTGGCCCATTGCTGGCTGGTGCGCAACACCTTCTCGAACAGGCGCTCGCCGTTGGCGTCGGCCGTGAGTTGGAAGTCGTGCGAGCCCTTGTTGCTTGTGAGCACAAGCAGAATCACCCATTTGCCCTCGTAGGTCAGGAACGGGCTCACGCTGTCCTCGCCCATATACGGCGCCACGGTTACCGAGTCGATGTCCAACTCCTCGAAGAACGAGCGTGCGTACATTGCGCTTGTGTTGCCGATGTCGCCGCGCTTGGCGTCGGCAATAATGAACTGCTCGGGATAGTTCTGCTTCAGATATTTAATTGTCTTTTCGAATGATATCCAGCCTTTTACGCCCATACTCTCGTAGAATGCAAGGTTCGGCTTGTAGGCGATGCAGTAGTCGGCCGTGGCATCGATAATAGCCTTGTTGAAGGCGAAAATCGGGTCCTCGTCGTTCAACAAATGGGCAGGCACTTTCTTAATGTCGGTATCGAGACCAACGCAAAGGAATGTCTGTTTTTTAGTAATCTGATTTACAATGTCTTGACGTGTCATATTTATTCTTTTCGTTTAAAAGTTTAACAGGTTGAAACGCTGAGCTGTTTAAATCTTATCAATAACTTAAACTATTTATTCAAAATACCAATCTTAAATATCTGATTTCTAAATCTTAATGATTTACAAATCCGCTTCCTTAAGCCGCTCTGCGTTTTCAGCCACAATCAGGTGGTCGATGCAGTCTTGGATGTCGCCATTCACAAAGGCGTCAAGGTTGTAGATTGTGTAGTTGATGCGGTGGTCGGTGATGCGCCCCTGCGGATAGTTGTAGGTGCGGATTTTGGCCGAACGGTCACCTGTGGAAACCATTGTCTTGCGCCGCGATGCAATGTCGTCGATATATTTTTGGTGCTCCTTGTCGTAGATGAAGGTGCGAAGGCGGCTCAAGGCGCGCTCCTTGTTCTTTGGTTGGTCGCGGGTTTCGGTACACTCAATCAGAATCTCGTCAACAACGCCAGTGATTGGGTTCTTCCAGTTGTAGCGCAGGCGCACACCCGACTCCACCTTGTTCACGTTCTGACCGCCAGCGCCGCTCGAGCGGAAGGTGTCCCACTTGATTTCGCCCTCGTTAATCTGCACGTCGAACTCGTCGGCCTCGGGCAGCACTGCCACAGTTGCCGCCGACGTGTGGACGCGGCCCTGCGTCTCGGTCACGGGCACACGCTGCACGCGATGCACTCCCGACTCGTATTTCAATGTTCCATAAACACTTGCGCCAGTCACGCGGGCCACAATCTCCTTGTAGCCGCCGCTTGCTCCCTCGCTGCAACTCGACACTTCAATCTTCCAGCCTTTCGACTCGCAGTATTTTGTGTACATACGGAAAAGGTCGCCGGCAAACAGCGCGGCCTCGTCGCCGCCCGTTCCGCCACGGATTTCGAGAATGGCGTTCTTGTCGTCCTCGGGGTCCGACGGCAAAAGCAGAAGTTTGATTTCCTCCTCCATTGGCGCAACCTTCGGCTCGTTCTCGTCGAGTTCCATTTTGGCCATTTCGCGCATCTCCTCGTCCTTTTCGGTGTTAAGGATGTTGCGGGCTTCCTCAATATTGGAAATCAGCGTTTTGTATTTCTTGTAAACCTCAACAATCGGCTCAAGGTGCTTGTACTCCTTGTTGAGTTTCACAAACCGCTTCACGTCGGCAATAACCTCAGGGTCAGTTATTTGCTGTGCCGTCTCCTCGAATCGGATTTTTATTGCTTCAAGTTTTTCGAGTAGTGTGTTCATATACTGATTTATTGATTAACAGATTAATTGAGTGATTGAAAGTTTCCAAACACTCTGTTTTGCAAAATTTCGGCAAAAATAAGAATAAAATTGTTGTTGTCGGCTAAAGATGAATTGCATGCCGAAAGTGCAAAAATCCAATTCATGACGCGGAACCGACAAAACTCACATCGGGTCCACATTGGCCACCACCTGTACATTCTTGAATTGCGGAATGGCAAGGAAATTGTCGATTGCCGACTGAATGTTGTTTTTGATTTGTGTGGTGTCGGTCTTGCTCAATTTTATCAGAATATTAACCAGATAGAGGTTCTGAATCCGATTGATGGGAGGCACTGTCGGGCCGAGAGCAACCAGTCCGCTTATCTTGCTGATTTGCCCGAAAAGATGGCTGGCACCGTCGTTCACCACTTGGCGGTCGCGGTGCTTGAGGGTTATCTGCACAAGGCGGCTCACGGGCGGGTAGAAGAAATTCTCGCGCTCCGCCATCTGGCTTTCGTACATGGCCTCGTAGTCGTTCGTAACCACCTGACGGACAATCACATTCTCGGGGTTGGCCGTTTGAATTAGCACTTTTCCCACCTTGTCTTTACGTCCTGCGCGGCCGCTCACCTGCGCCATCAGTTGGAAACTGCGCTCGTAGGCGCGGAAATCGGGGAAGCCGAGCATGTTGTCGGCGTTGAGAATGCCCACAATGCTGACATTGTCGAAATCGAGCCCTTTCGAGACCATCTGCGTGCCAATCAGAATGTTGATGTGGCGCTCCTGAAAATCGCGGATGATGTTCTCGCTGCCGTGCTTGCAGCGTGTGGTGTCGGTGTCGAGGCGGGCGATGTTGGCCTGCGGAAAAATCTTTTTCAACTCATCCTCAATGCGTTCGGTGCCGAATCCAGCCAGCCGCATGGTGTTTTGGTGGCAGTGGTCGCACGAGTTGGCAACGCTCACCGTGTAGCCGCAGTAGTGGCACACCAACTTGTTGATACTCTTGTGGTAAGTGAGACTCACATCGCAGTGCTTGCACTTTGGAATGTAGCCGCACTCGGTGCACTCCAGAAATGGGCTGTAGCCGCGGCGGTTTTGGAACAGAATCACCTGCTCGTCTTTTTCAAGTGCCTCGTTGACCGAGCCGAGCAGCGTCTGGCTGAAGCACTGTGTCATCAGCCTTTTCTTGCGGGCCTTGAGCGTGTCAACAATCTCTATTTCAGGCAGAATGGCCGAGCCGTGCCTGTGCGTCAACTTCACAAGTCCGTAGCGGCCGAGGCTGGCGTTGTAGTAACTCTCGAGCGACGGCGTGGCCGAGCCCAGCAGAATTTTGGCCTTGTGCTGGATGCCCAAAACCACGGCCAGGTCGCGGGCATTGTAGCGCGGCGACGGGTCGAACTGCTTGTAACTGTTCTCGTGCTCCTCGTCAACAATAATCAGCCCTAAATTGCTGAAAGGCAAAAAGATTGATGAGCGGACGCCAAGCACAATCTGATAGGGATTGTCGTCGGCGAGCATCTTTTTCCAAAGTTCGGCGCGCTCGGTTGACGAGTATTTTGAATGATAAACGCCCACCTTGTTGCCGAAAAACCGCTTCAATCGCTCCACAATCTGCGTTGTGAGTGCAATCTCGGGCAACAGGTAAAGCACGGTCTGCCCAGCCTCTAAAGTTTTGTTTATGAGGTTGATATAGATTTCGGTTTTTCCGCTGCCAGTCACGCCGTGCAGAAGCACCGTCTGCTTGGTCTCAAACTCGTGGTTGATGCTGTCGAGAGCCTCCTGCTGATAGGGGTTGAGGCTGTTGGGGGCGGCCGTTTCGCTTTCGGTTTGCTGCGGCAGATTGTCCTCATCGTCCATCTCCAGAAAACCCTTGTCAACAAGCGAGCGCACAACCGTCGGCGTTGCGGGCACACGTTCGAGCAGCACTTTCATCAGCACGGTCTTGCCCGAATAAGCCTCATCGCCCAGAAAATCGGCAATCCAGCGGAGCGTGTTGCACTGTTTCTCGGAACGCGCCAGCAGGGCAAGCGTGCGGTTAAGTGTCTCTGCATCAGCAATTCGGTTCGAAAAACGGATGACTTTTTGACGCCTTTGGCGCGGCTGCTCGCGCATCTCCTCGGTGATGATGGCAAACTGCTTCTCTACCAAATTCTTAACAACGGTCAGAATCGATTTCACGCCCGTCGTTTTCTCCAACTCCTCAATGCTGGCCGATTCGGCTTTGAGCAGCGCCGAATAGACCGCGCACTCGTCGGGTGGCAAAGTGCTTGCATCGGCCTCGCTCTCGTGCAGCGGCAGCACCCGCGACTCGCTGTCGGGCCGCAGACTCACTGGAACGGCGGCCTTGTAGACATCGCCAAGCGGGCACATGTAGTAGTTCGATGTCCACGTCCAAAGTTCGAGTTGCTTCGGGGTGACAATCGGTTTTGGGTTGGCAATGGAGAGTATCGATTTTATTCTGAAGCCCTCGGGCGGAGTTTCGGTCAGGCTGAAGATGATGCCCGTGTAGAGCCGCCGCGCACCAAACTGCACCACAACGCTCAGCCCAACCTGCACCTGACTCACCATGGAGATGGGAATCTCGTAGGTGAATGTCCCTTTGACGGGGACTGGAAGGATAATCTCTGCAAAAATCGCGCGCTCGGCCATTGTGTTTCTGTTTGTCCGCAATTTTATAATTAGTTGCCCGCTTGCACAAGAAAATAATGCCGCTGTTGATTTTTTTTGCCGTGCCTTGCCGTCGGTCAGCAGGCGGAGACCGACGTTTGGGTAAATGCAATATTCTGAAACATAGATTTATGATTTATAACAATATGACATTGGTTATTTAAAGAAAAACATTCGGTCGGCTGCGGCGGAAAGCCATTTTATGAACAACCATAATTTAATAACTACGGCAAATGCAAGTGTCAAATACACAATTCTTTTCTTTTTTTGTACTTTCGTTTAATAAAACGCAATCTTTTCAGTATGGTCAGAAAAATATTTGTTGCCGCTTCGTTATGTCTAGCGGTTTTTGTTTCCGAGGCACAGGACAAATTGTTTAAAACATTGTTTCAGGCGGCTCAGGAGTCGATGCTCTATGAGGATTACGACGATGCTTTGAAAAAATACAAGCAGATTGAGACTCACAACTGGCTCAACGCCAATGTGGCCTTCGGCATCGGAATGTGCTACATGAATATGGAAAACCAGATTGAAAGCGCCATTCCCTATTTGGAGAAAGCGACAGCAAACACAAGCGCCACCTACAAAGAGAGCAACTACAAGGAGGAGGCAGCCCCCGAGGAGGCATGGTTCTATCTTGGCAAAGCCTACCGCCTGACCGAGCAATACACAAAAGCCATCGACGCATACCGTGAGTTCAAGGCGCGGCTGAACGCTACGGACCTCTACTATCAGGATTTCATCAACCTTCAGATTGAATCGTGCTCCAACGCACAGCGCATGAAGAGCAATCCAATCAACATCAATATTGAGAAGGCTCCGTTCGCGCTCGATGCCGAGTGCTATTATCCTGCTGTCTCGGGCGACGAGAAATCGGTTGTGTTCACCTCATATCAGAAGGTGCGCGACCCCTCAACGGGCGAGTCGGACTATTTTGAACTGATTTTCTATTCAACCCGCAAGGACGATGGCTCATGGAGCGAACCGCTCGACATCACTTACGACATCGCCTCCGACGGTAACTTCTCAACCGCCTCAATGTCGTACCACGGTGATATGATGATTCTCTACCGTGACGACTTTGGCAACGGCAACCTTTATTTTTCGACCTTGACCAACGGCAAATGGTCTGAAATTCAGAAATTTCCGAAGAACATCAACTCAAAATACAACGAGACTCACGGCTGCCTGTCGAAAGATGGCCGCATTCTGTTTTTTGTCAGCAATCGCCCTGGCGGACAGGGAGGAAAGGATATTTTCCGTTCGGTGATGGACAACAAGGGCAACTGGGGAACGCCCGTGCCACTGTCGTATGTCATCAACACTCCGTTCGATGAGGAGGCGGTGTTCATGGCTGGCGACGACATCACGATGTTCTTTGTGTCTGAGGCGCACGCCACAATGGGCGGATTCGACATTTTCAAGAGCACTGTCGATAACAATGGTAACTGGAGCGAGCCTCAGAATATCGGTTACCCGATTAACACGCCTTACGACGATGTGTTCTTCGCTCCTGTGGGCGATGGAAACGAGGGCTACATGGACCGCGTGCCCAACAGTGGCGGTATGAAGGAGATGTTCCGCATATCGTTGCCTTCGAGCAGCAAACCAACAAACACCTATGCTGCAGCGCCCGTTGAGCCAGAGCCTGTCTACACACCTGCGCCCGTGGCCGATGAGACACCCGCTTATCAGCCCGAGCCTGAACCAGCGCCTGCTTACACTCCAGAGCCAACCCCGACATATCCGTCGGAATACATTCTTAAAGGAACACTCACGCTGGAGGACAACAAGAGCCTCGACAACTCGTTCTACATCCACGTTTCCGACATAAGCGGGCAGGTGGTCGGCTCGTTGAGCCCCAACACCGCAACGGGCGAGTTTATGGCGAAACTCAAACCTGGCAGTTACAAGATTACCGCCTACGGCGACGGCTACGAAACGGCCGACAAGTACATATATATATCGGAGATGGAGATGAACCCGACGGTGGTGTCGTTCCTGTCGATGAAGCCGAAGGCCGTCAGCACGGGTGAGTACTACTCCATCAAGAGCATTCTGTTCGACGACAACAGTTCAACACTCAACCGCGACGCGCAGATTGAGGTTGAGCGCATTGCCGTGCTCATGCAGGCCAATCCCGATTTGAAACTCGAGGTTTCGGGCAACACCGACGACCTTGGTACCGACGATTACAATCAGCGCCTGTCGGTTATGCGTGCCCGCGCCGTTGTCAACTATCTGACAAAGAAAGGCATTGCTGAATCGCGCTTTGTGACTAAAGGCTTGGGCAAGAGCAATTTCATTGCCATCAACCAAAACGCCGACGGCAGCGACAATCCCGAGGGCCGCGCTCTGAACCGCCGTGTGGACATGATGGTCATCAACCCGACGCAGGCCAATGTTACGGTTGAGGGAATCTACGTGCCCGACGAGTTGAAATACAAACAGCAACTCACCTACACCATTTGGATTACCGAATCGTCGAAGCCGATTGCACCTGCCAAGTTCAGGAATATCAACAATGTTTGGATGTTTGAGACGGGCGGTAACTATATGTATACTGTCGGTCTGTTCAAGCACCAGGCCGAGGCTGTGAGCATGGTGGGCGAGATTGTGGATGCAGGATTTGCCGATGCCCGCGTCATCAACAGTTTGGAATACAACGAGTTGGTGCAAAAGAGCAGTAGTTTCTACAAACGCAAGATGGCCGACCCCGACGAGAACACCTACACCATTCAACTCATGGCTGTCAATCAGCCAGTTGGCAAGGGCCGCTTCCATGGGCTCTTCGATGTTGAGGAGAACCGCGGCGACGATGGTCTCTACCGCTACACTTGGGGCGAGTTCATTGGCAAGACATCGGCAAAGCAGGCGCTTGAGGATGCGCTGACCAAAGGCTTCACCGATGCGTTCATTGTGAATGTTGAAAAGTTCAAATAGCCCTCTGATGCTCGAAAACGACCAGATAGTTCTCCGCGCCGTTGAACCCGAGGACATCGACTTTCTCTACAATAGCGAGAACGACACGTCGGTTTGGCGCCACGGAATCACTCTTGTGCCGTATTCGAGGTTTGCCATCAAGCAGTATATATCTGACGCTCAAAACGATATCTATACCAACAAGCAGTTCAGGTTCGTCATCTGCCTGAAGCCCGACAGAAAACCCGTCGGCACTGCCGATTTGTTCGATTTCGACCCCTATCATCAGCGTGCATCGGTGGGGATAATGATTCATGGCAGCGAGAATCAACACCAGGGCTATGCCAGCCAGAGTCTGCAATTGCTGACTGATTATTGCTTCAGTTTTCTGCATCTTCATCAACTCCATTGCTCCATTGCCGCCGATAATGAGTCGAGCATAAGCCTCTTCACAAAGGCGGGATTTGTGCAGTGCGGCCGCCGTGCCCAATGGCTCAAAACCGCCGACGGATATGTTGATGAACTTGAGTTTCAGAAGATTAATGGGAATAACTAATACGATTTTTAGTTTCACACCTATTTATATACCCGTCTCCTGCCTTGCATTAGAAATTATATAATCCACAGCAATATGCTATTTGTAAATATTTGCGTATCAGTAATTTAATTCCGAATCGCGGTTAGAATTGAAAAAAATGTTATTTTTTTAACGCCAGATGTTGCACGAAAAGTATTTTGGCGTACATTTGCAACCGCAAACGCGAGAATAGCTCAGTTGGTAGAGCACGACCTTGCCAAGGTCGGGGTCGCGGGTTCGAGTCCCGTTTCTCGCTCTTTTTTTTTTGTTCTAGTCTAAGGTTGCCCTGATGGCGGAATTGGTAGACGCGCCGGACTTAAAATCCTGTGTCCAGTAATGGACGTGCCGGTTCGATCCCGGCTCCGGGTACAAGCATTCGAAACCCTTTGTTAAAGATTACAAAGGGTTTTGTTTTTAAAGGCACTACCTCAACGAAAGCACTTTTCACAATTCTTTATTCTTTTCTACTTGTAAAACCCTTCAAACGCGCCAAACACAGGCATCAGCGAAGCCTGATTCTGAACCATTTTCACGCTGTCGGTGAGTTTGCGGACAAAGGCCTCGAGTTTGGCCAGATATTCCTGCTCGCCTATTTCGCCGTTAGCCACCATTGTCAGTCCCTTTTCCCAACTTGCGGTCAGTTCGGCGTTGAGCAGCGGGCGGATTGACGCGTTAACAACCTCATACACAATCTCGCCCAACTTGGCGGGGGTTACAATCTGCGTCTTTTTGTTCAGGTTCAGATAATCGATATTCACCAACTTTTTCAAAATCTCGGCGCGGGTGGCGCTTGTGCCAATGCCACTTCCTTTGATTTGTGCCCGAAGTTCTTCGTCTTCAATCAGTTGGCCGGCGTTTTCCATTGCCAGAATGAGCGAGCCCGAATTGTAGCGTTTCGGCGGCGACGTCTCGCCCTCTTTCAACTCGTAACCAGCCACAGGCAGCACAGAGCCCTTCTTGAGTTTGCTCACAAGTTCAAACTGATTGGTGTCGAGCACCTCGTCCTGCTGATTGGTGTCGTCGGCTTTTGGTGTGTCGCCCATAACAGTCAGGTAGCCAGGCGATTCCAGAATCTTGAAGTTAGCAAAGAAATGCTCGGTGCCGACGGTGAGTTCAATGCTGACTTTGCGGTACTCGGCAGGCGGAAAGAATATCGCCAGAAAACGGCGGACAATGCGGTCGTAGACGCCGCGTGCCGTTTCAGAGCAACTGTCGAGCGCCTGAAAACCTTGCCCCGTGGGGATTATGGCGTAGTGGTCGGTAATCTGCTTATCGTCGGTGTAGCGGCTCTTGCCAATGGTGGCGTAGAGCCCGTGCTGCTTCACTTGTTTTGTAAGTTCCAGATATTCAGGGCGAGTGGCCAATCCGTGCAGATTTTTTGTGATTTCCTTCGCCACAGCCGATGACAGCACGCGCGCATCGGTACGCGGATAGGTAACCAACTTCTTCTCGTACAGGTCCTGCACAATTTGCAAAGTCTCGTCGGGACTCACTTTGAAGAGTTTCGAGCACTCGTTCTGCAACTCGGCAAGATTGAAGAGCAACGGCGGATTTTTCTTCTCTTTTTTCTTATCGATATTGGCGATAACAGCCTCGTTGCCAAACTGTTCGAGCATTGACACGCATTGCTCGGCATCCTCGCGTCGACGGAAGCCGTTCTCTTTGTAGAGCAGCGGCGACTCGAAGTATTTCGACCCATCGACAGCCCGCCATTCGCCTGAAAACGAGTCGGTTTCGCTTAAAGCGAAGTTGCCCATAATGCGGTAGAACGGCGTCTTGACGAAGGCTCGGATTTCGCGTTCGCGGCGCACCACCATTCCCAAAACGCAGGTCATCACGCGGCCCACGGCAATGGCGCCAATCTTGTCGAGATTCAGGAATCGGCGCACGGTGTAGCCGTATTTCAGCGTCAGAATGCGGCTGAAGTTGATACCCATCAGGTAGTCCTCTTTGGCGCGCAGGTAGGCCGCATCGGAAAGGCTATTGTACTCGGTGAGCGGCTTGGCTTCGCGTATTCCGCGCATAATTTCCTCTTCGGTCTGCGAGTCAATCCACACGCGGCGGCGCTGCTTGTCGGCGGGCACCTTGGCCATTTGGTCGACAAGGCGATAAATGTACTCACCCTCACGGCCAGAGTCGGTGCAGACGTAAATGCAATCGACATCGGCGCGGTTGAGCAGCCCGCTCACAATCCCGAACTGCTTGCTGACGCTCGGAATCACTTCATACAGAAAGATTTGCGGCAGAAACGGCAGAGTGCTCTCGTCCCAGCGTTTCAGCGTGGGGTCGTAGGCGTCGGGGTAACTCATCGTCACCAGGTGGCCCACGCACCACGTCACAATGCTGCGGTCGCCCTCAAGATAGCCGTCGCCGCGCGACATACTCTCTTTGAGCGCCTTCGCAAACTCTTGTGCCACACTCGGTTTCTCTGCAATATATAGGTTTTTGCCCATTCTTTCGGCCTTGCTTGATTGCGTCGGCAATTGTAGGAAAATGATTGGCACTTTCCAATAGTGCGAGAAATTGATGATTGGGAATATTAAAAAAACTATTTTTGCCAATGTCTTTCGCATAAATATGCGCGAAAGCATAAAAATCATCAAAACCGAACGACATGAAAAGTCTTTTGAAAAAATCGAGCATTCTGATAATCAGTGCATTATTCGCATTCGCGGGCTGCACTGACACAAGCGACGTCTACACCATCATTGGTGGCTCGAACAGCGAGGAAATGGGCACAGTGACTGGCGACGGCAATTTTCACGAGGGCGATGTGGCCACGCTCGTGGCTGAACCGAAACCTGGCTATCATTTTATGATTTGGGCCGACGGAAGCCGCAAGAATCCGCGCAAGATTACCGTCAGCAAAAACATGGTTCTGATGGCCATTTTTGCCATCGGTGAGCGCCCTAACAACGGCGACGACAGTGAGGATGGCGAAGAAATCATCGACCCCGACTCACAGCCTATTGGCCTTTCGGGCACCATCAGCGAAAGCATGACACTGAAAGACCGCGGACTGGATGTGGATTACGTTGTTTATGACCGGCTTACAATCGGCGGCTATGCCAATGTGACTATTGAACCAGGCGTAACCATCATGGTATCAAGCCTATTTGGCAACATCACAGTTGCCAATAGTGCCAGTTTGAATATTTCCGGAACCGCCGCCAACCCTGTTGTTTTCGTTGGCAAGACCGACGACATCGACACTGGCAGTTGGCAAGGAATCACACTCCAGACAAATAGCACCGATAATCATTGGGAGCACGCTGTATTCAAAAACGGCAGCAGCGGGAGCCTTATAAGCGTTATGGAAGGTTCTTTATCAATGAAAAGTTGCATCATTGATGGTTCTGAAGGTAATGGCATCGACTTTTGGGAAAAAGGAAACGCCTCTCTGATTGAAGACTGCATCTTCAAAAACTGCAAATATTATCCAATTTTGTTGTCTAACAATCGGGTTCTTAGCGCTTTAGGCGATAAAAACGACTTCTTTGGCAACGGCGAGAATTTCATCTGGAGCAACAAAAACGCTTTCAATATCGACAATGAAGAATATGTGATCAGAAAGATGACGGTGCCCTATCTGTTTTCAGAAGGTATCGACATCAGCAGAAACACAAAAGTGACCATTGAGCCCGGAGTGAAAATTCTCATGGGCCTTGAGACCAAATTTGTTGTTGGTAAAGACGCTCTGTTCAAGGCTGTTGGAACTTCCAGCGAGCCCATTACCATCCGTGGCGATGAGGATGTGGCCGGATATTGGGATGTTTTAAGACTCGAATCGGCAAACAGCAACTCCATCATGGAGCACTGCTTCATTACTGGTGCCGGTATGGAGCCGCCCGGATTCGACTGCGCGCTGCTTATTGGCGACTACTGCGCCATGACCTTGCGTAACTGCTCGTTTACAAAAATCGGCTCCGACTTTGCCGTGACTGTTTTCAGCGCGGAGGATTTTGCAAAGAACTTCAAATTTGAAAACCTCACATTCAAAGACGCAGCGTACAAAAACATGTCTGATGTGTATGTGTCGGTTGGCTACGGCATTGTTGAAGGCGGCAGCATATTCGACAGCCTTGAATATCTGGCCGACATGTTGAAATAAAGACAAGCGGATAAAAGAAAAAGAATTACGAGGAACCTATACACTTGTAAAAAAAAGTTTGATGAAGAAAAAATGTTGTTACCTTCGCATTGATTTTAAAATTTAAACAACTTTTTAAAAATTTAAAGACATGAAAAAATTGACTTTTGGATTAATGGGATTTGCGGCTATCTCACTCGCAGTAGCCTCATTGTTTTCATCATGCAAAAAAGATGACGATGGCAATTCAGTTCTTGATTTGGTTAGCAGCTTCGAAGTAACCGGTTTGGACTTCAAAACTAATGTTGTCTACGGAGATAAAGACGAGAGCAGTTCTGCATCAAAAACATCTTCGATGTTCAGCGCTGACAAAACAACAGTTTACGCTGTAGATGGCAAGAAGTTCATTTCTGTTGTCTTCAACGGCAAAGAAAAAGGCACTTACAACCTTGAACTTAGCGTAGCAAACCCGAACACTCTGCTTATCAACTACCTTACAACTGAGGACACTCTTGATGAAACTCTTCAAAATGCTTTCAGTGCATCAACCAGCTGCTTGATCACTTACGGAAGCCTGGAAAGTGGTGCAAGTGCTGATGCTTTGTATGTATCAACAAAAGCAAGCGTTACCATCACATCAATTATGAAGAGCGCAAAAGTTGGTGGAAGCAAAATTTCTGGCACATTCACTGCTACTCTTGTTAACTCTACAGGCGACAAGAAAGAAGTTAGCGGCAAGTTTAACTGCTTAGGTTTGTAATCAACCACTTTACAGATAAAAGCCGGCTTTGTGGCCGGTTTTTTTATGCAGTGCGGTTTACACTGAAAACCTTTCTAACACATTCTATTGATGCGCAATTAATGGATAAGTCAAACTTTGCGCGAATTCAGCAAATAATTCAAGAAAACCGAATGCAGAATAAAAGATTTGATTACCTTTGAATGATGTTTAATTAAACTATTTATTTATTAAAAAGTAATTACTATGAGAAAATCAATCAAACTTTTAGCAATGGGCATTGCTGCCTTGTTGGTTGCAGGAAGCGCTTCGAAAGCCGAAGCAGGTGGCAAATTGAAGTACAACAGCAACTCCACATACGAGGTGGAGTCATTAGCCAAGGGCGCTGAGGGTGTTAACATTGTGAGATTGTATGGTAAAGCTGTAACCGAAGAAGCTGCCATTGAAGATGCCAAAATGAAAGCTGTGGCATGCGCACTGTTCTGCGGATTCCCATCAGGAGCCAACGGCTCAGAGGCTGCACCAGCCATCATTACTGACCCGAACGTAGAGAAAACTCACAAGAAGTTTTTGGAAGAGTTCTTTAAGGAAGGCGGCGAGTATTTGAAATATGTTAAAGTTAGTGAATCTGCCGCGTCAAAATCAAAATCAAAAATATCAAGAACCGAGTATAAGGTTGGAATAGGCTTAGAAATATCGTACAACGCGCTTAAAGAGGAAATGAAGAAGCAAGGATTAGTAAAATAATCTGCCAAATGCTCATAATTCACAGAGCCACAGCAATTGTGGCTCTTTTTTTATGAAATAAGACGTCCTTGTTTCCGAAACAAAAGTGAGCAACGGCCAAAAACTTTTGACAAACGGCCATTAAAAGACTAAAAACCGAATACCACAAACAAAAACATTTGTATATTTGCGTCTTGAAAAACAAAAACTTTTGTTTAATTTATTGTTTAATTAAAAAACTTAAAAAGATGAAAAGAAAATTCATGTTTGTAGCCATGATGGCTGCTATGTGCTCAACAGCACTGTTCACCTCTTGCGAGGAAGAAAACGAAGAAGGCGAAGTAGCAGAAGTATGTAATTTTGCTGACCTTACCGCCATTGCTAATCCTGATGGCACAATCGACATCAGTGGTAAAATCACTACCAACACCAAAATCAAAGAGTTTGCTTTGTTAGACAAAGACGGCAATGTTGCTTACGATTTCCTTGAGAAAAACGAGCAGGTGAAAGAGAAAAACAAAACAATGGACGAGAATGGCAAATCTCTGAAATCAAAAGAATTCGTTCTTGACATTCAGTCTACTGGTAAACTTCCTGTTGCCATTTATACTCTTGTTATCAAAACAAAGAAGAGTGTTGAAATTACTGAAGCCATCGGTGCCGAATACAAATTTAATGTTGGTACTGGTTCAAACGACCAACTTGGTTCACAAATTTCATTGTTCGACCAGGCTTGCTACATGCTGAAGGATTTCTATGATTCAGCTACTGGTGAAGTAAATGATCAAGCCAAAACAATTGAAGTTTATCTGACTGAAGATCTTAAACTTGCTTCTGCTAAAGGTTTGAAAGTTGCTACCACAACTAACGATGTTAGAACTCAGGCTAAAGCTGATGCAAACAAAGCAAAATTGGCTGCTGCTAAAGTATTTGATAACTGTGTTATCACAACTACTGAATGCATCGCTACTTATAAAATTACCGTAATTGATGATAAGACTGTAGAATTGAGCGGTATTGTTATCAACTCAAAAGGTACTCTTAAGATTGACACATCAGCCGTTACTTTTGAATAATTAGTAAGTAAACTCAAATAAAAAGGAGCTGCCCATTCGGGTGGCTCTTTTTTTTACCGCATTGCACCAATCCACACCTAACCAGTCAACTTCTCAACTTTCATATTACCTTTGCCGAAAACAAAACGCCATGCGCATCGACATCATCACCGTTGTGCCCGAGATTCTCGACGGGCCGTTCAGCCAGAGCATCATTGGGCGCGCTCAGAAGAAAGGCATTGCCGAAATCCACATTCACAACCTGCGCGATTACTCGACTGACAAGCACCGCCGCTGCGATGATTACGCCTTCAGCGGAAGCGCCGGAATGGTGATGACCATCCAACCTATTGAAGCGTGCATTGAGCACCTGAAAAGCGAGCGACAGTACGACGAAATCATCTACACATCGCCCGACGGCGAGATGTTCAATCAGCCAATGGCCAACCAGATGTCGCAGTTACAGAACATAATCATCCTTTGCGGACACTACAAAGGCATTGACCAGCGCGTGCGCGATCACTTGATTACCAAAGAGATATCAATCGGCGATTATGTGCTGACGGGCGGCGAACTGGCGGCTGCCGTCATTGCCGACGCGGTGGTGCGGCTCATCCCGGGCGCCATCAGCGATGAGACTTCGGCCCTCTCCGACTCATTCCAGGACAATCTGTTGTCGGCACCTGTCTACACCCGCCCAGCCGATTATAAGGGCTGGAAAGTGCCAGAAGTGCTGCTGTCGGGCAACGAGCGGCTTATTGAGGATTGGAAATATGAGCAGGCTCTTGAACGTACACGGCGCCTGCGTCCCGATTTATTGGATGATTGAAATCATCCCACACTTCCTTCCAGACTGACTTGCAACAGTTTCTGCGCCTCAACGGCGAACTCCATTGGCAGGGTGTTCAGCACCTCTTTGGCGTAGCCGTTCACAATCAGGCCCACGGCGTCTTCGGTTGAAATGCCGCGTTGGTTGCAGTAGAAAATCTGGTCTTCGCCGATTTTCGACGTGGTGGCCTCGTGCTCGAGCACGGCGGTGTTGTTCAGGCACTCGACGTAAGGGAACGTGTGGGCGCCGCATTTGTCGCCCAAAAGCAGTGAGTCGCACTGCGAATAGTTGCGGGCGCCGTCGGCGTTGGCCGAGACCTTGACAAGGCCGCGGTAACTGTTCTGGCTCTGGCCTGCCGAAATGCCCTTCGACACTATGCGGCTACTGGTGTTCTTGCCAATGTGAATCATTTTTGAGCCCGTGTCGGCCTGCTGGTGGTTGTTGGTGACGGCCACCGAGTAGAACTCCGACGACGAGCCGTCGCCCAAGAGCACCGTGCCTGGGTATTTCCACGTTATGGCCGAGCCCGTCTCCACCTGACTCCACGACAGCCGCGCGTTCACACCCTTGCACATGCCTCGCTTGGTCACAAAATTGTAAATGCCGCCGCGGCCCTCCTTGTCGCCTGGATACCAGTTCTGCACGGTCGAATATTTCACTTCGGCGTTGTTCATCACCACAATCTCCACAATGGCGGCGTGCAGTTGGTTCTCGTCGCGGCGGGGTGCGGTGCAGCCTTCAAGGTAACTTACGTAACTATCGTCGTCACAAACAATTAGCGTGCGCTCGAATTGTCCTGTTTTGGCGGCGTTAATGCGGAAATAAGTGCTCAACTCCATTGGGCAGCGCACCCCTTTCGGGATATAGCAGAACGAGCCGTCGCTGAAAACGGCCGAGTTAAGGGCCGCAAAATAGTTGTCGGTTGGCGGCACCACCGAGCCAAGATACTGCCGCACAAGGTCGGGGTGGTTGCGCACGGCCTCGCTGAACGAGCAGAAGATTATGCCGCGCTCGGCAAGTGCGTCTTTGTAGGTGGTTTTTACTGATACACTGTCCATTACGGCATCGAAAGCCACGCCCGAGAGCGCTTTTTGCTCGTCGAGCGGAATGCCCAACTTGTCGAAAGTCTTTTTCAGTTCGGGGTCAATCTCGCCGTTTTCGGGCTTCACATTCTGTTTTGGCGCCGAGTAGTAGATAATATCCTGATAGTCAATCTCGGGAATGTCAAGGTGCGCCCAAGTGGGCATTTTTTGAGTCAGCCAATGGCGATAGGCCTTCAAACGGAACTCGAGCAGCCATTCGGGTTCTTCCTTCTTGCTCGAAATGAGCCGAATGACGTCCTCGTTCAAGCCCTTGCCAATGGTGTCGTGCTCAATGTCCGACACAAAGCCGTATTTGTACTCGCTGTCGGTTACCTCGCTGATTATGTTGGTGTTGTCCATTGTGTTTATATATCGGTAGTGACGCGGCACTCCACATCTCTACAAATCATTCAATCTTATTCCGCAAACTTCATCGTGCTCATAATCGCTTCAATCTGACGCATATAGTTGCGTTTGTCCTTCTTGCCTGCGTACACAAAGCCATCGACGGTGACAATGCGACCGCGTTTCTCGTCGTACTGCGTAAGGCTGACGAAGGGTCCGCCCATAAAGTCGCCTTCAGTCTTCCACAGACCACGCAGTTCGGCGGTGTAGCGGCCGCGGCGGTTGAACGAGCGGAAGGTGGTCACGACCTCGTGCGAGTCAGTGCTCATATACGAGCCGTCCGCAGGACCGCCAACGAAACGCTTGCACATCAGGTTGCGCATTGCCAAAAGGCGGTCGCGAGTAAGCATCAGAGTATCAGTATATTTGTAATAATAGGCGAAAAGACCCTGGCTGATTTCGGGCGTCTCGTGCGAAATCCAAATGAAATGGCAGGTGTCGCCGTTGAGTATGCAACTGGTGTCCATATCGTAGGTGTAACCCTTTGGTATTGTCATTGTTACGCTGGCTGAGCGCTCAAGTTTGGACATCACTTCGCGGTCGGGGAAGGTGGCGTAGTTCTTTATGATTCGGTCTTGCTCGGCTTTGAGCAGAAGGGCCACAAGTTGGTCGCGGTTGGCCGATATGAGCGAGTCGAGCGCGCGGGCGCTGCGGGCGGTTATGCGGATAACGGTCTGCGGTGCGGCCCAAAGGTCTTGTGCAACCATTATTCCTGCCGCGCTGTCCGACGCTACGCGGCAACTGACAATGTTGCGGTGGCGCTGGAAAATCTCGGTGAAGGCCTTGTTGGGGATTCGCACCACGTCGAACATCGGTTCCACTTGGGGCAGCCCTGGCACGTCGGCGGCCAAAATGTTCTGTATGGTGTCGGCGGTGGTTTTCCACACGTCGTCTTCAATCACAACAACCACTTCGCCCGCGGCACCCGATATTTGCGGAAGCATTTTCTCGCGGACTTTGCCTGTGCAGGCGGTGAGAACCGCGGCTGCGAACGCGGTGGCAATCAGCAGATAATTAGTAGGTTTCATTTTACAAGGTATTAAGTTTTAAGTTGCTAAGTTATAAGTTATTGTTTTCAGTCTGCGAGTTTCTCAACTATCCAACTTCAGCACCGCCAAGAACGCCTTCTGCGGCACCTCAACGGTTCCAATCTGGCGCATACGTTTCTTGCCTTCCTTCTGTTTTTCAAGCAGTTTGCGCTTTCGCGACACGTCGCCGCCGTAGCATTTGGCCGTCACGTCCTTGCGCACCTGGCGCACGGTTTCGCGGGCAATGATTTTGGCGCCAATGGCCGCCTGAATAGCCACGTCGAACTGCTGGCGCGGAATCAGTTCCTTCAACTTCTCGCACATTTTGCGGCCAAGGTCGTAGGCGTGGTCGGCGTGAATGAGCGACGACAGCGCGTCAACACCCTCGCCGTTGAGCAGAATATCGAGTTTCACAAGATTGGCGCGTCCGTAACCGCTCGGATGGTAGTCGAACGACGCGTAACCCTTTGATATACTTTTCAGTTTGTCATAAAAATCGAACACGATTTCCGACAGCGGCATATCAAACGTCACCTCAACGCGGTTGCCCGTCACGTAGGTCTGGTTCTTGAGCACGCCGCGCTTGTCGATGCAGAGTTTCATAATGCTGCCGATGTAGTCCACGTTCGATATTATCTGCGCGTTGATGTACGGTTCCTCAATATAGTCGATGGTGTTGACTGGCGGTAGCCCCGACGGGTTGTGCACCTCGATTTTCTCGCCCTTCTTGGTGTAGCAGATGAACGACACGTTGGGCACCGTGGTGATGACGTCCATATTGAACTCGCGGTCGAGCCGTTCCTGAATGATTTCCATATGCAGCAGGCCCAAGAATCCGCAGCGGAAGCCGAAGCCCAACGCCGCCGATGATTCGGGCTGGAACGTCAATGACGCGTCGTTCAGTTGCAGTTTCTCGAGCGATGCGCGAAGGTCCTCATACTCGTCGGCCACCACAGGATAGACGCCCGCGAACACCATTGGCTTCACCTCTTCAAAGCCCTCGATGGCGTTGGCGCACGGACGGTCGACGTGTGTGATGGTGTCGCCCACCTTCACCTCGCGCGATGTCTTGATGCCCGAGATTATGTAGCCCACGTCGCCAGTTTTCAGCACCTTGCGCGGCTCGCGGTCGAGCCTGAGAACGCCCACCTCGTCGGCGTTGTACTGCTTGCCCGTGTTCACAAATTTCACAAAATCGCCCGTCGCAATCTCGCCGTTCACAATCTTGAAGTAGGCGATGATGCCGCGGAACGAGTTGAAGACCGAGTCGAAAATCAGAGCCTGCAGCGGCGCCTGCGGGTCGCCCTTCGGCGGCGGAATCACCTGCACAATGCGCTCAAGAATCTTGTCCACGCCCTCGCCCGTCTTGCCGCTGGCCGCAAGAATGTCGTCGCGGTCGCAGCCGATAAGGTCCACAATCTGGTCCTTCACCTCTTCGGGCATAGCGTTCGGCAGGTCGATTTTATTGATGACAGGAATTATCTCAAGATTATGCTCAATGGCCAAATAAAGGTTCGAAATGGTCTGTGCCTGAATGCCTTGCGTGGCGTCAACAATGAGCAGCGCACCCTCGCAGGCGGCAATCGAGCGCGAAACCTCATACGAGAAATCGACGTGCCCTGGGGTGTCAATCAGGTTCAGCACGTATTTCTTGCCCTCGTACATATAATCCATTTGGATGGCGTGGCTCTTGATGGTGATGCCGCGCTCGCGTTCAAGGTCCATATCGTCGAGCACCTGGTCCTGCGCCTGCCGCTCGTTGACGGTGCCCGTGTACTGAAGCAGACGGTCGGCCAGCGTGCTTTTGCCGTGGTCGATGTGCGCTATGATGCAGAAATTGCGGATGTTGTCCATTTGCAGATTTTTAGAGCGCAAAGATAATCATTTTAAGGATTGAAGGATGTGGGGCGTGAAGGATTGAAGGATTGAATGAGAGAAGGATTGAAGGATTGGGTTGTGTTGCGGTCTACAGCGGAGAAAAACGCTAAATGATAAAAACTTTGTGTTATCTGCGTGAAAATATGTACTTTTACAAAATAAAACAGACTGACACTATGGGATACGCGGAAATTGCTCAACTGGAAATTATGAATGCGGCAGCCAATGTCGCTTCGCAAGAGGATTTGGACGATTTGCGAATGACTCTTTCAAAGTTTTTTGCCGAGCGCGCGCAACGTGCAATCGACAAACTATGGGACGAAGGCAAACTCAATCAATCCAAATTGGATGAACTGCGCGGCAAACACTTGCGTACACCCTATAACTGATGCGCCACATTGTTTCCGACGACCACCACTTCAGCCACCTGAAAGAAATCCCGTTCCCCAAAGTATCAGTGATTACTCTTGATGAATTCTACCTAAAGAACAACTCATAAAAAACGTATCTCACCTTTAAACTAATTTTTGCCACCTATTGCCCGATACACGAATTTTACTGATATTGTATCCGTTAAAAAATATCGGTTATGAAAAAAGCATTATTCATTGGCGGCACAGGCACCATTAGCACGGCCATAACCAGGCGGCTGGCGGAGTCGGAAGAGTGGGAATTGTATGTTTTGAACCGCGGCAACCGCAACAGTGTTCTGTCTGCCAATGTCCGCTCGATTGTGGTGAGCGACGTGAACAACGAGGCCGAAGTGTTGGCCAAACTGGCAGAGATGTCGTTCGACTGCGTGTGCGACTTCATTTGCTTCGAGCCGCAACAGATTGAGCGCGACTATCGGCTTTTCCGCAACCGCACGCGGCAGTTTATGGTTATCAGTTCGGCCTCAGCCTACCAGAAACCGCTTGCAAACTATCTGATAACCGAGAGCACGCCGCTCGCAAACCCTTACTGGCAGTACTCGCGCAACAAAATAGCGATTGAAGATTTTCTGATGCGCAAATATCGCGACGAACGTTTCCCCGTAACCATTATCCGCCCGAGCCACACCTACGACGAGCGTTCGGTTCCGCTTGGCGTTCACGGCCGCAACGGCAGTTGGCAGGTCATAAAGCGGATGCTCGACGGCAAGCCCGTCATTCTGCACGGCGACGGCACCTCGCTCTGGACCTTCACCCACAACAGCGATTTCGCAAAGGGATTCGTCGGGCTGATGGGCAACGCGCACGCCATTGGCGAAGTGTTCCAGATAACCTCCGACGAGACCGTTACGTGGAACCAGGCCTATCAAACCATTGCCGACTGCCTCGGCGTCGAGTTCAAGCCATATTATGTGGCTTCCGATTTTCTGGCAGCCGTCAGCGACTACGATTTCACTGGCAGCCTGCTTGGCGACAAATCAAACTCCGTGGTGTTCGACAACAGCAAACTGAAGCGCGCCGTCCCCGATTTCCGCGCCACCGTCCGCTTCGACCAGGGCGTGCGCCGAACCATTGAGTTTGTACTCTCTCACCCCGAGTATCAGATTGAGGACCAAGAGTTTGACGCTTGGTGCGATGCGGTGATTGCCGAATTGGAACGGGCAAAACAGTCGCTTGTCACGAAGTTTTGTTGATGGAAAATATAATTAGGAAATCGGTATCCTCTGCTGACCTTGTTTTTTCTCAATTCCTGCTTTTCCGTTGATGTGATGTCGTTATGAACACGCATTGTATCCCGATCTTCCGTACGGCAGATACGTATTGTGCATCACAAAATGATAATGACTACAATAACCCAAATATGCGTTAAAACAAAAAAGCCCCCCGTTGATACGAAGGGCTGGTTGTAGGACATAAATCGGTATCAAACCACCATAATATCCTGCTCTTTCTTCTTAATCAGTTCGTCGATTTTGGCAATGTAGCTGTCGGTGAGTTTCTGCATCGAATCCTCGGCATCCTTTGCCAAATCCTCAGCCAAACCGTCCTTCTTCATCTTCTTGAAAGCCTCGTTCGAGTCTTTGCGCACGTTGCGGATGATGATTTTTGTGTTCTCGCCTTCCGATTTTGCCTGCTTCACAAGGTCGCGGCGGCGCTCCTCGGTGAGTGGCGGAACGGCAATGATTATAGACTCGCCGTTGTTGGTGGGGTTGAAGCCGAGATTCGACACCATAATGGCCTTCTCAATCACCTCGAACATCTTCTTTTCCCACGGTTGGATTTTGATGGTGCGGGCGTCGGGAACGGTCACGTTCGAAACCTGCGACAGGCTCATCTGCGAGCCGTAGTAGTCAACCATCACATTGTCAAGTACCCTTACATCGGCCTTGCCGGCACGAATATGGGCGATTGAATCTTCAAGAAAATCGACAGCCTTTGCCATTTGCTCTTTGGCCTTGTCGATTTGTTTTTTTACGTCTTCCTGTGTCATAGCCGTATGTATTAAATAGTTACTAATGTTCCGATGTTTTCGCCCTTCACAACCTTGATAAGATTGCCTGGCTTGTCCATATTGAAGACCACGATTGGCAGATTGTTCTCTTTGCACATTGTGGTGGCGGTCAGGTCCATCACTTTCAGGCCGCGGTTGTAGATTTCGTCGTAGGTGATGGTGTCGAACTTGGTTGCCGTCGGGTCTTTTTCGGGGTCGGCGGTGTAGATGCCGTCAACGCGGGTGCCCTTGAGCATCACGTCGGCCTCAATCTCAATGCCGCGCAGCGACGAGCCGGTGTCGGTAGTGAAGTAGGGGTTGCCCGTTCCGGCCGAGAAGATGGCCACTTCGCCGTTGTTCAGGGCTTCGATGGCTTTGGGCTTCGAGTAGAGTTCGCCAATGGGTTCCATGCGGATGGCCGTGAGCACGCGCGCCTTCTGGCCGATGCTCTCGAGCGCCGAGCAGAGCGCCATTGCGTTTATCACCGTGGCCAGCATTCCCATCTGGTCGCCCTTGTAGCGGTCGAAACCTTTCGATGCGCCGCTCAGGCCGCGGAAGATGTTGCCGCCGCCAATCACAATGCCAATCTGCACGCCCAGGTCAGCAATCTCCTTAATCTGCTTTGCATACTCGCCCAAACGTTGCGGGTCGATGCCGTAGCCTTGCGCTCCCATGAGCGATTCGCCGCTGAGTTTCAGCAATATGCGTTTGTATTTCGCCATTTTTCGTGTTGTGTTTTGTTGTTTAAAATATTTGGTGAAGATAAACAAAAATTTTCCTTTTAAATTCGGGTACTATTTTTTCTTACGTTTGCTGAGAGAAAACCTGACAGATATGCAAGGGCATAATGGAACCGGCACCATGGGACGAATTGGAGGCGGAATGCCGCCTTTCACAATCCGTCTGCTCGACGAGCACTGCCATCATGCCATATCGTGTCCTACGCCGCCCATCGATTCACCAAACCACAACTTCATGTTTCTGATGAAGGGCGAAGTGCTGGTTGAGTCAGGGACAGTTCAGCACCTAGTTTGCGCCAACGAGTGTATTATCATTCCCGCCGGCAACACATTCTCAATCAAATATTTCAAGGATTGTCTTGGCTATATGGGAGGTTTCAGCACCGACTTTTTGTGCACAAGCCCCGTCGTTACCGGAATCTTTAAAGGAATTGCTTTTGTTCAGGCTGGCGGAATACGCGTCATCAGGTTCGATTATGAACGCAGCGGTTTTGTGCAGATGCTGTTGGAACGCATTATGGCTGAGACTCTTTTGGTTCCGCAAAGCGATGATGTCATCCGCGCCAACATGAACTCATTTTTGGTTGAGATTGCTGCCGAATCGGAGAAAAGCCAGGCTCACCGCGACAACCTACCAAACGCTCTCGGCAATCGGTTCATGAAGATGGTTTTCGAAAATGGTCATAATAATCTTTCTGTTGCAGAATACGCAGAAAGACTGAACGTTAGTGCCAATCATCTAAACAAAACCATTAAGCAGAACACCGGCCACCCGGTTTCATATTGGATAAACGAATCGGCAATGCTGGCCGCCAAAACGATGCTCAAAAACACCGATCTGACAATGGGCGATATTGCCGCACAATTGGGCATGATGGACCCCTCCTATTTCGCGCGCCGCTTCCGTCAGCACGAGCGTATGTCGCCAACCGACTACCGGCGAATTGTCAGAAGTTGAAAAGCAGGTGATAACCAAAGCTTTTTTTCATTATCTTCGCAAAAGCGGAAGCCGAAAAGCACACAGAGTAGGCGTGTTTAAAACTTTTATTTATGAAGAAATTAGGATTAGCACTTATGGGATTGTTGATGATTTCATCGACAGGTGCGTTTGCTCAAATGTCGTTTGGCGTGAAAGCCGGACTTAACCTCTCGAACATGACGTTGAAAGCAGGTGGTGAGAAAATGGACGACATCAAATTCAAACCAGGCTTTAACGTTGGTGCCTTTGCCGATTTCGAGTTAAGCGACTTGCTTTCTGTTGAAGCAGGAATGAACATTGAAACAAAAGGCTATTTGATGAAAGAGAAATACGAAGAATATGGGTTCAAGGTCAAAACTAAAAACACCGCCAATTTGGTTTATGTTACCATTCCGGTTGATGCGAAACTCACTTTTGGAAGTTTTTATGTTTTGGCTGGTCCGTATGTAGGAATTGCGGCAGCAGGAAAAGTTAAGTCAAAGATGGAAACCGACAGCCATACTGACAAACATGATGATAGTCTGGATTTCGGTAGCGACAAGAAAGACGATTTGAAACGCTTGGATTTAGGCTTGGGCCTTGGTGCTGGCTATGAAATCAACGATAATCTGGGTGTACGTCTGGGCTACGACCTTGGCTTGTCAAATCTGACACCTGAGGGCGACAAAGACAACAGTTCAAAGAACGGCTCCATCAACATTTCTGCAACTTACAAGTTCTAAACAAGAACCTTGCAATAACACAAAAAGCCTTGCCTTGCGGCAGGGCTTTTTTGTTGCCTTACTTGCTCAAATGATACCCTGCTGCCACCATCAGTAGGCCAAGCACAACGCTGCCGACAACGTAAAGCGCAAACCAAAGCCAGTTACCGGCCTGCAGCATTGCAAAACTCTCTTTCGAAAAGGTGGAAAAAGTGGTGAATCCGCCGCAGATGCCAACAGTTAGAAAAAGATTGACATACTGTGAGTTGCTGTATCGCGAAAGCGCACCCCACAGCAGTCCGATGGCAAGGCAGCCAGCAATGTTCACCATGAATGTGGCCCACGGAAAGCCCTTGCCTGCTATGCGCATTGCCACCGCAACGGCATAGCGCAGTGCCCCACCAATGAAACTTCCCGCACCCACACACAATATCTCTTTAAGCATAATTGTTTGTGTTTTTTGTTTGCGTTTGTGTCCTTACGCGAAAATCAGTATCAGCGTCTGCGCCAGCACAATACGCAGGAACATTGCCAGCGGATAGACCGTTGAATATGCCACCGACGGGCGGTCGTTCTCGGCAATCATGTTCGAATAGTAGAGCGCGGGCGGATTGGTGTTTGTGCCCGAAATCATTCCCACAATGGTGAAATAGTTCAGTTTGAAGCACTTGCGAGCAATAGACGATATGATGAGCATCGGAATCATTGTTATGAGAAGGCCGTAGCCAACCCAGAGCAAGCCGTCGCCGTTGATGAGCGTGTCGAAGAACTGCTCGCCCGCTTCAAGGCCAACGCAGGCAAGGAAAAGCGAGATGCCAATCTCACGAATCATAAGGTTGGCGCTCTGCGTGGTGTAGCACGTCAGGCCGATTTTGTGACCGAAGGCGCCCATCAGCAGCGAAACAATGAGCGGGCCGCCAGCCAGACCGAGTTTTGCGGGCTGCGGCATCCCAGGGAAGGCAATTGGAATGTAGCCGACAATGATGCCCAGGAAAATGCCGATGAACAACGTCGAAAGGTGCGGCTCGTTAAGGTGCTTAACCGAGTTGCCAAGGAATTTCTCGACAAGGCCGAGACTCTCGTCGCCGCCCACAACTTTCACTTTGTCACCAAGATGCAGCACAAGGTCGGGTGTAGCCACAAGTTCAACGCCCGAACGGAAGACGCGCGTCACGTTCACATTGATCGCCTTGCGCAGTTGCAAGTTATGAAGGCTCTTGCCGTCCAAACGCTTGTTGG